>LUME01000096.1_pt1 | contig 31886 bp, 37 predicted proteins | sample 729951 | NCBI WGS metagenome assembly LUME01 (sample SAMN03860271, study PRJNA289734) | marine metagenome | biome: seawater column; feature: ocean; material: water; isolation source: Red Sea water column Station 34 - depth 200m | place: Saudi Arabia: Red Sea | collected 2011-10-15 | depth 200 m | reverse complement strand
GGTATTTTTCTAGGCAACGTGATCGTTGACGTGCCGTTGTCTGACACCTACTTTGTGGTGGCCCATTTTCACATGGTGATGGCGGTATCTCCGATACTGGCTGTATTCGGTGCGGTTTATCACTGGTATCCAAAGATTACGGGCCGCATGCTACATGACGGAATGGGTAAGTTTCACTTCTGGGTGACATTTGTCGGGTTGTATTGCATTTATTACCCGATGCATTACTTAGGCATCATGGGCGTGCCACGACGCTACTTCGCTAACGAAGGTTCTAATGGTTTGCCGGACTGGATTCCAGAATCCGCCCAAATGGTCAATGTTGGAATCACTATTGCAGCAATCTGTGTCGCCAGCGCTCAACTGGTTTTTCTGTGGAACCTTTACCACAGTGCTACCCGTGGAAAACCGTCGGGTGGAAACCCATGGGGCGCGACAACGCTGGAATGGCAGACGCCTGATACGCCGCCGACTCATGGAAACTTTGGCAAAGAGTTGCCATCGGTCTATCGCTGGGCGTACGACTACAGTGTGCCAGGTGCGGAAGAAGACTTTATTCCTCAGAACGTGCCTGCAAGCAAGAATACCGGTCAAGCTACTTAGTGCTTCGATGAGTGATTACCAAACCATTGATTTGATCTTGAGTAACCAGGCACTGTGAGTATTTTCAAGACGTTATCGACCAAACCTTGGGTGGCCGAGCGGGGTTATCTCTCCGATTCGCATGGGTTTAGTCCGCCAACCGCAAAGGTGTTTCTGTCGATATTTCTGGGTGTAGTCACAGCAGTTTTTGGTTTGTTGACAGCGGCGTACTTTATTCGGATGGCCTACGCCGATTGGCAAACGCTCCCTGTCCCCGCGTTGTTGTGGCTAAACACGGCTATCTTGATACTGAGTAGTGTTGCACTGCAGTGGGCGCGTACTTCGGCTAGGCAGGAACAGATAGTTGGTGTGCGCCGAGGATTGTTGGTAGGTGGTGCGCTCGCTTTTGCTTTTCTAGTAAGTCAATTTCTGGTCTGGCGCCAACTGGGGTCGCTGGGTTATTTTGTCGATACTAATCCGTCGAACTCGTTTTTTTATCTCATTACTGGATTACACGGATTACATTTGCTGGGTGGTCTAGTTGCTTGGTTCAGAGCATCACTTAGGTTGTGGCGCGGTGCTGATGTGGCCAAGATTCGAATAACTGTGGATTTGTGTGCAGTCTACTGGCACTTCCTACTATTGGTCTGGCTCGTGATGTTTGGTCTGTTGTTGGTCACCTAAGGAGAAGAAAAACATATGACGCAATCTGGGCAAGCCACCATGACTGAGACGGCTCCGCTACTGGACGGTACACCTGGTGTAATCGCCGACTGGTCCTCTGACCAAAGAGCATTCAAGAAAACCCCTTGGGGGAAGGCCATGATGTGGATCTTCCTCCTCAGTGACACATTCATCTTCAGCTGTTTCCTAATCAGTTATGGAACGGTTCGGATGTCAACGACGATTCCGTGGCCAAACCCGAGTGAAGTCTTTGCCTTGACCATGTTTGGTAATCATGTGCCGCTCTTACTGATTGCCATTATGACTTTTGTATTGATCACTAGCAGTGGCACGATGGCTTTAGCCGTCAATTTCGGCTATCGAAAGGATCGAATGACCTGCTTCTGGTTGCTGCTTGCCACTGCACTGCTCGGTGCTACTTTTGTGGGTATGCAGGCTTTTGAGTGGACTAAACTGATTGTCGATGAAGGCGTGCGACCCTGGGGGAATCCTATGGGTGCTCCACAGTTTGGGGCGATATTTTTCATGGTGACGGGGTTCCATGGGACACACGTCTCATTTGGCGTGTTATTTTTGTTCATCATGGCTGTTAAAGTGGTACGCGGCAAAATGGATCGGGAAGAACCTGGATTTATGACGGGCCGTCCACAAGATTACGGCATGGTCGAAGTCATGGGTCTTTATTGGCATTTCGTCGATCTGGTTTGGGTATTCATATTCGCAGTCTTTTATCTCTGGTAGGAAAGCTATGTCAACGTCAACAACAGAAGGCCAACAACATCCACTCGGCATTTATTTCAAGATCTGGATTCTGCTGTTCATACTGAGCGGGTTTTCGTATGCGGTCGACTATTACCAGTTCGAAGGTTACCTGCGCTGGTTTCTGATCATTGTCTTTATGATGCTCAAGGCGGGGCTTATCGTCGCGGTATTTATGCACATGATCTGGGAGCGGCTGGCGTTGGTCTATGCAATCATCGTACCACCGTTGCTGCTACTGGTTTTCGTAGGAATTGGTACTCTCGAAGGCGACTATACATTTCTCACCCGGGAGATCTTCTTCGGCGGTGCAGAATAACGCCAACGCTAAAAAACCCCTCTTATAGGTTACCCGCACTAGAAAAGAATCAAGAATTATGAAAAGTTATCTGATCATTTTCCATTTGGCGCTCGTTTTGTTTGGATTTATCTTCGTTGAGCATCATCTCGATACCCCCGGCCGTGCCCAAGCAGATCGAGAATCTCTTATGAGTGACGGTTCGGGTATCGCAGCTCGAATCGCGGCCGTTGGTCAGATCAAAACAGCTGAGGCGCAAAGTGCCGCGACAACAACGCAAGTTGCGTCGACCACCGAAGCTGCAGTAGATGGACAAAAAGTCTATCAATCGGCATGTATAGCCTGTCACGGTGCGGGTGTCGCCGGTGCGCCAATGGTAGGTAACGCCGCCGCCTGGGTAGATCGTATAGCTGCCGGTAATGAAACCATGTATGCCAATGCTATCAATGGTTTCGTGGGTAGCGCAGGTGTGATGCCAGGCAAGGGTGGAAATCCCACTTTAAGTGATGCCGAAGTAAAGGCAGCCGTTGATCATATGGTGAGTCAATCTCAATAATTTGTTAGGCTGAGGGCCTCGCTCCTCGCCTGTGAGAAACTATGTTGGGTTGTTTACACGCCCTTTCAGAATCATTCGAATTATCAGCCGATATCTGTAGACGGGATTCGGTATACGGAAACCGTGTTCGTCAGTTTTGTCGTTCGTTGGCCGTTTTCTCGGCACTTTCAATTCTAGGCTGTACCAACATTGTTATTGCAGCTAATTTGCTGCCAATAGCTAAACAACTACCCGTTTCAAACATTGTCCTTAATAGTCACAGCCTATCGAATATTCAGCTTGCGGTGCATTTTCGACCCGGGGGGGTTGACCAGAATCAAATAGGCGACACGGACTCCTATGATGCGCGCCTGACGCAACTTTTGTACTCGAATGAGTGCCCGGGCTGTGATCTACGCGGGGCGAATCTACAGCGTAAGGTACTGAACGGCGCGAAACTCCCTAGAGCCGATCTTAACGGTGCGCGGTTTGATGAGGCTGAACTTAGTGCTGCCGATTTAACAGGAGCCTATCTATTTGGTACCAACCTCAGTCAGGCAAATCTTCGCGGTACTCAGTTGATTAACGCAGATCTCCGAAAAGCCAATCTTAGTCGAGCTGACCTACAAGGCGCCTATTTGCTCCTGGCAAATCTCAGGAAAGCCGATTTGCGTGGAGCGCAGTTAACGGGGGCTTTTCTTAACGGTGCTGATCTAACCGGTGCGAGATTCAGTCGCGCTGATTTGACTGATGCTGATCTGACAAATGCTATTGTCAATCAGTCCGATATTGATGATGCTATTCTTTGTCGCACGCGACTGCCTTGGGGTGATATTAGCCGCGACTGTGGCTGATAGAGCTGGTCTGAGTTCAGGCGCCCTCGGATTGTGCGAGTTGTGATGTTAGACAGTAGTGACTGGTTGTATTAGCTTGTCATTGGCTGCGATCATGACACAACAACACATCCATTAACCTAGTCGTTGTTTTTTGCACGAGATACAATGCTGACAAACAAGCGTTTAGGCACCGTCTCTACGGTGTGTAGATTCGCCTTGGCGATTGGCGCAATTGTTTTTTCGCCAATAGTCGTGGGCCATGGTTTCGGCCAGCGTTATGATCTACCGGTTCCGTTGTGGCTGTGGGTGACCGGCGCCGGTGCAACGATTGTTCTGAGCTTTGTCATTGTTGGGCTGTTCAGCCGAAATCACGGTGCCAAAACAGCTTATTCCCGGATCAACCTGCTGAAAGTCAGTTTTTTGCGCTGTCTTGCGCAGCGAGTGCCACTGGCAATGGTCCGGGCAGTGGCGGTGATTTTCCTGATTGCGACCGTGCTGGCAGGATTTGTGGGCGATCCGGATCCTTTTCGCAACCTTGCGCCGGTAATGGTCTGGGTAGTCTGGTGGGTGGGAGTGGCATTTGTCTGTGCGTTGATTGGTGACCTGTGGGCGCTGGTCAACCCGTTTCGGACGTTGTTTTGCTGGGCGGAGTGGGCTTTTAGCCGATTGACCTCAGGTGCCCAGTTGTCTGTCGCTCGCCCGTATCCGCACGCGTTGGCTATGTGGCCGGCAGTCGCGGGGTTGCTGATATTCTTCTGGGCAGAATTGATCTGGTCCGGGGGCAGTGTGCCGAGAAATCTGGCCATTGCCGTCATGATTTATGCAGTCGTGACCTGGGGTGGGATGTTTGTTTACGGGCGGGATGTCTGGTTGCAGAACGGGGATACCTTTTCCGTCATCTTTGGTATTTTGGCACGTTTTGCACCACTGGAACTACGCGTCGTCGACAACAGTGGGGTGGTCAGTTCCTGTGCCGGTCCGGCTTGCCACTACAAAGCACTGGAGTGTGTGAACGGTTACCACTGCCTGGCCAGAGTAGCACCCGGACAGCGGCAATGGAACCTGCGCCCCCCCGCGCTGGGGTTATTGAATGATCAGCAAGTTACGTTCTCCATGATGATTCTCGTCATTGTGTTGCTGGCGACGGTAACCTTTGATGGGTTGCTGGAGACGCGTTTATGGACCCACATACTGGATCGGACTCTGAGCAATGAAATCCGTTGGGTAGGCAGTGTAGCGCTGGTTCTTTTTTCTGCCGGATTCTTGTTTATTTATCTGATTTTCAGTGGATTGATGTGCCGGCTTGCCCAACGCTATGGGGAAAAAAATGGAATCGACCGCCCGAAAAGCACTCTTGAAGTCGCGAGTGCTTTTGTGCTGACGTTGGTTCCTATCGCCATCGCCTATCACCTGGCGCACTATTTGTCGTATCTGGTCATTACGGGACAATATTTCATCCCTCGGGTATCCGATCCATTCGGCTATGGCTGGAATCTATTTGGAACTGCAGACTACAAGGTTGATATAGGGCTGCTCAGCGCCCGTGTTGCCTGGTATCTGGCAGTGACCTTTGTCGTGCTGGGCCATGTATTTGCGGTATACCTTGCCCATGTGGTGGCAGGCCGTACATTTGGCGGCGGCCGCGCCGCCCATTTAAGCCAGGTACCAATGGTTGTACTGATGGTCCTCTACACGATGGTCAGCCTGTGGATTCTGGCACAGCCGATGGTCGCATAAGGAGCCGTTTGATCAATTAGCTCCCGAGAAATCGGGGTATCAGTGCCGTCAGAAATAGCCCTGTCTTTCGTGGCCGTATATACTACGCCCAGGCTAATTTATTCGTGAGTAACTAGAATTATGAGTGAGCACAGTGGTGGTTTGACTGAAATGCAGGGTGTGGGTCGCGTGGTTCTTGTCATCGGCCTTGTCGTATTTCTTATTGGAATGATTGGATTATTTGTGATGTAGTTGCGAAGCCTTAAGACCAACTGACGCCCCGGATGGTCCCGAGTAGTTTTTCGGCGTCAGCCTGACGGTTATTTACGCCTTTCCCGAACGAACTGAACAAGCGGCGGTACGACCGCGAACAACAATCCGTTCCATAACCAGCTGTCATCATGTGTATAGGCGTGGCTGATCACACCGCCGAAAAATACAACGCAACCGAGCGAGATCGCGTTTTTCATCGATCGATTGACGGATCCCAGTTTCGGGAACAGTTGACCGATAGCCTTGTTGTAGCCTTCTCCCAACTGGATGATGTCCTGATGGACGATCAGCAGGATAAGCACACATCCGGCAACCAGAAGCAATATGAGGTAGTCCATTCCCGAGATTGTGGGTCAGTGATTTCGGGGTCGAAACAGGTCTTTCAGGGAAATTCGCTCCCGCCAGATCAGTTGCGCCAGAACCGGTATAGCAGCGATGCTGAACGCGCCGTACAGCCAGCGCAGTTCTTTGCTAAAAAAGTAGCCGAACAGGCAAAACACACACAACAGGCCAGCTAAGATGAATGCGGTGCGCACGACTCAACTGATGGCAATCAGCGAAGCGGACGCGAAGAATGGATAAACACAGCCAACCAGCGAGATAATTAGCAGGACAATGAGAGCGAATCGCATGGGTTACCCTAAAAACATAGCACCTGCGGTCCAGAATCAACGGACTGCATGCTGTGGAGCAACGGACTATTTGACATGTGGATCATCGTCCGAACCTTTCCAGGCAAGTTTCCACCCGATCCAAAATACAGCGATACATACGGCCAATCCGAGCATCGCAAAGAGCAAATAGCCAATTTTCATGAGCATTCAATTTTAGTTCATTTCAAGACCCCAGTTTGTGGAGAAACCTTCTAAATTGCGACAAATTGTTCCGTTTTAGATGGGATGGTTGTGCGTTGATTCCCAGGTAACCGGTGTTTGTTGAACTGGAACCGAAGCGCTGGCTGAGGTCGGTCGTGCATAGTGGGGTAAACCAGGTCCTTGGATGTTTAAGACGCAAGGTGTCTGGTGTCATCCGGTTATCTGAACCCCCCATCTAGGCCCACGATTCCGAGTGTAATCCACAAAATTCCCCATTATTCAGTGCTAAATAGCCTAAATCAGTCAGTTTAATGGGTGCGTTGATTTTAGGCAGGCAATTAGACAGAAATCGCCATGGCGAATATACTCATTACATGGCGAATACGAGGTTCTCACTGCAGGAACTGGCCCATCTCGGGGGGTGCTCCCCTCGTTTGGTCCGTCGTTATATCGAGCAGGGTCTGTTACCACCCGCCCAGGTTCGAGGCCGCGGCGCGTATTACGCGGCGGTACACCTGGATCGCGGTGATTCGCCAGGTTTTGGACAATCTCAGCGGGGAGGAGATCCAACAGGTAGCAGCGGGTACTGCGCTTGAATTGGATGCTATACCACCCGTCAGGCCGTCCCCGGTTAACGCTGAACTGCCCGATTCAGCCGTTCAATCGCTACCGCCGGACGGCGCCGTGGCTGAAGGCGACCTGGAAATTTGGGCTACGGTGCGGATAACCGCTGATATTGAATTGCGAGCACGGGGTCTGAACCAAAAAGCACTGGGCCGACTGCGGGCAATTGCCGAACAGCTGCGACAAGTTGTCCAGACTAATCAGCCGCTGGTGCCAATCGGGGCAGGCGGATTAACACCCGGATACAATGAAAGGGAAACGCACTCACTGTTGACGCCACTCGATGACGCTTTACTGTGAGAGGTCTCTACGGGCTGTGGCAGGGGAAAGTCGACGACTCGGACGTTGCAGATGCGTATTAGCGTCGGGCCTGATTCAATGAAAGCGGTGTGTTGAGCAGGCAGTTATCGGCGACAAGGGGGTCCGACGAAAAACCATCAATCTGGGGTGTAGTCAGATGCTGAATCTAACAGGCCGCGTCATCATGATCTCGGGGGCCAATCGAGGGATCGGTCTGGCCGTTGCGCACCGACTCTTGGAAGGCGGCGCAAAACTGAGCTTGGGCATGAGAGACGAAATGGCAGCGGCAAGCCAGTTTGGCGATGCCCAGGACATTATTTTGAATCGTTATCACGCTCACGATGTGGATTCTGCCCAACGGTGGGTCGAGAATACGGCGTCAAATTTTGGGACGATCGATGGGCTGGTCAATAATGCCGGGATGTCAGAGCCGCCAGTCAGCCTTATGGATGATGATGAAACCCGGCTGGATGAGATGTGGGCGGTCAATGTCAAGGGGCCTACAAGGTTAACGCGGTTCGCGATGCCTTACCTGGCAAAAAGTGGCAGCGGGCGTGTCGTAAACGTCGCGTCACTGTCCGGGAAACGCGTGAAAAATGACAATATGGGTTACGCGATGACCAAATTTGCTGTCGTGGCCTTAACTCACGCGACCCGACGTCAGGGCTGGGATCAAGGCATTCGGGCAACCGCAATTTGTCCGAGTTTCGTTCGGACGGATATGACTTCCGATGTCAATCGGGTTGATCCTAACGAGATGATTCAACCTCAGGACCTGGCAGAGCTAATACACACGGCGCTCACGTTGCCCAACAATGCGGTAATGGCGGAAATGCTGGTGAATTACACACTCGAAGACATGTTCTGAACGGGCCTGACAACGATTTTCCCCGTATGGCATTGTTCGGATAACCATAAACTGAAGAACGAAGATCACAGAAAACCATTGATTGGCGTATCCGCCTGTCGCAAGCAGATTGCGAGACATTAATTTCCAAAATCAGACGCTCCATATTCCGCAGACTAAAACTGATAAGCCAAGAACAATTTCCACTGTCCAAGAGGGCGTTGAACGCGCTTACAGAGCAACTGAGAGCGTTGGGAAATGTAATACCACTGTCTGATACACCTTTGTTCATGTACCAATACTGCAAGCCCTCAAGTTACCGTGCCAAGACGTTCCGAGAGTTTCAAAGGGCGAGAAATAGCGCGGGTATAACTGATCTACGATTCCATGATTTACGCCATACAGCTACCACAAGGTTGTTTGAAAGAGGGTTGGGAATTATGGAAGTTGCATCTATTACAGGCCATGAAGATTTAAAGATGTTGAAACGCTAGACCCATTTAAGAGCAGAGGATTTGGTGGGGAAGTTAGGGTAGTAGCTCTCTCGGCATACAATTTACCTCTGTCATCTGATCTCTGGGGCATTTCATGTCGAAAAAGTATAATGATACACACGAGGTCATCACCATCAGTAGGGAGACGTTAAATGCCTGACCTAAAATTAGTTTATTTCAAAATGCGTGCGTTGGCAGAAGCGCCTCAATTGATGCTGCACTATTCGGGCACTCCTTATTCTTATGAGATGGGGTGGGATTACTTTGGACAACCGTGGAGTGAAGTCAAATCATCTGTCCTCTATCGCCAACTTCCGCTGCTAGTGGTCAATGAATCTACTGAAATCTTCCAAAGCGGTGCAATCACCCGCTTTTTAGCAGAATTACTGGGACTTAAGCCAGATAATGCACTTCTACTTGCGGAGGTGGACGCTCTTTACGAAGCCTCCCAAGAATTATTTAGTCCCCTGAACCCAACCATTAATTTTGCTGTGGGCGAGAAATTCTTATCGATGCGAAGCAACTTAATCGAGCAATTAGCACCCCGCTTTGAAGATTTCGAGCGCATCCTAGGATCGCAACCGATGACACCATTCTTCTTTGGCAAAAATCCTTTTTATTGTGATTTTGGTGTCTTCCACCACGTCAATCTTGCGCTGAATCTAGATGACAATCTTTTAGATCCGTATCCCTTCCTTTCTGAGTTTTTGTCAAACTTCGAACGCCTAGATGGCGTAAAGGAATACCTCGACGGCAGACCAGAACTGATTGGCGTGGGATCAGAACCTCAACTTGTGATTGATGGGGTTGCTAGGTCTACTGGGATAGTAAATGAGTAGTTGTTTGGGTGCTGTGCTAGTACGCTACACGCATTTAAGACCAGAGGATTTAGCGCGGAAGTTAGGTTAGTTATTGCAAACACTCCACCAACACAGTGAACTTCTTGGCTAATCGCCCAACCAATGAATTAGCGAGGAGCGACAATTTCACCTCGATTGTAACCGCAGTGGTGTGCATGAAATTTTGCGCCCCATGCAGACAGAGCATCTATTGCATCTGGCTTTGCATTTCCCAAGCATAAGACGCTTGTTATATCGACATGCTCAAAAACCTCTGACGCCAGTGGGCTTGCACCATGGTTTGCTAATCGAACCATCATACTATCGCTATCAATAAACGACTCAATTAAAGTCGCTTCAGTACCATCTGCAGATAAATGCCATTCATAGCTAATAGAGTTTTGCTCTTTCAGTTCGTATACATATTTTGAAGCTCGGTCCTTCGACCATTGTTTAAATTCGGCTGCATTTTTTACGCTGCACTGGATTATCAGAACCATACGGTCAGAGTCTGCATTTAAGTCAGTCATAACAATTTTCCCTAATTAGTGACATGAAGCGATTTGTTGCTGTTTATAACACACATCGAAAACGTCTTTTTAGAAAGCTTAAGGATCTTTGATAAAAATTTCATACCGCTATCCTATTCCTGTTTGGCAGAAGTATCCACATGCCAGTTAGCTACCTGCTAATAAGATATTCTGCTACATTTGTATTAGTTAGTTAGTCCGTTAACCGATGTAGAACACATAACGAGGAGATTCTTTATGAGCATATTAGTTCGTTTTTCACCTCCATCACTGACCGCAGAGCAGTATGATGCGGTCCTTGCGCGGCTTTACGAGGAAGGTATCCAGCCAGCACCGGGACTCGAACTTGAGGTGTGCTTCGGATCAGGTGATCAAATGAAAGTCTCCCTACTATTCGACTCAAAAGAAGACCTAGACGCATTTGGTGCGCGTCTCCAGCCAATATTGGCAGAAATGGGTGTGAATCCCGGCGAACCTGAGGTTGTTGAAGTTCACCATGTCCTTCGTCGTGGTGCTTAAATATTAGAACCATTACTGGCCGTATGTTCTTGTTTGGCAGAACGATACGCAAGCGTATGGGTGCGCGGATAGGACACCATTAATACCGATAAAAGTTAATACATAGAGGCGTGATGGATATACCTGATAGCGCACTGCTTGGGCTATTTGCTCTTGGTATGTTTACTATCTATCTCTTACTTAGGAAGAAGTAAGCACAACTAGAATGTGTTTCATCGCACTAGCAACCTGAGTTATTTACTGTCCTATCAGGCATTGTTGTCCTACACAGGATCGCTTTGTTTAGATTTTTGACCCAGATCAATTTTGCATCAGTCAAGACTGCATCTGTGAGATCTGTGTTTTCCAGATTGGTGCCCTCCAAAAATGCGCCTGTGAGATTCGCCATCGTTAGGTTCGCGCCAGTCAGATCTGTGGCTTCCAGATAGGCTTTGGTCAGATCTGCTCCAGTCAGATTCGCGTCCTGTAGATTGGTGTCCTCCATAAAGATATCTATTAGATTCGCCCCTGCAAGATTTGCACCTGTAAGATTTACGACTTCTAGATTTGCCTTATACAAATTTCCTCCAGTCAGATCTGCATTAGTCAGATTTGCCCTATAGAAATCTGCACCAGTCAGATCTGCCCCAGTCAGATCTGCTTCCGCCAAATTTGTAGCCCGCAGACGTGCACCTCCTAGATTTGCTCCACTAAAGTCACACTTTTTGCATTCGTTGGTTGACTTTAGTTTCTCCAAATCTACGTCGCTAAATGCACCCACCTGTCCAACACCACCGATCAGCAACAAACAGAGGAATGTGTAGATGTGTTTCATTCTGCTATCTTAAGCCTGTTGAGCAGAAGGATCCAGAAGCGTGTGAGTGTGCGGATAGAACACCATTTATACCGCTAGAGTTAATACATTTCGAAAGACCCGAGAACCGGACTTTGTAACGCTCTAAATACTGACAATAGGTGTTAATACCCGGCGATTATTAGCCGGGTTTATTTAGTAGGTGGTAACGCTAGTGTAGAGACTCCTGTTTAAGCCTTTCGGCTACCGTACCCCACTTGTAAACGAATTCATCCCACAGTTCTTGTTCAACAAGCAATGTCCGGTAAAGATGCAATGCTTCTAACTCGCTATGCTCTATCTCTCCCAGTAAAGCGTAATACTGATTCCAGTCCTTTTTGGTCAACCCGGTACCCTCGTCATGCCAAACCAATCTTCTGAATTGTTTGCTATCTAATTAAGTAAAGCTTTTATCAGTAATAATTTTCTTTACTAACTAGATATCTTCTTTACTCTTGAATAGTGGTTAATCTCGGCTAGTGGATTCTTGTTTGAATCCCTGTCGATACTCACCACCATTAACTCCAGAGTTTTCCCCATAAATTTATTTGGGGCCATCCGGTCTCTTCGCTGAAGTCGTTCGTTAAAACACTCCTGATACATCCTCACAAGATCGGATTTCCATCCGGCTTTTATTTGCGTGTCAGAATCATTGGGCTCGATGTTGAACCAACCCCGCAGCCTCTCGTTACCAATGGAGAACACCATCTCAAGAGAGTACTTCTTGAACATCGGGTTGTAGGTCTTTCCCCACTCTATGAGCCTTCCTTCATAAATCCCCGGGGGTATGTAGATCGGCCGGTCTAAATCCTCATCTGGGTGCTCTGAGTAGGACTCATCGCTATATTTGGTCAGTAGCTCGTCAGTAAGATCGACGTGTGTGCTTATCGATGGGTCCATTTGTTCCCCTTCGCCAGTTGATAGAAAAGCAGGGACTCCCTACTCGGCTTTGGATATTTGGTTGATTGCGCTGTTACCGGTATATCCAATAACTCGGTTAACAGCGTTTGGTCTTGATCAGGAATTGAAAACCCAAGCAGACCTTTTAAACATTGATTGATTTGCACAGTAGTGCTCCTTAATTAGTTGAAATAATCCCGATCCAGAATTGGCCGGAACCTAGAAAAATGCGGATAAATCAGGTGAAAAGTTACATTCTTCTGTTGTATTTATACATAAGGCCTAAGTAACTGTTTTTATGGGTATTTAATTCATGTGTGGCGCGTCAAGAATTCTGCCGCGGAACTAACAGAGTTCGGTGATTCGGAGAGCCTAAAACACCACTGTTTGGGTTTAAGATAGCGGTCTGAACTAAACGAGTACCACTGTGAATGACGCCTGACTCAACAACACCAGACCCACTGGAATTCCCGTATGCGCCCTTAGGCTGGACTCCGAAAGACGGCGAATGTATTGCCGAATCTGAGGAGCTTGATTTGACCTCAGATCACTGGGCAGTCATACAAGCTTTGCAGGAATACTTTGCCCGTAATGAGGGACATATAAAAGTCCGAGAATTGCAAGACGCCTTACACGAAAAATTTCATCATATTGGCGGCCGAAAAAGGTTATTTCAATTACTGCCCGGGGGACCTGTCGCTCAAGGATGCAGACTTGCGGGACTCAAATCTCCATCAGGAAGTGTAGATTTGTCCTTTGGCAGTGTTTATTGATATGTCCGTCCAGCACCTACCAAAAGCAGGGAGATTTGTGGAATGATGAAAATAATGCGCTGGGATAAACTGATTTATTGAGAGTGGATGTGAATCAGTCACCGCCATCTAACGGATATTCTGGGCAGGAATTTTTCGGGCGGGTACTGTGCTGGATGGGGATACACGATTATCGCGTTATCAGTGTCACCAGTAGTTTTGGGCGCGGCGGTGGTGTTGAAAAACGAGAATGCCGACGCTGCCAGAAACTGAGTGTGCGACCTATTAACTAACATCAAAGGCATATCTTGTTACTCGAGATTTGGTCATGGAGCCATAAATCATGGGGATTGGTAAATTCAGGACAGCCGTTCAAGCTGCAAAAACGATCAAAAGCATGTTGCCCGACAGTTTTTATGAGGACGTGAAAAAATACGTCGAAGCCCAAGTCCAGTCCGTAATTGGGAAAATGAACCTCGTGAGCCGAGAAGAATTCGAGGAGCAAAATAAGCAGTTACTCCAATTGCGCGAGAAAATTGAAACATTAGAACACTCGGCTATAAAACTCCAAGAACGACCCACAAACAAAACCTAGATCATTCCGTAATAATGCAAAACAAATTACGGTACTAGTGGGATGTTGGGAATGAGAAGTTCTTGAATGTTTTAGAACTAATCATCGAGGCGTATTGAAATGACCGATGGTGATAAACACGAAGGTGGTTGTTTATGTGGGGAAGTAAGGTTTGAAGTTTCTGGCCAACCTGAGTTTAGTGGAGTCTGTCACTGCCGCTACTGTCAGTTACGATCCGGTAGCGCTCTTGGAGTCTCGGTATTTTTTAAAAAGCAAAATCTCAGAATCACACGAGGCACTTTGAAATCATATAAGTTTAAAACTGAAAGCGGCAAAGAGATGGATTATCAATCCTGTGCAACTTGTAGCACTACGTTATTTTGGGAACCTGAAATGGTTCCAGATCTAGTCGGTACGGCGGGTGGTGTCTATGATCCGCCTACATTCTGGTATAGCTGTGAACTGGAAGTTTTTCAAAGGTCAAAAGCTGATTTTGTACACATCGACTCACATAAGTCCTATAACACTTCTAGACTCTATGCTCCGGTTCATACTGATGACCCACGACTGATGGGCGAATAGAAACGAAGGATTACAGTTTTGGTGGGATGCTGGGAATGGGGAGTAATAGTCCTTTACACGCATAGCGCAAGACTTACAGAGCATGATCTACTCTGCTCACTGTGACCCCTCACAGTGCTGGTAACCAACCAGAATTGCATATCCAAACATTGGCTCATATCAGACCAATGTTCCACCACCTTTAATTTTTACAACCCCAAAATTCTGGAATGCTCTTTTAGGTGCTATTTGATCCTGATTGAAATGCACCGTGTTGTTCGATATCGTAAAAGTTCACAACAACAAGATGGGAGGATTCAATATGTATATTTCAAACTGGACTTTTCGACCCGCGGCGGGAAAACAAGCGGAAGTAATAGAAAACAGTAAAAAAGTAGCCGAATATTGGGAAAAGTATGGTGCTAGCGAATGTCACCTATTTGTTTTACAAGGCGCTGACGTTGGATGTATGTCATTCATTGCAATGTTTGAAAATGCAGAAGCATTTGGCAAAGCCAATGATGGCGTAGTTGCAGACCCTGATTTTCAAGAACTGCTTGCCAAAGTGAGTTCAACGGGGGATTTTGTCCGGCAGAACCTTGTGCGGAGAGTTTTCTAAAGGCCTACCAACCTAGAGAAGATCAATTTAAAGCCCCGCGTTGTCCGGGCTTTATCTTTGAACGCTCAAAATCTTCCGATGGTGAGTGGAAGAGATATAACGTGATACGATAACTTTGAATGGGGGTGGGTGGGGGTCGATGCCGCCACACCTATGCCACAATTTGCCACAGCATTTCTGTCAATAGATTTGCGCGCTTCATGTTGGTGCTGTAGATTGCGATTCTCTTACGAGACAGACAAAGGCTAGCAACTACAAACGCTTACATGATATTGAATAGCGATATAGGGTCGGCATGAGTGGCACAAAACGCAAACCATTGATTGGTGTTTCGGCCTGTCGCAAGCAGATTGATCCCCATCCATTCAATATCGTGGGTGAGAAATACATCAATGGCATTGTCGACGGTGCCGATGCGATGCCGATGATGATTCCGCCGCTCGGTGACCGGCTTGATATCGAAGAATTGCTGGGTCGGGTAGACGGCCTGCTGCTGACGGGTAGCCCGTCCAACATAGAACCACGGCACTACGGGGGCAAGAACAGTGTGCCGCCCCATGATCCCCACCGTGATGCCACCACACTTAAGTTACTGCGACGAGCGGTGGAGCGTGCTATACCATTGCTGGCTATTTGCCGGGGGTGTCAGGAGGTGAATGTGGCCTATGGTGGTACGTTGCATTCACAACTGGATCAGGTCGAGGGCCTGATCAGGCACCGCGAGGATAGCGCGCGGCCACTAGAAGAACAGTACGCGCCGACGCACAAACTGGAACTGACAGACACGGGGCTACTCGCGAGTTTGGTCGGTACAACAGAAGTGTCGGTCAATTCACTGCATACCCAGGGTGTGGCGGAGCTGGGCACAGGGTTAGTGGTAGAAGCAACTGCACCCGACGGGTTGATCGAGGCTTTTTCAGTACAAGGTTCAGCCGCCTTCAGTTTGGCCGTGCAATGGCATCCGGAATGGAAAGTGGTTGAGAATCCGTTCTATCTTGCAATTTTCAGAGCTTTTGGCGCAGCTTGCCGGCAGCGGCTGGCTGGGGTTGTATGACGCTAACCAGCCGGGCTGGTCAGATATTTGTGTTTGCTGCTTGATCAAGCCTGTTGCGTACAGATTCAGCTGCAGCTTCAAGCAGTACTTGCTCCTCGTCAGTGATGGACAGCTCAATAATTTCTCGAAGACCGCTGCTATCCAGCACACAAGGCACCCCCAGTACAACATCATGGATACCATACGAGCCGTTCAACATAACCGATACAGGTAGTGCACCAGGCCTGGCGCCGCGAATGGCATCTAGGAGCTCACAAACGGCGTGTGCGGGTGCCAATGTTGCAGATCCTGTCTTGCGTAATGCCACGACCGATTCACCGCCATGCACGGTGGTTTCGACACAGTCCCGAATTTCATCCTCTGATAGGACTGTCGTTACGGGCTTATTACGAATCAATGCGGTTGACACTATTGGTACCATTTCACCCCCATGACTGCCCAGCGTCACAGCCTCGACATCACTTACTGGCACGCCCGCCTTTTGTGCCAGCGACCACCGGAAGCGGCTAGAGTCCAAAGTGCCCGCCATGCCCAGCACTCGGTGATAGGGAAAGCCGGTGCCTTCCAAGACGGTCATGGTCATTTCATCTAACGGGTTGGTGACAACGATCACGATCGAATCCGGTGCGTGGGTGCGGACCGATTCGGAAATTGACTGAATAATTCGACGATTGATGGTCATCAGGTCAGCCCGGCTCATACCCGGGCTTCTCGGTCGGCCCGCCGTGATAACGACCACCTGAGCGTCGGCAATCAGACTGAGGTCGGCGCTGCCTTGAACGTGTGTACCACTGCGGGTAATTCCCGACGCGTGGTTAAGGTCTAACGCAGCTGCTTCAGCCACACCGGGCGCGACGTCAATTAGGGCAACTTCGTTTGCGATGCCGCGGTTCGCCACGAGGTGTGCAATGTTCAGGCCAACGCCACCGGCCCCGATCAGGGCAAGACGAGAAATCGTACCGGGGGAACTGCCCTGGCTAGGTTTGGGTGCGATCCACTTGGGGTTCCTTCGATATAGACTGCGCTGGAGGGTGATAGCGCCATCAGTCCGTGGGATGGCTGGTTTTTCTAGTGGGCCATCGACCAGTGTGATGTGGGCGCTTTCGGCAGATTCTCGTGCCAGCTGGGTGACGATGTCACCGGGCAGAATTTCCAAAAGCTGTCGACCGTTCTGACGGGCGTCAGCGATGTGTTCTGCGCCGATAACACGCGGGCTTCTGGTCATTGTGAGGCCGTTTCGATGCCCTCGACCATACCGATGGCTGTGGTTGCCGCCTCCAGTGCAGTCTGTACCGAAGCTTCGCTGCCCGACATGAAAAATCGACCGTATCGGCCCAGTGCTTGTACTTGCACGATGTCAATCTCGGCCGCTTTTTCTGCTTCATTGGCGGCGATCGAGATATACGCTGCTGGGGCGCACTCAATGATTCCAAGGGTTTGACCCGGCACTACCAGTGATCCGCTGGACCACTTGTTCAGGAGCTGGGCCTGATAAGGTTCGACCGAAGTGATGATCTGGGTTGATTCAACGCCAGGTTTAAGGCGTTGATTCATGGACAGGTCCAGTTCGCTCAAAATGGCATCGCGTGCTGCGTTGACCTCGGAATTGATCGGTGAGCGCAGAATGAAAAAGCCGAACTCGCGTTCCACAATTTGTGACGTGGCCTCAACACTGGAAGCTTTGAGTGCTTTGTCAACAAGCCTGAAGACTTCGTTGCCTGGCGCCAGTTCGCCGATCAACACCGTGTCTCCGGCAAGTGGGATTGAACCTTGAACAGTGGCGCCGGTGTAGGCCGCAAACTTGGGTTGCAGCCGGTCGATCTGCATTAGTGCACGAATTGTAAGGTCTGGATTCATCGTATAGGGTTTACAAGTCGTAAATATCTCGCCACGGGCGCGACTCATAGGCAATGCGTTTTATGTTGATTAGGTGCAGAGCAGTCACGTTGTCGGATACGATTGAGCCGGATGCTGTGCCGGTGCCCAGCATGAAGCTCGGTTCCAGATCGGTGGAAAAACCCATACCCCCGGTAATGGCGGGCGTATTGACCAGACCCAACTCAACGACCTGCCGACACAGGTCGTAGCCGTTGTCGACATCACGTGCTTCGTACCAGGCAAGTACAGGATTCAGTTTCTCCATAGACAGCGGTATCTGACGACCAATTTCGGTCTGTTCTGACAGCAGTACCCGTGTATTCGGGGGTAATGTGATATTGGCGAGTTGCGCAAGGTGCTGCGCTGACTGGCCAACGCTGCCGACGCGAATGGATAATTCCTCGGTAAATATCACGTCGGCTAAGCGTGCCGATTCTTCCGCAGTACAGAAATAACCCCCTTTGGACTTGATTTCATGGCGCAATTGTTGAGCAACACGCTGGTCAGCGATTACTGACTGTTCGGATACACACGCTGTCCCGTAGTCAAAAGATTTAGACACCATGATCTGCTCAGCAATTTCATCGAGTTCATGGGCCTTGGAACTGTGCACATACAAAGGAACGTTACCAGGGCCAACCGCGAGTGTGGGTTTGCCAGATGAATAGGCGGCTCGCACCATGGCACTGCCACCAGTTGCCATGACCACAGAAGTGCGTCGATGCCGCATTAGTTCAGCAGTGCCTTCCTGCGTCACGTGTGGTAGGCATTGAATCAAGCCGCGGGGAGCGCCCATCTGTTCAGCAGCTTGTGCCATGATACGGGTTGTTTCCAACCCGCACTGTACCCCGCGAGGATGGGGCGCGCAGACGATGGCATTGCCAGCTTTGATTGCGGACAATACTTTATAAATTATCGTCGAAGTCGGGTTAGTCACCGGGATAAGCGCAGCAACCACACCCATCGGTTCGCCCACAGCAGCAATTTTTGTTACATCGTCCTGCCATAAGACGCCTAGCGTGCGCACATTGCGCAGCCAGTCCGCGACTGTCAGGCAGTTAAAAAGGTTCTTAAGTCGCTTGTCTTCGGCATTGCCATAACCGGTTTCTTCTGCTGCCAATAACCCAAGACGCGCGCATTCGGGCTCTATGGCCGATGACATAGCTTGAACTACTTCATCGATCAACGAAACATCAGTACCCCTAAATTTGCGAAAAGCTTCCCAGGCCGACTCAGCCGCTCGCCGGGCTTCGTAGATTGACAGTAAGTCAGCGTCCATTAAGTAGCCACCGCCATTGCGTCCAGTTGTGTTCGTATGCCGTCTAAGTCTGTATTGACGAACGCCATGTTGTCGAGCCGGCGTCCAGCATGGAGCAAGTCACCGCCAATGCTCTGATGGGCGAGTTCGATCATTGCGGATGTTGCCGGTACAGGCAATTCCGCCAACTGTGCTGCCGACTGCAGCGGTACCAGCGACCCCATTGTTGCGCAGCGGATAAGATCATCCGCCTGATTTGGCTGTGGCACTGGACGGGCCATCGTACCGGCCATCGTACCGGCAAAACGATCCAGCCACTCATCGGTCGAGGGCAGATTTCGTACGCCCCATCGTGCGGCAACTGCACGCCGTTCGTTCGCCAGCGTTGTCACGATGCGATTGTGTCGTTCACCGAGAAGCGCCCGGAAAACGCGACGGCTTTCCAGGGGTTCTGCGCCGGCGGGTAGTGGCGGTTGGCCGTCTTGCAGGGCTAAGCCACCCAGAGTCAGGCCTACGACCTCGACCAGGCCGCTGGCATCGCCAAAACCGGAATGAAGTACGCTGGCGACGGGTACCAAATCCGGTATCAGTGCAGTCATTGCACGCAAGACGCCCGTGTTTCCGCTGGGTAACACCGCTGTCGTGACTGGGCCGGTTTCGCTCAGATAGAGCGCTCCACCCTGGTCATCGACCCAAAAAGGCAGGGACTGAAGCTCGACGATCGATATGGCTGAAGAATTACCGCCGACCCTGAGGTACCATGCGGTTTCAACCGCCCCCAAGGTTCGACCTGGTGCGACCACCACCACCTGACCATCATTCAGATGTCCACCCAGCACCATGGCGTAGGTGCGCTGCTTGAGAACCGGGCCGGTGACGAAGATGGCATCGGCGCCCAGAACAGCTTCATCCAGGCTGGATGACAGTGTTATGGATGGTACTTCGGACTGATCGATCTGATAGGTCCCGACTGGACCGCTGCCACGAATGGTAATAGCACCGCGTTGCCTGAGTGGGTCCAGATCCCGGGCATAGGCGGAGAACAGGGTGACGTCGCAGCCGGCAGCCAGACATAGACAAGCCAGAGTACAACCCTCTGGGTTCGCGCCGAGGACGGTGATCCTGTTCAAAGGATGCTCATCAGCAGGGGTAACCGCGGGCGTCGTGGCGAAAGCCCCAACGACTTGCTGGATTTCTGTGGTACTCATAAAAGCGGTACGACCTACCCCGCTCAGGATTGACCGGTCGGTAGGTCAGAGCCTAGAACGGGGGGTGCGAACTGCGTCGCTCAGCCCAGCGACGGCAGCAGGCCTTCAATTTCCGAATCTGGCCTCGGGATTACGTGAACAGCAACCAGTTCACCCACCTTGTTGGCTGCAACGGCGCCGGCATCGGTTGCAGCTTTGACTGCACCGACCTCGCCTCTGACCAGTACCGAAACCAGACCGCCACCCGCTTTGACGTGGCCTATGATGGAGACATTTGCAGCCTTGACCATTGCGTCTGCTGCTTCTATTGCCGGGACAACGCCCCGGGTTTCAATCATCCCCAGGGCGACATGCCCCGGACTCAATTTTTCTGCCATGGTGTAGTCCTCGTTAGTCAGAATTAGCCAGATAAGTTAGTTGATTGCCCACAGTAATTTCCTCTACCAGCATAACAGCTGTTTCGTCAGTCGGAGCGCCACTGGTTTCCGGTGATATACGAGCTGCCGATCCCGACGCCAGTAAGACCATATCACCAACACCGGCACCACAGGTATCAGTAATTACTTGGCTCGGGTTCAGTACTGCCCCACTGGCATCTACGATATCCACAAGTAGTAGTTTTTGGCCCACCAATCGGCCGTCTTTGACAGTACCGGTTACTGAGCCGATGACTCGGGCAATTTTCATCAGAAATTTTCCAAGTACCGCTCAATTTCAACGGGCGTGACCTGGTTGGCTATGAACTCGATTTCCCGTTCCGACTGCTGAATCAGGATCTCAAGTAAATCCGCCCCCAGTATCTCGGCCATGAGACTGGATTCGCGGGCGAGTGCCACAGCCGTTGCAAGGTCAGTCGGTATGGGTTGATGTTCTTGTTCCTCATAGGCGTTGCCAGTGGTTTCAGCCGTCGGTTCGAGTTCGTTCTCTATCCCGGCAAGACCGGCAGCGATTTCCAGCGCCAGTAAGAGGTAGGGATTGCAATCTGCCGAACCGTCTCGTTTTTCGACGCGAACTGCATTGTCAGCACCCAGGATAATACGCAGTCCAACCGTGCGGTTGTCCACTCCCCACGCGGTATTTATCGGACAAAACGTATAGGGTTGGCGGCGACGATAGGCGTTCGGCGTTGTGGCAGACACCATCGACATTTCAGTCATGTGTTTCTGCATGCCAGCCAGGTAGTGGCGCCCGAGCTTCGACAGCGCACCGTTGTCAGCCATTAGGTTCTTGCCGTCTTGCCATAAAGAGTGGTGTACATGGAACCCGTTACCGGACTCGGCGAAGAACGGTTTGGACATGAAAGTCGCATGATACCCATGCGTGTTTCCGAGTTCTTTGACGAGCCCTCTGAAGGTGACCACGCGGTCCGCAGCGATCAGCGCTTCGTCAAAACGGATATTGACCTCAACCTGGCCGGCGGCGTATTCCGGGTTGGACTGCTCAATCGGTATACCGACTGCGGTGAGATGACGACGAATCGGCCCTAACACATGTTCGAGTTCAGCTGCCCTGGGCAGGCCATAAACCTGGATACCGCGATCCCTGGGCTTCAAGGTTTCTTTGTCCAGCAGGTAGAACTCAAGTTCAGTACCGATACGCACCTCGTACCCCATGGCAGCAGCTTTTTGTAGAACTCGAACCAGTGCAGCTCGCGGGTCTAACGGGATGGGTTGATGATCGGCGCCGATTGCGTGTGCAAACGAATAGACCACACCCTCCTCCCAGGGGATTGGGTAGACCTCACCAATGGGCATGACGTGCATGTCCGGGTAGCCGGTGTCAAAGTTCGTATAGGGGGTATCCCACACATCACAGGTCATGTCGATGGCAAAAGTAGCGTTCGACATTGCCATGCCGGACTCACAGATATTGGCCCAGTTTTCCGCCGGGATACGTTTGCCCCTTAACAACCCGTTCAAGTCACCCATTCCCAGCACCACGGTGTGAACACCCTCTGGTAACGGTTTATTTTCTTGGCCCATGTCCTTGAATCTCCGAGTTCGAGTTCCTAAGCATACGCATTAAATTCAGATTTGCACCCGAGTACAACCGGACTAATTGTATACTGTATTCATCACTGCCGAGCAATGGTGAGTTGACAGTGCCCATCTCTACACATGCCGTGGTAGTTGGTGCGGGAATTGCTGGTGTAATGACCGCTCTCTACCTCCAACGACGAGGCTGCAGCGTGACGCTGGTCGATCGCTGGGAGCCCGGTCATTCGCGCGCCTCATCTTCCGACTACAACCGGATTTTGCGCGCCATTCATGGCAGCGATGAGATGTATACCCGCTGGGTGCGTGAAGCGCGGCTGCGCTGGATGGAGCTGGAACAGGAGCTCAACACAGAACTCTACATCGAATGCGGCGCACTCATTCTGGCCGAAGAAGGGCACTCCACCTGGGAAGAGGTCACTATGCCTACGTTTGACAAACTGGGCGTTCCCTACGTGCGTGTCGGGCCTGATGAATTACCGGTGCGATTTCCGCAGTTTGATTTTCGCAAAGTGGCCTTTGGCTTATGGGAACCTGAAGCCGGTATGGTACTGGCCCATCGCGCGGTAACTGAAACATTCAAACAGTTCCAGCGCGAAGGAGGCCAGTTTAAGCGGGGTCGCGTTACCACCGACGAAACTGAGATACCGCTTTTAGATGGGAAACCCCTGTCTGCTGATCTCGTGGTGATGAGCTGTGGGTCATGGCTTGCGTATCTGTTTCGGCAGACTTTGGGTCCTCTGCTGAAGGTGATCCGACAGGATATTGTGTACACGTCGACACCGGATGGTGACCGGTCATTTGACGCTGATCAGATGCCCTGTTTTGTGGATCATGGGTATGGGGCTTACGGGATCCCGTCGGTCTACGGATGGGGGGTTAAGGCGGCAATCGCCTGGCATGCCTCGGATATTGATCTGGATGATGAGGATCGGGTGGTCGACCAGTCCGCCATCGCGCGGTCACGACAGTACTGGGCGTACCGATTTCCACGCCTTGCAAATGAAATTGTGATTGACCAAAAAGCTTGTCATATCTCAATGACGCCGGACACGCACTTCATCATCGATTTTCACCCTCAGCACAGCAACGTGCTGATCGTCGGTGGGTGTTCAGGACACTTGTTTAAACATGGCCCGATGCTGGGAGATTATGTCGCCGGCGTTGGTTTGCAAGAATGGGGAACAGCACCGCGATTCAAAATCGGCCCGCGAACGTCAATGCCGATGAGCGAATCGCCTTCGGGACGTTAGCGGTATGGTCTCAGAAAGCGGCCTTACCAGCTGTAAGGCCGGTCGATGCCGGCGAGCTTGACGCCAGTGAAGGCCGATGCTTCCAGTGACATGGCTCTTAGGTCTTCGACCTCAAGGTTGTGGACATTGGATTTGCCGCAGGCTTTAGCCAGCAGCGAGACTTCCATGGTCATTGCTGTCAGGAATCGAGCGACTCGTTCGGATGCGGCTGGAATGTCCACGCGTTTTTCGAGCTCAGGATCCTGTGTTGCCACGCCGACTGGACACAGGCCAGTATGGCAGTGATGACACCGTCCTGGGGCAGTTCCCAGTGCCGCATAGTCATCGAAGTAACGGGGCGAATTACAGCCCAATGCCATCAACCCAGCCGTACCGATCATCACCGCATCGGCGCCCAGAGCAAGACATTTGGCAACGTCTGTGCCGGAACGTATTCCACCCGCTGCGACCAGTGAGACTTCGTCAGTTTTACCACAGTCATCCAGCGCTTCACGGGCAGCGCGAATAGCGGAAATAAGCGGTATGCCGGTGTGGTCAAGCAGCAGTTCAGGGGAGGCCCCGGTACCGCCTTCCGCGCCGTCGACCACGACGACGTCTACCCCGGCTTTAGCTGCGATGGCAACATCGTAACGTGGCCGGGTGGCCCCCATCTTGAGAAAAATCGGTACCTGATAATTGGTTGCTTCGCGCAATTCCTCGATTTTGACCTGCATGTCATCGGCGCCGAGGAAGTCCGGGTGGCGGACAGTCGACCGCTGATCTACGCCTTCAGGCAGAGAACGCATCGCGGCTACTCGGTCTGAAACTTTCATCCCCAGCAGCAGACCGCCGGTGCCGGGTTTGGCGCCTTGTCCGACGACGAGTTCAATCCCGTCAGCCATGCGCAGATGCTCCAGGTCCAGCATGTAGCGCGAAGGGGTCATTTGATAAACCAGTCTGCTCGAAGCTTGCCGCTCATCTTCCAGCATGCCCCCTTCGCCAGTGCAGGTCATACTGCCGACCTTGGATGCTCCGTATCCCAGTGCGGCCTTTGCCGGCGCGGACAGCGCACCAAAGGACATGGATGCGATGTAGATCGGGATGTCCAGTTCGATTGGTTTTTCAACCAAACCCGGACGATTGCCCAGAACGGTACGCGTATCGCAGCTTTCACGGTAACCCTCAAGCGGCAGGCGAGTCATGGTGGCTGGTACGAATGTCAGGTCATCGAACGTGGGCATCCGGTGATTAAAAGTATTAAAGCCCCGAATCTGGTAACGTCCCAGACGCGACAACGCATGCACCTCCGAAATAGATTGGGGAGTCCAACGGACAGAATCACCTTTTTCATAAGACGAAGGGACACCGGCTGGCCGGCCAGTATTGGCGCCGTCTGTCATTGCCACGGCGTCCTCTGCTGGCGCCGCAAACGGGTAGCTATAAGGAGTTTTCAGATCATCAGCCATGCGCTTGCATCCCGACTTTCAAAGTGCCATAGCCGCTGCGCGGATACTATTTTTTGCCAAGAGCGACCGCCATTACCAAGGCCTCTGCTGGCAAGCAGATCCTCGACTTGTTCAATTTCAGCATCGGATGGTTGCGCAATTTTTGAATCCACGCCCAAAGACGCAATAGGGCCTGCGACCCAGACTTCACCGCCCCAGAGGGAATCAGCACACGCCTCATCGGCACCGCCCAGGGCGATGATGCGGCCGGCGTGTGCCATAAAACCCGACAGATAACCGATCTTGCCTTCGACAATGATGTCGCCGCCTTTCATTGCGACACCACAGCGAGGGCCGGCGTCTCCTTTGACGTGAATCAGTCCGCCGAGCATCGAGGCTCCGAGGCTGACACCGGCATAGCCGTTTATCGTTATGTCACCACTGGCCATTGCCTCTCCGGCAGCCCAGCCGGCGTTACGCGATACCGTGATGTTGGCGCCGTTGTTGAGACCGCCACAGTAATAGCCAACACTGCCTTCGAAATGAACCTGTGCGCCAGCGGGTAAGCCAATCCCGAGATTATGGCGAGAACGGGTATCGGTCACGATGACTGGTAGTCCCCGTTGAATTCCGGCCTGAATGTCTTGGTTGCACTCGCGTAACGGGCGATCAGCAATTTGAACGTCGTGTGTGCTCATGCCGCACGGTCCAATAATGAGTTGGTTTGCCAAGTTTGGGTCAGGCTGGGACCATCAAAGTTGATCACCTCGACCTCGTCGAGATGAATTGTTCGTACAGCTTGCTCTTCGGTTGCGATCGCGAGAGTACCGTTGTCGTCTACCGCCACCAGCGGCTTGATGGCCCACTTGTCTTTAGCAAAGCCTAGCCGGTCTTGGTTGCTGTATAGGTAGGTAAATACGCCGTCGATCTGTGTTAATGAGCGTTTTAGGGCATCGTCTTGTGTTTCACCTTGACTCATACGGTCGGAGATCCATACTGCCAGCAGCTCGCTGTCGTTTTCAGTCATGAAGCGGTAGCCTTTTCGTTCCAGCCGTGCCCGCCAGGTGTAGTAATCGGTAATCTGGCCGTTGTGAACAATGGCGACATCGGGAAAAGGGCGGGCCCAGAATGGATGGCTGGCAGTTGGCGAGACATCTGATTCGGTCGCCATCCGAGCATGCCCCAGCCCGTGTGTGCCAATGAAATCACGGATGTTGTGTTTTTCCGCGACCTCTGCGGCACCGCCGAGGTCCTTAACAATTTCCAGGGCCCGTCCGACAGATTGCACTTCAATTCGATCGGAATAGTCGTCGATCTGACGCACCCAGTCGCCAAGAGACGTGGGCTCACGAATCTCCATGCGCACAGACACATGATCCGAATCAGACTCGTCATGGGTTGGGTCGCTCAGAAAGTCGCTGCCGTGCTCACGCAGAAGGTCGAGAAAAAATTCAAGATCTGCCGACAGATTCTGTCGTTGGGCAGTCATTGCCCGCACGATATAACCGTTCTCAAGAGGCTCGCCGTAGAGCGCAAAGCCGGTTGAATCCGCGCCGCGGTGGCGCTGGGCGTGCATCAGCTTGACCAGGTCGGCACCAACTTGACCGGGTTCCGTCAGAATTCTGCCTGCGATACCACACATAATGCTGCCCTTCCTGTTTTGTATACTGAATTCACTGATTATAGATCCTGGTAAATTTAGATCATAGAGACGCCGTCAAACAAGCAAATACAGCCTGAATGCTGCCAGTCCGTCTGGTACTCAGTGTCGCTCCTCATGAAGCCAACGGACATGGTTGTCCAGGCCCTCGCGTATGTGTGCCACCATCGCAGTTTCTGCCTCGTCTGGGTTCCCCGTCTTAATTTGGTCAAGCAATAACAGGTGCTGTTCTCTGTTGTCTTGACTGTCTGGTATCGGATAAGCCGCAAAGCTGCGGATAGAAATACCCCTGTTCCAAATGCTGTCAAACATGTCGAGCAGGATCCCATTACTGGTTTGGGCGACGATGGTTCGATGGATGTTTCGATTGGCGTGAAAGTGTTCTTCCTTGTGGAGGGATTTCAAGCCCATCTCCGATCTAACCGCTGTTTCAATGGTCTGGGCTTGCTCCTGAGAAAGCGCTCCGGCTAAGAGTTTGGCTGCGAAACCTTCGACGGCCTCTCGGGCGAGGTACAGATCCTGTATTTCCTTTTCGGTAATCTCGCGGATCTGGAAACCACCGCGCCCCGCGGCTTCCAGCACGCCTTCGCGCTCAAGTCGCAAAAATGCCTCTCGAACCGGGGTACGGCTGACATCGATCTGACTGGCGATGGTTTCCTGAATCAGACGCTCACCGGGCACGATCTCGCCCGACAGGATCGCTGAGAGGATCTGTTCATAGACGTCATCGGCCAGCCGGGTTCGTTTTCGGTCGAGTCGCGTAAACATCGGGCCAATTCTCGCTAGTGTGTCTCAGTATTTTGGATTACGGTAGACTGACGAGACTATGGTGATCATGTCAACCTCAGGCGGAGGCCGGTTTGAGAAGATCGGGTCCTACGTCCGGGCTAAACGTATCGGTCCATTCGTCTATGTAGCCGGCACAACAGCCATTGAGCCCAGCGGCAAGCTGCATGCTCCAGGCGATACCTATGCCCAGACGATTTACGCGTTCGACCGGATCACCGATGCACTGACTCGCGTGGGTGCTGAGGTTAAGCATGTGGTGAGAACCCGGGCCTATCTTGCGGATATGAAAGAGGCCGGCGGCTTTGTTCGAGCACATGGGGAGATTTTCGCAGGCATCGAGCCCGTTAGTACTGCGGTTGAGGCCGGATTGACGACTCCAGGCATGATGGTGGAAATTGAAGTAGATGCCATCATTCATGATGTAGATGGCCAGATAGCAATCGACGGTACCTGATTTATTTGGCGCTTTGATTGCACTGGCTAGGAATGTCAGGTCACGGGCTCTGACCGGCACCAAAAAAAGCGGCTGCCGAAGCAGCCGCCACGAATTTTGGGTTATTAACTGATCAACCGAACCACCAGCGCTCGGCATTCTTATTTCCGTCGAATTCCCAGTTTGACGCGACATTTTCAGGACGCTTGACCTTGTCGGAACTGGCATGGCCATAGGCGGAGAATATCGGAATAATCACGCTGCAGTTGTCGTGCACAATTCGCTGCATTTCAATATACATCTCGCGCCGTTTTGCATCATCGAGCTCTGCTCTTGCCTGGGGCAGTAACTCCTCAAAGCGCGGGTTATTGAAGAAGGTTTCAGACCAGCCAGTATCGATCGCATTTTTGGAGTACACCTGGCTGAACATCCAGTCTTCTGTCGGGCGGCCGCCCCAGTAAGATGCACACCAGGGGTCGACTAGCCAGACATTAGACCAGTAGCCATCATCGGGTTTGCGTACCACCTCGATATTGATACCTGCTGGACGGGCGGTTTCCTGGAACAAAACACAGGCGTCATCTGAGTTCTGAAAGGCCGTGTCTGCTACCGAGATTTGCAGATCAACCGAGGATCGCCCGGCCTGTTTCATGTAGTACTTGGCCTTGTCAAGATCATAGTCCCGCTGCGGGATCTCTTCGTTGGTCGCCCGGTAACGGTTAGCCGGCCCGATGGGAATGTCGTTACCCAGAGACGCATAGCCAAACCAGATTTTTTCCAGCCATTCCTGTCTATTGATCGCGTGTTTGAGCGCCATCACCACGTTGTTGTCGTTAAATGGCGATACATTGTTGAGCATCGGCAGCGTGCAGTGTTGATTACCGTTGGTGTAGAACACCTCGATCCCTGGTCTTTTCGCTAGGCGACCTGCAGTCGCTGCGGCGGGGGACGTGATCACATCGAGTTCATTAGACATGAGTCCATTTTCTCGGGCGCCCGTATCAGAGATGAACAGCGTCTCAATCGAATCAAAATGAGCCCGACCGGCCTTCCAATAGTTAGGATTGCGAACAGTCAGCGTACGGACGCCGGGATCGAATGACTCCAGTTTGTAGCCGCCGGTTCCAAGCCCGGACTGCGTGTCTATGGTTCCGTCGTCGTTGGCAGGACAGATTCCGAGGTGATAGTCCGACATCAGATACGGAAAGTCCGCATTGGGGCCCTCCAGCGTCATCATTACCTGGTGATCTCCGTGTGCCATGATGTCGGTGATCTGCGCGACAATGCCTTTGGCTGCGGATTTGGTGTCTTCTCCTAAATGATGCTGTATCGATGCAACCACATCGTTGGCTTTGAGTGATCTGCCATTATGAAACTCTACGCCTTTGCGAATGTTGAACATCCAGGTTTGACCGTCTGATGAGTCCCACGACTCCGCGAGCTCTGGAACAAGCTGGTTGTTCTCATCGATCTCAGTGAGGTTGTTACGCAGCTGCCCCATGCCGACATTGATCATGTAGGAGTCCAAATAGGTTGCCGGGTCCAGGCTGTCGCTGGATGCTGCGCCGGTCAGTGCCTGTCGAAGCATTCCGCCTTTATTGGGCGTTGCCGCCAATACGGCGCTCGACAGCGACGTGGCGGTTGGCAGAGCAACGCCCAGTGCGATAGCGCTGCGAATGAAATCCCGTCGTGTAATCCGGCCTTGCGATAGCCTTTCCTTAAGATGGTTAATCTCTTTCATAAATTTCCTTCCTTCTCTAAGAATAAAACTCTGCGAGCATACCGTTAGAGTGTGTTCAATAGTGACTTAAACTACTTCTTCTTCCTCCAGATGCGATCTTCACTGTTTCCTTGAGTTTCGTCAAATCCAGCAGAAACGCAGGAAATCCAGGGATATGCCCCGAACAGTCGCCCCAATGATATTCCCGGTTGGGGTTATTTCGATCACCGCCATGGTGCTAATTTGGGATAAATGGTTTTAGTTCGGATGCAGATCGCTACCCAGCACCAAAATAACTCTTGGCTAGGGTATCGTCCCTTGCGAGTTCGTCAGCGGATCCACTAGCGGTAATATGCCCACTTTCCAGTACGTACAACCGTTCCGCCAGAGACAACGCGAAGTTAGCATTCTGCTCCGTAACAATTACTGTGAGCCCCATCTCTTCCCTAAGGCGCCTTAACACTTCTGCAATTTCACCACAGACCTTTGGCGCCAAACCGATTGTAGGCTCATCCACCAACAGAATACGGGGTGACGACATCATGGCTCTGCCCAAGCTTACCATCTGCCGCTCACCGCCAGACTGGGTGGCCGTCTCCTGATTTTCTCGCTCGGCGAGTTGTGGAAATAACTTGTAAACCGCGCTGAGGTTCTTATCGATTTTATCCCTCGCAGTATAGGCTCCGACCAACAGGTTATCCCTCACGGTCATATAGGGAAAGAGGTTGAAACGTTCCGGTGCATAACCAATACCCTGCTCTACCCGGTAACGGGTTTTACTGGCCGAAATATCTTCATCCTCCAGGCAGATGGAACCCGTGTTGTGAACCAAACCCATGATGCTGTCCAGCAGAGTGGATTTGCCGGCTCCATTGGCACCGACAATGGCAATCGTCTCGGCCCTGTTTACTTCAAGGCTGATTTCACTGAGGGCCTGGGCCTTGCCATACCATGCAGAAAGCTTGTTGATCTCGATCAGCGCCATCAACTTTCCCCAAGATAAGAAGCACGCACAGCCTCGTTGGCCAACACCTCAGACATCGTCCCTTCGGCAAGCAAAGCACCGAGTTCTATGGCAATTACGCGGTCAACCAGTGGCGTTATAGCTGGCAGGTCGTGGCTGACAATCAAAAAAGTAAAACCCTGCCGGCGCAGATGTTTAATCAGGTCTGCAATCATCGCAATTTCACCGGTGGTAAGCCCGGCGAAAATCTCATCCAGCAGTAGTGTTTTTGCCCCCGTTGCGAGGGTACGGGCAAACTCCAGTTTTCGCAGATCGCCCATGGAAAGCTCTGCTGCAGATCTGTCCAGATGTCTAGGGTTAAACCCCACCGACTCGGCAAACCGTTCTTCCTGGGCCCTATCGGTGGCACCGAATACCAACTGACGGATATTGTTTGGCATCAACCCGACCCGGATGTTCTCGCGCACCGTCAACTCTGTGAATGGCCGTGGTACCTGATAAGTACGGCTGATACCCCTGGAGATACGTTCAGATGTCGATAATCCGCTGATCTCCTGCCCCTTGAACCGGATGGTGCCGCTGGTTTGAGCAAGTTCCCCCATGATCTGAGCAAACACAGTAGTTTTCCCCGCCCCGTTGGGGCCAATCAAACCCAGGCTCTCTCCCTCATCAAGGTCAAAACTCAGATTGTTGGTTGCAACCAACCCACCAAATCTCTTCACCAGGTTGCGTACTTCAATGGCGGCAGTCATGACCTGGCGCGCCAGAAACGGCTGTAGAGGGATTCCAAAATTGCCACCATCCCTTTTGGCTGGTACATGTAGACCACCAGGGCAATACCCCCGTATATGAAATATCGCTCCGCGCCAGGCAGCCAGGGCCGCAACCATTCCAAGAGGAAGACCAGAAAGAATGCACCGAACACCGGGCCGATAATGGATCCAGCGCCTCCAATCAGAGCGGCCACCAATATGGTGAACAGAAAGTTGATATCGAATAGCGCACGAGGCGCGATCGACCCAAGATAATGTACGTAAAAAGCGCCGCCAATTCCCGCCGTAAAGGCCGACGCGAGAAAGGCAAACATCTTAAGTTTTGTACTCGATAATCCGGAGCCACGCACACTCTCTTCGTTCATACCCACCGCCCATAGGGCGGTTCCCAATCGGGTTCGCATCAACAACCAGGCGGCGAATGTCAAAACGACCATCAGGGTAACTGCAAGGTAGTAGCCATTTACCGCCCCCCGGGTCAAGGTTTCGATGCCAGACATACCCCGGGTACCACCGGTGAGGTCTGGGCGGATCACCTGTACCAATTGATACATGAGTTCCATGAATGCCAAGGTCACCAGGGCAAAAT
>LUME01000086.1_pt1 | contig 32338 bp, 29 predicted proteins | sample 729951 | NCBI WGS metagenome assembly LUME01 (sample SAMN03860271, study PRJNA289734) | marine metagenome | biome: seawater column; feature: ocean; material: water; isolation source: Red Sea water column Station 34 - depth 200m | place: Saudi Arabia: Red Sea | collected 2011-10-15 | depth 200 m | reverse complement strand
GCTATCGGCCAGGGCAATACCGTAGCCAGCACTGAGACTGTCACCGAGAATCACAATGTTTTGTGCGTTGACCTTTATGGGCAACAATAAAGCGAACAGCACCAGGAATAAACGAAACATGAAACCGATTGTCACTGCGGACGACGTGTCCCGGCAAGTGAAAACACCGGATGGAGAATTGAGCATACTCGATGGAATTACCCTGACAGTCATGCCGGGCGATGCGGTCGCCATCACCGGGCCATCGGGTTCGGGCAAATCCACCTTACTGGCGTTACTGGCAGGTCTGGAGGATCCGACCAGCGGCTTGGTTCATCTCCTCGGTAAAGAGCTCGGCATTTTGAACCAGGATGAAAAAGCAGCACTTCGGGCAGGCAATGTTGGGTTCGTTTTTCAGACCTTTCATCTGCTGGCAGGCTTGAGCGCGATTGAAAACGTTGAGATTGCATTGGAACTCGCCGGTTACGACAACACTCGAGCTGCAGCGGCAGACCTGCTCGATCGCGTGGGGTTGACTGAACGGGTGAACCATTATCCATCACAACTGTCCGGTGGCGAGCAGCAGCGGGTTGCGCTGGCCAGGGCCTTTGTTGTAAATCCGAAGGTGTTGTTTGCTGATGAGCCGACCGGCAATCTTGATGCGGCGAGCAGTGGCCTTATTGCGGATTTGTTTTTCGATCTTCGCCAACAGTTTGGAAGTGCCCTACTGCTGGTGACTCACGATGCTTCGCTGGCTGACCGCTGTGATCGGATCTTGACACTCGGCGTCGGTGGGCGGCTACAGTCTTGATTGCCGCCAGGGATAGTGTGCTGCTTTTTCAGCGCGACTGGCGTGAAGCTGGGCTTCCGGCAATCGCGCTGGCGCTGGTGGTTGCGGTATTGGCCGTGACATCGGTTGGTATATTTAATGAGCGTGTGTGGAAGGCTATGCAAAGCCGGGCTGCGCAGAGTCTCGGTGGTGATCTGGTGCTGCAGGCCCATGATCCCATCGCCTCAAGGGTAGTGGACCAGGCCAAGATTTTAGGACTTGAACTGAGTCAGCAGGTCGAATTTCCCAGCATGATTCTGACCGCAGCGGGATCGCCACGCTTGGTATCAGTGAAGGCGGTGGATGAGAAATATCCCCTTCGCGGCACTGCCGAGGTTGCCGAGCAGCCCTATAGTCAAGGTTCCGCGGCCGGTAAGATTCCAGCCACCGGAGAAAGCTGGGCACATTCGCGCTTGTTTGCAGAAGCCCAGTTCGATATCGGTGATCTCGTTCAGCTCGGTGAGAAATCTTTTAAGGTCTCGCATGCGCTGATCACTGAACCCGATGACTTCGGTTCATTTTTCCGTATGGCTGCGCCGCGGATCATGATCCGACTGTCGGATCTCAGCGCGACAGGACTCATCACATCATCGAGTCGAGCGCATTACCGGATTCAGCTGGCGGGTACTCGGGATGCACTGAACGCGTTCTCGAAATGGCTAGATAGACAGGATTTCGGAGGACTTGAACGGCGGAGTGTGCAGGACGCTCAACCCAGCGTCCGAACCGCGCTTGAGCGGGCTTCGAGTTTTCTTGGACTGGCCAGCTTGTCGGTGGTGATGGTAGCTGGGGCCGGTATATTTATTGCAGCGCGTTTTTATGCTCGCAGGCAATCGACGACTGCGGCTGTCATGCGCTGCTTGGGTGCGAGTCAGAGACGGATCCTTAGGATTTCCATTTTCCGCTTGGTACGGGTTGCACTGACTGCCTCCTTGGTTGGTGGCTTTCTGGGTTATGCGGGACAGTCATTTCTATCGGTTCTCGTCGAAGAAAAACTCGGCTTGTCGCTCGCTCCCGCTTCTCTTTGGCCATTGCTGACGGGGATGTTAATCGGGCTGATTACAGCGCTGGGTTTCGGACTCGCGCCACTGCTCAAGCTGCCTACTGTCTCAGTATTAGGGATCCTGCGGGGAGAAGAAGGCGTGCCCCCGCCTTCAATGTGGTTAACGATCGGGCTGGCGGTGTTCACCAGCGGTGGACTGATCTTCTGGCAAGCGGATGAGACTGTGCTTACCTTGTGGGTCATGGGGTTGACAGTTTGTTTGGTGGCCGGGCTTACATGTGGGGGATGGATGATCCTCTGGCTGGTCACACAGATTCGGGTTTCGCGTCCAACCACTCGATATGTCATGTCTGCTGTGGGGGGTCGGCGCGGAATGGGTGTGATACAGATACTGGCTTTTGGCCTTGGCATTACAGCGTTGTTGATGGTGACAGTCATGCGTACACAGTTAATGGAGGGTTGGATGAATTCGCTCCCAAGCGATACACCAAACCGGTTTTTGATGAACATCCAGCCTGACCAGCGGGCTTCGTTGATGAAATTCTTTGCCGAGGAGAACCTGACCACGCCGGGGTTGTATTCTATGACCCGGGGTCGATGGGTCGGGCACAACGGCAAATCAGTGGAGCCACAGTCGTTTGCCACACTTCAAGCTCAGCGTTTTGCCGCCCGCGAGTTCAATCTCTCGCCCTCAGACGATCTTCCACAAACCAACCGCATCGTCGGCGGGACATGGTGGACGGCGGACCAGAACGATGAACACCTGTTATCGCTGGAAAGAGAGTTTGCGCAGACCCTCGGCGTTGGTATTGGTGATGAGATGACCTTCCGTGTTGCAGGGGTCGATCTGACCGGGCGGGTGACCAACCTGCGAGAGGTTGCCTGGGACAGTTTCGAGGTGAATTTTTTTGTCATTACCACGCCCGCCTTTTTGGTTGATCAGCCCGGAATGCTCATCACCAGTTTTTTCCTGCCAGCCGAGAACACCGATACGACGATCCGGCTGATCGATCAGTTTCCGTCTGTTACCCTGTTCGACGTCGATTCTCTGATGCAACAGGTTCGACAGATCATTCAGCAGGCCAGCGTGGCGGTACAGTATGTTTTCATTTTCACGCTGTTGGCTGGAATCGCAGTGCTGACGGCAGCAGTGCAAGCAAGCGCAACAGAGCGCAGCCGGGAGGGAGCTGTTGCCGGGTTACTGGCAGCGACAAGTGCTGTTGCCACCGCCTCGATTCTGGCAACAGAAGTGTTCGGGTTTACGTTGTCCCCAGGATGGTGGGTATGGGGCCTGGGGTGTATCAGTGGAGCACTGGGGATCGGAGTGGCTGGTACGGCAGCACTCCGACCAGTTGTGTCTAAGGCACCCTTGAAGAGCCTGATTTCAGATTGAGAATGGAGCTAAACAGACCGTGTTGACATCAGCTGAAAAACAGCAAAGAGATGCCATGGATGCCTATTACGAGCATGCGCAGCATCCTGCGATGCTGAAGATTGAGCGCCAGGTCTGCGGCTGTGACTACGGCGCCAGTAGCTGGACGACACGGTCAGAAGCGGATCGCATGGCCGTCCTGCTCGAGCTTAGGCCGGGATCCAGGCTGCTCGACGTAGGTTCGGGTTCCGGCTGGCCGGGTCTTTATCTGTCACGAACAACGGGTTGTGACTTGGCTCTGGTTGACCTCCCGGTGTTCGGCTTGAAGGTTGCCCAGACGAGGCGGATGAAAGAAACCAGTAATTCATCTGACTGGCTGGTGCTGGCAGATGCTGCAGCACTGCCTTTTGCCCACGCTAGTTTCGACGCGATATGCCACGCGGATCTGTTGTGTTGCCTGTTGTGCAAAAAGGCTGTGCTGCGAGCCTGTCAGAACATATTGCGTCCAGGCAGGCCGATGGTGTTCAGCGTGATTTCGATCCCTCCGAGATTGTCGGAATCTGATCACCGTCGAGCATTGGAGGCTGGCCCGGAATTTGTAGCATCAAAAAGCAGTTATCGATCGCTGCTTGCGCAAACAGGGTGGACAGTAGAGGAACAACAGGACGTGACAGAGTCGTTTACACAGCTGACGGTAGATCGACTCGAGGCCGAGCGGGCCTACCACCGTGAACTCGTGTTGTCGGCCGGTCCTGAGACTGTGGAAAGGCGGATTAAGAACCTCGAAGAACGGCGAGACGTCTTGGCTGACGGTTTACTCAAGCGAGAGCTTTTTGTTGTGAAGTCAGCCAGATGACAGGCTTCAAGATGCCGTCTGTTAAAGCGCTTTTTGTGCTGGCGGTGGCTTTCTTACTGTTGCTTTTCAATGGGGGTTCCCGGTTCACGATTGGTCTAACGCTCAAGCCGATGGCGAATGATCTGGAATGGAGTCGCACCACGCTGTCGCTGACAGTAACTGTATTTATGGTGGTTTCTGCTGTCGTGTTGCCCGTTGTTGGTCGCCTGGTGGATCGTTACAATCCCAAGGTGATACTGTTACTGGCGTTGTTGGTTTCCAGCACCAGTATTGCACTGATGGGCCTGATTCAGACTCCATTTCAGGCGATATTGCTCTACGGCGTGATATTTGCGTTGTCGAATGCGGGAACTTCGGTGGCCCCTATCGGCGTTCTGATCAGTCGCTGGTTTCCCGATCGACTCGGCCTTGCAAACAGTATCGCGATATCGGGTATGGGTGTGGGGCAGTTGGTCATTATTCTGTTGTTAACTGCGCAGCTGGACGTGATCGGCTGGCGTGGCGCGTTTATCCTCCTGGCGGGGCTTGGGCTCGTTCTCATTTTGCCGCTGATGTTTCTCGGTGTGCCGACGACTGCGTATCAACCGTCCGATCGGAGTACCAGCGGTGGGATAGATAACTCAAGGGGCGGTGTATCAACGGCGGTTTGCACTCATGTTTTTTGGATCCTGATCGTGATCTACGCCATCTGTGGTGGGCAGGATTTTTTCGTAGCTACCCATGTGGTTGCTTTTGCCAGTGACCAGGGGCTGACATCGTCAATGGCCGGCAATCTTTTTGCGCTGATGGGACTTTTCGGGCTGTTTGGTGTGCTCGCAACCGGGTTTCTGACCGATCGCTATGGTCCCGTGCTGCCAACACTGGGTTGTTTCGCAGTGCGTATCGTGGTGTTTACTCTGGTGATACTGATGCCAACACCGACGACTATCATTTTGTTTGCGTTGTGCTATGGCATCACTTTCTGGATTACAGCACCACTGACAGTTGTGTTTGTCCAGCACTACTTTGGTCGGGCGGACCTGGGCGTACTCAGTGGCATCATTATCATGATCCATCAGGCAGCCGGGGGTGCCGGGGCGTATTTGGGTGGTGCTGTCTACGATGCTTTTGGTGACTACCATCATGTGTTTGTTTGGATGCTAGTCCTATCGGTGGTGGCTTTCTGGTTCACGTGGCAAATCCGAAAGAAACAGACCATAGTAGCGCTCTAAACAGTCTTAAGGGCAGCATTGCTGGTCGGTTGCTTTCCCCAAGCCGCCAAGTACCCGTATGATTGCCGCAGCAGTTGGTTTTAAGGAGCGCACGCAATGCCCAAATCAATGATTGTGAGCCTGCAGCCGGACGCCGTAGAAGCTGGTGCAAATATTCTTCGCGCGGGCGGCAATGCAGTAGACGCAGCCCTGGCCTGTGCTTTCGTACAAACGGTGGTTGATCCGATGATGTGCGGTATCGCAGGATTTGGCAGTATGCATCTCTACCTGCCGGAAGCAGGTGTTCACGAATGTATTGACTTCCATGGCCGGGTCCCTGCCGGTGCTACAGCGGAGATGTGGCAGGACCGTGTGCTGGGGGAGACTGAGGACGGCTTTGGTTTTGTACTTGAAGGCGCATTGAACGATATCGGTTATCAGTCGATTACTACCCCAGGCACACTGAAGGCTTTCTGGGAGGCACACCAGAGATACGGCACAACTTCCTGGACGGAACTGCTCCAACCCGCTATTGACGCGGCTTCCAATGGCTATGTGGTCACACCCGGCGTCTATAGTTACTGGACAGGGACTGGGCTGCCGGGTCGGGTCAGTGTTGAGGACAGGTTAGGCTATTCGCCCGAGGGGCGGGCGATTTATTTTGATCAACGACAGGTCAAGCCGGTTGGCAGTATTGTTCGCAATCCAGGCATGGCTGAGACTTACGGTCGGATTGCCGCTGCCGGTGCTGAGATCTTTTATAGCGGAGACATTGCGCGGCAAATCGATGCAGACATGTGTTGTAACGATGCGCTGTTGAATGCCGATGATCTTGCCGACTACACGACGGAAAGAAAAGACCCGTTGTGGGGTACGTATCGGGGCTTGAGGGTAGCGACAAATCACCCGCCCGGCGGTGGCATCATGATTATTGAGATGCTCAACATTCTTGAGCACTTCGATCTGAAAACAATGGGGCACAACTCCGCTGAATATATCCGCACGGTCGCCGAAACCATGAAGATAGCCACCGCGGATAAAGACAACCACGTTGGAGATCCTCGTTTTATCGATGTGCCTGTCGAGCGGCTTACCAGTCAGTCTTATGCGAGTGTGCACGCCAGTGCAATCTCACAGGGAAAGAAGGCGCATGTTGAGCGGCTGCAACTGCAGGAGTCTCCAGGCACGACACACCTGTGTACGGTCGATTATTCCGGGAACATTGTTTCAATGACTCATTCACTGGGTATGATGTCTGGTGTGATTACACCCGGAATGGGGTTTATGTATAACGGTTGTATGGGTGTATTTGATCCGAGACCTGGCAGGGCGGGTTCTATTGCACCGGGCAAGTCGAGGTTCAGTTCAATCTGCCCGACAATTCTTTTTGATGGTGAGCAACCACTACTGGCGTTGGGGGCACCTGGTGGGACCCAGATTGCCATGGGTGTGCTACAGGTTATCCTCAATGTGGTTGATTTTGGCATGACTCCACAACAGGCCGTTCTCGCTCCACGGTTCTCGGCAACCAGCGATGCGATTACAGTTACCGCTCGTATTCCGCGCTACAGTTATGCAGATCTCGAGACCGATGGATATCGCTTTGTCAGGAGTGCAGCCAGTTACGATATTGCATCGGTGCATGCCATTGGTTTTACGGCAGCTGGTGAACCAGCGGGGGGTGCGGACATTGTTTATGGCGCTGGCATGGCGCTTGCAGTTTGATAACTGAAACCAGGTTACTTATCCGGGGTTGACTGCCGCAGCAGATTACGCTGGATTTTGCCACTCACTGTTTTTGGCAGTTCGTCGACGAACTCTATCGCCCTGGGATATTTGTAAGGTGCCGTTGTTCGTTTAACGTGGGTCTGCAGTTCGGCAACCAGTTCGGTATCCGTGCGTTTCGAATCAGGTTGTGTAAGAACCACGAAAGCTTTGACGATTTCACCACGTTCGGGGTCGGGCAGCCCGACGACTGCACTTTCCTGAACCGCGGAATGGGTGATCAGGGCGTTTTCAACCTCCTGTGGGCCGATCCTGTACCCCGCTGAACTGATGATGTCATCAGTTCTACCGACGTAAAAGAAGTAACCATCCGTGTCCTGTTGCACGTTGTCTCCTGTCTTGAACCAGTCCGATCCATTCAGTGTCACTACTGCCTCGGCGGAACGTTGGGGATCGTTCCAGTAACTCAGCATCATTTGGGGGCTGGGCAGACGGATCAGCAGTTCACCCTGGTCGCCTCGACCACCTAGGGTACCGTCTGTGCGAAGCACGCCGGTGTCTATACCCGGCAAAGGGCGGCCCATTGATCCCGGCTTAACCGGCATCCAGGGGTAGTTAAGTACCGTCATCAAAATCTCGGTCTGACCGTAACCATCCAACAAGGGAACGCCGGTCTGTGCAGTCCAGGCCGAAATAATTTCGGGATTAACTGATTCGCCGGCAGAGACTGCGTGCTTCAGGTGAGAAAGATCGATTCCGCTGATGTCTTCTCTGATCAGTTGCCGAAGTTCGGTGGCTGCAGCACAGAACACGCTAACGCGGTAGCGTTCGATCAGCTCAAACCGTCGCCGTGGTTCAAACGGCCCGTCATAGAAAAGGACCGTACTGCCCTGACTCCATGGACCAAACAGGATACTCGTTCCTGCTTTTGACCAGCCGGTATCTGCAGTACACCACATGATGTCGGACGCCTGTAGAGACAGCCAGTGCACTGCCGAATAGCGCCAGGCGTAAAGGCTTCTTGCCGGATGACATACCCCTTTAGGATCACCGGTTGATCCGGAGGTGTAGTACATAATGGCAGGTTGGTCCAGGTCGAGGTCACAACATTCAAAGCTTCTTTCCTGATTGCTGATCAACCCGTAATCCGTCCAACCCGAAACCGACCCACCGATTGCAAGTGCAGCTTTAAGTGTGGGCACATAGGTCTGAAACTTGGCTGTCTCTGCCACCGTCGTGATCACGGCCGCAGCACCCGAATGATCCATACGGTAGGCAATATCCTTTTCTGTGAGCATCGTGATGCATGGGATGGGTACTGCACCCAGTTTGAGACATGCGGTCAGGCAGATTTGCCACTCAGGAATTCGTGGCAGCATGACGATGACGCGATCACCCTGGCTGACACCCTGTTCAATAAGCCAGTTGGCAACCTGATTTGAACTCTCCGAGATTTCCTGAAAGGTGAGTATCCGTTCTGTGTTGCAGTCGTTACACCAGATCAGGGCAATCTTGTCCTTATCCCGCGCCATTTGATCAACCACATCTCGGCCGAAGTTAAATGTCTCGGGCAGCGAGATATGATGGGCTCTGCAGACGGATTCGTAATGGTCCATGGAAGGTATATTTATTGGTGAACGAATCTGTATAAGTTATTGTTACACTGGCTCGAGATACTTCAATCAACCTGTAGCTTGTGTGAGCCACAATATAGCTGAGAACACCAGATCCAGTCTGCGTGTGAATCGCTATGTTCGGAGAGAACAACCATGGAAGTACCGAACCGTCCGTTTCTAACTACCGTTGTTGGCAGTCTGCCCAAGCCCCCTTGGCTACAGGAGAAACTGCCGTTGAATGCCAGTGGTAAACAGGTCCATGGTAAAGGGGCCTCATGGATTTTTGAGGGAGAACTACTGAAACAGGCGCAGGACGATGCTGTTCGGGTCGCGATCCACGACCAGACCGAAGCCGATATAGAGGTAATCAGTGATGGTGAACAGCGCCGCACCTCTTATTTGGCGCACATCGTGGCGCAGCTGGGTGGTTTTGACTATGCCACGCCAGCCAAGAAGTGGGTGAGGGACAATCGGCGACTGGCCGAGGTCGGCTGCTGTACGGGGGAGGTATCCCGTGATGGGCCGATCGTGGTCGACGAGCTTCGTTTTGCTCTGGCGCACAGCAGTCGCCCGCTGAAAGTGACGCTGCCCGGTCCCATGACCGTAGTTGATTCCACGCTTGACCAGTACTATGGAGATGAGCGGGCATTGGCCATGGCGGTAGCCAGGGCGTTAAACGACGAGGCCCGCGATCTGGATGCGCTGGGTCCAGCTGTCATCCAGTTTGATGAGCCCGTGTTCAGCCGTTACCCGGGGAAGGTCGCCGAATGGGGTATAGAAGCTCTGGATCGGTGTGTCGAAGGCATTCGCGCCAAAACCTGTGTCCATGTTTGCTACAGCTATCCGATGCCCGGTGTACCACGGCCGATCGTTGATGCCTATCCCGCCATACTCACAGAGCTAGAACGCTCAAAGGTCGACCAGTTGGCGCTCGAGTTTGAAGCATCCGGTCTCGATCCAGGGTTGCTTGCGCTGTGCCCCAGCAAAACGGTGTTGTTTGGCTGTATCGACAATGGTGCCCTCGGGTTTGACCGGATCGAACAGCCTGAGCAAGTGGCCGCCCGGTTGCTGATGGCGGCTGAGTATCTACCGGCGGATCAGATCCAGGCGGCACCGGACTGCGGTTTGGTGCCGCTTGACATCGATGTTGCACGACGAAAGCTCAAAGTGATGGTCGAGGGTGCGAAGCTGGCACGGAGCCAGTTATGAGAATTAATCCTAAAGCAGCTTTCTCAGTTGGAATGAAAAAGTTTTAGGATCTCCAGAAAACCGCGATCCCGTGCATCGGTCCGGGTCTTCAGAGTATTCTCATCGGAGTAGTTAAAGAACCCACGCCCACTCTTCGTGCCGTAATGCTCGTTATCTACCAGTGTCCGAATCGTGTTTGGGATCTGCTGGTCCGCTGAGATTTCAGCAGCAAGGTTGTCAAACACTTTGGCCCAGATATCCAACCCAGCAAAGTCGCACACCGCCAGTGGGCCGATGGCGGCTAGCCTGAAGCCAAGACTGCCGCGCACCGCGGCATCGATATCTTCAGCTGACGCAACACCTCGATCCAGCAGATCCCATACCTCACGTACCATAGCCATCTGGATACGGTTGATTAGGAAACCGGGCATTTCGAGGTTCAGTCGAATCGGGCGTTTACCGGTGTACTCGATCAGTGCCATTGCAGCGGACACTGTCTGTTCCGAGGTGCTTTTTCCTGGCACGACTTCAATGATTGGCAGCAGATGTGGTGGGTTAAACGGGTGAGTCACCAGGGCGCGGTCCGGATGGACCATATCCCGTGATATCTGAGTCATTGGATAAGTCGAGGTATTACTGGCGAGTATGGTATGGCGGTCAATGTGGTTTTCCAACCTGGCGAACAGCGCTTGCTTAGTAGTTAAATCTTCGGCAGCCGCCTCAGACACAAATCCAGCACCGGAAACCGCTTCGGCTTCGCTGTCGCAAATTACAAACCTCGACACAACGTGTTCAATATCACCACGTGACGAAAGTCCGGCGTCGGCCATCTGTTTTAAATTTGTGCGAACACGGTTAGCAAGACTGGCTCCAGTTGTAGGGTCAGGATCAAAGCATCTGACTGTGCAACCTGCTGCGGCATAAACCTGGGCGACGCTGTGGCCAATGGTGCCTAGGCCGATGACCGCAATGTTTTGTATAGGTGGTGTAGTCATCTATTTTCCCCAATTGCTTGAGTCGGAGTAACAAACTGGTATTGCGTGTTGCGCGAACAGTTTGGACTGCTGAAACATCTGGTGGAGGACTGGACTAGATGTCGACCTGATCGGCACCTTTAAGGTGAAGCATTTCGCGGGCCTCATCAGGTGTGGCAATCTCAAGTGAGAGGCGCTCGAGAATCCTTCGGATAATCGAAACCTGTTCCGCATTCGACGTCGCCAGTCGTCCTTTGCCTGCGTAAAGGCTGTCTTCCAGTCCGACCCGCACATTGGCGCCCATTACCGCACCCATTGTCACCAACGGAAGCTGGTGTCGACCGCCAGCCAGAATACTCCAGATATACTGGTCACCAAACAGTTTGTCAGCTATACGCCGCATGTGGGTCACGTTTTCGGGGTCCGCGCCGATTCCGCCAAGAATTCCGAATATTGACTGTACGAAAAGGGGGGGCTTAACCAGGCCACGATCTAGAAAGTGGGCGAGATTATAGAGGTGACCGATGTCGTAGCATTCAAACTCGAATCGAGTGCCGCAGCCTTCACCGAGAACCTCCAGGATGTATTCAATATCCTTGAATGTGTTTCTAAAGATAAAGTCACGGCTGTTCTCAAGATGCGCCCGTTCCCATTCGTAACGAAACTCGTCGTACCGTGCCAGCATGGGGAACAGGCCAAAGTTCATCGATCCCATGTTGAGTGAACTCATTTCTGGTTTGATCCGAAGCGGTGCTGCCAGGCGCTCATCTACAGACATCCCATGGCCTCCGCCAGTGGTGATATTGATGACGGCGTCGCAAGCTTCCTTTATTGGCGGCAGAAACTGCATGAAGACGCCGGGATCCGGTGTTGGGCGACCATCTTCTGGATCGCGGGCATGCAGGTGAAGAATCGCTGCACCGGCTTCGGCAGCCGCAATCGACTGTTCGGCGATCTGCTGTGGTGTCAGCGGCAGGTACTCAGACATGGTCGGTGTGTGAATTGACCCTGTACTGGCACAGGTGATGATTACTTTTCGATCGGTAGCCATACGGTTCTCCTTGTGTGGTTGACGCTTTTCAGTTGTCGAATGTCGTCAGGTGCGGTCTGGATCCGTCCACTTGGTGCTGGGCGTTTGGATCCGAGTGGCGATGCACGATATTCTGGACTGATATGTTACGCGGGGATCGTCTGAAGAGACAGCCCTGAAGTCAGGTATCGCAGCGGCCATAATTATCCCGGCGGTGGGCCGGGTCAGACCAGCAGGAGAGGATCCGGTCTTCAGTGTCGCATTCTGCCCACAACGGGTTAACATCAACCGAGATCTTTCAGACACATAGTCGGGTCGGTAAATACGGCGAATCTGGTTTTGCTTTTGATAGGTTTTATATCATATCCGAAAAATCCAGAGGGATTTAGCACATGACGAAGGAAGTGATCGGCATCGCGGGTTGTGGTGCAATGGGGGAACCGATGATCCAGCGCCTATTGACAGCTGGTTTTGAGGTGTGGGCTCACGATGTGCGACCGCTCGCTGAATTTGGTGCCATCGCTGAACATATGTTGGAGGATGCCGCAGAGTTCGCGCGGCGATGTAATGTGGTGATCAGTGTGGTGCGAGACGCAGACCAGACTAGATCATTGCTTTTCAGCGAAGCGCAGGGCATCGTTTGCGGCGCTAACCCCCCTGAAATTCTGGTTATCAGTTCAACGGTTTCAGCGCGGTTTATCCGTCAGCTACTGACAGAGTTGCCGGCACAAACCAGTTTGGTTGACGCTGCAATGAGCGGTGCACCATATCGTGCGAGAGAGGGAACACTTTCTTTTATGCTCGGCGGTCCAGATGCTGTTGTCGACCGCCTGATGCCGATTTTGCAGGTGATGGGCAATCGCTTATATCGTCTGGGAGATGTTGGCATGGGCATGACAACCAAGGTGCTCAATAACTACTGTGCGGCATCGTCTATAGCAGCCACACATCGCGTGCTTGGAATGGCCCAGGCGCTGGGTCTGGATCGACGCCAGCTGCTGGAGGTGATGAAACACAGTTCGGGCTCGAACTGGTTTGCAGATCATATCGACCAGATCGACTGGTCGGACGAGGGATATTCCCTGGACAACACCATCGGAATAGTTGAAAAGGATGTTCTCGCGGCCTTGGATACAGTGTCTGAATGCCCGGACATTGTTCGGTGGCCTCTGGAAGACGGATTACTTGATGCACTCCGGCGGCTGGAACCCCTAAAGCTCGAGTCGGCACCACGCTAAGTGGTCATGACAGTGATCACTCCAGGCGTTCTACTGTATCCATGCTGAAGGGGAATTGATGACCGAGGTATCCGATTCATCTACTCGTCACGGGTTGCGTGAAACCGCCACGCTGGTCGTGACACTTGCTTTTGTGATGAATCTTTTGTCGCGTGGATTTGGCGAGACTTTCGCCGTATTCCTGTTGCCGATCGAGTCAGAGATGGATTGGACACGGACCACACTGGCGGGGATTTATGCGATCTACATGGGGACACACGGCCTCGCCGCAGTGGTGATTGGTTGGTTTGTCGACAGGGTCGGGCCCAGGATTATTTATTCCGTTGGACTTCTGATCTACGGTTTTGCCTTTTTGTTGGCTCAGTTTGGGGTTAAGGCCTGGCATTTCTACCTCACCACAGGCGTAATGGCTGGTATCGCAATGACTGCAATCGGCATGACAACGGCGACAGTATTTATAACACGTTGGTATCAAGGGCCTAGAGCAAGTCAACTCTCACCAGCGATTGGAATCGCCTACTCCGGGCTGGGTGCGGGTGTCATTCTGTGTGTGCCGGTCACCAATCAGCTTATTGAGATCTTGGGATGGCGAGAGACCTACAGGGTGCTGGGACTAATTTTGTGCGCCTTGGCTGTCATTGTGTTGGTTTTACCCTGGAGAAAGTTGCAAGCCGACACAACGCCACAGTCGGAGGTTGGCAGGTTCCTAGGCGGACGCAAGGATGGACACTTGCGAGCCGCTCTCCAAACCAAGACATTCTGGTTGTTATTCATGATTATGTTTATTACGGCTGCGGCAATGTATCTGGTTGGACCACAGCTGGTTGCTTACCTAGTGTCCGTCGGATTTGACTCGACTGTGGCATCGTTGGCATTCAGCATAAACGGATTTCTAACTGTTTTCGGAATTGCCGGAACTGGATGGTTGGCGAATCATTTTGGTATGAAACGCGTCGCCACCGTCTCCTATGCGATGAGCATTACAGCTTTCATACTCCTGGCGTGCCTGAGTGTCACCCCGGCGATGGTATTGCTGGTTCTGGCAATCTTGCCGTTGGGTTTGAGCCAAGGTGCGCGAGGCCCCATCGTATCTGTGCTGGTTTCCCGAACCTTCTCGGGCTATGGGCTCGGTGCCATTTACGGCGCCATGACCATGGGTGTTGGTCTGGGTGGTATGAGCGGTGCCTGGCTTTCAGGTGTGTTCTACGACGTGACTGGAGGATATATCCTGAGTTACTCTGTTTCCGTTTTTTGCGCCCTGCTTGGTGTTGGATTGTTCTGGATGATACGAGAGTCTTCCAATGAATGAGGGTATCAGGCCTCTATACCGGTTACGTAATGTTTTCGCGCAACGTGTTTGAACTTCGAGAAGACTACACCAGCTTATAGCGGTCTTGTCCGGAAAGTGCGATAAAGGCTACAGTGCTACGTTGCAAAGGGGAAAAGGCAGTGAGTATTCGATTTGAAAAAGAAAACCATCTTGCGATTGTCACGATTGATCGTCCCGAGACTATGAATGCGCTTGATATGGCGCACAATGCAGAACTCGACCGTGTTTGGGCTGAGTTCCGTGATGATGACGATCTGTGGATCGCAATTCTCACAGGCGCCGGAGATAAAGCATTTTCAGCGGGTGCCGACCTTAAGACCCTGATCCCCGCGCAGGGTGCCGGTGTCATGGACGACTGGAACTTTGGTGGCATCACCCGAAATTTTACGACCTATAAACCCATCATCGCCGCCATCAATGGTGTCGCACTTGCGGGTGGGTTGGAGATGGTGCTGGCATGCGACTTACGGGTTGCAGCAGATCATGCCCGGCTGGGTCTTGCTGAAGTGAAGTGGGCCATCATTCCTGGTGCCGGGGGAACCCAGCGGTTGCCACGCGCCATCCCGCTTGCCCGCGCCATGGAGATGATCTTGACGGGTGATCCTATTACAGCCGACGAGGCCCACCAGCTAGGCCTGGTGAATCGTGTTGTTCCGGGGGATAAGTTGATGAACGAAGCCCGTGCGTTGGCAGATACGCTGCTTGCCCGTGGACCGCTGGCGCTGCGTGCTGCCAAACGCGCCATCCTCGAGGGTGCCAGCCTACCATTTAACGAGGCGATGAACCTGGAACTTCAACTATTCAACAGTGTGATGCGTACGGAGGATGCCGTGGAGGGCCCGCGCGCGTTTGCAGAAAAGCGCGTACCAAACTATCAAGGAAGATAAGCAGATGCACACTGATACACAGACCCCAACGTGGATGACCGAAGAACATCAGCTTTATGCTGAATCTGTGCGGCGTTTTCTGGCCAATGAATATATTCCTCATGTGGCACGCTGGAACGATCAGGGTTATGTCGATCCAGAATTCTGGCACCACGCTGGAGAGGCTGGGATACTCGGAGCTGCTATTCCTGAAGAGTATGGCGGCGCAGGCGCCGGGATTACCTTTGACGTCGTCACGACGTACGAACAGGCACTTGCGGGGGATTTCAGCTGGGGGTTTGTAATCCATACGATCGTCGTCCAGTACATACTCGCCTATGGGACGACAGAACAGAAACACCGCTGGCTGCCACAACTGGTATCGGGGGAGCGTATCTCTGCGTTGGCTATGACCGAGCCCGGGCAAGGCTCGGACCTGCAGTCTGTAGAAACGCACGCAGTGCTGGAGGATGGTGTTTTTCGAGTTAACGGATCCAAGACCTTTATCACCAATGGGCAGACGGCAAACCTGATCTGCCTGGTGGTAAAAACACAACGCGATGCAGGTGCGCGCGGTGTTTCACTACTGATGGTTGAAACAGATCAGGTCGACGGATTTCGTCGCGGCCAGAATCTAGACAAAATCGGCCTTAAGGGCCAGGACACCTCGGAACTTTTTTTTGACGATATGCTCGTCCCCGAAGGAAATATTCTGGGTCTTGAACCTGGCCAGGGGTTTTACCAACTGATGAACCAACTGCCATGGGAGCGACTTGCGATCGGTATTAGTGCACTGGGCCATATGGACTTTGCACTTGCGCAGACCTTGGAATACGTGAAAGAAAGAAAAGCATTCGGCAAGACCATATTCGAATTCCAGAATACCCGTTTTAAACTGGCCGAACAGAAAACAAAACTTGAGGTCACGCGGGCGTTCATACATCACTGTATCGAACTTCAGCGTGATGGTGTGCTTGATGCGACAACCGCGTCCATGGCGAAGTGGTGGAGCAGTCAGATGCAGTGCGAAGTTATTGATGAATGTCTCCAACTTTTTGGGGGCTATGGCTACATGCTCGAATACCCGATAGCACGCGCCTATGCTGATGCCCGAGTTCAGAAAATCTATGGGGGCACAAACGAGATTATGAAGGAGCTCGTTGCCCGTAGTCTCTAGCTGCTGAAAGGCAGCGTTCTAGGTACGGTTAGTTTGTTGTAGTTGTCGCTGCGTCTGTTCTGGATGTACGGGTTTTTTGTAAAAGTCCCGCGGCGATCCATAGGTTTAGTATGTTAAATCCAATCGCATTAATAAACGAAACGGTGTACGAACCGGTGAGATCGTAAAGCAAGCCGGCAATCCAACCGCCGAATGCCATCCCAGCAATAGTAAACAGAAACGACGTGCTGATTCTCCAACCTGCTTCACCAGGAGGGAAGAAACCGCGCAGGATGATGGTATAGGAAGGTACGATTCCTCCTTGAGAAAGACCAAACGCAATAGAAATACCGTACAAAAATATCAAGCTGTTACCAGCAAAAAACGCGATGAGTACGATTAATTGTAGAGTTGATCCGAGCAGCAATGTTTGTAGGCCCCCGATACGATCAGAAAGCCAGCCAGAACTGATACGGCTGATTACGCCAAATCCCAACATGAGACCCAGCATCTCTGCCCCTCGAATTGCTGGATGACCAAGGTCCATGACATAGGGCACGATGTGAATTTGTGGCATTGCCATAGCAACGCAACAACCAAAGCCTGCAAGACAGATCAGGCCCTGAAGAGTGCCTGCTGATATTGATGACTTGGTCAGATTAGAGTTGGCCGAGCCAGCATTAGGCAGGTGTTTGTTTGCCGTAGGTTTCGGATAAAGAATCAGAGACAGCAGTGCCATGAAAATGAGTGTGAGCATAGCCAGGTCTATAAAACTTTCACGCCAACCCTGGGCATCAAACATACGTTGCAATATGGGTGGCCATATCGCACCAGCGACATAGCTGCCACTGAATGCGATGCCGACCGCAAGGCCGCGCCGCCGGCTGAACCAATGAGAAATGTCAGGAATCATGATGCCCATGCGGTCAGCCAGCCGGCCCATGAAGACGCCACCCAACGCAAATCCGATCATAAACGTGCCGTAAATCAGCGAACTGTTGCCACGACCGGTGTTAAATTCATTAGCTATCGGTTCTAGAACAATCGCACCTGCCCACATAGCGGAACAACCGAGTGTCATCAGCGCCAGAGCGGTTGTCAGCCGGATCAGCGGATAGACCCTACGGATTTGGATTGTCATGGTGTTTCACTAAACATAAGTGCCGGATTTTACCCGCCTACGCGTGTTGAAAGGCATTGTTTGGGAGCAGGGACTGGCGTATCGATGTGGCGGTGCCTATGATTAAACCTATGACTGCTAGAACTGCGGCTGACCAAAGATGAGTATTTCGATTATTCCAATCGGCAAATATTTCGTGGGGGAGGTATCTGGGGTAGATCTGCGTCGACCTTTGAGTCCGGAGACCGTCGCTGCGATTGATTCCGGTATGCACGAGTACGCAGTCTTGATATTTCGGGGCCAGGACATCAATGACGAAGAACAGCTAGCGTTCAGTCGAGCACTCGGACCGATTGAATCTTCAATTGGTGGCAATATCACACGACTCGATCAGCGCCGGCTCGGTACCGATATTGCCGACGTCTCCAATTTGGATCAAAACCAGAATATCTATGCCAGGGACGACCGCCGGAGATTGTTTAATCTCGGCAACCGCTTATGGCATTCAGACAGTTCGTTTCGCGCCATTCCGGCGAAGTATTCACTACTGTCTGCCCGGTCTATTCCTGTGAATGGCCCGAATACCGAATATGCAGACATGCGAGCGGCCTATGACGCTCTGGATGACCAAACAAAAGCGGAAGTTGAGGGGTTGATCTGTGAGCATTCGCTGATGTATTCCCGGGGCCAGCTTGGGTTTACCGAATTCACAGAAGAAGAACAACAAACCTTCGCGCCCGTTCGCCAGGTATTGGTGAGAACTCACCCAGTGACGATGCGCAAATCACTCTTTCTGGCGTCACATGCCGGAACTATTGTCGGTTGGCCGATGGCTGAGGCGCGTATATTTTTGCGCGATCTGATCGAATATGCGACCCAGCCGCAATTTGTCTATGTACACCAATGGCGATTACATGATCTTGTGATGTGGGACAATCGTCAGACTATGCATCGGGTTCGGCGCTTCAATGAAACACAGGATGTTAGAGACGTACGTCGGACCACTATCTCCAGTGATGGCCCGACCACAGCACAGGTCACAAATTAATGAATAAAAATCATCCACCACTATTGGGTTATGCCGACCAGCTGTCTGCCAGACCAGGTGAGACCGTCGAAGTTAAGGTGAGCAGCTATCTGGAAGGTGAATACACGGCACGTCTGGTGCGTACCATATGCGCTGATCCCAATCCCGAAGGAATGGGACTCTTGGAGGAGGCTATCGACTGCAGTTTTGCGGGCTCCTATGCAGCACGTGTACAGCCCTTTACGCCAGGATCTTGTGTGAAAGTGCCATTGACAGAAGACAGTCAGCTGCCGGACACATTTACGTTAACCGCGATGATCTGGCCAACACAACCAGGACAAGGTGCCCAGACTGTATTTTCAGTAGGTGCGGCAAGTTCTGGCTGTACATTATTCTTGGGACTGGACGGTGCTGGTAGGCCAAGGGTAGCGGTCAAGATGACCGATGACAGCTGGTGTGAATGTGTGCTGGATAATCCGATTGCTGACCGTTACTGGGTACGTCTTTCGGCGAGTGTCAATGTTGTGGAAGGCTCGTTGACCCTGCGCTGTAGCGGTAATGAGTCTGATGAAGCGTCGCGTGCAGAATTTACCGGATCGGCGGTTCTAAAAATGGAAACGATGGATTGCCTAATGATTGCGGCCAATGAAACGACTGAGCGACAGATGCACTTTAACGGCAAGATAGACAATCCGACTGTTTATGTCGAACAGCTGGATCTGGAGACACTCGACGAGCAAGCTGATAGGGCACCGGTATATGCATGCTGGGATTTTTCGCACGACATATCCAGTTGCCGTGTAGTTGATTTAGGTCCGAACCAGTTAACCGGTACGCTAATCAACTTTCCTGCCCGGGCAATGACAGGGGCCAACTGGGACGGTAGCGAGATGTGTTGGCGACACTTGCCGCAGCAGTATGGGGCCATCCACTTCCATGAAGATGACATTTACGACTTCGAGTGGGAAACAGATTTTTCGTTTATGGTGCCTGAAGATCTTCGGTCCGGGATTTACGGTATTCGACTCGAGCAGGAAGGTCAGCATGACACGATTCCTCTGTTTGTCTGTCCGCCGCGGGATAAACGGACTGCCCGTTTATGTGTACTGGTGTCGACCTTTACCTACACGGTCTATGGTAACCATGCTCGACCTGACTACGAACCTTCGTGGCTGGACAGGAACGAGGCTTGGAATGCCTACCCGTGGAATCCGGCTGAGTATCCACACTACGGACGTTCCACCTACAATTTTCACTCCGATCGAAGTGGTATTTGTCACGCCAGTCATCGTCGACCATTATTCAATCTAAGACCGGGTTATCTGACATTTGGTGCGAACGCGTGCTCTGGACTGCGTCATTTTCAGGCGGATAGTCACCTAACTGCGTGGCTTGAAAATCAAGGCTATTCCTTCGACGTGATTACCGATAAGGAATTGCACGATGAGGGGATCGCTGCGCTGAGTGGTTATGCTGCGGTGACCACAGGATCACACCCTGAATACCACACCGTTCGCACACTCGATGCGCTACAGCAGTACCGTGACCAGGGCGGTCACCTCGCTTATCTGGGCGGGAACGGTTTTTATTGGCGTGTGGCGATTCATCCCGAAAATAGCTCTCTGATTGAAATCCGAAGAGCCGAAGGCGGAATACGAGCTTGGGCGGCGGAACCCGGCGAGTACTACAACGCTTTTGATGGTCAGTACGGTGGTTTGTGGCGTCGAAATGGTCGTCCACCACAGCATCTCGCGGGTGTAGGGTTCTCGTCACAGGGTCGTTTTTTCGGTTCCTATTACCGTCGCACACCCGAGAGCTTCGATGAGCGTTGCGCCTGGATGTTCGAGGGTATCACTGATGACCTCATAGGTGATTTTGGCTTTAGCGGTGGGGGTGCGGCCGGTTTTGAGCTCGACCGTTATGATCGTTATCTGGGTTCTCCGCAAAACGCTGTGGTGATTGCCTCGTCAGAAAATCACAATGACACATTCGTCTTGGTTCCTGAAGAACAACTCACGCACATCACTAACTGGCCGGGAGTGCCAAATGAGGAACTGATTCGCGCTGACATGGTGTACTTTGATACACCTTCTGGTGGTGCTGTCTTTTCTACTGGTTCAATCACCTTCTGTGGTAGCCTGCCTTACAATAATTTCGACAACAACGTTTCAAGACTGATGAAGAATATTTTTGACCGGTTTTTGGACAGTTGATTCGACCAGTCATAAGACCAGCAGGATCAGATCGGTAGACGTTTTGCTCGTTTTGCGAGCAGCGTTTGTGACAGCGACGGACCACGCCCAGGGCGACTCCATGGACAGACTTCTATGCAGATACCACAGCCGAGTGTTTTAACGAAGTACATCACACAGCGATCAAAGTCCACGTACCATTTCTTTTTGCCGCGAACCAGATGCTGTTGATCACTGATGGCGTCTGCAGGACAATCGATCGTGCAACGTTGACAGCCCAGGCACAGGTCATCAACGCCGATGTCGACCTCTGAGTCCATTGTTAGGGGGATATCTGTCAGCACACTCGCCAGCCTGAAATTGGAGCCAAACTCAGTACCGATGACCGAACCATGTTTGCCCAGTTGGCCGATACCAGCATTGATAGCAAGGGGGATGTGTAGGAGGTCGGAACTCTCCCCATAGGCCCGCGCACGCCAACCAAGACTTCGGATATGGGCAGCGAGCGCCATCACGATCCGGGAGACATCCCGGTAAGTATCTACGGTCTCAGCCGCCGCCTTAACCGTGGTGACCGCCCGCATGGTTTCGTAGTCCTGGGGCAGCGCAATCACGATAGCGCTCTGGTAATCTGCTGTCTGCCCTTCGTACAATGCATCTTCGGTCATCGGTGTAATGCCCACAGCACCGGCACCTGCGTCTCGTGCGATTGACTTGAGTTGCTCAGACATCTTTGCGGAATCCGGAACTGGTGTGCGATTCCGGGCAAGTGGACCGTCAGCTTTGCGCAGTTCCCAGCGGTTCAGAGCGTTTCGAATGTAAATTTGCAAAGGCATCGTCAGCCCAAAGAACGTTTCTAGAGCAGACCACTCCAGTTTGCGTGCCCCAGAGCCATGAAATACCTGGCGTGCACGGCGTTGCGACGTTTCCCCTAGGCCATTGATCGTGTTACCCGAAACAGGTGCTTTTCGATAACTGAAATGGTAGTCCGGTGCCGGGAATCGATTAGTCATCTTTGTCAGAATCGATCAGATCGTCCAGGTACAGCACACCCTTTTCACGCAATGCGCGGCGACTCGCTTTGCGCAGACGTCGACCCTGGATAAACCAGGTCGATATGATTTTAGCCATCCATAACGCGAGTAAAAAATTGCGCTTGATACGGGGCCAAACCGATTTGTTTGTACGATAAAAGCGGTCTTCAAATGAGCTCATCAAATCGAAATTCAATTGAGAGATTCAAAGTTACTAACGATCAAAATCAGATAATGTTGTTTTTGCGTCAGACAGCAGCAATCTGAGGCCCGGTCATTGTCAGACGATACATTAGGCGGGTATGGAGTTGATCATCGAATAGTGTAGGGGCGTGAAGTGTGCAGCGGTTGTCCCATACCACCAAGTCGCCCGGACGCCAGTTTTGGAAATAGGTAAAACGCTTCTGAACGGCGTGCGCCTGGAGTTCCTCAAGTAGGATTTTTCCGTCTGAGGCGGCCATGTCTTCAATGTACTCGATATGGCATATGGGCAGGTACAACGATTTTTTTCCAGTGACCGGGTGCTGAGCTACGAGCGGTCTTCTTACTGGAGGATGTTCCTGCCGTAGTGTATTGCTGAGCGGGGGGCGGTGCGGGTTTTTCCGGCGTAATAGTTCATTGAGATGTTCATAGGAATGAACGGCAACCAAGTTATCAATCCTGGATTTGATTGTTTCGCTTAGCTCGTCGTAGGCTGCGGTCATACCAGCAAAACCGGTTTCCCCACCAGACTCGGGGGCCTCCACGCAATAAAAACACGACCCTATGGGTTGTGGGTGACGAAAGGAGTCATCGCAATGCCAGAGTAGAGGAGGGGGGTCAGCGCGGATAAAAAGTGCATTGTATTGTCCGTGTTCGATTGTGTTGCCGACACGAAGAATCTCAGGATGATCCGGCAACAGATAACGCGGGTCGTATTTTTCATTGTGTTCGACATCACCGAACAATGCGGCCAACTGGCAAAGATGGTCCGGATTCTTGAGTCCCTGATCACGAAGAACCAGGAGTCCACCGTGGGCGTTAAACGCATCGATCAGTATTTGACCAGTTCGTTCTCCAAGCTTGGAAATATCGATACCACTTATTTCGACGCCGAAACCGGACGGCGTCAAAGTCTGGGTGTCAATTTCTATATTCACAATCTGAGATTTGAGGTGCTCTGCTAATACGTCCGCATATAGTAGTGCTATGTCCAACAAAGCTGTTCGTGCAACGAAGGTATATATTAGCAATTGAGAGGGTTCGTGTTTATCTATAGATACCGTTATGACTGATGAAAGAAGAATTCCTTCGACAGGAGCACAAGTTGACTTACTGGTCAGCGCAGATGTTCTTTATACACTGACCGAAGACACCCCCATTGTTGTAAACGGGGAGGTTGCTATAAATGGCAATACGATTGTCTACAGTGGCCCTGCAAAGGACAACGGTTTCTGGCAGCCAAAGAAAACGCTGTCAGGTAAAGGTAAAGCTGTTATGCCTGGTTTTGTTAATTGTCATAGTCACGCCGCGTCAGCGCTGTTCCGGAGTCAGAGCGATGATGGCGTAGGTGGCCAAGCTCTGTATTCAGTTGCATTCAGGAGCGAGAAGCATATCTCTACTGAGCAGTGGCGGGATCTGGCTCTATTGGGAGTCGTGGATATGATCCGGTCGGGTATTACAACGATCAATGATATCTGGTACGAGCCAGAAGGCCTTGCCGAGGCGGCTGAAGCAGCGGGTTTGCGTGCACAGATAGCACTGAAACTCTTTGATGTGAAGTTAGAGGAACTTTACGCGAACCGTTACGAGCGGGTGGCAACAGAAGGTGAGGAACGGTTGCGGCGTGGAGTTGATTTCGTCGAGAAATATGCTGCTTCTAAATCGGGACTCGTCACAGGGCGAATTGGCCCGCACGCAACGGATACTTGTTCTCCCGAGCTCCATATAGAGGCCTGCGCAGAAGCTGGCCGACTGGGCGTAGGGCTGCATACGCACGTGGCTCAATCGAAACAGGAAGTTGAATATTGCCAGTCAACATACAACAAAGGCCCCGCTGAGTTTCTTGCCGACCTAGACGTGTTGTCACATCGCTCTATATTGGCACACCTGACATTTGCTTCAGATATCGACTTGGATTTGATCACGCAATCTAAGGCACGTTATGCCCATTGCCCAACAATTTATCCGCGCCGCGGCGTATATCCAGATCTTCAGGGAATTCAAGATCGCCGAATTGTTACGGGTATTGCGACAGACTGGATGATGAATGATCCGTTTGAAGCCATGCGTAATGCGATGAATGCAGTCCGATTGTTGAGTGGCCGTCACGATGCGCTGACTTCACTTGCCGCTATCAAACTGGCGACAATTGGTAGCGCTAAAGTTATGGGCATTGAAGATCAGGTCGGCAGTTTGGCAATCGGTAAAAGAGCCGATCTGATACAGCTTGATTTGCAGCGCCCACACTTGCAGCCATTTTATGCAGAGTATTCATCCTTAGCTTATTATGCTCGAGCATCAGATGTTGTTTGCAGTGTAATAGATGGGCGACTGGTGTTAGAAGGTGACTGTATTTTAGGACTGGATGAGCCTAACATTCTTAACCGAATCAAGAAACACGTGCCTGATTGGTTGGCCGTACTTAAACGCCATGGTGGCGTAGGGGCTGTTCTAGGCTGTGGCTGAGGCGCGTATAACCAATCAACATTTAGCTTGGAATCAATTTGAGTTTTTGAGGAGAACAAATTGTGAGATTTTATGACTGCAAGACAGCGCCATCGCCCCGGCGGGCTAGAATTTTTATTGCTGAAAAGGGAATTGAGATCGAGACCGTTGAAGTTGATCTTCGCTCAGGTGAACACCTCAAAGAGGAATTTGTTGCTTTGAATGCACACGCTACGGTGCCGGTATTACAGCTCGAAGATGGAACCTGCCTTAGTAGCACTACCGCGATTTGGCACTATCTTGATGCTGTGCATCCCGATCCGCCTCTGATGGGCGCAAGTCCAATTGAGCGTGGTCGCGTCGCCGATCTTCAGTGGCATATCGAGATGGGGGGCTTTATGGCCATGGCAGAGTACATGCGAAATTCAGCCCAGGGATTTAAGGGTCGTGCTCTGACTGGCCCGGTTAAATATGACCAGATCCCAGCACTTGCTGAACGGGGGAAACAACGGATCGAACGCTTCCTGGCAGAAGTGGATGATTTGGTCGGCGAAAAACCATTTGTAGCCGGTGACGCGTTTACTGTGGCCGATATTGATCTACTGGTATTGATCGATTTTGCAGCATGGCGAAAACTGGCATTGCCCGCAGACGCGACCCACGCCAGGCGATGGTACGATGCCGTTAGCGCTCGACCGAGCGCCGCTCTGTAGAACACAACCGTAAAAGAACGGTGGGTCATTCGTCTATCCCGCGAACGCGACTGGCGGGCGTTTTACTGACGCTTTTCGGCGTGATTGTGGTCAGTCCTGACAGTGTTTTGATTCGGTTGATTAACGCCGATATCTGGACAATTCTAGTGTGTCGCAGTTTGTTGGGTGCTGTGGGGTTGTTGGTAATTTCAGTGGTTATGGAAAAACCGATAGGATTGAAGGGCTTTAGACGGATAGGTATTCCTGGCCTGGCTCTTTCGGCATCTTATGTGGGTTGTACTATGTGTTTTGTTTATGCGGTGACGCATACGACTGTGGCTAACGCACTGGTAATCATGAGTATTTCGCCAGTGCTGGGCGCTTTAATGAGCCGTCTCAATACGGACTCGATCACCGGCGACGTGGCAGCGTTGGGTGCTGCATTTCTTCTGGCGACCAAGTTTGTGATTGTCCGAGGATCTAAGGAAATCAGCATGGTTCCAGCGGTGGTGATCGGGTGTTTGTTAACCGGTCTGATTGCAGCGCCAATGGCTTTACCGCTTTCGCTCACGCCGCAGGGCTTTTTGTTCGCCCTGCTGCTGGGACTTGTGTTGGTGCCACTGGGAACAACTATGACGACGCTCGGTCCCCGCTACCTGCTTGTGCCTGAGTCGGGGCTAATCATGCTGCTCGAAGTACTGCTCGCACCGCTGTGGGCCTGGCTCATCATACGTGAGATACCCTCTGATCAGACATTGGTGGGCGGTATAGTGATTCTGCTGGCTCTGATATTCGTGTTTATTGGCGCTTTCAGGAAACTCCCGTCCGGGCCACTGGCCGACTGAGGTGGTTTAAAACGGACTGGACCGGTGTACAGCATTCAGTAAATTACGAATTGTTCGAGTGTCAAGTATCCTCTGACCAACCGCGTCGTTTGATGAATGGTTGTATCCTGATTGAGGCCTTGTCCCATACATTAAGCCGGTAGAACGGATCACCGTGGTTAAAGCGCTCTGCCTCTTCCTGGTTATCTACGCAAATAATCATAAAACTACCGATCGGTGTCGACTGATCGGCTGCAGTCACTGGTCCTGCAAGCACAATGTTGGTTTGGGTGGTGTTCAGGTAGTTCCGGTGGGCGTCATAGTTTTCCAGTCGGATCGACAGTGTATTTTCTCGATCCAGGCAATGAATAGCATAAAGCATAGGTTCTTGAATCCAGTTCGGTGTTCTGGCGATAGTCAGGCTGCCACTGTAACATGAGGATACTCACACTGACGGGATCAGTTTGTATGAAACCAGTCATAGCATGCTACCGGGAGGGTCGATGATAGGAGAGGGGTTGTTCTCAGATGTGTTGCTGCTGATCGTGGTGTTTGCTGTTGCTATGATTGCTTTTATTCGCGCTCTTTTCTATTGGAAACGTGGCAACGGGGCGAAGGACCGGGTACTCATGCTGGTTCTGTTTGCAGTGTCGGCCTATGCGACCGTGTCATTCTGGTTGTTGATTGCAGACATGATTTCATAAAGACTGATTACTCTGACCTGGTGATCTGTAGAAAAACGGGCCGATGGGATTCATCAAGATGATTGGCTTCGATTCAAGAATCAGTAGTGAATTTCTATAGTTGCACCGGGCGTAGTTCACCAGGTCCTCGGCAGGTACCCTGTTGCTTTAATGGTGTCGACATCGTGTATTTTTCTAAGTAGTTGCAATCCTAAGCTGTACTCATAATAAGATTCGGGACACCACATATGCTTTCACCGAAGATGATGGGCATCGTTTCGATGGTGGGTGGCATTGTGTTGGTTTCTTTGCAAGATGCAATGGTAAAACTGTTTGCCGATTCCTACGCGCTGCACGAGGTGATGCTGGTGCGAGCAACTGTTGCACTGTTGTTGACGCTGGTCATACTGCAAATGAGTGGGGGGCTTCAGCAGCTCTACTCGTCGAGTTTCTCCTTGTTGGTGCTGCGGGGCTTGATGCTGGTCGTGGCAAACACTTGTTTTTTCCTGGCTCTGGTCAAGATGCCGGTTGCCGAAGCGGTAGCCATATTTTTTATCGCACCAGTGCTGATCACAGCACTGTCGGCTATTTTGCTAAAAGAATCTGTGGGTCTTGCACGATGGGCAAGCGTTGCTATCGGTATGGCTGGCGTGGTGATCATGCTGCGGCCCGGTGCGGAGGCCATACGCTGGGAAGGGTTATTTGCGATCGGGGCAGCGTTTGCTTATTGTTGCATGCAGTTACTGACGCGGCATATGCATACTACAGCCTCGACCGCAACAATGGTTGCTTATGCACAGGTTTCATTACTCGTAGCGAGTGCGGTGATGGGCATGCTGACGGGCAGAGGACAGTTCAGCGATGTCAGTCACCCAAGTCTGCAGTTTCTTCTTCGGAGCTGGACTCTACCCGCAGAGTCTGATCTGGCGTTGTGGGTTTTTATGGGAGCGGTGAGCGCCGTTGGTACTTATCTGGTCACCCGCGGTTACCGTCTGGCTTCAGCGGCTGTGATTGCCCCATTTGAATATGTTGCGATGCCTTGTGCCGTTGTATGGGGTTTGCTGCTTTATTCCGAATCGCCGGATAGAGTTGCGGTCATCGGGATTATGCTGATAATCGGCAGCGGGCTTTACGTAATGCGCCGGGAATCGTCGTAAACAACTGTGAAAATACTGGTGTTGTCAGGCCGACTTAGGTTTGTGTGCCACAAATCGCCCACCGCCGAGTTCACCTGATCGATACAGACCGACAAAAAAGCTGTAGGCGCGGTCCCATTTTTGGAAATGCGCCAGGTCGAAACTTGAAACGGTCTGTTCTTTTAAGCTTCGATACATAGCGAGTCGGTCGATCAGTATCTGTGCCCAGTTGTCACTCAAGTCCTCTACTTCGATCACTTCGCAGCCCTTTTCCTCAAGTAGGTGGCAGTATTGTTCCGATGTGCTTAATTCAGAAAATACCATCTCAGTTTCCAGACGGCTGCGAATCTCGTCGGTCATACTGCTACGCGCAAGAATGTCGGTATAGACAATGCGACCGCCGGGTTTTAGAAGACGGGCGCATTCAGTGATTAGTGCCTTTTTGTTGGGAATGTGGCAGAAGGCTTCCTGCGAAACAATAACGTCAAATGTTTCATCGGCTAATCCTGTTTGTAGGGCATTAGCATGATGGAATAGGACGCAGTCTTGCAGCTTGGTTCTTTCGGTCAGACGGACAGCGCCGGCCAAGCGATCTGTATTCATATCCACCCCGGTAACCCGGCAACCATAATGATACGCAAGATAACGGGCAGGGCCGCCGAGTCCACAGCACAGATCCAGCACGTGCGTTGATTCGTTGATTTTCGCATGGTGGGCGAGTGCGTCGGTAGCAGCTAGACCGCCAAAATGGTCCTGGTCGTGGTGTTGCAGTAGTTCAACCGTGAGAATCGATGTGTCAACCCCGGTTTGGGCCAGTTTGTCTAGCACCTGCGATTCGCTGATAGGGTGTGTGTTGTAAAAAACGTTGACGAGTTCGCTGTGGTGAGTGGTTGCCATCGTGTTGTTATTCCCTGGATATCGTTCGGCTAACCATGTGCATGGTCGTTAGGTTGTGCTAAGAAGAGGATATCTACAAGTTCCAGTTGAATCTGTTCGTCTCCCCGCGACCAGACAATTTGGTCTCCGATTACCCGCCCACTGAGCTGTTTCCCAATCGGGGTTGCCCAACTGATTCTGCCGTGATCTATATCGGTTTCGTCCTCACCAACCAGGGTAAAACTGTACGACTGGCCTGTTTCGTCTTCAAGTACAGCAGTGACGCCGAACTGGACCTTTTCAGCTGATGTTGGTGGTGTGACAGGTTGTGCTCGGTGTACTCGTTCCAGCAGATAGCGCAAATCGCGTTGTGCCCGAGCAATCTGAGATTTTTTCTCCAGCGTATCAGTTCTCGACAGGGTATCTATACTGTTTTCCAGGGCACGGATTCTGTTTTTCAAGTGCAAAAGACCCTCGGGCGTAATGTAGTTTGGCAGGTCACTGTGTTGTCGTTCGTATAGCGGTTCGATGACATCATCACCGTCAGCTTCCTTGACAAAGGCTCTATTCACCGGTCGACTCTGCACATTGGTTCGACACTGTTGATCACGATATTACTCTGTTTATGCAACGCTGGTCGTGTATTGATAGCGTTACCATACCTGTGAATGAGTGTGTAGGGAAGTGTGGCTGGCAGTGTTGTCTATAGGTATTGAGCCGCCCCGGGGTTCCGGTCATCATAGCCCCCCAGAATGAATGACCAGTAAATTTGGTGACATGATTAATTCGAACACTTATCCGTTGGATGCGGAACTGATTGCAGCTGCTATCGCCGACTGGGCGAGCATTGAAAGTCCGAGCTACGACTCTGTTGCTGTGAACCAGATGATGGATGTCGCCTCATCAACCATGGAATCGTTGGGCGCAACTGTCGAGCGAACACCGGGTTCCGATGGTTACGGGGACGTTGTTACCGCTCGGTTTAACTGGGGCTCTACACCGGGCATCCTGGTGCTGGGTCACCTGGATACTGTGCATCTGGTCGGTACACTCAAAGAATCATTGTCGGTCAAACGGGATGGCGACCGCCTCTATGGGCCGGGTGTGATGGACATGAAGGGAGGGATGTATCTGTCCGTACATGCGCTGGGTCATGTGCTCGAAGAACAGGGCGCATTATCGGTGCCTGTTACATTTATGTTCATTCCTGATGAGGAAATCGGCAGTCCGTCAACCCGGGCTCTGATCGAAGCGCAAGCCCAGAAAAATCGCTGGGTTCTGGTTCCAGAGCCTGCACACGATGGAAAACTGGTGACAGGGCGACACGCTTTTCTGCGGTTTACACTAACGGTCTACGGCAAAGCGCAGCATGCGGGAGTCGCCCGGGGTGTGGGCAGGAGTGCGATCAGCGCCATGGCCCGATTGATTAGCCAGATAGAAGCGCTATCGGAAATTGACCGCGAGATCACTTACCGGGTTGGTGTGGTATCCGGAGGAGACTTTGTGAACGTGGTGCCTACACAATGTCGGGCTCAAGTGCTGTGCGTTGCACCTACAGCCGATGCATTTGCAGAAATCAGGCGGGAAATGCATGCCCTGGACACTGGAGATCCGGAATTGCGTGTTCAAGTCGATGACGGTCCCGTTCGACCTTTGTTTCAACCGACAGCCGGCACTTTAGCGTTATATGAAATCGCTGCCAGTGTTGCAGCCGAGTTGGGTCTTGATCTCGATCACGGCCAGTTCGGTGGCGGCAGCGATGGTAACTTTACCGGTGCACTGGGCATACCGACCCTCGATGGCCTGGGTGTGCATGGTAAGGGCCTGCACACCAAATCAGAACACATCTACGTGTCTTCTTTGGTCCCCAGAACGCAACTGCTTGCGGGGCTTTATCGGGCCCTTTCCGATCTAGCTGCTGGCGAGCGCACCAACTTATCCTGAATTCTCGTCAGGAAGCCGGGTGTAACTGCTTATTTGCCGCCCGAGGATGAGTATCTGATAATGTGCCTAACACTTTGTAAGCGGCCGAGGTGACACATGGCAGCATTGCCACAGCAAGAGCAGGATTTTTTCTGGGAGAATGGTTATCTGATTGTTCCGGATGTCGTTAGTGGAGATGCGCTCGAGCAGCTTCGCCAAACATTTCGGAACTGGGTTGAGGAAAGCCGTGGCTATTCTGAAAACTGGGGCGAGACGATCAACGGCAAACCGCGCTATGATCTCGAGCCAGGTCACTGTGCGGATTCACCCCGCTTGCGGCGGGTAAACGCACCGATCGAAGTCTCAAAAGCGTATTTCAATGCCATGGCAGACAGTACCATGACGGACTGTGTTGCGGCGCTGATCGGCCCCGACGTCAAGCTGCATCATACAAAAATAAATTCCAAGCAACCCGGTGGTGAAACCAGCGTCAAATGGCATCAGGACTTTCCATTTACACCGCACAGTAACGACAGCGTGGTTACTGCGCTGTTGATGGTTGATGAGGTCACTGAAAATAATGGACCCCTGGAAGTAGTCCCATACATGGTTTGTGGCATGACGGAAAGTTCACCGGTGCCATCGATGATACGATCGCAGCACAATGTGCCCCAAGGGCGTTGACCTGTACCGGCCCAGCCGGCGCTGTCTGCCTGATGCATACCCGGCTGCTCCACGGTTCTAAATCCAATCAATCGATCTCTCCCCGGACTTTATTTATATCCGTGTATTCCGCTGACGATGCTGTACCGTTATCACCCAATCCGATGCCGAACCGCTACGAGGGATTGATTGTTCGGGGTGAACGAAAAGGCCGAGTCAGATCAATTGATTATGCGGTTGACCTGCCGCAGTTGCCGGATACGGCATCGTTCTTCGATCAGCAAACCAAACATCAAAACGACTAGAAAATAGTTAAGCCGGTTTCACGCTTCCAGGTATGAGCCAGTAGTAAATCTCAGAAATACAGTCGTTTACCAGCCAGGATATTGTTCCACTACGAATCGCGTTCCTAAATGGCGCGGTTGCAAATACTTCGCACCGTAGAATCCGTTCCGTAGAGAGTGTCCTTGTAAGAACGAGAACAGATTGGATGTCACGGGTCGGTACAGGATGGTTGGGTCAGTATTTGACCCAAGGCGTAGTGTAGACTGATCACCCTATGCCTTACCGATAACGTTGACGAAGCTGTCTGAACGAAATCAATACGATGACTATCACAGCCCTGACCACATACCGCTCTCTGGAATTCCCAAACTTGCTCTGGTTGGAGGCCGAAACGGCAGACGGCGTCGTTGGCCTGGGAGAAACCTTCTATGCTGCTGAGGCCGTTGAGGCCTACATTCATGCAAATCTCGCCCCAATCGTGCTCGGCATGTCGGCAGTCGATATCGAGGCTGTCCATTATCGAACCCGTCCTTATATCGGGTTTGTGGCTGCGAGTACCGAACTGCGTGCCCGCTCGGCGCTGGATATCGCCCTATGGGATGTACTGGGTAAGTTAACTGGTCAACCGATATCGGTTCTGCTGGGGGGTCGTATACGTAGCCAAATTCCTGTTTACAACACGTGCGCCGGTAACCAGTATGTACGTGGAACAAAGCTGGGTACTACCCAGAACTTCGGTATTGCTTCTTCGGGAACAGACCAGAACTATGAAGACCTCGATCGATTTCTCAATGATCCGGTCGGCCTGGCTGGGAGTCTTCTCGACATGGGCATTGACTCGATGAAGATCTGGCCATTTGATTTTGCGGCGGAGTCTGCACAAGG
>LUME01000083.1_pt1 | contig 34371 bp, 29 predicted proteins | sample 729951 | NCBI WGS metagenome assembly LUME01 (sample SAMN03860271, study PRJNA289734) | marine metagenome | biome: seawater column; feature: ocean; material: water; isolation source: Red Sea water column Station 34 - depth 200m | place: Saudi Arabia: Red Sea | collected 2011-10-15 | depth 200 m | reverse complement strand
GTATATTACCTAGGTACTACCAATATTAATCGAGAAGGGTTTGAACTTCGCATTGTGAATGATCGCCTACCTGTTCCAAGTCATTTAGATCCGTTAGGTACACCTTATATTACTTATTTTGGTTTGGACAGTCTCAATGAAAGTGGAGTGCGCACAGCAGACCAGAAAATCGATCTTACAAACCCCAATATTATCAGTCTGACTGAAGGCGAATTATTTTTCCCCAGCTTTCACCCTTTTGCAGCGGATACAATTCCTGATGGGAACCAGGCTACCGGCTTGAAAGGATCTTTAGGTGAAGGTAAAATGTATTTTAGTACACAGCGCACTCAAATTAATAATGACAGCCGATTTACCATTGAAGTAGATTATGCCAACCAGAGTTCAACCATCAACCTGGGATTTATGATTGTAGAAGGAAGTGAACAGGTATATAAAGGGGGTGTCCCTCTGAAACGTGGAATTGATTACCAGGTAGACTATTTCAGTGGAACAGTTATGCTTTCGGATGATGTGGATCCCAACGCGGATATCAGGGTGATTTTTGATAGGCATCAAATAACTACCTTTGATAAAAAGACCATTTTAGGAGTTAGGTCGCAAATGGACTTCGGCGAAAATTCATTTATTGGTGGCACGGCTCTGTATTATAACCAGTCAGTGATGAATGAAAAAGTGGAAGTAGGGTATGAACCTATGCGCAATTTTATTTGGGGATTAAATGGCCGCTTTCAACAGGATATGCCCATGGTCACCCGCGCTCTGGATAAAATGCCTGCTATTGAAACGGATAAACCATCTTCTTTTTCTATTGAAGGTGAATTTGCCCAGATTTTGCCCAACCCAAATCCGATTAACAATCGGGCCACCGGTGACCCCAATGGTGTGGCATTTATTGATGATTTTGAAGGGTCCAAACGAACCACATCGATACCCATCCTGCGTCGATTTTGGCGTGAATCATCTGCCCCCGTTGATATGATTACGGGCGAATCCCTTGACCAGCGAAAACGGGGTCTATTAAAATGGTTCAATCCATTTGTGCAAACGCGGACCAAAGATATTTGGCCTAACCTCTCTACTTCACTCCGTGCCCAGAACGAAACGACGGATATTATGATTCTGGAATTTAATAAGCGAGCCCACCAAGAAACGGTAAGTAATGATTCAGTATGGGGTGGAATCATCACTCCATTCTATTCCGGCGATTATGACCAGACTCAAACCAAATTTTTTGAAATTTGGATGAAAGGAGAACGAGGTAAAATCACCATTGATTTGGGACAGATTAGTGAAGATAGAGATGGAAATGGTATTTTAAATACAGAAGACATTCCCGTGGGTGGACTGATTGGTGATGGTATTTTGGACGACGCAGAAGATGTGGGGCTGGATGGATGTACGGATGGCTATGAAGATGGGTGGGGAGCTTGTTTAGATCTGGAAGGGCCATCGTACAGCGACTACCTTGGGTCCGGTGAAACGAAATTAATCAATTCATTTAGTGATGTAGATCCCCAGGACCCGAATGGAGATAATTGGGAATATTCTGAAGGCAGTAATGACTATTCACGAATTAACGGGACGGAGAAAAATGCCCTGGATGCAGGCCGATATCCCGATACAGAAGATTTGGATAGAACTGGATTTTTGGATCGATCAAATGATTATTTCACCAAGTCATTTTCATTGACTGATACCACTTACCTTGCAGGTGAAACAAGAAAAGATGGCGTGGCGACGGGTTGGCGATTATTCCGAATTCCACTTGTCGATTTTGAAAAAAGCAATCCGGGACAAGATCGAGAATGGAATAATATTCACCATCTGCGCATTGGTGTCAGTGATATAGATAAAAAAACATATATTCAGGTTGCCAAAATTGAATTGGTAGGTAACGAATGGCAGGAATTGGGAATCGCTGCCGATTCATCCGAAATCTATTCCAAAGAAAATGCCGATTCTGTTTTCGCCATTTCCGTCATTAATACGGATGATAATGCCAACTATAAACCGCCTGAAGGGGTACAAGGGGAATATGACCGGATTAATCAAATCCGATCGAAAGAACAATCCTTGGTGATGAAGTTCACTGAATTGCCAGGACGGGCCAGTGGTGCGGCCATGAAATCCCTTATTGCTTTGAGTGGGGAGCGGGCACAAAGTTATTTATCCTACGATAAAATGAAAATGTATGTACATGGGATGAGCCCCTGGATCACCCATGAACATACGAATGTGGATTTTTTCATGCGATTTGGTTTTGGTGATAATTTTTATGAAGTGACACAACCTGTTTATGATGGATGGGATGAAGGGTTGGGTCGAAATTCTATCGAATTAGATTTAGAATGGCTCACAGGCCTAAAGCTTCAGGATTCCAGTTCGGTGAAAAAATTCAATGAGACTGATGTCTTCATGGATTCAGTCAATTTTAAGGAATATCGATTTACAGATGAAATGGGTTTGGAGACTGGCAAGATGATTCGCATTAATGGACAGCCTGCACTCAATCGTATCCAGTTTTTTATCGTTGGAATCCGAAACAATGCAGAAACGCCTATCAGTGGAGAAGTATGGCTTGATGAATTGAGACTCAGCGGTGTGAATCGGGATAAAGGGATTTCTATGCGGGTTCAAAGCCGTGTAAAAATGGCCGATGTGATGAATACATCTTTTGCATACCGAAGGCAGGATGCGGACTTCCATATGTTGCAACGGCGATTGGGTTCGAACAAATCCAACGAAAGTTTTAATGTGAATTCATCCCTCAATATGGACAAATTTTTACCGAAAGATTGGGGAATCAAAATTCCCATTTCAGCTACATTGGCCAATACTATCAGCCGTCCCAAATATTTCCCCGGACAGGATATCCTTGTTGATGAAGCCAATGCACCCGATTCAATTTTGGCCCAATCCAATGCAGTAACGCTTACCATCGCTGCATCAAAAACATCAAAATCTGATAATAAGTTGCTGAAGTATACCCTAGATAGAATGAACACACGATTCTCAATGAATAGGCGATCCTTGTCTAATGAAATTCAAAAAGAAGTCTTGAATGAAACTTATAATGGTAATTTGACTTACATATTGCCATTCGGACGGAATAATTATGTCATGCCATTTAAGTGGTTATCTGTGGTCCCTTGGGTGGGAGAAAAGCTAGGGAAGACCCACCTTTACTACACGCCGGCTTCTATTAATGCATCTATGAATTTCAGTGAACGGTTAACTCAAAAAACACCACGCCGTGGGAATAAATCGCCGGATGATTATAATTTTGGATTAAATCAAACCTATGCACTGGATTATAAAATGACGGAATCAGTCAACACAAAATTTAGCCGTGCCATCAAAAGCAATATGAATGATTATAGAGGATATATGGCCAATGCTATTACAAATATGGATGCGGGGGTCGTGACAGATATTACCGAAAGTTTTACCTCTTCATTCTCTCCAGTGCTCATGGATTGGCTAAAGCCCACTTTTACCTATTCCGCTAATTACCGCTGGAATAAGGCCAGAGATGGTAATGTCGAAGGGGCAAATATTGGTAATCAACTTCGCTTTTCATCAGGGATAAGTTTATCACCCACCAAATTAGTTGAATTGGTTTATAAGCCTTCCACAGGTCGAGCTGCACCGCCAAAGCGAACCACTACACGCCCACCACCTAGATCACGCACCCGACCCAGAGGAAAACCTTTTAGCGAAGAAGAAGAAATTTCCGGGCGGGAATCTGTGAACCGCGCTGCCGAGGCCCAAGCAGAAAAGGAACAAAAGGATAAACCAAAACGGGATAGTAAATTTTTGAAAAAGGTCCATGGCCTCACCAAAAAATTCAATCCCATCAATCTCACATACACAGAGAATGTGAACAAAACAGGAATGGGCGTTATGGGTGTAGTACCATGGGAATATCGATTGGGATTCCAAAAAGAACATGGGCTCGATCATTCGGAACAGGTGGGGACCAATACAGGGAATTTCGACCATAAGCGTGATTTTTCTGTACGTTCTGGATTAAACCTAACGCGTGCACTCACCATTTCTTTTAATTATGCCCAAAATTTGTCCAGCAATCTGAGGGGGTCAGGATTAGAACAGCGAACCATGTCCAGAGATTATTTATCCTATGGGAGTCATCTTGAAGATGGTTTTCCATTTGTAGGGTGGTCTGTTCGACTCACTGGATTGGAGCGAAATAAATTTATCGGGAAATTTGTCCGCACCCTCAGTTTGGACCATGTGACCAATGGTAAAGAAACCCGCGCCTGGCAGTTTGATCAATTTGGCGGACCCAACATGTCATTTTTTGGCATTGATGATTTCATTTCGGATTATGGCGATAATGAGCGAACCTCTCGCGTCAATATGAATTTTGCTCCCTTAATTGGTGCCACCCTATCCTTAAAAAAAGGGATCGCCATTACCATGCGTCACAATCGGACACTATCTAAAGAGACAACAGCCAACGGTGGGCAAAAGGTATTCAATGACAATTCTTACCTGCTTACAGCCAATTATACCCATCGTGGCGGGTTTAATATTCCTATACCATTTTTCGATAATTATAAGGTGAATAATCAAGTTAACTTCACCTTCAATTTTGACATGAATAAAAATCGAACACTCCAAAAAGCACAAGAAGCAACCAAGTTTGCTGAAACGGCATTTACATCCAGTTGGAAAACCGGCATCCGTCTCACCTATACATTTTCAAAGTCCGTGAGCGGGAGTATGATTTGGGAATATCGTGAAAGCGATTCAAAACATACTGGAAAGAAAATTGATAGAGATTTCGGTTTTGATGTTAACTTGGCGATTAGAGGATAATGAATAAATGAAAAAAACCATCCATATCATTAGTATTTGCATTTTCACATTGGTGGGTTGCCAGGCCCAAGTACCTCAGTTTGATGGGGATAAAGCATTTTCACACCTAGTGGCCCAATGCAATTTTGGCCCACGAAACCCCGGATCGGACGGCCATAAAAAAGCTTTGGCATACTTTATCGATGTGCTTTCTCCACTGGCAGATACCGTGTTCACACAACCTTTTGAAGACACCATGCCGCGGACTGGCAAAATCGTACAGATGCATAATGTGATTGCACAGTTTAATCCCGATGCAAAAAAACAGATTATGGTTTCTGCCCATTGGGATACGCGCCCTTGGGGAGATAGGGGTACCAGTATTATGGGGAAAAATCAACCCATTATGGGGGCGAATGATGGTGCGAGCGGGGTGGCTGTTATTTTGGAATTAGCGCGCATTTTTCATGACAATCCGCCAAAGGTTGGCGTCAGTCTCGTTCTTTTTGATGCTGAAGATTACGGCACTACGGGTGACTCTTGGACCTATTGCATCGGCTCTCAATATTTTGCAAAAAATGTGCCAATACCATATCCGGCTTATGCCATCAATTTGGATATGGTGGGCGATAAAAATTTAGAATTGTATATTGAGCGATATTCCTATCAGCAAAATCCAGGATTGGTATTGGAACTTTGGGATTTAGCTGCATCATTGAAACTGCCTGCATTTAAAAAACAGGCAAAATTTATGATCTTTGATGACCATGTTCCACTTTACGAAATTGCAGGCATCCCTGCAGTGGACGTTATTGATTTTGATTATCCCAACGACCAAATTAATTATCATCATACCCATAACGATGTGGTGGCGAACTGCTCGCCACATAGCCTGTGGCAGGTGGGCACATTAATGGTTAACCATATTTATACCGAAAAATGAAGAATCGACTTCCCACCATATTTACCCTTGCAATCCTCTTGCTGATATTCAGTTGTGAAAAGACCTCTCAGACTGATGATCCATATCCCATTTCATCTGTGGATTTTGTTTTTCTTCAGGCATCCAATAAACTCTATGTGTCCGTAGAAGCCGCCAAAGGATATCAAGGTGGTACCCTCGATTCTGTCATGGTGTTATGGCAAGGAATTGATGCGTCCAATACTGCAGATACAATTCGTCTTTTAGACGATGGTACATCCGGCGATATGATATCGAAGGATGAGATTTATAGTCGTAAAATTGATAATACCAGTTCAGCATTAAAAAATGTCATTCCCGCTTCAGCGAAGGATTCAGTATTCTTGAGTATCATGGGAATATATAGTGGCAAAAAACTTAGCGAATCCTCCACATTTTTATTGGGCAATATCCGTCCGAAATTGGGATCTGTTTTTGTGCCGGACACGGTGGCCAGACCTACTGCCAATCCCGACCCCAATATTACTAATACAGTCAAATTCTCTGTGACGGCCGTTGTAAGTGACCCCAATGGTTTGAATGATATCAAACGGGTGCTATTCCGGTCTTACCATGTTGGGCTGGATTCCATGATGCATGGGGGAAACCCTATTTTACTTTATGATGATGGGGCAGGGGCCGAGGGCTCCGGCGACCTTCAAAAAGGAGATGGCACATTCACCCGAACCATATCCATGACGGAAAATGCCACAACCGGCACCTATCACTGGACATTCGAAGCCCAGGATCTTTCCAATGCCTATAGCGATACAGTGAAGAAAGTATTGGTGGTCCAATGAGAAAGCTCATCATCTTCATATCTATATTCAATGTGCTGATGGCCCAAGGGTTGGTTCCCGGCACATTCAAAATGAATGTTGGTGAATTTGATCCATCAGCATATAAAGGGCTGAAGAGCAATATGATTAGCGATATCATTCCCCAAGAAGATACATTAGTATGGTTGGGGACCGGCTCCGGCTTGGCGGTCCTGCGGGATACGATTAATATGTATACCATTACATCGAAAGCCGATGCATCTGCAGGTCAATTAACCAATGTGACACCAACCGGCGGTGTGGTAGCCTTGGCTGTCCATAAAAAAACATTATTTGCTGCATTTGCCAAAAGCGGTGAAGACATCACCGTAGGCAATGGATTGATCTACAGCACCGATGCCACCGGGAATTCCATTGACTATACCTATTTCGATCAACCAGTGGATACGGAAGCCGATTCACTTGCGCCATTTGCAAAACGGTTTTTTAAAGGATTGCCCATTACAGTCAAAGAAGCAAATGTTACTTATGATGCAGCCATTTCAGGGAATTATATCTGGATTACCAGTTGGGCTGGGGGCTTGCGTCGATACAATATTCTACAGAAAGTCTGGGAACGGGTCCCGCTGCCTATGGATGGAGATCAGGTGTTAAATACCTGCGAAGCCGCCAGTTATGAAAATACATCCAGTGGGTATGTACTGAAGAATTATTATCTCAATCCGCGAGACCCTTGGGATGGTACATCGACCAAATCTGAAGACCCCAAAACCTATGGGAATCATAACCACAAAGCATTCTCAGTTATGGCATACGGTGATACGGTCTGGGTGGGTACAGCCAATGGCATTAACCGCGGATTGATCGGCGATAACGGTTGTGTAAATTGGGTCCATTATACACCAGTGAATGATGGGCTATCTGGTGGATTCGTTGTGGGATTGGCTCGCCAAGTGACTCAAGGGCAAAGTGTCATTTGGGCAGCAACGGTTACAGCAGGGGCTGGCGAAAAAAGTGGTGTCAGTTTTTCAAATGATGGTGGGGATACGTGGCATACAACTCTTAGCGGCGAACGAGTGTATAATATCACAACTTTCGATTCTACCGTGCTTGTGGCCAGTAAATCCGGATTATGGAAAACAGTTACAGAAAACCCTATGGATGTAGCCAAACCTTGGGCAAGGTATAAACCGGCAAAACAGGCACTGCTGATTGGTTCAACGGGGACCTACGCCATGGATGAAATTTTGAGCGATGAAGTGATCGGTGTGGCGTATGATCAGCGCCCATTTTATGGTTCTTCGGCCACTGTATGGATTGGTTCATGGGATGGATTGGCCCGCGCATTGGATCCCAACGGATCTAACTGGAAAGTGTATCGGGCAACATATGATTCAGATAAAGTATATGCCTATCCCAATCCTTTTTCACCCTACGAACATAATCAAATGGGTGGTGATGGGTATGTCCATATTCATGCGAATGTGAAAACATCATTCGTAGTCAAAATGGATATTTTCAATTTTGCCATGGAACCGATTCTTCAAAAACAATTTGATAGACGCATATCTTCTACAGGCAGTTTAAAATGGAATGGAAAGGATAAGAATGGCCGGTTGGTTGATAATGGCACCTATTTTATTCGCCTCGAATTTGACCAAAAGGTGAAGTGGATCAAATTGATTGTAATAAAATGATGCAAACATTCAGACCCTATATACTTATCTTTTTGGCCAGCGCTTCCATATTGAGTGCACGGAATTATGCATCATTTGCCGGTGGATTTTTACGTATGGGTGCTTCGGCGCGAGCCATGGCCATGGGAAGTGGGTTCACCGCTGAAATTGATCCTGGATTCGCCGCTTACCATAACCCGGCATCCATGGTGTACTTAACGAAAAGACAACTGGGCTTCAGTCATCACTTCTTACCATTAGATCGTCGATTTATGGTTGCAAATATTTCTATTCCATTGCCCCCATCTGCCAGCGTGGGGTTGGCATGGGTAAGCGCCGGTGTGGATAATATCGATGGCCGCAATTCCGCCGGGGAGCATACTCAATATCTCTCCACATCAGAGGACGCGTTAATCATTTCATTCGCACAAAAAATCTTACCTTGGTTTTCTGCCGGTCTGAATCTCAAGATACTCAACCATCAACTGCCCATGAACACCATGGATTTGGCCGGCAAAGGGATGGGAATGGATTTTGGCGTTTTCATTCATCCGGAGAATGGTCCGAATTTGGCATTCATGGTGCAAGACCTCAGCTCCCGCTATCAGTGGAAGACAGAAAAAATATTTGAACGGGGGAAGGTCTACGTTGAACAATTCCCAACCCTCTATCGTTTGGGTTCCAACTATACCTATAAAAATGTGTATTTGACCGGTGATGCCGGTGTGGTCATGAATGGGAATGAATTATTGGGATACACTATTCGGATTGGTGGAGAATATCCTTATCTTGATCACTACTACATCCGGGGCGGATTGGGTAATGGCCGCATGTCAGTGGGCGTGGGGCTGGATTGGTCCTTGTTAAAAGACAAAGATGGCCGCCTGGATTATGCATTTGTTTTTGAAAATCCTGCAGGGGCTGCCCACATTTTTACTTATGCATTCTCATTTTAAATCAATTCTCATTGCCGGGTGTGTTTCCCAAGTTTTGGCAACGGGGACACAGTTTTTATCTATTCCTTCATCGGCATATGACTTAATCAATTTTCACTCTCCCTGGCGAAATCCGGCAGCATTAAATCAAATCAACCGTGCCCCTGAATTGGGGTTTGCTTATGGAAATTGGCTGGCGGGCACCCAGACAGCCAGCATGAAATGGCGCGGACAAATTCGTCAAGCCAGTGGTGGGTTGGATATCCGATATGTGGGCATGGATGATATTGAATTCCGGCCGAACAAACCCACATCACAACCATTGGGTCATTATGTGGCATATGGATTATCTGTTAGGAGTATGGCAGGATGGGCGTATGGTGCACACCAATTTGGCATTGGCTTTCAATTTGTGAATATACAAATTTATCAGGAAAGCGCATCCGGTATGGCAGTTGACCTGGGATGGGGATGGTCATTTAGAGAGAATTTAAAATTCACATTATCCGCACTGAATATGGGAAAAATGAATGCCTTAAGCACATTAAAGCCTGAATTGCCCCAACGCATCATGAGTTCAATTATTTTTGAACAAAAATCATACAGTGCATTTTTGGGTGTGGAATCTAATAACATGGTTCAGAACCCTATCGTTTATGTGGGTGGACAGGGGCATTACAAAAACCTGATTTTTGGCGGATCCTACATGCATACGGATGGCATGAAAAGTATATCCGGTGGAGTGGGTGTTCAGTTTGGGATTTATTCAGTAGCTTATGGCATCCAATGGGGTGACCAGCATTTAGGGATGCCTCAAATGATTGATATTTCAATTCGGTTGCCATGAATTCATCCCATTCAAAAAAAGTCATTATCGGACTGTCTATTGCGGTTCTTTTTTTACTCATCAGTAACATTGCTACTTTGCGAAAACTGGACATGACTTCCCGATCACCCGAAACCGTTCTTGAGGCAGTAACTGATGAAGTTGAAACCATTGAAGATGAAACACCTTCAACATCCATTGTTGGAAAAATTGTGTTGGTCATTGATGATTTTGGATATCGAAATGATGCAGTCTCAGATGGTTTTTTGACATTGAATGTGCCCATTACCTGCGCCATTATACCGGGCCATCGCCAAAGCAGTGAATTTGCAAAAAAAGCCATTGCCGCCGGTCAAGAGGTCATCATTCACATGCCCATGGAATCCACCTTAAATACACCTGGAGAGGATGAATATAAACTGCGATCCGGGATGACCAGTGAAGAAATTGAATGGCGAATGAATGAAGTCTTAAAAGAAATACCCGAAGCAGTGGGTATGAATAATCATCAAGGATCGAAAGCCACTACTAATGGCAAAGTGATGGGTGTAGTAGGATCCGTATTAAAAAAGCATGAAAAATATTTTTTGGATAGCCGTACCGCTTCAAACACCGTGGGAGAAGCGACCATGCGGCAATTGGGTGTGCCCACTGCGCGTCGCCATGTTTTTTTAGACAATGATCCTGAAGTGGAAAAAATTAATGCGCAACTTAATACCTTGGTGAGCGTGGCAAAAAAACGTGGGGTTGCTATTGGTATTGGTCATGCCAAACCCAATACACTAGAAGTGTTGAAGCAAAGAATTCCTATGCTTGTGAATGAAGGATTCCAGTTTGAGTTTGCATCCAAGGTGGTAGAATAAATGTTAAAGGGGGTTATAAAACGGATCCATATCTTATGCTTCCTTTTCATATTGAATGGACAGGACACCCTAACGGTTATGAGTTATAATGTCCTGCGATTTGACGGTAATACAACCACCCGTGCTGCCTATTTAAAAAAGACCATGGATTATGTGAGACCGGATGTGGTGATGTTCCAGGAAATTGAACATCAAAGCGGGATTGATCTTTTGCTAAATAATGTATTTAATATAGACAGCACGGTCTTTGCAGCGGGACCCCTTCCCAGCAATCAATATATGAAAAGCGGTATGATTTATCGGACCTCTGCTTTTGATTTGACTTCTAATGTGTCCCTAACTACGGTGCTGCGTGACATCCCTGGATATACCCTTTCGATCAAAAATGCTCACGCTAATGTATCTCCTTTCACTATTTTCAGCGCCCATTTAAAAGCAAGCCAGGGAGAAGAATATCAGCGGTGGGAAGAAGCGAAAGTCCTCTATGATTATGTGGCCAATCAAGATAGCAATTTTCATTATATCATGGCTGGTGATTTCAATGTATACGATCCCAGCGAACCGGCTTATCGATTATTAACCGATAGCATGACAGTAGACCTTGAAGACCCCATCGGTGATTGGAATCGAAATGAAGGATCTCACGTAGATAAATACACCCAATCTACCAGAAATAGTCAATTAAGTGATGGGGGCGCTTCAGGCGGACTGGACGATCGATTTGATTTCATATTATTCTCAGATCATTTCACCAAAAAAGATCCAGATTTGAAATATGTTGAAGGCTCATACAAGGTGATTGGTAATGATGGGAATCATTTTAATACATCCATCATTGATGGCGCAAACACTATAGTACCGGATAGTATTGCCGAAGCCATTTATTATGCCTCTGACCATTATCCCGTCGTGGCTAAAATTGCATATACATCAAAATCGTCCACCAGCCCTATTGCCCACGCCGGCGGCGATATTACTGCTGCCATCGGAGATACAGTCACGCTGGATGGGAGTCAAAGTTATGATCCCAACGGGACAATCATTAATTATACTTGGAATCAGATTTCTGGCCCAGCCATCACATTAAATATGAGCGACTCGGTGAAAGCAAATTTTGTGGTTCCCGACGTAAATCGCAGTACCACGCTCACATTTAAATTAACTGTATCCGATAATGATGGTGAAGGGGGATCGGACTTTGTGAATGTGGTGGTTCCTATCATTGGCGGCTATACACCTTATGATATTCAGTTCACAGAAAACAAAGGTACGGGTGAGGATTGTTATCCATCCGATTTTGAAGGACAAAATGTAGAAGTGACCGGTGTAGTAACCGCCGTTAGGCCGGATCAAACTTATCCCAATTTCTTTTTTCAGGATCCTACGAAAGACGAGTGGGCCGGCATGTTCGTTTATGTAAAAAGTGACTATACAGCACCATCTGTGGGAGATCTGGTGAAATTAAAAGGGGACGTGGTGGAATATTATGGCATGACTGAAATGAAAAATCTGGATGTCACAGAAATATTATCATCTAATCATCATGTGGACCCAACTCCTGTTGCTGCTGCTAGTATTTCAGGAGATTGTCGTGAATGGGTAGAAAAATATGAAGGTATGTTGGTGCAGTTGACGAATGTTTCCGTCTCACAATCGGCAAATCCCGATGGGCAATGGTATGTTTCTGATTGGAGTGGCACAGCCATGATCGATGGATATTTATTCGATGGCGATTGGATTAATCCAGAGTATGGGTCCCATTTTGTGAGCATTATTGGCGTCCTTCATTATTCCTATGGTGAATACAAACTGATGCCGCGAAATAGTCAAGATTTTAATGCACCTGTAACTGCAATAGGAGAAGAACTCCCGTCTCAGTTTGAATTATTGGACAACTATCCAAACCCATTTAATCCATCCACCACCATTGAATTTAGCGCTGGGAATACCGATCGGTATCCCCTGCGACTTGATATATTGGATATCAATGGACGATTGGTTGCTACGCTGATCAACGGGATTCCTCATACCAATAAAATTGTATGGAATGGTCAAAATAGTCAGGGTCACCTCATGCCAGCCGGGGTTTATTTTGCAAGACTCACATCCGCTTCAGCCTCTCGCACCCAAAAAATGATTTTATTAAAATGACCGATATAAAAGTTAGAGTGGTGGATTGCTATGTGTATCGTCATACGGATGAAGGTGTGCAGTTTTTGCTTATGAAACGAAATCAAAATAAAATATATGAACACCTATGGCAAGGGGTAGCCGGTAAGATTGAATCAGGCGAAACAGCATCGAAAGCAGCCATTCGAGAGCTAAAAGAAGAAACAGGACTTGATCCTGTCAATATGTTCGTGGCGGACCATGTAAGTCGGTTTTATGAAACCCATGGTGACAGGATCAACCTTGTGCCAGTTTTTGGTATTGAGGTAGATTCTGATGAAGTTATTTTGTCCGAGGAGCATATTGATTTCAAATGGGTATCCATTGATGACGCTCTGAACACATTGGTGTGGAATGGTCAGAAAAAAGGCATTCAAACCGTTTATGAGATGGTTACAAGTAATGATGACCGGATGCGATGGTCTAAGGTAGAAACGTAATGATGCTACGTCTCTACAGAAATAAATTAGGAGAAAAATAATGTTAGAAGTAGGTACAAAAGCACCGAATTTCACATTGCCGAACCAAGATGGAAATGATGTATCCCTTAGTGATTATTCCGGGAAAAAAGTCGTCCTCTGGTTTTTCCCCAAAGCCAATACCCCTGGCTGAACAGTCGAAGGTAAAGGGTTCCGTGATGAACTCAAAAAATTTGAAGCAAAAAATGCCGTCGTAATCGGTATGAGCGCCGATAAGCAAAAGAAACAGAAAAACTTTTGTAATAAACATGGATTTGAATATCCCATGCTTTGCGATGAAGAAAAGAGTGTATTAAAAGCTTACGGTGTATGGGGAAAGAAGAAACTCTATGGTCGTGAATACGAAGGTATTTTCCGAAATACGTATGTCATTGACGAAAACGGAATCATTGAACAATTCTATAAAAAAGTCAGTGTCAAAACACATGCTCAGGATATTTTAGCTGTATTATAAAATTGTAAAGTAGAGACGCGAATAATCGCGTCTCTACATATTAATTATTTACAGGTAGGTTTTGGTCAAGGAATAATCCCTGATTCATACCGGCAAAAAATTTCTGAAAAAATTCCGGCTCATGAACGCCGCCGGTGGATAGAATTTTTCCATCTTGCTCCACTTCACCGCTTGCACTGACGCGAACATTGGTTTCACCGTCAGATAGCTCTGTGAGGTTAATAGTGACTTTATACCGATAAATTCGTGGACCATCTGGACCATCATCTCTACTATGCCCACCGCCAAATAAGGGGCGAGATCTACCGCGTCTCCCACGATCATCATCGTCATCACCGTCATCACCAAAAATAGCTGCCGCAATGATGGCAATGACCGCAATAGCGCCCAAGGCAATGCAGGCTTTTTGACCATCGGTCAATTCGCCTTCCGGCTTTTCATTGGCGAGGTTGGCTTTTTGATGTTCTGTGGTGCGGTTGGCCGTAATGAGTCCAATGTCTGAATTCAGCACCGCAATGGTATAATCCATGTCTTGCAGTGAATTGATGGATGCTTTTAGTACGGTTTTCAGGTCCCCGGGAAAGACACGCGTTTCCATGGCTCGCGCGGTATAAGAGACAGGGATGTAGGCGGTTTCTCTCTCCGCGGCGGATTCGCACAACCAGAAATGCCGACAATTAAGTAAGCAAGAATAGAATAATAGAGAAAACGGCCATGGGTCGTCCGCGGCCGAATAATATGGTTTAACATCTAATAAGCTAAGCTTTGATGTGCATATTCGAGCACATTTTTATTGTCATCAAATGTGATTACCACTGTGAGTGATTTTGAAGATGTGCTGGATGAGGATCGACTGGCTGTTCCGGCGCCGGTGAACCAACTGATTGGGTTAAAAATAGAAAAGAAGGATGCAGACTTGGCCTGAGATTCCCGTGAAATTCGGTCATAAGTCCAGGTTTCATTTCCATTTTTATCTTTTGAAATAATATTTGGTGCGCCCAATACTTTGGTAATTTGAGATTGATTGGCACCTTTGACCACAGTGGATTGTACCATCCCGAGGGTAAGTTTGTTGGATTCTTGAGGTGGCGTTGCACAACCCACCAATAGAAAGGTAGTTAGGATACTAATATGTTTTTTCATCATGATACTCCTTTTCATCTTTTATCCTTTTAATGTATCATTTGTTCCGAATTAATGCTTGGATGTGATATGCATCAAATTATTGTCCCTTTAATCTATTATTAATCCAAATATAGTTATATGAGAAAATATTATAATCGTCTATCAAACGGTTTTTGTAACTTATTCAATGGAAAATATTCCCTCTAAACCACATAACTTTACCATCTGATTGGAACAGGACAGTGGCTAGAATCATACTATTATTGACCTTATCCTTTTTTCCCTCTTCAGGCCTTAACACTATATCATTTGGCGGCATTGAATTTGATGTGGTGCAAAATGGTGAGAGTAATCGACGATACATCTGGCTCCACGGTGATGAACAGACCGCAAGAATGGCATTAGAGCGCCATATGAAAACCAATAAGGGGAAGGCATTTCTGGTCACCGGCATCGTCAGAGAGTCAGAATTTTTTGGTGGTCTTATCGATCCCAACCGTATTTTTTCATCCAAAGGTGCGAAGGCCAATATTCAAAAATATAACCACAAATGGTCTAGGGCGAAAAAGGAAGAAACGCTTGAGATCATCAACAAAGATCGAGGTCCATTTTTAGAAAAAGTCTTTCCGAATAATGGAGGATTAATTGTGGCCCTTCACAACAATTTTAAAGGGTATAATGTGAAAAAAGAGTTGGATAAAAGCGATGCAGTATCTATCAAGAAAGATCAAAATCCGCGGGACTTTTTCATCTGTACCAATCGAGCTGATTTTGATATTTTATCCAAATCTCCATTCAATGTAGTGCTTCAAGAATCGCTTCCGAAAAAGGATGACGGTTCACTTTCATGGGCAGCGATGCGTCATGGGGTTCGGTATGTAAATATTGAAACGCGCTTAGGGTGGCTTAGTCAGCAAACAAAAATGCTGAATTATATAGAAAAAAATCTGCCCTAAATTTTGCTGAGCATATAGATGAGAAATAAACTATTTATATATTCCCTTTTTATTTCTTCCTTTTTCTTTTTAGTAGAAGGCTGTTCAAAACCAAAGATTTCACCTCCTAATATTATCATTATATTCACGGATGATCAGGGTTATGCGGATCTGGGGACCTATGGAGCAGTAGGTTTTGAAACACCCAATCTGGATCAACTTGCAAATGAGGGCATACGATTTAAAGACTTTCAGGTTTCCCAGGCAGTGTGCAGTGCCTCTAGAGCATCTCTATTAACGGGTAGTTATTCACAACGGATTGGTGTAAGAGGCGCCTACAACCATACTGCGCGCGTTGGTTTGAACCCAGATGAAGTGACCATCGCTGAAATGCTAAAATCGATAGGGTATTCTACAGCCATTTTTGGCAAATGGCATCTGGGCCATCATAAAAAGTTCCTACCATTACAGCAAGGGTTTGATGAGTATATGGGTATCCCCTATTCAAATGATATGTGGCCTGTGGATTATGATGGAACTCCTGTAGCCGGTACAGATCACCGAAAGAACTTTTATCCCCAGCTACCACTTATGGAAGGGAATGAACAAATTGAGGAAATTCGTGAATTGGTAGATCAAGATCACTTAACAAAACGATATACTTACCGAGCAATCGATTTTATTGAAAGAAATAAGGATAATCCGTTTTTTCTTTACTTACCTCATTCTATGCCCCATGTACCATTGGGTGTTTCTGATGAATTTAAAGGAAAAAGTGAGCAAGGCATGTATGGTGATGTGATCATGGAAATTGACTGGTCAGTAGGTGAAATAATAAATGCACTTAATAAAAACAATCTGGACCAAAACACCTTGGTTATCTTTACCAGTGATAACGGGCCTTGGCTAAATTATGGTAATCACGCAGGTTCAGCATTTCCCCTTAGGGAAGGCAAAGGTACAATGTGGGAGGGAGGCTCAAGAGTTCCATGTATTATGTGGTGGCCAGGTAAAATCCCATCGGGAATTGTTTCGAATCAATTGGCTGCAACGATTGATATCCTGCCTACAATTGCTGATATTACCGGAGCATCTTTGCCTGAAAAACCGATTGATGGCGTTAGTATAAAAGCAATCTTAGAAGGGGATACCAATGTTTCAGTCCGCGATGACTATTACTATTACTATGGTGGAGAACTCATCGCAGTTCGCAAAGGAAAAATGAAGTTGGTGTTTCCCCATTCTTATAGATCTTATGTTGGTGTACGACCAGGACAAGATGGATATCCGGCAGTTTATGAAGGGGTGTTAGGCAAATATGCGACGGGGAAAAGTCGACTAGAATTATATAACCTTAAGGATGACATAAGTGAATCAAGAGATATTTCTTTAGAATATCCAAATCTAGTTGCAGCTCTTGAATTAATAGGGGATTCAGCCAGAATAAAATTTGGAGATAACCTAAAAGGGGTTAAAGGCACCGAACTGCGTCCAATAGGACGTCTTGATCCAGAAAGGCCATTATCCGAATTAAGCATTGAGCATTTGGCTATGGATAAAGAAATAAACTTTATATCCCAAGTAAGTTCGCAATATAATGCCAATGTCAATGATGGTAGACGGGGGACACTGGATCATAAAGATAATTATTGGCAAGGATATCATGGGGTAAATTTTGAAGCCACTATTGATCTAGGAACCGTAACAGATATACGTAGCATTAGTTGCAGTTTTCTGCAGAAACATTCTGCTTGGATTTTTCTTCCAACTGAGGTTCATTTTGAAATATCCAAAGATGGAAATGAATATTTATCATTAAAACAATTTGAACAGGAAACGGTTAAAGATCCAGCCTATAGAATAGAAGATTATGTTCATACCTTTTCTCAAAATAAAGTTCGTTATGTTAGAGTCAGTGCTAAAAATGTAGGAGTTTGCCCCGATTGGCATCCTGGTGCAGGAAATAGGGGATGGTTATTTGTTGATGAAATTGTTGTGAATTAATTATGAGTAATAGAATCAAACTAGCAATTTTTTGTTCGATCATTTTAGGTTGTGTTGTCTCTCTATCATGTGAATTAACTGCATCTAGAAGACCGAATATAATTTTTATTATGAGTGATGATCACTCGGAGCGGGCAATAAGTGCCTATGGCAGTAATTTAGTGGCAACACCGAATATTGATAGAATTGCACATGAAGGTGTTCGGTTCAATAACAGTTTTGTTACAAACTCAATTTGCGCACCCAGCCGAGCCGTTTTATTAACTGGAAAGTACAGTCATTTAAATGGTGTTTTGGATAATAGTCAGGTTTTTGATGGTGGGCAGGAAACCTTTCCAAAATTGCTCCAAGAAGCAGGGTATGAAACATCTATGATTGGAAAATGGCATCTGAAAAGTGAACCGACTGGATTTGATACATGGAAAGTACTTAAAGGCCAAGGTGAATATTATAATCCATTAATCATTGATGAATCTGGTGAGAAAAATATTTCAGGTTATGTGACAGATGTCATTACTGATTTGGCCATTGAAACGCTAAATAGCCGTGACCATAGTAAACCATTTGCTATGCTAATGCACCATAAAGCACCACACAGAAATTGGATGCCCAATCTGAAACACCTTGGAGCCTTCAAGGGAAAAACATTTCCAATTCCTGAAACATTTTATGATGATTATTCTTCACGAACATCAGCTGCGGTCGATTCTGATATGCGAATTGATAATATGTTTTTGACTTGGGATATGAAATTACGGCCTGAAGATATCGAAAAAGAAACTGGAAGCGGTGGAAGTGGGAAAGTTTCTGGAATGATTCGGGATTCATATAGGGAATGGATGAATGAAGACCAAAGAAAAATATGGGAAGCATATTATGATTCCATTAGTGTGAATTATCGTGAAGCAAAACTAAAAGGAAAAGATCTGCTCGAATGGAAATTACAGCGTTACTTGGAGGATTATTTAGGTACGATTCTTTCTGTAGATGAAAGTGTTGGTAGAATTTTAGATTATTTAGAAGAGAATGATTTGGCAGATAATACAATAGTCATTTATACATCTGATCAAGGATTCTACCTAGGGGAGCATGGTTGGTTTGATAAACGATTCATGTATGAAGAATCTTTAAGCATGCCCTTGGTAATGAGATATCCAAAAGCAATTAAGCCACAGCAGGAATTAGATGAAATTGTACTTAATGTTGATTTTGCTCCAACATTACTCGATTTCGCAGGACTACAAATACCCAAAAGTATGCAAGGGTATTCTATGAAGAATCTGGTATATGGTAGGCAAAAAACTAAATGGCGTGAATCGATGTATTATCATTATTTCGAATTCCCACATGGGTGGCATTTTGTAAAGAAGCACTACGGTATTAGAACGGACCGTTTTAAGCTTATTCACTTTTACGATGATATTGATGCTTGGGAATTTTATGATCTGAAAAATGATCCCAATGAATTATATAATATCTATAATGACCCGAATTATGAGTCAGAAATCAATGTGGTAAAAAATGAGTTATATAAATTACAGACTCAACTTCAAGATTCGATTATTACTTCAACAAATTAAGATGCTTTGATTTTCAAAGCATCTTTTTGAAATACTTTTTCGTTAAGACTGTCTTCTAAATAACCCATCATGACCGAATGCCCGGAAATTAAAGAAGGGCGAGTATCATCGTTCATAGCGGTTAAATGAATGGGCATTTTATTCATAGAGAGAAAAGCCGTATTCTCGTTGCAGGTGTAGAGTGATGGTGGCGACGTCTCATCTAAAGTATCCCAATGCCATTGGATTTCAAAATCGTCTGCGGCAGTTCCCAATGTCATATCAGGATTATCGGAAGTAAGTGGTGCACCCGTATATAATGGCAACATGGTTTGTAAAATTACCCACGCCATGGAATTGGGCTGGAGTTGGGTATAATAGGTTTGATCCTCATATAAATCAATAGCATGCTGGATCCCGTTGGCATTCACCAATAGATTATAATGACTGAGTTGAATGCCCTTTTCTGAATCCCAAAATACCATGGCCTCATCGGCCAATAGGGGTTTGAATGTGGGATTGTGATCTTCAGAAAACGATTTAATCTTCTCGAAATAATCGGTTTCGCTTGTGATGGTCATGGTTGGCTTTGTTAATGTGATGGCGACATCTAAGTCACCTTCACTGGTGAGCACCATAGATGCGCCCAAAGTCCAAATACCAAAAGCAAGGATTTCACATTGGGGGAAAGGCAATTGATCGATGAGAATTCTATCCTTGGGTTGAACACCTTCGGCCACCAGCCAATTGGCCGTTTGTTGGGCCAGGCGATATACTTTATCTGATGTAAGGCCCAAATCTCCATACACCATCTTTTCGCCATACTTTACATTCTGTCCATCCACCAAAGCGCGAAGATTGGGGTAAGGAACCATATGTTCAATGGGTTCAACATTTCCTATGCACTGGGCTTTATAAATTCGTTTTTGAAGTTTGGTTTTCATGTAAAAAATTAATTAAGAAAAATCCCAAAATTGTGGAGTTTTCTATTTTCATCGTGATATTAATTATTTTTGGGTATAGGAGGGGGTTAGATGGGCCTCATAACCCGATTGGAGCTTTATTGATTCTAAGCGGGGTTTTTTATTTGTAGGATTAGTCCGGTTTTACCTTTCGAACAATTTTTAATGTATCCGTTAACCGGGTATACCAATTTCCTGCGAGTCTCCCCAGGGGTTCCAGTTGATTCAAAAGAATTCGACCATTATCATATATATCATCATCTATATGAAAAAGAACAATGGTTCCGATGACCACAAATCCGCTTCCTGCACTTCCATCACCAATTTCTATAATTTGGTTCAATTTGCATTCAAAGCTGATTTTCGCTTCTTCGACTCGGGGTGGTTTTATTTTTTGAGAATCGGCTGTGTTCAGTCCGGAGATTTCAAATTCATCCACACCTGAATCGAAGTCCGTGGCACACATAACCATTTTTTCTGCAAAGGATTCGGACACTATATTGACCACAAATTCTTCCGTGTCCCGGATGTTAATCAGCGTATCCTTTTCTTCGCCATCCCAACCTCGTCTTGCCGGGGCGAACATAATTGTAGGTGGCTTTGAACATACACCATTGAAGTATGAAAATGGGGCAACATTATTTTTGCCATTTTTGGATTGAGTGGAAACAAAAGCAATAGGCCGGGGCACAATGGACCCGATCATAAGTTTATGTGTTTCCTGAAAAGGAATTTCATTTGGGTCAAAGATCATGATTCTTTCCAGGAATAAGGATAATCTTCATCATCTATACTTAGGGCCGCCTCGGTCATGTTCAGCGGATTAAATGTATCAATCATTACTGCCAGTTCATTCGTTTCTTTAGCCCCAAGTGACTCTTCAATTTTTCCCGGTTGGGGGCCATGAGGCAATCCCATGGGGTGGTAGGAAATTGATTCTTCTTCGATACCCTTACGGCTCATAAAATTCCCTTCCACATAATATAAAATCTCATCAGAATCCACATTGCTATGTGCATAAGGTGCCGGTACAGATTCACTATGATAATCAAATAATCGCGGAACGAAGGAGCAAATTACAAAACCCTGACCCTGAAAAGTTTGATGCACCGGCGGCGGCTGGTGAATCTTTCCAGTAATAGGCATAAAATCATTAATGTTAAAAATGTAAGGATAGTAATAACCATCCCATCCCACGATATCAAAAGGATGGTGCTCATAGCCATAGGTCTGGATGCCGTTCTGGAGTTTTACTTCTACTTCAATTGGAGTATCTGTAACTGGGGCTATAAAATCAGGTGTTCGAAAATCACGTTCGGCAAAAGGAGAATGTTCTAACAGTTGGCCAAATTTATTCCGATATCGTGTTGGTGTTTCCACGGGGCTAGCGGATTCTGTCACAAGAACTCGCATTGGATCTGTTACATCAATTTGCCAAATGACCCCACGAGGGAGCACGACATAATCTCCCGGCTTCAAGTCCATATTTCCAAAATTGGATTTAAATGTGCCTGAGCCATGGTGAATAAATAGCACCTCATCTGCATGCCCATTTCTGTAAAGAGATGTCATGGAATCTGTCACATGTGCTTTAGAAATCACTACATCAGAATTAAAAAATAAGGGAATTCGAGACGAAATTGCATCTCCATTGGATGACACATTTGCCGTGCGAATGTGATGGTGACGATGAGTTTGATCTGCAGAATTTAATTCAATCTTTTTCAGTTCGCCCACAGCTTCTAAGGCGGTGGGCGGGTGGATATGATATACGTTGGAATAGACATGGCTGAATCCTTCTCGGCTAATAAGTTCTTCCCAGTAAAGATTCCCGGAGTCATCTCGGAATTGGATATGGCGTTTGTTCGGGATTTCTCCCCTTTTTTGATAAAATGGCATATTATTTAACCGCGGAGTTCATAAAATTTAGCAACAATAATATTTATGATCTCTGCAACCTTTCTATTTAAGTGCAAATTTTACACAATCTTATTTTCTAAAACACCTAATCGTTCCACCTCCATTCTAACCACATCGCCTTTCTTGATCCATCCACCTGTATTTTCGGGACGTAGCTCTAGAATGCAGCCAGTACCAACCGTTCCAGATCCTAATATATCTCCAGGAAGAAGTTTTGCATTCATTGATGCTCGCTCGATCATTTTGGTGAATGGATGATACAAATCGTTGGTATTTCCATCAGAAATCAGTTTGCCATTAACATGGCATGTCATTCTTAGGTGAAGTTTGCCGTCATCTCCCCAAGCATCTTCCAGTTCGTCAGGCGTGACCAGGTAAGGTCCGAAGCTTGAGGCGAAATCTTTACCTTTTGCCGGGCCAAGGCTCATGGCCATTTCCTCCCTCTGCAGATCTCGGGCTGACCAATCATTACAGATCATATAACCAGCAATATATTTGTCCCCATCTTTTTCAGAGATATCGGAACCGCCATTGGCGATCACTACAGCAAATTCAAGCTCAAAATCCAATTCTTTCGTAGCGCGAGGATATGGGATCTCTTCTCCATGTCCGTATAGAGCTGCCGGGTTGGAAAAATAAAAAATGGCAATCTTGAACCAATCAGGGTGCATATCCAGACCGCGGAGCTTTCGTGCAGAACGAACGTGTTGTTCAAAGGCATAAAAATCCCGAAAGGATTGAGGATTTGGTATGGGAGAAAGCAATTGCACTTCTTCTTCCAAGACTGCAATGGATGCTCCATTGGTTGATTGAGATTGAAAGTCATTCTTTCCAAGTAATGTTTCCAATTCTTTGAGTTTGGTAAAATGTGTTTTCCAATCCCCTAGGGTTTCTTTCAGCGTGGCAGGAATTCCCAAAAATTTAGGATCATCCTTTACTTCGCTGGCCCATTGAGCAGCTCTGGTTATATCAATGATGTAATTTTCTTTTTTAAAACCAAATCGCGATTCTGATTCTTTTTCCTGTAAGTAGGTTGCAAATTTCATTTAGAGGTTTCCTCTGCTTTCTTGTTCTTTCTCGATAGATTCAAAAAGGGCTTTAAAATTACCCTTTCCAAAACTATTGGATCCTTTCCGCTGGATGATTTCATAGAATAATGTAGGGCGATCCTGAATCGGTTTGGTGAAAATCTGAAGCATATAACCATTTTCATCTGCATCCACAAGAATCCCCAGATCAGCTAGGATATTAATATCCTCATCGAATTCACCCACCCGCTCTTTCAAAGTTTCATAATAGATTTTAGGGGTGGGTAAAAACTCCACCCCATTGGCCTTAAGTTTGGTCACAGCTTTGATAATATCCAGCGTAGACATGGCAATGTGCTGTACGCCTGCTCCTTTATAAAAGTCAACGAATTCTTGGATTTGGGACTTTCTAAGCCCTGCGGCAGGTTCATTAATGGGCATTTTTATTTTCTCATTATCATTGGCCATAACAACAGAGCGAAGAGAACTATATTCGGTCGAAACATCTTTATCATCCACAGACCAAAACCGGTGCCATCCAAATACCTTTTCATAAAAATCACAAACAGGTTCCATTGCCTGATCTGGTTGATTCCCTACCACATGGTCAATATGGATGATACCAACCGGATCCGCAACCATATTTACATCCATGACTTCATATCCGGGTAGAAATACACCATTATAATTATTTCGTTCCACAAATGTATGGGTTGTATCCCCATAAGTTTTGATGGTAGCAACAACTGCTTCACCCTTTTCATCTTCGACCAATTGGGGTTCAGCTACGCTTTTTGCACCTCTGGATGTGGTTTCCTTCCAAGCATTTTCTGCATTATCCACTGAAAATGACACATCCTTGACACCGTCGCCATGTTTATCAATGTGTGCACCCATTTCAGTGCCGGGAATGAGAGGCGAACTGAGTACAAATCGCACTTGGTTTTGTTTCATCACATAACTGACTTTTTCGCGATTCCCCGTTTCCAATCCTTGATAGGCAATGGGTTGGAACCCAAGGCAGCTTCGGTAATAATGGGCTGCTTGCTTCGCGTTACTTACATAGAGTTCGCAGTGGTCAAAACCGGAAATCTTATAATTGTTCATTTTTACCTCCTATTTATAGAATGATTTTTAATGCGTTAATGCACCGGCTGTTTTCATCTGATGTCCCTATAGAGATCCGAATGCAGTCAGGCCAACCAAAAGGTTTTAGGTTTCTTACGATGATGCCTTGTTTTAATAAGGATTTGGTCACATTTGAAGCCTGTGATTCGGAATCCCACACAGTGGTGATAAAATTGGCAACTGAAGGGACCCATTGTATGCCAAGTTTTGTTAGTTCATTCTTGAAAAATGTATATCCAGTATAATTTATCTCCAATGTTTTTTGGAGGAACAGCTCATCATCCAAAGCGGCAGAACCGGCAGTGAGGGCGATGAGGGAGGGCGAGAATGGTTCTTTTACTTTATTCAAATTGCCAATGAGTTCATCATGGGCAAACCCATAACCGATCCGAAGGCCTGCCAATCCATAAGCCTTTGAAAATGTCCGCAGTGTAATCACATTGTCATAGCGGTAAGTCATGGAGTCAGGGTAGTCTGCATTGTGCTGGGCAAATTCGAAATAGGCTTCATCCAAAATAATAAGGACTCGCTCCGGGATGTGGGTATAAAATTCGTCAAATTCTTCTCGGGTGATATATGTGCCCATGGGGTTATCCGGGTTAGCAATATAAATAATTTTAGTATAATCATTTACTTTATCCGCCATGGCTTGTAAATCATAATGGTGATTTTTCATAGGGACCCAGTGGATTTTACGTCCAGAGGCATTGGCCAGAACGCGAAATCCGATAAAGGAATTCGCTGCGGATACCATTTCATCATCACTCAATAAAAAAGTCCGCATGATGGTAGACATGATGCCTTCACTGCCACCGCCCAGAATAACGTTATCTATTTTGATATTGAACCGGTTTGCCAATTTAGTCTTTAATTCAAAACCGAATACATCGGGGTAACGGTGAAGTTCCGATAAAGATTTGGCCATGGCTTCAACGGCTTTGGGCGAAGGGCCCAGAGGATTTTCATTGGAAGCGAGCTTATCTACATGATCCATACCCAATTCACGCTGGACTTCTTCAATAGGCTTCCCCGGTACATAGTTAGCCAGACTTTGGATATAGGAAGGAACAAGGGCCATCTTAAACAGGGAGTTTGGTTTGGTGTTTAAATGTAGAAAGCACCACCGATGTTTTTAAATGGCGAACATTGGATAGTGCAGATAATCCATGGAGGATTAATTCATCATAATGTGGAATGTCTCGCGTGGCAATTTTCAGCAAAAAATCGCCTTCGCCAGTAATGTGGTGACACTCGAGGACTTCATCCATATCCGCAATGGATGTAAAAAAATCTTCTACCGGTGTTTCCCCATGACGTTCTAAAGTGACTTCTACAAATGTCATGCAGGTATACCCGGCTTTTCTAGCATTCAATAAAGTTATGTATCGATCAATGAGTCCGCTGGCCTCTAACTTTTTTACTCGTTCTAAGGTACTAGAAGGGGAAAGATTCACACGTTTGGCCAATTCCGCATTGGTAATGCGGGCGTTGGTCTGGAGTTCAGCCAATAATCCTTTGTCTGTTTTGTCTAATTGCATAATATTATTCGTAAATCACTTAATATAGGGGAAGAATATATAGTTATAACATATATAAACCAAATATAATACTGATTTGAGAATATGAATTCGAAGATTGTTTTATATCGCCTAACTTCTGCCGCATGATTTACGGATATTAAAATGAAAATTGAAGGCCCCCTCATCCAGGGAAAATTTGTTGACCGTCCAAACCGCTTTATTGTCATGGCAGAAGTAGATGGAAAAATCGTTCGCACCCATTTACCCGATCCAGGGCGACTGAAAGAGTTGCTCCGCTCGGGCGCAGAACTTTTGCTCCGCCCGGTGCCAATAGGTTCAGAACGAAAAACAAAATACTCTACAGTGATGGTTCGACATGAAGGAAACCTAATTTCACTAGTTTCAGCCCTGCCAAACCGTTTCGTCTTGGAAGCACTGCAAGATAATGAATTGCCCATGTTCAGAAATTATGAATTGGTGCGAGCAGAAGTAGCCCATGGGAACCATCGTTTCGATTTTCTGTTGAATGATCAGAATGAGAAGCCATTTTATTTAGAAGTGAAGTCCGTGACTTATGTAGAAAAAGGATTGGCCAAATTTCCTGATGCGGTGACCGAAAGAGGTGCCCGTCACGCGTTGGCATTAAGAGACATTGTAAAATCAGGAGAGGGTGCGGGCATCCTCTTTGTCTGTCAGCGACCGGATGCAGATCAGTTTTCACCCATGTGGGACCGAGATCCAAAATTTTCAAAAACCTTGCTTGAGGCAAAAAATGCCGGTGTGAATGTCTGGTGCGTCACCACTAAAGTGAATGAAACTGAAATGAGATTTGGAAAAGAAATTCCTGTAAATTTGGAGCCTATTGAATAATTAAAAATTCACTTTTGAATCCGTTACATTTCCTTACACATCACTTTAAGCTTCTGATTGGAGCGGGATTTTCGTTTATCATTTACGCCTGTGCATCCGTGTCTGCACCAGACGGCGGTCCTGAAGACATCACATCTCCCAAACTTACATCAACTAATCCGGAAGCAGGGTCCCTCCATTTTGAAGGCGGGTTGGTTACGCTCAATTTTTCAGAATACATCGATGAAAAATCATTATTAAATGCCGTTACCATTTCACCAAAAATAGATCCAGAAATCGAAGCTATATATGATGATGATGCCATTTTGCTCCAATTCCCGGAAGACTTATTGCCAGATCAAACTTATGTCATTACAATCAATCGCAATCTGAAGGATGAACGGCGAGTGCCCTTAGAGCAATCGATCCAAATTGCATTCAGCACGGGTGATGTGATCGATGAGGGAATGATCTTCGGGCAGGTTCATGGTGATGAAAGTTATGCGGTTCATTTATGGAAATCATCCGATACCTTTTCTGACTCCATATTTTTTACGGACCCTCAATATGTTTCAGAAGCGAATGATTCAGGTCATTTTGAATTTAAATATCTGGCCCCTGGTGATTATGTGATGTTGGCAGTGGAGCGAAGTGCTTCGGGGGCAAAACTAGTTCCGGAACGGATGGCTTATGGCGTCGGTACGCAAGCAACATACACCATCGGGATCAATGAAACAGTTTCAGGGATTCCCTTTCGAACCCGCCGTGAGACACCGCCATTGAAATTAACCCATGGAGAATGGGTAGGGCAAAAATGGGGCTGGATGCATTTTAATCAGGAGTTGGATTCAGCTACTGTTAAAGATTTGGTCATTACGGATGTAGGTGAGGATTCAATCCGCCCCACCATTCATCAGGATTTGGATGATAAAAAACGATTTTTAATTATTGCTGATGATACGCTGGCAGCAGGGAGAGCCGCCCTAACCTTAAGCGAAGTAAAGTCCGGCAATCAAACATTAAAAGATGGAAAAATCAGTTTTCGTGTGTCGGCCAAACGGGATACCTCCCATACCAAAAAAGTCAGCCCGGATGGGTCCGCGTCAATTCGACTACAGTCCGATGGTGGTCCTATTATCCCCATCCGTTTTTCAAAACCCATAATAAGCGTATCGGACAGTGCATTTATTATGGTGGCGGATACAGACACGGTCGTGGTGAATTTGGATTGGGCGAATCCGGTAACGGCTCTTTTTATTCCGCCAAATGGCTGGGCAGAAAAAATGAAATATAAATTAAAGATTTCCTCAGAAAAACTGATACCCATAGAAGGGAAATCCTTAAAAGATTCTATCACATGGGTAACCATAAATTCTGAGAAAAAAATGGGGTACGGTGGATTAAATGGTCAATTCGAGCGGCCGGATATGATCACCGTCATTCAATTGGCATCCATGGAAAAAGAGCCCGAAATTTTTCATTCTGGCGTAAATTCTGACCATCATTTCCAGTTTCAAAACATACCTGAAGGACCCTATCGATTAATGATCATCGATGATGTGGATCAAAGTGGTGCATATACATTTGGTAAGGCCAGCCCCTTTTTACCCAGCGAATGGTTTTATGTGCATCCCGATACATTTGAAGTGAGGGCTAACTGGGATATCGATGTGGGGTCAATCCGGGTAGGAGAGCAATAAACTTATGTATGGTGTAATCATGGCTGGGGGGCGTGGTACCCGATTTTACGGTAGATCGTTTACAAAAGATGAAAAATGTAGATGATGTATTTATCGTTACAGGAGAAGATTTAGCGCCGAAGATTAAAAAAATGATCAAAGGTGTGAAGCCCAAAAATATCATTGTTGAGCCTAGCGGAAAAAATACCGCCCCAGCCATTGCATTGGCAGCACTTCGTATCCGAGAGTTAAGAGAAGATGCAATCATGGGTGTATTCCCTGCAGATCATATGATTGTGGGTGCCCAAAAATTTGCAAAAACTGTTCGTTCTGCCATTCAATTGGCCAATAAAAATGAATCACTGGTTACCATCGGTATCGAGCCCACTTATCCAGCCACCGGTTATGGATATATCCAGTATGACCGAAATAGTCCAGAAGATTATTTGAATGGTTTTAAGGTAAAGACATTTGCAGAAAAACCCCATAAAGAATTGGCCAAACGGTTTTTAGACAGTGGTGATTTTTTGTGGAATGGTGGCATGTTTGTTTGGAAGGTCGACACCTTTTTTAATCAGCTCAAATCTCACATGCCCGACTTGAATGATCAATTGGGCAAAATCAAAAAACGGATAGACGACAAACAAAACTGGTCAAGATTGTGGAATAATATTGAACCCGAATCCATTGATTATGGCCTAATGGAAAAATCAGAACATATCTATGTAGTCAAAGCGGAATTCAATTGGAATGACTTGGGCTCATGGGATTCGGTTTTTGAAGTATCACCAAAGTCGAAAGGTCAAAATGTGGTCCGCGGTGATGGGGTGATTATGGACGGAGAAAATAATTTTATCCAATCCAATGGCCACTTTACTGCCGTTGTAGGTGCCAGCAATCTTGTGGTGGTGAATACCCCTGATGCCACCCTGATTATCCCCAAAGATAAAGTGGAAGATGTAAAAACATTGGTGGCCTATTTAGAGAAACATAAACGAAACGATCTTTTATAAGTCATGGGAAAAATCAAACCAGAGAAGCTCCTCACTTTATTTGAAGAGTTGGCAGAAAAAATGGAGATCCACATTGTGCAAGGCAAAGGAGATTTTCAAGGCGGCATGTGTTCTGTGAATAATGAATCTTATATTGTAGTAAATAAAATTAAACCCATTGACCAGCGCTTGGGTGTATTGGGCCGTGAATTTTCAAAATTAAATTTACGTAATGTGTTCGTTCCGCCGGCCTTACGAGCCTACATAGAGGAAATACAGCAAAATATTTTCTAATGGCTTCGGCTGTTTTATTTCCTTGAAATAAAGCCTTTACCATCTTTACACTTGGGCCTGCCATCCTTTATCCGAGGTGGGAAAACATGAACTTTTTGACCCAAAAAAAGAGGTTAGTATGAAAGACTACGCAGCCAAAGACATTCGCAATTTTGCCCTGGTTGGGCATGGTGCATCTGGAAAAACAATTCTATCTGAAGCCATGCTGTCCCGATCGGGCGAGGTGAATCGCATTGGATCTATCGAAGCGGGAACCACCGTTTCGGACTATCACAAGGATGAGCACAATCGCCAGATTTCCATCCATTCTTCGCCGCTACATTTAGAATGGAAAGGCACCAAATTCAATTTAATTGATACACCAGGATATCTAGATTTCATCGGCGAAACCATTTCTTCTTTAGCGGTTGTGGATGCAGCCGTCATTGTTATCCATGCGGTGAATGGTATTGAGGTGGGCACAGAGCAAGTGTGGAATTATGCCACCGATTTTGGTTTACCCAAAGTGCTGGTGGTGAATGGTTTGGATCGTGAACATACCAAATTTGATTCCATACTTCAGCAGGCAAAAGATCATTTTGGCTCCAATGTATTTCCCATGCAGTTGCCTGTGAATTCAGGGCCCGGTTTTAACCAGATTGTGGATGTGCTAAGGAGTGAACTCATTACGTATAGTACCGATGGTTCAGGGCAGTATAAAGAAGAGCCATTATCGGAGGAATGGGAAGAACAGGTCAAAGCACTTCATCAAGAATTGATCGAATATGTGGCCGAATCCGATGATAGCCTTTTAGAGAAATTTTTTGAGCAGGGGAATTTGAGTGAAGAAGAAATGAGAGAAGGGCTCCATCATGCCATCCAAAATCAAGTATTGATTCCCATGTTTTGCACGGCCGCTATCAAAAATATTGGTGCAGCGCGGGTAATGGATTTCATTTCCCAATATGGTTCTTCTCCTGTTGATCGCGCCACCATTCAAGCCAAGGATGCCAATTCTGGAGATGCGGTTGAAGTGGCACTGGATGGCAGCAACCCTGTTGTGCATGTATTTAAAACAATTAGTGAAGCTCACGTTGGTGAGCTTTCTTTTTTTAGGGTCTATTCCGGTTCCGTATCCACCGGTGCGGATTTATATAATACTGCCAGAGGGAATTCAGAACGATTTGGCCAGATGTTTTTGATGAACGGTAAAGATCGAACCAGTGTCACCAATTTAAACGCGGGGGATATCGGTTCCGTGGTGAAACTAAAGGACACTCATACGGGGAATGCCCTGACGGGGCAGTCCAATAAGGTGAAATTGCCGGAGGTTAAACTACCCAATTCCAATATCCATTTGGGGATTCGGTCTAAATCCAAAGGGGATGAAGAAAAAATTGCTACTGGATTGGCCACCCTTCATGAAGAGGATTCCACCTTTATATACAATGTAGATTCGGAACTGCGCCAAACGGTCCTATCCGGGCAAGGTGAGCTCCATCTGCAAGTATCTATTGATCGGCTCAAACGAAAATTCAATGTGGATGTGGAAACATTTAAACCACGGATTCCTTATCGCGAAACGATCCGCAGTAATGGTGCATCCAAATATCGCCATAAAAAACAAAGTGGAGGTGCAGGACAATTTGCCGAAGTATGGATGCGAATTGAACCGAAGCAGCGGGGCGAAGGGGTGGAGTTTACCCAATCCTTGGTGGGGCAAAATGTGGATCGCGTATTTGTCCCTTCCGTTGAAAAAGGTGTCAATGCGGCCTGTGTCGATGGTGTGCTTGCGGGCTATCGCGTAGTGGATCTCAAAGTCGATTTTTATGATGGAAAGCAGCATCCGGTTGATTCCAAGGATATTGCGTTCCAAATGGCAGGCAAGCAAGCCTTTCGGGAGGCATTTATGGCAGCCCAACCCTGTTTATTGGAACCGGTGTTGGTGGTGGATATCAAAGTCCCGGAAGATTACATGGGTGATGTGATGGGTGATATCTCCAGTCGTCGCGGTAAGATTATGGGCATGGATTCGGAAGGGGCATTTCAGAAAATTAAAGCCCAAGTCCCCCAGTCGGAAATGTATCATTATTCGACTACATTGCGTTCCTTAACCGGCGGTCGCGGGATTCATTCTGAAGAAATCAGTCATTATGAAGAAGTCCCACGGGACATGGAAGCAAAAGTGACCGCCGAAGCGAAAGCCGCACAAGAAGAATAGGGGGGAATATATTTATTGACCACTTCTTAACCCATCATCTCTCTTATATGCACCATGGATAAACTATGGGCCCCATGGCGGATGGAGTATATCCGCGCCAAAAAGGATAAGGAAGAAGGGTGCGTTTTCTGTATAAAATCAGAAGAAGATACGGATAGAGATAACCTTGTCCTCTTTCGCGGCGGGTCCGCATTTGTCCTCATGAATCTATATCCTTATAATAATGGCCATATCATGATTTGTCCTTATGAGCATGTGGAGACAACCGAATTCTTATCCAAAAATTGTATGACCGAAATTATGGAACTAGCAGATCAATCTATGAACATATTTCGAAAATCCATGAAAGCGCAGGGGTTTAATTTCGGCGCCAATATCGGCGTTGCAGGTGGAGCAGGCATTGCAGATCATATTCATTTTCATATAGTGCCAAGATGGGTAGGGGATACTAACTTCATGCCCGTCATCGGCCAGACTAAAGTCATGGTTGATGGCCTGTTAGACACATACGACATACTCAAAACTGAATTCAATAAACTGAAGTAAAAAATGGATTTTGCACGTACCTGGCTCCCATTTTTATATTTATATGGTGTAGGGGGCATTGCTTTCGTATTGGGGATGGTTCTGATTTTAAGAACCAACGCACTCCGCACTACATTCCACCGCCATAAAAAGTGGGTATATGTCCTACTTTATGGCTTCCTTTTTTATGCAGGATTACATGCCCTGTTTATTTACTTGGCCATTGGGAGTCAATGATGGATATTGCTGTCGGCACCTCCTTAGATCGTGTGGTCATTTTGGCCTATTTTGCATTGGTCATGGGTTTTGGCGCTTACTTTGGTAAGTATAGTAAAAACACCACAGATTATTTCTTTGGCGGACGTCGTTTCGCTTGGTGGCTTATCACCATCTCCATTGTGGCTACCGGTGTGGGATCCCATAGCTTTGTAAAATATTCTACCAAGGCCTATCAGTATGGATTGTCGTCCACCATGACCTACATGAATGATTGGTTTTTCATGCCTCTTTTCATGTTCGGATGGCTACCCATTATCTATTATACAAAAGTAAAATCCATCCCGGAATATTTTGAACGGCGCTTCAACAGGACGGCCCGCTATTTGGCCACCATGATGACGCTACTCTACATGATCGGCTACATCGCCATCCAGTTTTTGACTTTGGCCACGGCCCTCTATCGGATTTATGGCATTCCGCTCATGCTGACGGTTATCCTCATCGCTATTGCCACTACCATTTATATGCACTTTGGGGGGCAGACGTCTGTAATCTTTACTGATTTGCTCCAAGGATTCATTCTGATATTTGCTGGGATGTTTCTATTTTTCTTGGGGATTCAGTATTTAGGAGACCACACTGCACTCTCAGGATTAAAGTCTTTCTGGATGAATTTATCGCCGGAGCAAAAGTTGCCTTTGGCTCATTTTAATCATCCCCCGGATTTTAATTTTGTGGGCATTTTCTGGCAGGATGGTATTGCTGGTTCCATCGGGTTTTTATTTTTAAATCAAGGACTCATTATGCGGTTCATGGCCGCAAAAAGTGTAAATGAGGGGCGGAAAGCCGCTGCGGTAAATGTACTTTTGGTATTACCCATTTCAGCCATTGTGGTCTCAAATGCAGGTTGGATCGGTCGGGCCATTTTTAATGCAGTCCCGGGTGTATTGCCCGAAGGGCTTGCAGCCAATGATGTGTTTGTGGCGGTGACAAATATTGTTTCTTCTCCCGGCGTATTTGGGTTCATCATTGCAGCACTCTGTGCGGCCCTTATGTCCACAGCCGACACATTGGTGAATGCATCATCCGCCATTATTGTAAATGATATTTATCGACCCCTAACCAAAAAAGTTAAGTCAGAGAAACAGCAATTGGATTTTGCCCGATGGACATCAGTGGGTGTAAAAGTGATTGCGGTGATTCTGGTTCCATTTTTCAATTCGTTTGATTCCATCTACGAAGCACATGGATGGTTCCATTCCACATTCACACCGCCATTGGTAGTGGGTGTTTTCTTGGGCATATTCTGGAAACGATTTACATCCCAAGCGGTGATTGCCACATTTATCGGTGGTGCTTTTTTAATGATCTTAGGCCAGTTCAATCCAGAGTTGATCAGTCCATTCTCTCATGGGATTGAATTGCGCCCCGGCCGTGGCTATTCATACATCGGTGCCTTGTATAAT
>LUME01000040.1_pt1 | contig 35004 bp, 34 predicted proteins | sample 729951 | NCBI WGS metagenome assembly LUME01 (sample SAMN03860271, study PRJNA289734) | marine metagenome | biome: seawater column; feature: ocean; material: water; isolation source: Red Sea water column Station 34 - depth 200m | place: Saudi Arabia: Red Sea | collected 2011-10-15 | depth 200 m | reverse complement strand
CTTCTGTACCATAATCCAATTGGGAAATGGCATTGGCATTGAATGTATTGGTTTCAACTATATCTGCCCCCGCATCAAAATAGGCTTGATGAATCTCTCCTACCACATCGGGGCGTGTTAAGCAGAGCAGATCATTATTCCCTTTCAGATCTTTTCCATGATCCTTCAATCGATCACCGCGAAAATCACCTTCGGTCAGGTTGTAGGATTGCACCATGGTACCCATGGCACCATCCAACACCAATATCTTTTCTTTAAATAATGCTTTATTCATTTTTCTTTCTTTCTGAAAATAAAAAACCCCGGCGCTAATGTCGGGGTTTCAGTCCTTTTTAGCACCGTTATTTCATGTCGCGGCAATAGGGCCCAAATCACGACAAGGCAAAATTAGGTGTAATTATCCGTGGGATTCAATGAATATGTCAATATTCGATATTTCTTGGTCTGTCAGAGCTCTTACCGTAGATTCTTAGTCGGATGTTGATGAATTGAAAGGTGCAAATCCAAAAAGTTTTTACGGTCTGATTCTAGACCAACGCACGACAATTAAAAATTTTCAGCCTTCAGAAGATAAACCATATTTTTCTGTAGCGTTCTACCTCGGCTGAAGGGCCGACTGCCTCCTTCCCTTCGTCTTCCATCCTAAATAACAGTAACCCACAGTTGATAAATCTTGGGAGTTAGAATATGAAAAAAGAGATTTATATCAGCGAAAGTATGGGAGAATCTCGCATAGCCATTATTGAGGATGGCACACTTGTAGAAGTGTACGTCGAGAAGCAGGACCGGCATCGCATGGTCGGGAACATATATAAAGGACAGGTTGAAAACGTCCTCCCCGGTATGCAAGCGGCCTTTGTAGATATCGGTTATGATATTAATGCATTTCTCCCCTTCTCTGAGATAGAAAATCCCGCCTATCTGGCGGATATAGATGATAGGGATCAACCCTCATCTAATAGCCAAAAAGGTAAAAAGGGTAATCAAAATAATCGCCCTCGTTTTCAGGATAATATTAGCGTTGAACTGAAAACGGGGCAGGATATTTATGTCCAGGTTATTAAAGAGGCTTTTGCAGGAAAAGGTCCTCGCGTCACCACCGAAATTGCCCTCCCGGGCCGATTGCTAGTTCTGGTGCCCAATGCAAAATACATCGGTATTTCCAAAAAGATTTGGGATAAATACGAACGGCGTAGATTGAAAAAAATTGTCTCTTCTTTAAAAGATAAAGAAACGGGCGTCATCGTTCGTACCGTTGCGGAAGGCAAAAGTGAAGAACTGATCCAAAATGATTTTAATATGTTGGTGGAAAATTGGAAAAAACTTCAGGCCAAAAGCGACCGCGCTAAAGGAACAGCCCTCGTATATGAAGATTTGGAAACGGCCACCAGTGTCATTCGAGATCTCTTTACACCTGATATCGGCAAAATTGTAATTGATTCGAAAAAATTATATCGCAAACTTCAAAGCTATCTGGAGGATGTCTCTCCCAATATGGCGAATCGATTGGAGTATTATAAATTAAAACAGCCTCTTTTCGAAAGTATGGGCGTGGAGAATGAGTTGGACAACCTCCTTCGGCCCAAGGTCTGGTTAAAAAGTGGCGCCTATCTTATCATCGAAAAGACCGAAGCCATGGTCGTGGTAGATGTAAATAGCGGTCGATTTGTAGGAAAGAAAAACCACGAAGAGAATTCATTAAAAATTAATTTGGAAACATGCAAAGAAGTGGCACGCCAACTTCGCTTAAGAGATCTTTCCGGATTAGTGGTTATCGATTTTATTGATATGCGCGAAGAATCGAACCGGCGCAAGGTGTATTACGCATTGCGAAAAGAATTGAAAAAAGATCGCGCCAAGGTGGCCGTGTCGCCAATTTCTGAATTCGGCCTTTTGGAAATGACACGTCAACGGATCCGGTTAAGCTTATTGGATTCAATGAGCGAAGAATGCCCAACCTGCCACGGTGCAGGCAGAATCATGTCACGGGAAACATTAATCACTCGTATCGATTATTGGCTCCGCCGATATAAATCGAAACACCGAAGCTTGAAACTCAAATTAGAACTGCATCCGGAAATTGCTGGATTCATGAAGGACAATAAAAAAGCCCTTCGCGGACTCATGTGGCAAAACTTTACATACATTTCTATTGAGGGAAATCCGAAAGTCGCCCGAGATGAATTCCGGTTTTTAAACACCAAAAATGGTGAAGAAGAAATTGAGCATGTAGGTGTTGAACACAAACATGATCATGATTAAATTTCCGGGCTTTTTTAGGAGTAAAAATGTTTGCAATCGTTAATATAGCAGGAAAACAATATCGCGTCGCAGAAGGTGACCAGATCAAAGTGGCACTTCTTGAGACAGAAGCCGGTAAAAAGGTCAAGTTTGAAGATGTCCTTTTGGCCGACGATGGTAAAAAAGTTCAGGTTGGTAAACCAACCATTAAAGGGATGTCCGTATCTGGCACAGTACTAGATCATGGTCGTGACCGTAAAGTAATCGTTTTTAAGAAAAAACGTCGTAAAGGCTATCGCCGTAAAAACGGCCATAGACAAGATTTTTCTTTGGTTCAGATTGATAAGATATCAGCCTCTGCAGCAAAAAAGAAAGCTGCACCAAAGAAAAAAACGAAATCAGCTGAAAAAAAGGAAGATTAAGTATGGCTCATAAGAAAGGTGTCGGTAGTTCTAAGAATGGCCGGGATTCCAATGCCAAACGGCTTGGTGTAAAAGTAAATGATGGACAAGCCATCCTTGCTGGCGGCATTATATTAAAACAACGCGGCACAAAAATTCACCCTGGCGTCAATGTACGCCGCGGTGGAGATGATACGTTATTCGCCACTGCTGATGGTGTGGTTAAGTTTGCCCGAAAAGGTAGAGACCGCAAAACTGTCAGCGTGATCAACGGATAATATCCATCTCATTGCATCCATATTAAAACCCTGTTCTGCTCCGTGGAACAGGGTTTTTTTATTTATGGATACATAAGAAGTATTAATTTCAAATGATTATATCATTCAAAAAAAGGGGTTTATTATGTCCAGACCGAAAATAGCGCTCATTGGCGGTGGTCAAATTGGCGGCAACCTTGCCTTACTCGCTGCACAAAAAGAATTAGGGGATGTTGTCATTTTTGACATTCCTCAATCTGAAGGAATGGTGAAAGGAAAAGCACTCGATATCATGCAACTTCGCCCTCACGATGGATATGATGCCCATATCTCTGGCACATCTGACTGGAACGATGTAAAAGATGCGGATGTGTTTATCATAACCGCAGGTATCCCTCGTAAGCCAGGCATGAACCGGGAAGATCTTTTAGAAATTAACTTGGGTATTATGAAAGATGTGGCAACCAATATTAAAGCCCAAGCGCCCAATGCATTTGTCATTGTGATTTCAAATCCCTTGGATGCCATGGTATATGCTTTCCATAAATTATCCGGGTTTAGTAAAAACAAAGTTGTGGGTATGGCCGGCGCTTTAGACAGTGCTCGATTTCGCACATTTATTGCCATGGAAACAGGATGCTCCGTTCAGGATGTCACATGCATGGTATTGGGTGGACATGGCGACACCATGGTACCTGTTACACGATTGGCGACTGTGGGTGGTGTACCGGTTGAGTCGATGATCCCAGCCGAACGATTAGAAGAGATTGTAGATCGAACACGGTTTGCTGGCGGTGAGATTGTTAAATTATTTGGAAATGGATCCGCATTTTATGCCCCTGCTCAATCGGCCATTGAAATGGCTGAATCTTATCTGAAGGATAAAAAGCGTGTCATCCCTTGTGCATCATTATGCGAAGGTGAATTTGGAGTGGATGGCTATTTCATTGGGGTTCCTTCCGTTATCGGTGCCGGTGGTGTAGAACGCATTCTTGAATTTGATTTGCAGGATGATGAGAAAGACGCTCTAAACAATACACTGGAAGCTGTGAAAAAAACTGTAACAGAAACAGGCTTATAGCGCCGAATTGATTCACTTTTTTCAAAAGCCCCGCTATCTATGTTTCACTTCGATAGATAAACGGGGCTTTTTTTTATTTCTATTAATTCATTTTAAAAAAAATTAAAATCCTGTGACAACCATTTGAATAAAGCTGGGTCATACCCTGTGTGACGACTAAAAATCTTGAAGAACGATATCAGACAATTAATACAATTAGCCCAGGCAGGAGATTCGGAAGCGTTTCACCAGCTTGTGGCTATGCACGATGAAAAGATTATGACACTGGCATACCAACTGACACAAAATAAATACGATGCTGAAGACCTCTACCAAGAGGTATTTATCAAAGCCTACAAACATTTAGGTAAGTTTCGTTTTCAAAGTGCTTTCTATACTTGGCTCTACAGAATTACCGTCAACACATTTTATAATATGAAGCGTAAGCAAAATAAAATGCCAATTCAGGAAGCATTAGAAGATGGGACTGATCCTTTGATGCAATTATCAGAGCAGCCAAAAGATGATTCCAATAAGTCTGAAATAATTCAAGCAGTTAAAACAGCTGCAGATTCCCTCCCCGACAAACAACGCACGGCCTTTTTGCTTAAACATATGCAGAAGCTAAAAATTCGAGAAATATCCGGCATTATGGGTATTGGTGAAGGCACCGTTAAAAAATATCTGTTTCGTGCCATGGAAAAACTGAGAACTGAACTGAAAGACTATCAATATGTCTGAAATCCAAAATAGACTAAAAGAACAAGCCACATTATATGTCATGGATGCCATGACAACTAATGAAAAAGAGGCATTCGAATTAAAAATGGACTCCGATTCAAATCTTCAATCATATGTGGCCGAATTACAACACTCACTTTCACTAACAAATAAATCCTTATCCTTTGAACCGTCTGAGGAATTGTTGAAAGGTCAGCGCAATCTCTTACGTGCACGAGTTCGTCAAATGGATTCTGTCGAATCTCATACGCCAATTCTTGAAAAGATAAGGTATATATTTTCACCAGCCCTTTCTCCTCGACAACCTGTGTGGGCAGTGGCGACCTATGTGATTATTGCTTTTGTCATTGGCCGATTTTTATCAGTCAATCCTGTTCAGACAATTCAGCCAAACAACGGTTTCTCTACTGCTGCAATCATGGAATTGATTCAAGAAGGGGCCCTCTCGGATGTGGAATTCGAAAAGTCAACAGATGACGATATCCGCCTGGTAGTAGAGACAAAACAGAACGTAGATGTATCCGGTGGAACTCAGGATGAAACCATTCAACAAATTCTTTACTATTTGCTTTTAAATGATACCAATCCAGGTAAACGATTAAAAGCGGTCAAACTAATGGAAGAAGTACCCGTACAAGACAATAAAAAACTGGTATTGATTTCATCAGTTCTCACCGAAACCAATGTGGGTGTCCGCCTAAAAGCATTGGCATTATTATCAGAGTTTGAAACCGATAAAACCATCCGGGATGCCAGTCTAAAAATTTTATTGGAAGACGAAAATGAAGCCGTTCGCATGGGTGCATTATCCATCCTAGCCAATAGTCCATCAGCAGATATTGTCCCAGCACTTCGGGTAGTGAGTCTCATGGATGAAAATGAATTCATCCGAGAGCGTGCATCTTTGGTTATGGATGAAATCAGCTATTTGTCAGAAGATCAAGCAATAGAGGCCAGACCATGAGATTCATTTTACCACTTCTAATCCTCAGTTTTACTCAAGCACAGGATTTGTACGAATCATTTGAGTCATTTGATAAGGTTTCCAAAAACTGGTACGTAGCCAAAACTACATTTGAATTTGATGTGGACAAAGCAACCGGCAATAACCGTGTGGTAGAAGTTCAGCGCGTTACCGGTGATATTACCATTGAAGGCCAACCCACATCTACCGTGACTATTGTAGAAAAAATAGAAATTAAAGCCCGTTCCCAATCCAATGCGAAAAAGGTGTTTAATGATGCCAGACGGCCAGAAGTCTCTAAATCTGGTGAAGGACACATTCAATTTGAAAGGAAGCGGAATAAAAGAAATCGATCCATCGTTGGCTTTTCATACGAAATAATCGTGCCGACCGATTATAATCTCAGTATGCGCACGTCCGGCGGCGATATTAATCTTAAACATCTCATGGGTGAAGCCTACTTCAAAACAAGCGGTGGCGATATTGAAGTCCGTGATTTAACAGGGCGATTAACCGGGAAAACATCCGGTGGTGATTTCACTTTAGAAAAAGTAGAAGGTGTGGCCAATTTAAAAACCTCTGGTGGTGATATAGTTATATATCATTCAGATGGCAAGTTTGAAGGGACTACTTCCGGAGGAGATATAGAGGTGCTCAATTGCAGGGCTGAAGTGGATATGCATACCAGTGGCGGTGATATTGAATTCAAGGAGATTAAAGGCGCTAAAATATATGGCCGGACTTCCGGTGGCGATATTGATATTGAAGATTTAAAAGGTGATATCCGTGTTTACACATCTGGTGGCAGCATTGAAGTGGATGGTATTCAAGGCAATTTCGATGGTGAAACATCCGGCGGGAATATTGAATTCAATCGGGTGAATGGTCACGTGGATGTAAAAGTATCAGGCGGTAACATTATCGGAGAAATGGTGAAGGGCCATATCTTTGCCCGAACAAGTGGCGGACGAATCGAAATTGAAAAAATTTGGGATCGATCATTTGACGATCATGAAATCAGCTTAAATACCAGCGGCGGTAAAATTGAACTCATACTTCCAAAAGATTTTCCCGCGAATATTGAAGCAACCGTATTTAACCGTCGGTCTTCCGGTGCCATTGATTCAGAAATCCCCTTGGAGATAAAACTGGATGATGGGGATATATATGGAAATGGAGAAGTGAATGGAGGGACCTTTTCTGTGACCTTAAAAACAAGCCACGATACCATTACAATTGAGAAGGATTAAGCCATGAAATATATATTATCAATTTTCATAATAATAAGTTTGGGGGTTACCCAAAATGAATCAAGCGAAGATCAACAAACGGAGAAGTTATCTTCAGATGAATTCACATTTCGGGAAGATGTGACCATTGATTCAGGAAAAGTATCAAAAACAAATATGCGAATCGTTGGCGGTGATCTTATCGTTCATGGTACGGTGGATGGTAAGGTTTCACTGTTTGGGGGCGATGCATTTTTAAATAGCGGTAGTGTCCTTAATGGTGAAATCATCACCATAGGTGGAAATGTATATCGGGATGCCAACAGTACAGTAAATGGTAAAATCATTGAGAACAATTTATCTGAAGGGCTCATTTATCGGGAGACGGATAAGGAAGATGCCATTCAGGGCACCACCGAGTTTAATATGCATCGCCGGGCTGATCGATACAAAGATAGTTGGATTCATCCTGAGCGGCATACATTTAAATATAATCGAAATGAGGGACTTGTTTTTACCCCATTTAACGAACGGTGGGATCGCCGATCTTTATCAAATTTTAGATTAAGTTGGTCTGCAGGTGTTCGCTGGCGAAAAGGATTTGCTCCCGATTATATTGGCCGCGCTACTTTTGAAAAGAGTTTCTTTGAAAATCAGAATTTCTTACTCTTTGCCAGCCTCTTCAAAGAAGCCCGAACCGATGATGGGTATCGCCTACCCCAAAAAGAAAATGGATGGGCCAGTTTTTTGGCACGCCAGGATTTCTATGATCGATGGGATGAATCCGGATGGGAAACCGGGTTTGGATTCAATATTTTTAAGAATATCCGCATCAAAACTCGATTCGTTTCTGCTTCACAGGATACATTGCCCATCTGGAATATGACCAGTCTATTTGAAAAGAAAAGAAGTTTGAGACCCTTCCTCACATTTAATCCAAAGAATGTGAATTATACTGAAATCTCTCTTATGGCAAGGACGCAAAATTATACACCCCTTTCAAACGGCGCTGCGCTTTATATTCAATCAGAGTACATTCAAGCGGATGGGGATTCATCCACCGTATTTAGCATGGATTATGGTAAAGCGATTCGACGAAATTTGGCTCTCTTGGTGTTCAATTGGGAATTTTCTGAAGGACTTGTATTTCGATCCAGATTCATTGTCGGATCGGGTGGAGAAGCACTGCCATCACATCGATTATTTAATGTGGGTGGACTGGGTTCTGTAGAAGCACAATCCTTTAAAGCTCAACAAGGTAATCAAATGGCGCTCCTCAATCTTGCCCTTTACCTAACTCCTGAATTCACAGATGGTGATTGGCTCATCTCTTTCTTCGGAAATGGCGGTAGAGCCTGGGATGATTCATCTTGGGGAACCGGTTGGATTTCGGATAACCCCAAATCGGCCATCTCTTCTGCGGGAATAGGGATTGGTCATGGAGATTGGCACGAGTTTGACTGGATGATTAATATTTCAAAGCCTCTGGATCATGATGGTCCCTATCAAACCACTATTCGTTTCAACCACACATTTTAATATGAAATATTTAATCAAAATAACATTCCTATTCTTATCCTTATCACTTTCTCACGCACAGGAGCCAATATCAGATTTGTTTCAAAAGGTGAAAGGAACAGATCAAACAGGTGATTGGATTCGGGATCATTATCAATATAAAGTTGGCGAGGTAGATGAACTGGAAGTGAATATTGATTATGGCGTTGGTGAATTATCTGTAGATGCAAGTTTGAAACCAAAAACGATCAAAGGTGAAATTTTCTATTATCCCCATAAAGTGGAACCAGAAATTGATTATACAGAACGAATCGGCAGAGGCATTCTCTCCATCCGAACCAATCATGATAATCAATATGATTTTGTTGATTTCAAGGATAATTCAATTGGAAGGGGATTCAAAGAATTTGAAAATGAATTGAATTTTTCAGTGCCTAAAAACATTCCCATTGAGTTTGATTTGGATTTTGGCATAGGAGAAGCCAACGTCGATTTTACTAATCTTACCATTTCCCGTGTCATTATTGATTGTGGTCTTGGATCTATGAATGTGATCATGAATACTCCCAACCCTGAAACATGTGACTTTCTACGCATCGATACTGGGCTTGGAGAATTCACTGCAGAAGGGCTGGGCAATCTCAATACTAGAGAAGTGGATATTGAAGTGGGAATGGGTTCAGCCGATATTGATTTTAGAGGTGATATTACAGAGGATATTGAAATTGATATTGAAGTGGGGCTTGGGTCTTTGGATTTAGTCCTCCCTGATAATGTAAATGTAAAAGCCAAAGTACATCACAACTTTTTATCTTCTGTTGATATGGATGATTTCATTAAAAAAGGAAATCATTATTTGACTGAAGATTGGCAAGATGATTGGCCAACGATTTATCTCGATATCAGTGTCGGCCTGGGGTCGATTGATGTCAACCGTCGATAAAAACGTCCCCATCTTCGATGACAACTTCAAAAGCCTTTACCTTTAAATCAGAATTAGCCACGGCACAAGCCGACTTAATATCAAATTCCCATAAATGGTATTTACACTGAATTACTGAATTAGTAATATCCCCATCTGCCAATGAAGCGCCTCGGTGAGGGCACCGATTATCCCAAGCGTGCACTTCGTCCTTAATTTTAAATAAGGCAATGGGTGTATCATCCACCATGACAAGTTTGCTTCCACCCTCTGGGATGTCCGTTAGTTGTGCAATTTTTTTCATCCAACCATGGACAATATTTGCGCCACCAGTTTCTCAATCCCTGCTGCCGCTTCTTTGATCGATTGGGCCTCCATATAGGCGGGCGTGGTCACTAATTTTTTCTCTTCATCAATAACCATTTCTTCAACTGGGCAGGTTACATGGGTGCTTCCCATGGTCTGGATATCGTTGGCAGTGGTTTCATCAGACCCGATGGTCATCTCTGCAGACTCATCTTGCTCTCCTAAGATTTTGGCCATCATGGCGGGGGCGATACAAATTGCACCGATTGGTTTTTGCAACAGGTGGACTTCGGATACCAATCGATACACATCCGGGTTGATGGAACATTCAGGGCCCGCCATTGCATAGTCACACAAATTTTTAGCTACACCAAATCCGCCGGGAATGATTAATGCATCAATATCGTTTCCTGTGACTTCTGCCATATCTTTAATATCACCACGTGCGATTCGTGCGGACTCTACCAACACATTTCGAAATTCATCCATTTCTTGCCCTGTATAATGATTAACCACATGCATTTGATCAATATTGGGCGCCATTAACACCAACTCCGCACCGGCACGATCGAGTGCCAGCATGGTAATCACCGTTTCATGAATTTCTGCCCCGTCATTGACACCACACCCTGATAATAATACACCTACTTTTGTCATTTTTAATTTCCTTTATTTATATTTGTAAAGACGTTCCATAATAGGTCTTTACTTTGTTGAATTTTGCTCAATATTTCTATTTAATCCAGAAAACTTGGTTCTTTTTACCGCAGACCCTTTAAACAATTTACGAAATCCATCTTCATCCATTCGCTGCCAATCTTCTTCCGTCCATGTGAGGACTTCTGAACGAGGTTGAAATGCAGACTCTGCAGTTTTTTGCGCGAATTTTTGATTCCAAGGGCATACGTCTTGGCAAATGTCACATCCATAGATCCATCCATCTAATTCATCTTCCCCATCTCCAAATTCACCCCGATGTTCAATGGTGCGGTATGAGATACATTTTTCAGATTCAATTCTATACGATTGAATCGCATCGGTGGGGCATGCATCAATGCAGGCCGTACAAGTACCGCAAAGGTCTTCTTCAAAGGGCAGATCATAATCCAACTCTACATCAACAATTAGCGCTCCCAGAAACAACCAGCTGCCAAAATCTTTTGTGATCAAATTGGTATGTTTTCCCTGCCATCCGATGCCTGCTTTTTGCGCCCAAACCTTATCCATTACAGGAGAGGTGTCCACACAAACGATACCTTTTACTTCTGGCGTTTCCAATTTAATCCATCCTAATAATTGAAATAAATGTCTCTTCAAAACATCATGATAATCATCGCCCCAAGCATAATTACTGAATTTATAATCCGATTTTAAATCGTTTTGCGTGTGTCCCGAAAAATAATTCATACCCACGGAAATGACAGATTTTGCCTCAGGAAAATAGGTATGAATATCCCCCCGTTCTTTTTTCCGCTTTACCAACCAATCCATAGTAGCATGGCCTCCTGCGTTCAACCAATCCTCCAGATCACTTTTGGCTGTTGGCGTTGCTTCTGCTTGAGCTATCCCCACTTTCTGAAAGCCCAAGGCATGGGCCTGTGCTTTGATATCTATGGATTTGGGCTTTCCCATTCAGGAATATAAAAATGACCAGTAAATTACTGGCATGGAAAAAATACAAAGTGGAATGGGTGCATTGCAGCATTCTGGAGAATTCCGACCCGTTTTGTCTGTCGGCCACATTGACTACAATGCCAAAGACCGGCCATATTTGCCAATTGGATAACCCTGATAAATATTTATAATCTATATTGCGATATTATCTAAAAGCTTAACCAAGCTGTTATAAACGTTTCTGTGCCCATAAAATTCCGATAATCGTTTTTACGTCGGTTATCTTTCCTGACCACACCCATTCAAGCGCTTCATCCAATGGCGTGGGCAATAATTCTAAAAATTCATCTTTATCTAAATTGTTTGCTGAAGCCACCAAGTCTTCTGCTAAATACATCCACATTTTTTCATTCGAGAAACCGATAGCCGGATAAATATTGGTTAAGAAAGTCAGTTTGTTGGTACGATATCCTGTTTCTTCTTCTAACTCCCGATAGGCACAATCTAACGGTGCCTCGCCCGCATCCAGTTTGCCGGCAGGGATTTCAATAAATTCCTCTCCCGGCCCATACCGAAATTGGCGGATTAAACAAATTTTTCCATCTGGTAGAATGGGAATAAGACACACAGCGCCAGGATGGTCAATCCATTCACGTGTAGTCGTTTCACCATTAGGCAGTTCCACTTGATCTAGATATAAATCAATTAACCGTCCTGAGAATTTTTGTTCAGATGATATTTTCGTTTCTTTCAGACTTGACATAATAATTATTCATATTCCTTTAACAGTCTTCTGGCTTTTTTGATTTGCTCCCAATCGCCTAAAGGATCATCCTTGGAAGGTGTCATTTTTGCAATCTTATCGAGTAGTGAAAGCGCCCTTTCTTTTTCACCCGCTTTATGAAGGGCCTGTGCCAGGTACACGACTTGAACCGGCTTCGATTTTCCGGTTGCTACTGATTTTTCTAACCATTGTACCGCATCATCGTTATCCGGCCAAGATAGAATAAAAGGGATATAAGGTGATTTATAGTGAACCACACCCAGGATGAAGTATCCACCGCCATCTTCATATGTGGGATCCATCTCAATTATTTTATTCGCATGGATTCTCATTTGATCGGCAACCCCTTCTTTCGCGGCGGCAAAAATGCCATACACTTCTGCCCAACTCCCAAGATTGGTTAGGTACCAATATAAAATATCAAATCGGTTTGGGTATTTATTGATATAAATGGACGCCAATTGTTTGGCTTCATTAAATACTATTTTTTGTTCTGCCTCTGTATCAACGGCATATTTACCTTTATAATAATAGGATTTCATCAACCCCAAGGCGGCGTCTGCCTCCGATTTCGGTTCTTTTAGGGCAAGCTGGTAATAATCGATGGCCTCGTTTAAGTATTTAGGATTCGCCCGATCTTCAATGCTCCCCTCTGCCCTACGTGCATAAGAATCGTATCCTTTTTCTAAATTGGATTGGCCAAATAGGGTGGCTACCCATACAGAGATGACCAGTCCTCGTTTAATCATTAGAAATATTCGATATAGGTAATCTTTAATTCACGTTTGAAATAATCCACCTTTTCATCATCAAATAAGAGATTGTTGAAATTCATTTCAAGGTGAAGCCGCTCAACGAATGTCCAGCGGATGCCTGCGTTTAAATATCCGCCTCGAGAAAGAGCAATGGTTTTTGCCGTCATATCATTTTCATTTAACGCGGCATTATATTCTAATAGTAGGGATAGTTCAGGGTTGAATTCCATATCAAGTCCAAAAAAATAATTCACATCCTTATCACCATCATTTACTTCGGCAAAGTTATAATTGGTGCCCAAATGCACGCCTAAATTCCCTAATGGTGTTACCCAATTTTTACTGGCAGCAGCATATAGTCCCATAGCTTTCACATCATATCGCATGAGGGTATCGGCTGGATTGTAATTCCCTTGCCCTTGGGTATCCACACCTATTGACAGGCCTGGCATGGATTCTGTTTCATCAATCAGTCGATATTTTAAATTGGCTTCCGGACGAGGATACCAAACCAAACTATCATCGCCAATTAAATTGGCCGATCCAAAAGAAAGACCAAATTGAAAACGATCTGTGATGCCAACACTGAGTGATGATGTGAGGCCACCACCCTTTTGAACTCGCATTTGCATGGCATAACTACCGCGAACAAGTGTTCCTGCTGATGGGACGGTAACGAGCGTGGTAGGAGGTGGATAGGATTGGGCCCATCCAATGGTGGTCAATAAGAAACCGATGATTGTTGAGGATTTTAAAAATTTCATTCAAGTCTCAGGTATGTGGTTATGGATCCCTTAATTTACCCCATGCCTTAATCATGATGCAAGTTAAGGGAAAATACGTTCTCCGTATTTCGACATTATGGATTCGACACGAAATTTGGGCATGACCAGCGTATCTGCTTCACCTACAATTTGAAATGTCATCCGCTGATCACCAATCTCTAACAGGTTGATCATTAAGCTATCACCATTGGTTAAAACCATGAGATCATAATTCGTTTTGGGAATAAATACATCAAAGGGAATTTTGAGATCTTTCTCCCGAATATCCTCTAAGATTATTGAAATTTCATCCAATCGATTTCCCGTTCGAGGTGGTGGCGTCTTATATAATCGTTCTGCCGGTGGTCGTGTCAAGGCCACATGGCTCACTTCTTGCCCCTGTGCATCGTACTCCCAAATTTCTTTTTTTCCCGTGAGCATATCAATAGCATAAGCATATCTTCGAATGATTCTTTGATTAGGGATGGACGTCCACACCTCTCCTTTTAAAAATCCCAAATGATCATAAATAAAATCAATTTGTCCATATTGAATCCCATTTAGATTTTGAAAACGAATTGATTCAATTTGGTCAGCGGTATTCAGAATAAATTTAGATTCTTGTCCCGCATAATAGTGGTACTCTTTTTGCGGTAATACCTTCCGAAATTCTTCTGACCATGGCTCATCCATTCCATATTGGATTAAACTGTCTGGACGTTGCTCGTTATTTAAAAAAAACTGTCTAAGTATTTTATCTCCTTTGCCATAGGCAAAGTATTGGCGATTAGTGACTTCTCCATCAGATCCAACCTGTTCCTTAATGATTGCTCGTTTTTGATCGTCATAAAAAACCTGTAGATGGGGTTGGCCAAACCTCATGGATGCCATCATGCGATCATCCGCCATAAAATCATGATCGTTGGCATAGAACCGCATAAAGCTCACATTTTGCCCCATGCTCATGCTTAGATACAGAAGGATAACGATTCGTTTCATTTTACATACCTTTATAATCGGCCATTCCACTTAAGTAAGAATTGGACCAATCTGAAAATGAACCAAGTGCGATCTGCTGTCTGATGGTATGCATCAAATTCATATAATAAGATAAGTTATGAATGGTAGCCAATCGAAGTCCAAGGACTTCTTTTATATTAAATAAATGACGAAGATAAGCACGGGAAAAGTTTTTGCATGTATAACAGGAACAATCAGGGTCGGGCGTTTCAAACGCTTCCTTGTGGGTTTGATTTCCAATATTGACGGGGAGAACGTAATCAAACATATCAACACCGCGCTGTACGGATTTTACCAAATCGGTTGGACGGCCGACCCCCATAAGGTAACGAGGCTGGTCTTTTGGCAATAACCCATCCATTTGTTCAACCGCATCAAACATGGCATTTTTTTCTTCTCCTACCGCCAATCCACCGATGGCCATACCGCATTCCGCAAATGGTATTAATTCTTCTGCGCTTTGTTTTCGAAGATGCTCAAATACACTCCCTTGCACGATGGGGAAAAGTGTCTGTTTCCAATCATATAAAGGATCATTTTTCGTGAGAAAATCACGACATTGCTGAATCCATCGCGAGGTGCGATTCACTGCAGTTTCAACTGTTTTTTGATCTGCCTTTCCCGGTGGACATTCATCAAATGCCATAATAATGTCCGAACCCAAATGCCGTTGAATATCCATTGAAAATTCCGGTGTAAAAAAGTGACGGCTTCCATCCAAATGAGATTGGAATTCTACCCCTTCATCTGAAATTTTATTAAGATTTGCCAGAGAGAATACTTGGAATCCACCACTATCCGTTAAAATTGAATTTTCCCAATTCATGAATGAATGGAGGCTGCCTGCCTTATGGATGAGTTCATGACCTGGGCGAATATATAAATGGTATGTATTTCCCAAAATGATCTGAGTATCCAAATGGGATAAGACTTCAGGATCAATTGTTTTTACAGCGCCTTGTGTACCAATAGGCATGAATACAGGTGTTTGAATTTCACTGTGGTCCGTCTTTATCATCCCTAGGCGAGCCGAGGTAATCTGATCAAAGTGGAAAATAGAAAATTGCATTAAAACAAGTGGTGAAACGCTTCACCCACATTGGATATGCCAATTATTTTAATTCCTTTCAGTGAAGACTTTAACCTTTTCACATTGGCAGCAGGTGCGATAACTGTTTTAAATCCCAAGGATTTTGCTTCCGTAATTCTTGCTTCTAACCGACTCGCAGACCGGACTTCACCACCCAAACCCACTTCACCGATCAATACGACAGAACCATCAATTAATTTATCCCGCGCACCTGAAGCCACTGCTGAAATCACTGCCAAATCTGCAGCAGGGTCATCGATTTTGAGTCCTCCCACTAAATTGACAAATACATCCTTTGTCCCCATATGCGTTCCAAGACGTTTTTCAAGAACGGCCAAAAGCATGGACAGTCTTTTAAAGTCAAAACCGTTCACATTTCGTTGAGGTGTCCCAAAATTTGCATTGGAAACCAAAGCCTGTACTTCCACCAAAATGGGGCGACTGCCTTCTAAAGATGGAAATATCGTCGATCCCGTAATGTCATCCCTTCTTTCCGCTAAAAATAGTTCTGACGGATTATCTACCTCTACCAATCCATGGCTATCCATTTGAAAAATGCCCACTTCATTGGTGGTGCCAAATCTGTTTTTTGCTGATCGTAAAATTCGATGATCATGTCTATCATCCCCTTCTAAATAGAGGACGGTATCCACCATGTGCTCCAACATCTTTGGTCCTGCGATGACCCCTTCTTTGGTTACGTGACCAATAATAATAACAGCAATTCCTTTTTGCTTAGCCAATTGCAGAAGCTGTTGTCCACATTCTCTAATTTGAGAGACTGAACCAGGAAGTGAATCCAGTTCATCGCTGAAAACAGTTTGAATAGAGTCCACCACTAAGAGTTGTGGTCGAATTAGGGAGACTTGATCTAATATTCCACCAATTCTATTTTCAGATGATAGATGGAGTGATTTGGAATTGACACCGAGCCGTTTTGCCCGTAGCCCGACCTGATCTTCACTTTCTTCTGCAGATACATACAGAACGGATTTTTCAAATGCAGGTAATATTTGAAGTGCCAGTGTGGATTTACCAATACCCGGATTGCCGCCCAATAACACAAGTGAACCGGAAAGTAAACCGCCACCCAAGACCCGATCCATCTCTGAAATACCCACAGGGATCCGCTCTACTGATTCTCCATGAAGGACCTCTTCTAGCGTTTTGGATTCACGGGCAAGACCGTTGGCGCCCTTCTTACGATTCTTGGAAACTTTATATTCACTAAGGGTTCCCCATTCATTGCATGAGGGGCATTGTCCATGCCATTTGGGATGGTCATTGCCACAGGCAGAACATAGGTATACAGTTTTAGATTTTAATTGGGCCATTTGATATAAAGAAATTCAGTCAGACTGAGGGGAGAATCAAGTCGAAAGGCAGATTACCAATCATACCCAATAGAGAGATACCATTGTGGTTTTGAGAGCCCACTGTCAGTCCAGTCGTAGGCAGCTTCAATTCGCCACATCATGAAAATAGGTAATTTAATACCATATCCAATGGAGCGAACCCATGGTGAAAATTTATCCGGAAGATCATTTCCATATTTTGCTTGAAGAAAAGCAAAATCCGAGAATTCACGCTGGTCATCCCAAGCCGCACCCACATCCATAAAAACATGGCCGCGAATATTACCTAAGACCATCTTGAAAGGGAATCCCAATGCCAAATACTGAATTAAAGGAAAACGAAATTCAAAATTGGCCAACATGACATTGGTACCAAACCGTTCTGAGAAGCGGGCACCCCTAAGCGGATAAGCAAATTCAGAAAAATAGATATCTTGAAGCAGTGATTGATTCTCGCTATCCAAAATTACATTCCGCCACCGAGCTTCATTTGTATCAGAGTCCTTGGCTCCGTCAGTAACGCCTGTACCCAACAGCCAGTTTTGCATCCCGCCCAGAAAATACTTTTGAGGATTCTTCCCGGTGCTTGTACCAAAATACACGCGGCCTGCAAAGGAATAATCTCTGTTGATCATATGGTATTTTCTCAAATCCACTTTCAACTTTTGAAAGGATATACCCTTATCCCCCATCGCAGGGCTCAGCTCTAAGGTAGTGTTTTGTCGAAATCCATCAATGGGACCCGTGTATCCATTTACTGAATTATCATAGATATAGCTCAAAGTTGGATTGGCTGCAATAAATCCATCATCATTCATTATGGTATTTTGTCTTAAGATAGGATCTATTTGAAATAGTTTGTAATCCAAATTATGAAAGACAACACCTGCATCGACCCGATGAAAACGATTGATGGGTCTAGACGCAACGGCCGCCACACCAAAATGGCGCATCCGCGCTGTCATTTCAGTTAATACACCAATTTCATTCGTTCCATATCCCGCAAAGAAAAAATCTGCCTGATGAAAAAGGGTAAAATAATAATTCATCCGCTGTTTCAAATAACCATAATTCAAAAAGTAATCACTATTGGTTAACGATATTTGGGATTCCATAGCCAATGAAATTTGATGGTCGCCCATTAAATCACTGAAGTAGAATACGAGCAATCCTTGGTGACCAAATACATTATTATATCCCAACGTACCCTGGGCCACATCTAAACTGAATTTAGTTTTATAGGCTTGAGGGATATAATCCCCATCATCAGTAATCCGGGATGAGTCAATTTTTACTGTAACCGGTTCTTGCTCCCGATCTTGATCATTATAGTGTTCAAATTCCCACGCAAAAATATAATTGGAGTAATCGGATACGTTGGCAGAGGCGCCTTGACGTTTATGCTTTCGCAAATCCACCAAGTCTTCTTTATCGTTTTCAGACCGATTTAAGATATAATTAGTAGGGGCAACTTCCGTCGCTTTCAAATCCAATGGATTGCTGACACGATATACATCCCATCCCAATCCGGAATAACCTGCAAAGACCATAGATCCATCATCCTTAGTCAGGCTCAATTGGAATAAACCGGTTAAAAGATTAGTAACAACAGTACTTTCACCTGAATCTAAATCATGGCGAAATAAGTTCCAGGTACCGTTATAATCTCCTGTGTAGAAAATCACATTTTCAGTATTTGAAAATATGGGGTAATTCTCATTGTAATCTGTATAAGTGATTTGTTCAATTTCAGACGAAGCCACATCGACGGTGTACACATCCCGCTGATCATAGGAATGATCGATCATATCTATTGCCGTGGTATTTTGACCATTTTTCTGGTTGCCACGATCTGAAATAAATGCAATCTTTTTTCCATCGGGACTCCATGATGGTTCTGTATCAGAATAAATATCATCTGTAATGTTGGTCAATTCTTTAGATGGAATATTATATATATATATGTCGCTTGCACCGCCTTCATTTCCTACAAATGCCAAATTTTTTCCATCGGGACTCCAAGAAGCAGTAAAAACGCCATCCAGTTTGAAAGGTATTTTTTCCTGCTTTTCAGTATCCACGTGAATCAAATACAGCGCATCGGTTGCACCTGCTTTTGCGGCAATAACAATTTTTTTACTGTCCGGGGACCAACTAATACCGGGCTGAAGGAATTTTAATTCTTCAAAATCGATGGACCGGCTACCCTTTACCAATCGCTTGATCTTCTTCCCCGTCACTGCATCTAGAATATAAATATCCATATATCCGGACCGATCGGATAACACGGCAATCTTACTTCCGTCAGGTGAAACGGTAGGAGATACATTATAAAAATTATTCTCTTTTTTGTGATCGGTTAACCGTACTCCAATATCCTTGACTTCATCCCGACCCGCCACATCAGGGAAATATTCTTGTTTAATATATTTATGCCACTGTTCTGTTAGTTCTTCAAAGTCCATTCCCAGTGCATCTTCAAATCCCTTTTCAGCATTACCGAATCGCTTCATGGATTGAAATACTTCACCAATTTTTTCTCGGCCATATTTCGATGCAATAAACCGCCAGACCGATTGGCCACCTTTATATGCCAGGAAAAATTCCAGTTCGCGGATCGAAGGGATTCGTTCATTGATGGCTAAATCTCGAATGATCATATCCGCTTCTGTATCCCAATTCATGGATAAATATTCGGCTAACCCTTCATTGACCCACAGTGGCAGCACCAATTGAATACGATTGGATACTACATTTTGCATTCGACCACCATAAATCAAATCATTAATCATTGCATGAACCAATTCATGGTGAAGCACATGACGGAAAGCCTCGTAATCTCCTTCAAAAGGCATAACGACTCGGTTTTTAAATAATTCTGTTACACCTCCAATACCTTCTTGCATATAGACACCGACAACATTATTCTGCTGAAATTCATTATGAGAATGAAATACAATAATCGAAACACGTTTTTTTAATGTCCATCTTAGATGCTTGCCTATTTGCTCATAGGCTTTAATGGCGGCATCCATGGTAAAGTTGGCCAGTTCAATTTCATCACCATAATAATAAACATCAAAATGGGGAGATGAGATAAATTCCCAGTCGAATTCCCGATATTGGACTTTATTTTGACCAAAAGACTGGGCGGACAGCATGGATACTGTGCAAAGAATGGCGATGAGAATAAAACGTTTCATGTATTTATAAAGTCGAATTTAAATAGATAGTTCCTGAATTTCGACGATTAACCTGAAAAATGGTTAAAAATATTATTCTAAAATTTTATCGTTTCAAGATTGACTGACCCCTCGTGAAACCATTAGTTTGTCTGCTATGGATTTACCCGTCTATTTTATTTCCGACATCCATTTGATGTTAGAAAGATCAGAATCTGAGGTTCAGCGCCAAGATATCCTATTCCGTTTTCTTCGTCACGTCAAAGAAACGGGAGGTACATTAATCATAAACGGCGACCTCTTCGATTTCTACTTCGAATACAAGGATGTAATTCCAAAAGTCTTTATGCCTTTTTATCATGAAATCCTAAAACTTCGTGAAGCGGGCATAAAAGTGCATTATGTATTGGGGAACCATGATTATTGGGTACAGGATTTCATCACGGATACATTGTTTGATCATACTTATTTCACCGATACGGAATTTATGATCAATGGTAAACGCTTTTTTGTCACTCATGGGGACGGGTATTTATCTTGGGATCGAGGTTATCGGATCCTGCGAGGGTTTATTCGATCTCGCTTATTCACCTGGTCTTATCGTTGGATTCATCCTCGGATTGGGTATGCATTTGCCCGTTGGGTGTCTAAAAAAGGCGAACACTATGAACATTCAGATGCTTATAATAATAAAATTGCGGATGAAATGTCTATTCATGCCAATCATAAATTTGAAGCAGGATTCCAATATTTTGTAACAGGCCATTATCACCAAGCAAAGGAATTAACGCTTAATGGTGGTAAATTACTCATTCTCGGTGACTGGCTCAGCTTTTTTTCCTACGCAAAATTTGACGGCCAAGATTTAAAATTACATTTTTGGAAAGATCATGAAACGGCATAACCTCATCCCAATTCTCTTGGTATCCATCCTGTGGATTGATGGGTGTTCTATGATTAAAAAGTTCTGGCCAGGGAAAAAGGGTGGCAGTGATGATATTTCTTATGAATTGATTGAGAATCTCAGTACTGCTTTTAGCGAAGGCAAACTGCAAGCTCTAGAAGAAATGATCGCTATTTATAATGACGCCAATCAACCATTTGATGTTCGAATGGCTGCGGGTAAAGCATTGGCAGAAACCCAACATCCCACCGCATTAAATGCATTATCTGAAACAGTAGGAGATGCAGCTGCACTGGATGTTTCATTTATGATTGCATCCATCGAATTGTTGGCTGAATTCCGAGATGACCCCAGAGCTGCCGATGCCATGGTAAATGCCATGAACAAAGTGGAAGAAAAAACCAATACACTTCAAATGGCTTTGGTCCAAAACCTAAATAAAGTCCGAACCAAGGATCAGGTGTTGGCTCTTTTGGATTTATACGAAGTGAGCCGCAATAATTTTAATCGGACGGAAAAATTACTGACAGAGACCCTAGGTGCTTTAGGAACTGACGAAGTGGTGCCCATTCTCACCCAAATCTCCCGTGACCCCAATGTGAATTTGGGAATTCGAAATCGTGCTGTTGAAATCCTTGGAAAAAAAGATCCGAGCCAAGTGGCCGGTGCATTTGCGGAATTATTAAATGACCCTGAAACCAATTTAGAGGTAAAAGACTTTGCCCTTGAAACCATGCGAGGGGTTAAGGAAGAAAATTTGATATTGGCATTGCTCCAAACCTATCGTAGTGGTAAAGATGAATATTATCAAATGCTCAATACCTTATTGGAGGCTTTGGGTGAATTTGATGATCCTGAAATTCGTCGTGCCGTATTGGAAGTGGCCATGAATGACGACTATCCATTAGAAATTCGTACAAAGGCAATCGGCAAGTTGGCAGATGTGAGTGATGAAACAGTCATCCCTTCTATATTGCCTATTTTATCCGACTACGAACAATATAAACTTCATGAGGCCGTCATCCAGACTGTGAGAGATCTGGGACAATATGATCAATATGCTCAGGAAATCAAACGACGAACCTTTGAAGCCCACCAAAAAGCAGCCGCAATCGATGATTAAACGAATCATATTACTCAGTTTTTCATCGGTACTTTTTGGCCAAGAGGTGGACTCAGTTGCCGTTGATACAACCGCCGCTGCACCAAAGATTGAATCCGTTTTACAAGATACCACTCAAACACCATTGCCGGATATTCGTCCATTAAAAGAAAAGGCCGATAAACTTGAGCCCGGGGACCCTTTCTTTCAATTGCAATCCAGCATTGATCAGTTGAATCAACAAATGGATTCATTAAAACAGGTGATTGCCATTTATGAAGAAGGAAAAGGCACCATCCCAACCATCGATGAAGAATTATTAAATTTAATTAAGGTGCCTCAACTTCGGCATCGAATTGAATTACAAAATGGAACCATCGTGAATGGTGAAATTATTGAAGAAGATGATTTGGGGATTATTGTTCAAACATCCATTGGGCAACTTATGATCGAGCGTGATCGTGTGATAAATATCACTGAAGACTTGCCCCCCATCGCTAAAGTTGAATTGGTGTCAGAGCCATTCGTGAATGCATTCCCTGACCGAGAAGAAATTTCAGGCACTATCAAAAATATTGGTTCCAAGCGTGCAGACTTCGTAAGAGTAATCGCCAACTTGTGGTCTCCAACTACAGAATTAATTCGACAAGATTCTATTTTTGTTAACGGCCAAAATCAGAAATATTATACAGGAATTCGTTCGGATACGGCAATGGAGCCGGGTACAATCAGTGAATTTCGAATGGTGATCCCTTTAGAAGATGGGGATAATGTATCCTACCGCACGTATGAGGTGAGGTGGGAATCATATAAATAAATTAAAAGAGGCGCGTCTGATAGACGTCATGGAGTCGCAATAAACCGGCGCATGATTTCCCATCACCATTTACTACGGGCAATACAGAAATTTGGGATTTTCGATCTTCCATTAAAGTTACCGCATCGTTGAGTGGCGCATCTAGATTGACTGATACAGGATTTTCTGTCATCACCTCACTAACCTTTAGCTGATCAATATCGCCATTTTCAGCTAAACACCGTCGCAAATCACCTTCAGTCACAATACCTAAAAGTGTACTGTCTCCATCCATAACTAAGGCTGCACCTTGAGGCTTTTCTGTCATTTCAATGACCACTTTTCTCAAGTTATCATCCAAATGAACAGTGGCCACATCTTTGATAGGCTGCATTATTTTTTCAACAGTTAGGCGCAATCGACGGCCCAAATCCCCAGCAGGATGTAGCTTGGCAAAATCATCATGGTCAAATCCACGGTGACTCATCAGTACTGCTGCAAGTGCATCTCCGATGGCCAAAGTCAGAGTGGTACTAGAGGTGGGTACAATGCCCAAAGGATCTGCTTCTTTAGAAACGGATGCATCCAAGACCACATCCATTTGATCTGCAAGTGGTGATTTTAAGTTTCCTAAGATCCCAATCAATTGAGAATTGAATTCTTTTAATATGGGAATCAATCGAATCAATTCTTCTGTAGCACCACTTTTGGATATAACAATAGTGGGATCCCCCGGAGCATAAATGCCTAAATCGCCATGCACCGCTTCTGCCGCATGAAGAAAAACTGCCTTACTCCCGATGCTGCATAAGGTTGCCGCAATTTTTTGAGCAATCAATCCCGATTTACCCATACCACAAATCACCACTTTACCGGGATGATTAGCGATAATTTCACAAACTCGAGCCATAGGCTCTGGAATGCGGTCTGCTGCATCAATCAGCTCTTGTCCTTCTTTTCGAAGAATCTTGGCTGCGATTGTTTTGAGTTCTGAGTCCGTCATTAGATCGGGAAAGTTACTGCTTTCCTGCTATTTTTACCATGATGGCATTTTGAGCGTGCATCCGGTTCTCTGCTTCATCAAATACAATAGAATTGGGTGATTCCATAACTGCATCCGTCACTTCTCTACCTCGCTCAGCCGGCAGACAATGCATGAAAAGTGTTTCCTTGCCAGTGGCATTCATCATGGCTGTGTTTACCTGAAAATCTGCGAATATTTTTTCACGCGCTTCCGCTTCTTCTTTTTGTCCCATAGAAGCCCATACATCTGTATAAATGACGTCGGCACCAGCTACGCCCACTATGGGGTCATTTGTAACTTCAACGCTAGAAATACCCGCATCTTCTACCAATCGGACCGCAGTTTCATCGGGCTCAAATCCCTCCGGACATACACAGATAAAATGGAATGGAATCCTTGCGGCCAAATGAAGCCAAGAATGGACGATATTATTTCCGTCGCCCACATAAACAATTTTCATATCATTTAAATTACCACGGTGTTCATATACAGTCAATATATCCGCCATGATCTGGCAAGGATGGTTATAATCAGTCAACCCATTGACCACAGGGATGGATGCATATTCAGCCAATTCTACAATATGCTGATGGTCAAAAAGTCGGGCCATAATCATATCGTTATACCCACTGAATACCCGGGCAATATCTTTGATAGCTTCTCGCTTGCCAATCCCAATATCATTGGGACCTAAGAATAGTGCATGGCCGCCCAATCGAAAGAATCCTGTCTCAAATGATACCCTAGTGCGCGCTGATGGTTTGGCAAAAATCATGGCCAGAGAATGATCCTTAAATGGTTTATAATCTTCTCTATTTTTCAATTTAGCTTTGATTTCTTTTGCCAATTCAAGAGTCTCCCAAATTTCATCCGTCGTAAAATCGGTAATATGCAAAAAGTCTCTTTTCATCTTCTCCTATCCTTATAAGATGTATTTACTGAGATCTTGATCCTCAGCAATATCTTTCAATTTATTATCGACCATTTTTTTGGTAATGGTGATGGTCTTTTTTCGTCCCGAGGATTCATCAAACATATAATCATCTAAAAGGGTGGTCATGACAGTGTGCAAACGGCGGGCACCAATATTTTCCATTTTTGAATTTACATCTGCAGCTATTCTAGCAATCGCTCGGATGGCATTTGTGTCAAATTTTAAAGTCACATTTTCTGCTCCCAATAGTGCCATGTATTGCTTAATCAATGATGATTCAGGATGTTTTAATATTTTAACAAAATCATTGACGGTGAGTTTGTCCATTTCGACTCGAATGGGAAAACGCCCCTGAAGTTCGGGAATCATATCCGAAGGAGAGGAAACATGAAAAGCCCCAGCTGCAATAAAGAGAATATGATCTGTTTTGACCATCCCATACTTAGTGGGTACGCGGCTCCCTTCAACAATCGGCAATAAATCCCGTTGTACACCTTCTCGACTCACATCCGGCCCGGAGCCGCTATTGCCTTCATCTACGATTTTATCAATCTCATCTAAAAATACAATGCCATTGTTTTCCACTCTATCTTTGGTTATACGGACCAATTCATCTTGATCTATGAGACTATCTGCTTCCATATCGATAAGAATATTTCTTGCTTCAGAAATAGGCATCTTCCGCCTTTTCTTTTGCCCCGGCATCACATTAGAAAGCATCTCCTTAATGTTCATGCCCAAATCATCACCACCCAAGGGACCAACCACCTGCATCGTAGGGCCGGTTTCTTCGGTAACATTAATTTCAATATCCCGATCTTCAAAATCACCATTCTGAAGTTTTTTACGCAACCGCTCCCGTGTCTTCTCATGGCGGGCTTCTTCTGCTTCTGTCTTTTTATGTGATCCATCACTGGGGAATAGTGAATCCAATATCCGTTCTTCAGCCAAAGTTTCAGCCAATGCTTGGACTTCAGTTTGTTTTTCTCGCTTCACTATGGACATAGCCACATCTGTGAGATCTCTCACTATGGATTCCACATCTCGTCCCACATAGCCCACTTCTGTAAATTTACTCGCTTCTACTTTCACAAAAGGGGCCTTTGCCAGTTTGGCCAATCGTCGCGATATTTCTGTTTTACCCACACCAGTTGGACCAATCAAAATGATATTGTTAGGGACAATTTCATTCCGCATATCACCAAAAACCTGTTGGCGCCGCCAGCGGTTTCTTAAAGCAATGGCCACAGCACGTTTGGCACCATCTTGCGCCACGATGTATCGATCTAATTCAGATACAATTTCTTTCGGTGTCCAGCTACTCATTTGGCCTCGAGGACCGTGATAGCATCATTGGTGTAAATACAAAGATCCGCGGCGATTTGGAGTGATTTTTCTACCACTTTTTTTGCGGAAAATGTGGTACTCCTGAGGTAAGCTGTTGCTGCTGCTTGGGCAAAACCGCCGCCTGAACCGATGGCCACAATAGGTCCGTCGGGTTGGATGACATTCCCATCACCTGAGATGATGAAAGCATTCCGTTTATCCATGAGGGCCAAAAGGGCCTCAAGGTTGCGGAGGTATTTATCCATCCGCCATTCTTTCGCCAATTCAACAACGGCTCTAGTTAAGTCGCCTTCATATTCGTCTAGTTTGGTCTCGAACTTTTCAAAAAGCGTTAACGCGTCTGCGGCAGCACCGGCAAAGCCACCAAGAATAATGCATTTCCCCGTTTCAAATTTTCTCACCTTCACTGCCTTTTGTTTGAAAGCCATATCACCAAATGTCACTTGGCCGTCACCACCTAAAGCCACCATCCCTTTTTTCCGAACACCAAGGATGGTCGTGGAGCGAATTTTGATATCCATCTATTTATCCATCAACAATTTGAACAGTCGCGAATCGGATGGCAGTACCAAGGTAGTTTTATCATCAATTACTTTTTTGTATGCATCCAGCGTTCTGACAAATTCATAGAATTTTGGATCAGCAGAATAAGCATCCGCATAGACTTCCACCGCTTTTGCATCACCTTCACCGCGAACCCGTTCTGCTTCTTTATATGCATCAGCAAGAATGATGGTTTTATCTTTATCTGTCGCCGCCCGAATTTTTTGGGCTTCTTCTTCCCCTTCAGATCGGAATTTATTTGCCTGGCGTTTCCGTTCTGCGTCCATCCGGGCATAAATGGATTCTTCATTTTCTGTAGGTAAATCCACACGTCGAATTCGTACATCCACTACTGAAATACCATAGTCCATGGTAGCTTCATTACTGGCCTGAGTCACCACTTCCATAATGGCTTCACGATTATCTGTAATGATTTCAACCATATCATGGGTTCCCAATTCACGGCGCAATTCAGAATAGACAATATCATCCATCCGGCTTAATGCTGTAGGAATTGCTTGCACTGTTTTAAGGAATTGGAGTGGATCTACAATTTTCCATCGTACATAATTATCCACAATCAGTGTTTTCTTATCTTTACTCAAGATTTCTTCCGGTGGAGAGTCGTATTCCAATAAGCGATTGTCAAAAATGATCTTTTCTTGTATGGGAAACGGTACCTTCATATTCAGACCCGGCTCGCTGATGGTTCGTACCGGTTTACCAAATTGAAGGATAACTACCTGCTCCCTTTCATCCACGACAAAAATGGATGTGAGACCCAATAAGACAACGAGCACACCAATAATGAGTATAACCTTTTTCATGACTATTTCCCCCCCTTTGCATTCAGATTGAGAAGATTAATCAAATTGCCATTGTTTTTACCATCGGGAACAATAATCTTTTCTGTATTCTGAAGAATATCTTCGACCGTTTCTAAATACATTCGTGTTTCTGTAACGCCTTTTGCTTTTCGATATTCTTTCAAGACTGCGCTAAATTTTGCCACATCACCCTCAGCGCGGGCGATTCTTGCTTTTTTATAACCTTCTGCTTCACGGATTTGCGCTTGAGCTTCACCCCGGGCCTTTGGAATGACATCATTTCGATATCCTTCTGCCTGATTAACCATGCGATTTTTATCTTCTTTCGCTGAAGCCACATCCTTAAATGCAGCAATCACTTGTTGTGGCGGACTCACATCCTGAAGCTGAACAGCCACGATCAAAATGCCCGTATTATATTTATCCAGAATATTTTGAATCGTTTCTTTCGTCTCTTCCTGAATCATGAATTTTCCGGAAGTCAATGCTTCATCAATATTATGCCGACCGACTACTGTCCGCAGTGATGCTTCTGACGCTTCACGAACCGTAAGCTCCGGCTTAATAAAATTGAAAGTGTATGCCACTGGATCCTTGATACGATACTGGACAATCATTTCAGCATCCACAATATTTTCATCACCGGTGAGCATGAGACTTTCACGTTCAATAGTTTGGTATTGGTTCTTCCCAACGGTTCGGAATCCGATTTCTATCCGTTTCACTTCTGTCACTTTGGGTGTGGATACCTTTTCAATTGGATATGGAAAATGGTAATTCAACCCGGACTGTGCTGCTCTAGAATATTTCCCAAAGGTCTGGACCACACCAACCTCATCCGGTCCCACTACATATATCCCTGATAGGAGCCACAGGACCAATGCAATCCCTGCGATGGGCAATCCGCCCAAAGACAAAGAAGGCACCTTCACCTCTTGATCTCCAATGATTATTCGTTTGTATTTCATAATTCCCCTGCGTTTTAATGGGTTATCTGCCGCCGTAATCGTGCGACAGGAAAATGGAGTTGTTCTCTATATTTGGCCACGGTCCGCCGTGCCACGGGGTAGCCCCCTGCTTTCAATTGATCGGCCAATTCTGTATCAGTTAGTGGTCCACTTTTATCTTCATTCTCAATCAATTGCTTTAATAAATCTTTAATGGCCTTCGTACTGACTGATTCGCCACTTTCTAAGGTATAGCCTTCTGTAAAAAATGATTTCAGCTCAAATATACCATAAGGCGTATCCACATACTTGCCCCGGGTCGATCGACTGATGGTGGAAATATCCATATCAATTTCATCTGCAATATCCTGCAATTTCATGGGGACGAGTGTGGTGATATTCCCCTTAAAAAAGGATGGTTGTTTTTCTATAATGGTTTCCATCACAGCCGTCAATGTATTACGGCGCTGCTGAATCGCTTGGATGAACCATGATGCGGAATCAAACTTTTCTTTGAGATATTTTTGTGTCTCCCTAGAGAGGTCTTTCTGACCCAGCATGGTCACATATTCGTTACTCAAATTAAGGTCAGGAATCCATGAATCATTTACAATGATCTTCCATTTTCCATCCTGCTGAACAGCCAACAAATCAGGAATCACCGTCTCTGTACCTGAACCCATCTTTCCTTCTCCCGGTCGAGGGTTCAGCGCAGTAATTTCGTCTATGATTTCGCCCAATAAATCTTTGTCAATCTCTAGTTTTTTCTGAAGCGTCTCATACCGATGATTGGCAAAGTCATCAAAATATTCCGAAATAATTTGGTATGCGATGGTCTGTTCTTTGCCGTTCAATTGAATCAGCAGGCAGTCTTGAAGATCCCGGGCTGCAATCCCCGGTGGATCCAATTGCTGCACTTTTTTCAGCACATTCAAAACCGCTTCATTGGTTTGATCATATCGATCGGCTATTAAAATTGTATCCACGGCTAAATAACCATTTTCATCCAAATTCCAGATGATTTCTTCAGCGATGTCATGTTCCCAATTTGCCAAATTAAACCCATCCAATTGCCGGACCAGCCCTTCCACAAAATCGACTTGTTCTGCCATAGGTATATCCCGGTCTTTGGATTGGGTGTTATCATAAATATTGGCCGGTTCATATTCATCCGGGTCTTCTTCATAATCGACCTCAGCTTCCGGTTCAACCGCTTCTTCATCCTCATCGGACTCAGACTGCTCTAAAACCGGATTGCTTTCCAATTCATTGAGTATTTTTTCTTCAAGATTGGACACATTCAACTGAAGGATGCTCGCCTGAATCACCTGCTGTGGCGATAGGGTTTGCCGTAAGGATTGACTCTGTTTTAACCGAGGCATTATAGGGTAAACCGCTCTCCCAAATAGAGCCGCCTGGCTTCTTCATCATTGGCCAAGAATTCAGAAGTGCCTGATTTTAAAATTTTTCCGTCAAACAACAAATAAGACCGATCCGTAATGGATAAAGTTTCCCGTACGTTATGATCTGTAATCAGTACGCCAATATTCCGTTCTTTAAGAGAGTGAACAATAGATTGAATATCTTCAACAGCGATGGGATCCACTCCGGCGAAGGGCTCATCCAAAAGAATAAAATCCGGATCGATGGCCAAGGTGCGAGAAATTTCTACTCTTCGCCGCTCACCTCCAGATAGATTGCTGCCCTTATTTTTTCGAATGTGCTTGATAGAAAGATCTTCCAAAAGTTTTTCTACTTTTTCAGCTTGAGCCTCTTTTGACAAGTTGGTCATTTCAAGAACTAATCGAAGATTATCCTCCACTGTGAGCTTCCCAAAAATGGATGGTTCTTGAGACAGGTACCCAATACCCGATCGGCTCCGCTGATACATGGCCCGTTGGGTGATATTTTTTTCATCGAGAAAAATATTCCCCTTGGTGGGCTTAATCATCCCCGTAATCATATAGAATGTGGTAGTCTTCCCTGCCCCGTTTGGTCCCAATAGTCCCACAATTTCACCTTTGTTCACATTTAGGTCTACATCGCGAACGACCCATCGTTTACCATATCGTTTATGCAATCCTTTGGAGCTGAGCTGTTGATGGCTATCTTTCATCTTCATCCTCATGAAATACACCGGTGGGTTTCAATATTTTCCAATTATTCAATTCCACATCTGATTCAAATCCAATGCCGTAGAGGGTATCCTGATCTTCCGTAATAAACACTACACGATCATCAGTAAATACTTTTTCTCTTACATTATCCCAAGAGAGGGTATCCGTAAACAATGTTACGCCACTGTCGGAGACAACCACCACATCACCAATGGCAATCATATAATCTCGATCTTCTTCAATTTCAGCAATCTTAGATTTTAGGTTTGTAGTATACACTTCTTCTGCATTGAAGAAATCTGCATCTACATTTTGATCAAGGAGGATGTATTGACGTTCATCATAATTTTCTAAATGACCCGCACGAATGACGGCCCGCTTTGCCCCCTCGTTGGTGAGGGTGATGGTGGCATCCCAACTTTCCGCATCTGGACGCCCGTCCCGAGATTCACCCGATCGTTTTTCTTCCACCCCTTCGCAGCCCAGAATGAATACCAACAAAAAAAGTATTTGTTTCACTTTTGATTCTGAACCTTTTCTCGTAGAGAAGCTAATACTTGATTCAATCGACCCTGTTTGGTGAGAATCCATTCCACCGCTTCTCTAAATGCGCCGCGACCACCCGGCTTTTCCGTCACATGAACAGAAACGGATTTACACATTTCAGATGCATTCTCAGTGGCTATGGGCACACCAACCAATTCCATCACAGGTATATCAATCATATCATCCCCGATATAGGCAATTTCATCATCCGTTAAATTGTATTTCGCTTTTAATGCTTCGTAGGGTGGAATTTTATTGAGTGTTCCATTATATACATCCTCAATTTTTAATTCGGATGCCCGTTCAGCTGTTGCTTCTGATTTTCGCCCGGAGATTAGAGCCAGTTCCATTTCTGCCGCACGGACGATAGCCACACCGGCACCATCTGTCACGCAAAACCGTTTGAGTTCAATCCCATCTTTCCCTTTATAAATTGCGCCGTCGGTCCACACACCATCTACGTCTGAAATAATCATTTTCACTTTTTGGATATCGTAACTCATTTACTAACCGCTTCATGGATTTTTTGAAGTGAAACCAATAATGATTCCAATTGATCTAATGGCCATTGGGTGGCTGCATCGGATTTCGCCTCGGCGGGGTTATCATGCACTTCCATAAATAAACCGTCACAGCCTGCAGCTACTGCTGCTTTTGCCAGAGTAGGAATTATCTCCCGCTGGCCGCCGGTGGTGGCTTCGCTACTGGGCACCTGGGCAGAATGAGTGGCATCAAATACCACCGGGTATCCTGATGCCTGCATGGCAGGAATCGCCGTCATATCTGACACAAGGCCATATCCAAATGATGAACCTCGTTCTGTAAGTAAAATATTTTTATTGCCTGTGGATGCAACTTTATCCGCAGCATGGGCCATTTTTCCCGGTGCCAAAAACTGGCCTTTTTTAATATTAATGGTTTTGCCAGTTTTGCCGGCGGCCAATAGCAAATCCGTTTGACGGCACAGAAAAGCAGGAATTTGTAATACATCCACCACCTCAGCAACAGCACTACACTGCTCTGGAAGGTGAACATCGGTTAAAACAGGTACACCTACCTCTCTTTTTACATCACTAAGAATTGATAATCCTTTTTCCATATCGGGTCCGCGAAACGAGCTGGCTACAGATCGATTGGCTTTATCAAATGAACTCTTAAAAATGAAAGGTACGTCCAATTGATCAGTAATGTTTCGAATGGATTCAGCCATTGATAAACTATGGTCTCGGGACTCAATAACACATGGTCCTGCAATGATGGGCAGATCGCCGCCACCATATGTAATATTGTCGATATTTATTCTTTTACCCACTATGATTTACCATTTAAATGTTTGACCGAAGCCTTTATGAATTCCCTGAAAAGGGGATGGGCTTTGCTCACACGGCTTTTTAATTCGGGATGGAATTGGCCCGCCACATACCAGGGATGGTCAGGCAGTTCAACGATTTCTACCAAGTTCAGTTCCGAATTTACACCGGAAATTTTCAGACCATTTTTCTCCAACCGACCCCGATACCGGTTGTTCACTTCCCAACGGTGGCGATGGCGTTCCGATATTTTCTTTTTGCGATATGCAGCAAATGCTTTTGTGCCGGTTTCCACATCGCAATCATAAGCGCCCAATCGCATGGTACCACCCTTCCGCTTAATGGCTCGCTGAGATTCCATGAGATCGATAACAGGATATTTGGTCTTTTTATTAAACTCTGTACTGTTGGCTCCATTCAATCCGCAAACATTTCGAGCGAATTCAATGACGGCACATTGGAGTCCAAGGCAAATCCCAAGGAAAGGAATATTGTTTTCACGGGCATATTTACAGGATAAAATTTTCCCTTCTGAACCGCGGGATCCAAATCCCGGCAGAAGTAAAATGCCATCCATTTTTCCAAACATGCGTTCTGCGTCAGCATCTGTTTTTACATCTTCTGTGGCCACCCAGTTCACATTGACTCGGGCATCATTTTCCACCCCTGCATGAATGAAAGCTTCCAGTACACTTTTGTATGCGTCTGGCAGTTCGGTGTATTTGCCGCACATGGCGATATTTACTTGGTGTTGGGGTTTTGTGAATTTTTTTATAAAGTTTTCCAGATAGGACACATCCACTTTCCCTGGCAACTGCAGGCGATCCATAATGATATCACCCGCCTTTTGCTTGTAAAGAGTTAATGGTACTTCATATATACTTTTGACTTCGGTGCCTTCAATAACGTGATCCGGATTTACATTACCAAAAAGGCCAATCTTTTGCTTCACATCTTTCGTGAGGGCATATTCTGTCCGTGCCAATATCATATCTGGCGTAAGACCAATTTCACGAAGCTTCATGACAGAGTGCTGGGTAGGTTTGGTCTTTAATTCTTCACTGGCTTGGATATAAGGAACCAACGTCACATGCATGATGGTATGGTTATGGTACCCCACTTCTAGGGATAGCTGTCTGATCGCTTCCATGAAGGGTAAACTTTCTATGTCACCAACTGTACCGCCAACCTCACAAATGACTACATCATATTTTTTTGGTGTATTGACCGCTTTAATCCGTTTAATAATTTCATTGGTAATATGGGGAATGACTTGAATCGTGGCGCCAAGATAATCGCCACGCCGTTCCCGATCCAAGACAGTACTATACACTTGGCCCGATGTGGCATTATTATCCGTGCTCATATCCACATCAATGAATCGCTCGTAGTGGCCTAAATCCAAATCGGTTTCAGAACCATCATCCAAGACAAATACTTCACCATGTTGATAAGGATTCATGGTGCCGGGATCCACATTCAAATAGGGGTCAAGTTTGAGTATTGTGACACGGAGTCCGGCGGATTTTAGGAGATATCCAATAGAAGCGGCAGCAATGCCTTTTCCCAAACCGGAAATGACGCCACCCAATACAAATATATATTTTATGGGATTTTTCGTCGTCATTTATTGTGCCTCAAACTGTTTTAAATCGTCCATTGTATCAATACCCTTATTCACTTTGTCCGTTAAAATTACCTTAATTGGGATATCGTTATCCAACGCCCTGTATTGTTCCAGCTTTAACTTTCGCTCATTTTCTGAGGGAGAAAGTTGCGTAAATTTTTCTAGTGCAGTTTTGGTATAGGCGTAGATACCCACATGATGATAGTACCCACCTGCCTCTGCCACTACCGGTTCACGTCGGAAATTTACGGCATATCCATCCCTATCGAGGAGAACTTTTACTGTATTCACATCTGTAAGTTTTTTGGGATTCATATCTTTCCCCGCTGCTGTAGCCATTTGGACGGGTCCATCCTCAAATTGGCCTACCAATTCGTCGATTAATGCAGGATCGACAGTTGGCTCATCCCCTTGGATATTTACGACAACATCCGTTTCTATATTCTGTACCGCTTCAAAGATACGGTCTGTGCCCGAAACATGATCAACAGAAGTCATTATGGTCTTTACGTTGAATGATTTTAATGCATCTGCTGTTTCTTCTGCATCTATGGCAACAATGACATCATCCAATGAGGCGGCTTTTTTTGCCTGTTCATATACGTGGACGACCATGGGCTTTCCTTGAATGGGATGAAGAATTTTTTGGGGGAAACGAGTGGAATTAAGTCGGGCAGGAATGACACCAATTGCGTACATTATACAGGCCCGTCCATTCCAACAGGGGACAAAGGTTCGGCGGCGTTGGAAAACAACCGTGGCCCCGCATTCCTATAC
>LUME01000028.1_pt1 | contig 35149 bp, 30 predicted proteins | sample 729951 | NCBI WGS metagenome assembly LUME01 (sample SAMN03860271, study PRJNA289734) | marine metagenome | biome: seawater column; feature: ocean; material: water; isolation source: Red Sea water column Station 34 - depth 200m | place: Saudi Arabia: Red Sea | collected 2011-10-15 | depth 200 m | reverse complement strand
TCATTGGGTCGTTCCATCATCAGGGAGTGGCCCGTACCCTCAAGCAACTCAACGCGCGCGCCCGTTATGACCTCGGCCAATTCATTGCCAGCTCTGGCAGGTGTCATGATGTCACGGTTTCCTAGAATAAATAGAGTTGGACACTGTACAGCCTCGGCGTGTACCACCCCGGTGTCATAGGAATTGCAGGCTGCAAGGCCGGTATGAATAACATCGTTGTCTGAATGCTCAAGCAGTCGCAGGGTGCCGCCGACCATCCACATTCCGGGATTCTCATTGCCACCAAGTTGAGCGGCTTTGCTGTAACCCCAATAGGTCAGCATATCGATTGCAGCGTGGTCGTTTTGTGCAGCACTGCTCAGAAGGGACTTGTGGACCGCCATCGGTACAGCGGTACCGATAAGTGCCAACGATCGTGTGCGTTCCGGGTAGCGAGCAGCAAGGGCAAGCGTCACCAGCGACCCCATGCTGTGGCCGACCAAGGCAGCTTTTTCGATATTCGCCCCATCCATTGCAGCGACGATTTCATCAGACATATGTTCGATAGTATCCGGCGGAGGTCCTTCGGAACGACCATGGCCGGGCAGGTCAGTCGCCAACACGTTGTACTGATGCCGGGCAAAAAAACGCGCGGGGAGGACCCAGACGGTGTGATCCATCCCGGTCCCGTGTACAAAGACGACCGATTCCTGTTCAGACTGATGGTCCCTAGCACCTGTATAGGCGAAAATATTTTTCTTGTTAGCATTGATATACATGGTTGATCAGACTCCCGCGCTCAGGCTTTTTGTGCAGCGCCTAAAGCGGCTTCTAGATCCTGCAGCAGGTCCTGTGGATCTTCTAGCCCTACAGACAAGCGAATCAGTCCTTCCGAGATGCCGGCCGCCTGAAGTGCCTGGGCATCCATCCGGTGGTGGGTCGTGCTGGCGGGGTGAATCACGAGTGATTTGGCATCACCAACATTGGCAAGATGTGATAGCAGCTCGACTTTTTCGATGAATCGCTGCCCTGCAGTCCGCCCGCCCTTGATACTGAAGCTGAAAACGGCACCACAACCGCGCGGTAACATCTCTTTAGCCAACCCGTGATCCGGATGGTCGGGCAGTTCCGGATAACTGACCCACTCCACAGCGTCGTGCTCTGACAGATACTTGACGATCTGCCGTGTGTTTTCAACATGTCGCTGCATACGAAGCGGCAGAGTCTCCATTCCCTGAAGCACCTGGAATGCCGTCGTCGGGCTCATACAGGCACCGAAGTCTCTCGCACCCTCTTTGCGGGCACGGGTGATGAACGCTGCGGGGCCAAATTCAACTGCGAAATTCATGTTGTGAAAGCCGGCATAGGGTTCGGTCATCGTTGGGAACTTGCCCGAGGTCTCCCAGTCGAAAGTGCCACTGTCGACCAGCAGACCACCAATGACCACACCGTGCCCACTTAGGAATTTGGTGGCCGAGTGAAAAATAATGTCAGCGCCGAGATCAAATGGACGGCACAAATACGGCGTGGTGAAGGTTGAATCAATCATGAGTGGCAGGCCATGCTGGTGTGCAACCTCGGCCAGGACAGGAATGTTCAGCACTTCCAGTCCAGGGTTGCCGAGCGTCTCACCAAACAAGAGGCGGGTTTCGGGCCGTATAGCAGCTGCAAACGCATCCGGGTCTCGAGGATCGACAAAAGTGGTGTCGATTCCAAATCTACGCAAGGTATAGTCCAGCAGGTTGTGGGTGCCGCCATAAATTGAACCTGAGGACACGATGTGTGAGCCCGCACTCATCAGAGTAGCAATAGCCAGATGGCATGCTGCTTGGCCGCTAGCCGTGGCGATCGCACCGACGCCACCCTCTAAAGCCGCTATCCTTTCTTCCAGCACTGCGGTGGTCGGATTGGTGATTCTGGAATACACGTGTCCCGCGCGTTCGACGTTAAAAAGTGCTGCTGCATGATCGGCATTTTTGAAAACGTAAGAAGCTGTTTGGTAGATCGGTGTAGCACGAGCACCCGTTGTCGGGTCGGGTTGTTGTCCCGCGTGCAGGGTCAGGGTGTCGAAACCGAACGTTTTCGGTGTAGTCATCTCGTTCTCCGAAACGGGTATCTATGTAACATGGTTTAACTTTAACTGTTCACATAAGAATAGGCATCGTTTTAAATATCCATGTTTGCGACGTAGTGATCTAGTCGATTCAATTAAACAGCAGATGGAGCGATCCATTGAACAGTTCTCTAGCCCAAGGTGTTCATTGATTTTGAGACTCTAGGCCGTCTCCCAGTCGTGGACTGACACAGGATCGGCAGACGTATAGTTAAGGCAGGGGTTTAAGTAGTAATAGTACTAGCGCTGAAAACAGTTGTTCGAGGCTCAATCAGAACTTAGCCTGCATTGAACTGCGCTCAGTGGTGTTGCGGAAACCCGTTCAACCACATTTAGAGTCGCCGCAGTTGAGACAGGTCATGCAGCCATCGAGAAGAACGACAGCCTTGGTCTGGCATTTGCTGCACAGTCTGGCTTCGGCGGGAAAACCAGTGGTCGAACTGTCCTCAGAATCAGGCTGAATTCTGGTTTTATATTCCTGGCGTTTGTCATCGACCAGTTTTTGTTGATGATCGTCGAGATCATCCTCCAGGATCATGCCGATCATTTTCATGTGTGCTTCGATCGCATCTCCTATCTCAGCAACCAGTGACGGCGTGTACTTTCCACCCCGTTTGAAATAGCCGCCTTGAGGATCGAACACACTGCGCAGCTCTTCGACCAGAAAAGTGGCATCGCCGCCCTTGCGAAAAACAGCCGAGATGATTCGTGTCAGAGCAACGATCCATTGAAAATGATCCATGTTCTTAGAGTTGATAAAGATCTCGAATGGGCGGCGTTTCTCGTAAGGTGTTTCAGGATTTAGTAAGATGTCATTGATGGTGACGTATAGTGCATGCTCTGACAGTGGAGTCTTGATTTTGTAGGTGCTTCCGATCAGCATTTCTGGCCGTTCGAGCTTTTCATGCATCTGAATGACGTTGGCAGCAGAACCCTCAGCGCCCGCAATCACCTCGTTTTCCGGCGTCATCCCAGCGGTCTTCGGCGGGTCACCCTCGGCTTGGATTACCTCGAAGTCGGTGATGGGTTTGTCGATCTTAATAACCATATTCCACCCTAAAATTTGCCGTAGTAACCTTCTTTTAGGGCATCAAACAGGTTGGCGGCGGTATGAGTTTCGCCATCATATTCGATTTCTTCGTTGCCCCTGGCTTCGACCATCTCCCCGTTTCCCAAGGTGAAGCGATAGGTGGTGTTTTCCAGGTCTTCTTCTTTGACCAGGACTCCCTGGAAGGCATCCGGGTTAAACCGGAAAGTCGTGCAGCCTTTGAGGCCTTTTTCGTAGGCGTACATGTAGATATCTTCGAAATCCTCAAACGGGTAGTCCGTGGGCACGTTGGCAGTTTTGGAAATCGACGAATCAACCCATCTTTGTGCAGCAGCCTGTACGTCGACATGTTGTTTGGGGGTTATGGAGTCGGCGCTGACGAAATAATCCGGTAGCTCGTTGTTATCGTCGTTTGGCGTCGAAGCAGGGTTGACCAAGCGACGATATTCCAATAACTCAAACGACAGGACATCGATTTTTTCCTTGGTTTTTCGACCTTCGCGTATGACGTTTCGGCTGTACAAATGGGCAAAAGACGGCTCAATGCCGTTGCTCGCGTTATTCGCCAGGGACAAACTAATGGTACCAGTAGGCGCGATAGAAGTATGGTGACTGTAGCGTGCGCCGTGTTCAGCAATCTTATCGGTGAGTTCATCAGGAAACTGTTGCATATAACGACTGTATTTTGCCATCAAGATAGACCCTCTAACACGGTCGCCACTTTGATAACCATCAGTTTCCATTTCGGGTCGTTTGGCCAGCATTTCTTTATCGACCGTAAACTCGTCCTGCATAATCGGTGCCGGCCCCTTTTCTATAGCGAGTTCAACACCGGTCTCCCAACCGACCTCAGCCATTTCACGTGAAACGCGTTCAGTGAAAGCCAGTGAATCTTTACTGCCATACTTCATCTGCATCATCGCCAATACAGAGCCCAGTCCCAGAAAGCCCATTCCGTGACGCCGTTTATATTCGATCTCGTGTCCTTGCTCACCAAGAGGCAACCCGTGAATATCAACCACGTTGTCGAGCATGCGGGAGAATATACTGACGACGCGACGGAACTGTTCCCAATTAAAACGCACACTCGCTGAAAACGGTTGTTCCACAAAGCGTGTTAGATTGATCGAGCCCAGCAAACAACTGCCATAAGGCGGCAAAGGTTGTTCGCCACACGGATTGGTCGCTCGGATCTCTTCACAGAACCAGTTATTGTTCATCTCGTTGATTCGATCAATCAGAATAAATCCCGGTTCAGCGTAGTCGTAGGTTGAGGACATAATCAGGTTCCACAACCGGCGAGCTGGCAACGTGCGAAATACTTTGCAGGCGACCTCGCCTTTATCGTTGGTGACGTAGCCCTCACGACAGGGCCAGTAGCGCCAGGTGATCTGGCTGTTAGCATCATCAATTTCCGTTGCAAGCGCAGGAAATAGCAGTTCCCAGTCCGCATCATTTCGTACAGCCTGCATGAACGCATCGGTGACTAAACAGGATAGATTGAACTGCCGGAGTCGGCCGTTTTCCCGCTTAGATTGAATAAAATCAACGATATCTGGGTGGGCGATGTCAAAAGTGCCCATTTGTGCACCTCGACGACCACCGGCAGAAGAGACCGTGAAACACATGGCGTCAAAAATATCCATAAATGATAACGGCCCGGAGGTGTAAGCACCTGCGCCGCTCACAAAAGCGCCCTTTGGCCGCAACGTCGAGAACTCATAGCCAATGCCACAACCGGCTTTCAGTGTCAGGCCGGCATCATGAACTTCAGTCAGTATGCCTTTCATTGAATCAGGGATAGTGCCGGACACGGTACAGTTGATCGTACTGGTCGCTGGTTTGTGTTCTCGGGCACCCGCATTAGAAATTATCCGACCGGCCGGGATGGCGCCGTTTCTAAGCGCCCACAAAAATTCTGTATACCAATGATCTTGTTTTTCGCTGGTCTGTTCAACCGCGGCCAACGCGCTTGCGACCCGCTTGAAGGTGTCATCGATGGTGTGGTCAATTACTTGGCCCGACTTTGCTTTGAGCCGGTACTTCTTGTCCCAGATATCAATGGACGCAGGTTGTAACTCAACACCCGAGGCGTCGGTCTTGTGCTGTTCCAGTGATGCCTTTGTCATTTGTTGTTATTCCTAGTGGGGTAAAAGACCCCGCAGGCTGCACCCTCAAAATTCAAAGGGGGAAGCCCGTTAATCACCCGCTGCTATTTACGAATCTGAAACGCCACTTTAGTTTGGGCAGGTCTGGACAATAACACTATATGTTGTGGCATTGTACAGAGCATACGCCCAACATATTGGGTCGGTCAAATTTTTTCATGGGGGCACAAAAAATACCCTAAAAAAGGCCTTCGGATATAGGCTGTCAGGTGGTCAGGCGCCGGTAAATCTCTGCCACCTTGACTGGCAGCTGGTGTACATCGTCGACCAGTGTGTAGTTGACTGCGCCGTACATGTGTGGCAGGTAGTCTCGCGCTTCGCGGTCGATAGTGATACAGAACGGGTGTATGCCCGCTCGCTTGGCTTCAACGAGTGCTTGTCGAGTATCTTCGATCCCATACTCACCGCGGTAGCCGTCATAGTCATCCGGTTTGCCATCTGACAACGTGATTAAGAGTCGTGTTCGCGCATCAATATTTTTAAACAGGTGAGTGAGATGGCGGATTGTTACGCCCATGCGCGTGTAGTCCTGCGGTTGGATGCCGGCGATACGCGCTTTGACTTCTTGGCCGTAGGTTTCATCAATCCGCTTGATACGATAAAGCTCACAGCGTTTCCGAGTCATGCCGGAAAAGCCATAAATAGCATAACGGTCACCTAAAATTTCTAGAGCTTCGCACAGCAGCACCAAGCTTTCTCTTTCTGCATCGTTGATCCAGCCCTTCGTCGATCCACTGACGTCTACCATAAATATCACAGCAATATCGCGTTCGAGTCGTTGCGGACAGGTGAAAAGGTTTTTTGGCATCTCTCGGCCAGAAATGGCTTCGATTCGGGCTTCAATAGCGGCATCCAGGTCGATATCGTCCCCATAAGGCTGTCGTTTCAGACGTCGTTCGCCACCCCGAAGCGCTTCAAAACTTCGACGGATTTCAGTGACTAGGCCATGGTATTTTTCAAGCGTTTCTGCCACAAAAGGCTTGTCCACCGATCTCATGTCGATTTCTCTTAGCACACACCATCCTTTACGATAATGACGCCGTCGGAAATCCCATTCATCGTAGTGTAGTGCGCCTTCCTCGCGGTGGGATCCTTTCCACAAGTCTTTGGCGCTTCTGTCTTCGTTAGGACCTGCGTCGTAATCTCCTGCCCCAGCAGCTACGAGATATTCCGGTGGGATCTCATCCAGATCCAGCAGCATCGACTGCAGAATCTGTTTAATGTCGGGCGGAGTCGCCACAGGGTTGCCGTCTATCTCCAGCATCAACTCCATCTCCCCGGTTGTGTTTTCCGGCGTCAGCAATTCAATTTGTCGTATTGCTGAATCATCCAAGGTTTGATCATCGTGTAGCAGTTTGCTTAGGCGGACCTTAAGTTCTTCGCGATCCTGTTCCATTCGTATGGCGAGTACCTGTTCAGCGAGTTCGAGTTGAAGAGTTCCATGCCAGGGTTGGGGAGCGGGTGCAGTGACGGACTGAGGATAAATCAGTTTAAGCTGCTCAAGTGTTGTCTCGATCGTCGAGGTCGGTTCTCTGAGTTCAGATAGTGCATTTTGCCACTCGATTGCTGCAGGTTTATCGCTGGTAATTTCTAGTAGAGTGTTCATCTGGCGCCACAACCCGGGCAACTCTCGTTTAATGCAAGCTTCAAGTCGTATTGATTCGAGTGCAAAAAATAGCGACAGCGCTCGTTGAGGCTCTGAGTATTCAGCCAGGCGTGCTGACAGTGGTGGATCGTCTTGGGTTTGTTTTCGAAATGTGCCAAAGCGCGTTTGTGCCCAAAGATAGGTTGTCATGAGTTTGTACAGCGTGAAGTTATTCTGTTTATCACCATAACGGTTGAGCAGAGCTGGCAGGAAGAGCACTTCTGTATCTGTAAAAACTTCGTCACTGGACTCAATGCGTAAGGACCTACCTGCCAGCCCACGGATGTAATGATTAAGCACACCGACGGTCTCGTCGAGGCGGACCGTAACCGGGCGCAGACTTTCTTCACGAGCAAAAGTATCAACGGCGGCGAAGGCTTCACTTCCGGGATAAAGACCCTGGCGGTCGTAAACATCCATGGCGTTAATGATCCAGTCCTCAACCTGCCTCAAATCCATAAGCTCAAAAGCTCGGGCTGCGTGACGGACGAACTGAAAACCCATCTCGGAGTTGGTGCGGATGATGACCTCTAGCCAGTGGAGCGTGAATTCCTGTTGTGTCCTGGTGCAGACCGATAGGGCCAGCGCGGGTTCTCGGGCCGTTCGCCTCGACGACAGGACCGCGTCGAGCATTTCGTCGAAACGTTCTTCAAGTGCTTCAAAAGAAAAGGATTTTGCTTCAGGCATCAACGCGATCAGTTCTGTTGTACAGCCGTTTGAGACAAGGTAAGTATACCGAGCGACCACGGTTTGGCTTGAGTCGGATCTGTTTGCTGGAATCAACCGGCTCAGGCTACAGTGTGTGCTCAGCAGATTAGGGGTAGAAATGAGTAGATTAAGTACGCTACTACTGTGGGTGCAGACACACCCGTTGGTGGTAACGGGTATGCTGGTCGTGTCGTTGCTCCTGGCCGGGGTTTACGCCATCGTGATTTTTATGGCCATCGCTCGTATGGATGCGGATTATTTTATGCGGTCTGAAGCGGGCCGAGACAGCTGGCGCTATCGGTACACCGGCCTATGGTTGGTGATTCGCGTCACCAAGAATTTGGTCGGTGTACTTTTGGTATTGCTTGGCTTGGCTATGCTGGTATTGCCAGGACAGGGCATTCTGACCATTCTGATTGGGATAAGCCTGCTCGAATTTCCAGGAAAACGCAGACTCGAGTTGGCCATCGTGAAGCGGCCGTCGATACGTAGGGCGATCGACCGAATTCGGCAGCGCTCCGGAACAGAGCCACTCAATCTGCCTTGATGTTAGTCGCCCTCGAAGGCGATCAAAGTGCGTGTGGGAACATCCATCGCTTCGAGTTTTTCTTTCCCCCCAAGGTCAGGTAGATCGATCACGAAGCTCGCACCGATCACGAGTGCCCCAGCGTCACGAAGCAAGGCAACGGTCGCGCATGCCGTACCACCGGTTGCAATCAGGTCATCAACTACCAGGACTCGGTCTCCCGACCGCACGCTGTCGGTATGAATTTCAACTTCATCCGTGCCATATTCGAGGTCATAGCGCTTGCTGATTGTTTGCCACGGCAGTTTTCCTTTTTTGCGCACGGCGATAAAACCAACGGATAGCTGATGCGCAACTGCTCCGCCCAGAATAAATCCGCGAGCCTCAATCCCAGCTACAGCATCGATCTGATTCCCGGCGAATGGTTGAACTAAATCGTCGATGGTCTTCCGAAAACCAGCGGGGTGCTGCAACAATGTGGTGATGTCGCGGAAAATAACGCCGGCTTTTGGATAGTCCGGTATAGACCGGATAAGTGTTTCGATGTCCATAGTGGGGTTGCCGTCAGATAAATAATCGGCCGGCAACCGCATCGAGCATTTTTACGATGGCCGGGTCCCGGGCGTCATGTGCTGTAATGAGCGCTGACTCCAGTGCCCGGTCATCTCCTGAAGGACACAGTGTCGGTCGAGTTCGCATTCGAGGCGCGACTGTTTTGATCAGTGAACGGGCCCGGGCAGCATTATCCAGAAGGACCCCGATGATTGTCTCGACATCAACGTTGTCGTGGCCAGGGTGCCAGCAGTCGTAATCGGTCACCATCGCGACCGTACAGTAGGGTAGTTCTGCCTCACGGGCGAGTTTAGCCTCCGGCATATTGGTCATACCGATCACATCACAGCCCCATTGGCGATAGAGATTTGATTCGGCCAGAGTCGAAAACTGTGGGCCCTCCATGGCAAGGTATGTTCCGCCGCGTTGAACTGGGATATCACAATCCCGGCAGGCGGCCTCGCACCAGTCACCCAGCCGGGGGTTGACCGGGTGTGCCATCGATACGTGGGCGACCAAACCGGTGCCGAAAAAACTTTTGTCTCGTGCAAACGTCCGATCTATGAACTGATCGACAATCACAAAGGTCCCTGGCGCCAGATCGTCGCGAAAAGAGCCAACGGCTGACAGGGAGATGATGTCAGTCACACCAGCTCGTTTGAGTGCATCGATGTTGGCTCGGTAATTAATACTGCTCGGGCTGAGTCTATGTCCCCGACCATGCCGGGGCAGAAAAATCATCTGTACACCGTCGAGTCGACCACGAAGTAACTCGTCCGATGGATCTCCCCAGGGACTTTTGACCTGTTGCCAGTGAATATCCTCCAGCCGCGAGATAAATGACCATGACAGATGTTCATCCAGCACCTCGAGGTCGTACAGGCCGCTGCCACCAATGATGCCAAGCACCGGTGCTGGATGAACATCTGTCATGGTCATTTATCTCGCGGTGAGCTAAAACAAGGTTGTGCCCAGTTCGTTGACTGCCGCCTGCATGTCGGGCTCATCTGTGAGTGATGCTGCAATGGCACCACGGCAGGCTGTAAGGGGTTCGACCCCGCTATGCATGAGCTTGGCTGCATGCACGAGCAACCGCGTACTGGCGCCTTCTTCCAGTCCGTTGCCTTTTAGATTACGGGTCATTGCAGCATACCGAACGAGCAGTTGTGCCATCTGTTTATCAATGCCTGATTCATGGGCAACAATACTTGCTTCGAGTTCAGCTTCGGGGTAGTCAAAATCTATGGCCACAAATCGCTGTCGGGTGCTTTGTTTCAGGTCCTTAAGGACACTCTGATAGCCAGGGTTGTAGGAAATCGCAAGGCAGAATTCCCCCGGGGCTTTGACTGTTTCACCTGTTTTTTCAATCGGCAGTACTCGCCGGTCATCTGCCAGCGGATGGATGACGACGGTCGTATCCTTTCTGGCTTCAACGATCTCGTCAAGGTAACACAACGCGCCCATTCGTACAGCATGTGTCAACGGACCATCAATCCAGCGTGTTTCACCGCCGACTATCAGATAACGGCCGACGAGGTCTGAGGCGGTTAGATCATCATGGCACGACACTGTGACCAGGGGACGTTTCAGTCTCCAGGCCATATGTTCCATAAACCGGGTCTTGCCACAACCGGTGGGCCCCTTGAGCAGTACCGGGATACAGTTGTTGTAAGCCGCTTCAAAGACCTGAATTTCTTCCCCTTGCGTCGCGTAGAACGGCTCCTGTGCAATATATTCTGTCTGTGCGGTCGGTTGATTCATGATGGTTTGGTGCGGTTCTTTGTTCCGTGTTCTGACTGCCGGTGTTCCGAGAACATAGTCTAGCTGGGGCGGCTGACAAGTCCACCAGGATCCTCGACAGCAGCCGAATACAGTAATGTCATGCAGATGTTAGCGGTCCAATCAAAGGTTGAAAGTATTTGCCAGTTTCCTTTTAACCGGTATGTTCTTCAATCTGGCATATAGCGGTAAGCCCTGACGGTATGGCGGATAGTCTTCCCCAGCGATTAGACTATAGCGGGCATAACGGCGTTCTTGCCGGCTAGAGCGAACTCAACTGCCGCACGGCCGGTGGCATAGGCCTGGTCGACGTCGGTTTTGGATGCGATATGGCGGGCAGAACGCTGAAGATAGTCAGCAACCGCCCAATGGTACTTCAGCCCGAGGTCATCGCGGATCATTCCGGCGACGACTGGTGCTACACCACCGAGTTGCGTGTGGCCAAACGCATCTTTGAGGCCCTGGTCGGCTAGGAAACGGCCAGTCGTGTCGCGTGCGCCTTCTGAGACTACGATTGAACAGTAGCCAAAACGCTTGATCTTGCGGGTGACTGCAGCAGCAAAGCTTTTGCGTTCAAAAGGAATTTCTGGAAACAAGATGAGTATTGGAATTTCGGTTTTTCGGTCCGACGCCATCCCGCCTGCTGCAGCGATCCAGCCAGCGTGTCGACCCATGACTTCAACGATAAAAACCTTGGTTGACGTTTTGGCCATGGAGGCCACGTCAAAACTGGCTTCGCGCGTGGAGACGGCGACGTACTTGGCAACCGATCCGAATCCTGGGCAATTGTCGGTAATCGGTAGATCATTATCCACAGTCTTGGGAATGTGTATGGCCTGTATCGGATAGCCTTTTGTTCTGGCAAGTTGAGAGATCTTAAGGCAGGTATCTGCAGAATCGCCCCCGCCGTTGTAGAAGAAATAACCGATGTTGTGCGCCTTGAAAACCTCGATGAGTCGTTCATATTCGGCTGCACTCTCAGCAAGGCTCTTGAGTTTGTAGCGGCAGGAACCGAATGCGCCAGCGGGGGTGTGGCGCAGTGCTGTGATCGTGGTCTTTGATTCAAGACTGGTATCAATGAGGTCCTCGTTTAATGCACCGATGATACCGTTGCGACCCGCGTAGACCTTACCGATCTGTTGTCGATTGCTCCGTGCGGTCTCTATCACACCACAGGCTGAAGCGTTGATTACAGCGGTAACACCGCCGGACTGTGCATAAAACGCATTTTTGCCTTGGGCCATGGTCTTTTCCTTAAGATGAAATTTATTGGGTTATCAAGTACGACCGCTGAAAAATCAAGTATAGCCATACACCTAAGGTTGCTGTGCTGGAAACCGATTATTTACCCTGCTGGAACGCAATCCGATCGCCGGCCGCGCTAGGCTTTCAACATTATATTGTCAGCGAAAACCAACGGGCCCTGCGAATACATTGACAGATGGAGAAACGGAACTATAGTAGGCGCCCCGATTTTCATCGAGCGGAGAGATTGGACAGTTAGGGCTGCTGAGATTTCGGCTTGTATTCGCCGATAAAAAACCAGTAAAACAAGGACTCTGGAATGAGAATAGTGCTGTTGGGTGCACCAGGCTGTGGAAAGGGGACCCAAGCCAAATTAATGGCTGGGAAATATCGAGTGCCACAGATCTCCAGTGGAGAACTTCTTCGACAGGCAGTGTCAGAGAAAACGGAACTGGGCAAACGGGTTGAATCGATCATGGCGTCTGGCGAACTGGTATCGGACGACATCGTAACCGATGCAGTAACGGAACGGCTTCGTAGCAATGAAAGCAAACGAGGATTTGTCTTGGATGGCTTTCCCCGCACGATTCCCCAGGCCCAGCAACTTGATACACGCTTGGGCTGGATGAACCGGCCGCTGCAGTTAGCTCTGTATTTTTCGCTTGACCCAGCAGTGGTTGTAAAACGAACCCTTGGACGCCTGGAATGTGCGAAATGCGGCGCATCATACAACCGATATTTCTCGCCGCCAGCCAAACGTGGAATCTGTGAACATTGTGGTTCAAAAGAGCTTGTTCAACGACCGGATGATCGTCAGCACGCAGTACGCGCTCGCTTGGATGCGTACGAGCAGGACACAGCACCACTGATTACCTATTTTAGGGCCCAGCACAAATTACGTACTGTCGAGGGAGAAGGCGATATTCAGGATATTTTTAAACGAATATGTGAGATCGTAGATACTGAGATTCGGCCTCTCGAGACAAAAGTTATCGCGATAGAAACCGGTCGTGAATCCCGATCCGATGCGCTAACGTTGATCAGTGGCGGTAAGGTGGTTCGAAAAGACACTGGTGCTGACAATGACAAAGCTGTTGGTCAGGTGAAGCGACGCTTAGTCGCTGGAGACTCCCAAAAACCTGCCGGGAAGAAGGCCACCAAGAAGAAAGTTGTCAAGAAAAAAGCTGTCCAGAAGAAGGTCGCCAAGAAGAAAGTTGTCAAGAAAAAAGCGGCCCGGAAGAAGGCCGCCAAGAAGAAAGTTGTCAAGAAAAAATCGTGATACGAAAATCTGCGACCAAATAACGCACACACAAGGGCTGATGAGCCGTGAACCAATACCCCAACGTTCGAATGCGACGTAACAGGCGGGATACTTTCAACCGAAGTCTGGTGCGTGAAGTCAATTTAAGCTGTGAGGATCTAATTCAACCCCTTTTTGTGTGCGAGGGGCAAAATTACCGTGAAGCGATCCCCACTATGCCAGGCATTGAACGCTTGAGCCTGGATCTGATTCTCAACAAAGCTGAGAACCTGGTAGCGTTGGGAATTCCAGCTATTGCACTGTTTCCGGTCATACGAGCAGAAGCCAAAACGCCGGATGCTGAAGAGTCTTACAATCCGGATGGACTCATCCCCCGCGTTGTGCGTGCGTTGCGCGAGCACTTGCCCGAGCTGGGTGTGATTACCGATGTTGCGCTTGATTGCTACACCAGTCATGGACAGGACGGACTGCTGGATGACAGTGGCTACGTCGTCAACGACGCCACTGTAGCAGTGCTTGTTCGGCAGGCACTTTCTCACGCTGAGGCTGGCGCACAGATCGTGGCACCGTCTGACATGATGGACGGCAGAATCGGGGCGATACGAGAGGCTTTTGAAGGGCAGGGCTATGTGAATACGCGGATTCTTGCTTATTCAGCCAAGTACGCTTCAGCTTTTTATGGGCCTTTTCGTGATGCCGTAGGCTCTGCAGAAAACCTCGGTGGTGGTGATAAATACAGCTATCAGGTCGATCCCGGGAATTCGGACGAGGCTATTCGGGAAGTCGAATTGGACCTCGCAGAGGGTGCTGATATGGTTATGGTCAAACCCGGAATGCCATATTTAGACATAGTCTTCAGGGTCAAGCACGAACTCGGTGTGCCCACGTTCGTGTACCAAGTCAGTGGGGAGTATGCAATGTTGAGTGCAGCGACTCAGAACGGTTGGCTGACGCGTCGCGCAGTTGTCAGCGAAGCCTTGCTGGGCTTTAAGCGCGCTGGCGCTGATGCCATTCTGACCTATTTTGCTGAAGAGGTAGCCGGCTGGCTTCAAGCAGACTAGACGATCACTATTCGTAACGGGTGTATCGTCTCCTGCCGCCAACAGGAGTGTATTGACCGTGGGAACGCAAGGTACTGATACCCAGATCACACACTTCGGTTTCCGTCACGTCGACGAAGATGAGAAAGATACACTGGTTGCGAGTGTCTTTCGTTCCGTAGCAGGCCAGTACGATTTAATGAACGACCTGATGTCTCTGGGTGGTCACCGCTTGTGGAAAGATTTCGTGATCAGCAGGAGTAGTGTACGTTCCGGTCACAAAGTTCTTGATGTGGCGACTGGCACAGCTGATCTCGTTCGCCGATTTGCGGAGCGTGTAGGCCCCGTCGGTCAGGTTGTTGGTGTGGATATCAACGCAGACATGCTTGCGATTGGTCGGTCGCGACTTGTAGACGCTGGTATAGCACAAGGGGTTGAACTACTGATCGCAAACGCGGAACAACTGCCTTTCATTGAACATCGATTTGATTGTGTGACCATCGCCTTTGGGTTGAGAAATGTGACGCATATCCCGATTGCACTCCAAGCCATGACCAGGATGCTTCGACCAGGCGGCCGCTTGCTGGTTCTAGAGTTTTCGCAGCCGCGAGACGGGCCTTTTGCCCGCTGGTACGACCACTATTCGTTCAAGCTGATACCCCCTCTGGGCAGAGTAGTCGCCGGTGATGAAGAAAGTTATCGCTATCTCGTCGAATCTATCCGCCGTCACCCCGACCAGGAAACGCTGAAAGATATGATGCTCTCGGCTGGACTTGAAGATGTGTCGTATCACAACTTGAGCGGTGGCGTGGTGGCACTGCATGTTGGGTTTCGATACTGAAGATTTTGGTCTGAACGCTTATGGAATTCCGACAGATCTTGGCGACGGTTTTTGAGCGCTCCCTGAACGCGACGCTGGCAATGGATCCTGGGTCTGTACAGCTGTTGGCCAAGTTAGAAGGTAGGGTCATCGCAATGAACATCGAATCACTAGACGGAAGTTTCTACCTTCTGCCCCATGGAGACCGGGTGTCGATTGAGATCGATCACGATCAAAACCCTGACATTGTCATCGAGGGTGGATTACTTGCATATGTGCGAAGTGCGACGGCCAGCGTCAGGGGATCGGCTAACCCTGAGCAGTTGCTGGAGATCAGTGGTGACGCCAATTTGGTTGCAGTAATGCGGGATTTTCTCAGATCATTACAGCCAGATTTCGAAGAACGATTGTCATCACTGATCGGTGATATTCCGGCCCGCCAGGCAGGTAATCAGATTCGGTCCTTCGCCGAATGGGCCGAACAGGTCGGTCAGTCTATTGCTGTCAATACGAGCGAGTATCTCACTGAAGAGAAGCGGCTTCTTGTGGTTAGATCAAGAATCGACCGTTTCCTTATTGCGGTAAATCAGCTGCGAAATGATACTGAGCAGTTGGCAGGGCGGCTGGATATATTGGAAAAGGTTGAACGCAAAGGCGGATGATGGTCGGCGCTAGACAGACACTCCGATTGTTTCGAATTGTCCAGATCCTGGTTAGGCACGGGCTGGATGAGTTCATCACGGTTTTGCACCTGTTCCGGCCGTATCGGGCGTTGCTTTACCTTTTCCCCGGTTTTTGGTTCCGGAATCTGGACAGACCGCGTGGCCAGAGGCTGCGGGAGGCGCTGGAGGAACTCGGCCCGATTTTCGTAAAGTTCGGTCAGCTACTGTCGACACGGCCGGACCTGATCCCTGACGATATCGCCAGTGAGTTAACCCGGCTCCAGGACTGTGTCGAACCTTTCCCCGGTAAGACAGCGCGCGCTGTCATTGAATTGGCTTATGACGGACCTGTGGAGGCGCACCTGGCTGAATTCGAAGATCAGCCTATGGCCTCGGCTTCAGTAGCCCAGGTACACAGGGCCAGGCTTCTTGACGGAACCAAGGTGGTGGTCAAGGTGTTGCGCCCCGGAATAGAAGTTGCGATAGACAGGGACCTCGCCCTGCTTCATGCCCTGGCGCACATGGCGGACAGACACTGGTCAGAAGCGAAACGACTGCGCCCAGTGGAAGTCGTCGAAGACTACGATAAGACAATTCATGACGAACTTGATCTGATGCGGGAAGCAGCAAATGCAGCCCAGTTGCGCCACAATTTTCTTGACTCCGATCTTATCTACGTACCGCATGTCTACTGGGAGCATTGCCGGCGTGACGTTATGGTTATGGAACAGATCGGTGGCATACCTATACGCGATGTCGACGCGATAAAAAAAGCCGGTGTAGATATGAAGCAACTGGCACACAATGGTGTAGAAATCTTTTTCACACAGGCATTTCGTGATGGGTTTTTTCACGCTGACATGCATCCCGGTAACATCTTTGTTGGACCCGATGGTCAATACCGAGCGGTTGACTTCGGTATCATGGGGACACTGAGCGAACTGGACAAGCGATACTTGGCCGAAAATCTGCTCGGTTTTTTCAATCGAGACTACCGGGCTGTTGCTCGAGCACACCTGCGGGCGGGGTGGGTACCTGCAGATACCCGCGCTGACGAATTTGAGTCCGCGGTTCGTACCGTCTGTGAACCGATCTTTGCCAAGCCGATCAGCGAGATATCATTTGGTCGCCTGGTGATCCGACTTTTCCAGGTGGCACGGCGGTTTAACATGCCGGTACAACCGCAGCTGGTCTTGTTACAGAAAACCCTGTTGAACATCGAAGGTTTGGGGCGTCAGCTTTATCCCGAACTCGACCTGTGGGAAACGGCCAAACCGTTCCTTGAGCGTTGGATGCGTGAGCAAATCGGACCGCAGGCCTTATTCAATACTGTTCGACAAGAACTCCCGCAAATCGCAGCGCTGTTGCCACAGCTACCGGGCCTGACACAAGATCTGTTGCAGCGCTTCCAAGATAATGAATCGTATTCACAGGCCCGAATCCGGGAGATTGAGGCGCTGAATTGTCGGATCGACCGCAGTGAGCGGCGGCTGACAGGCGCCCTGCTCGGCAGTGCGGTCGGGCTGTCCGGTGTGCTCATACTGTTGTTCGGAAGTGAGGCGCTGGGATCGATGGCGGCGGCCCAGGGGGTGGGTACAGGCATGTGCCTATTTGGCGTCATTGTAGGACTTTACAGCTGGTTGGCTACCGCTCGGCGACGATAAAGTGTTGATTCAGCACAGAAAGACAATTTAACCAATGGTAATACTTGGTTATTACGACTAAATCCTTATAATATTACTTGGTTATGCTGGCGATGCTTAAACCAGTGGGGTGAACGCAGCAACGTAAATTTGTGAGTGACCCCCTAGTCCAACGACTGAATTTACGATGCTTCGGGCACTTTCTTAGACACAAGGGGAGGTAAATATGCGATTAACAACCAAGGGCCGTTATGCGGTGACCGCGATGCTTGATCTGGCACTGAATCAGGGCAAGGGCGCTGTGACGCTTCAGGACATTGCGTTGAAACAGGACATCTCACTTTCGTATCTCGAGCAGCTATTTGCCAAATTACGTGGTGACGGCATGGTCAGGGGCACCCGGGGTCCTGGCGGGGGCTACCGGCTTGCACGGAGTGCTGAGGCCATCTCAGTTGCTGCCATCATCAGTGCCGTTGATGAGAAAGCAGATATGACCCGATGTGGCGGTGAGGCAAACTGCCAGGATGGCGAAAAGTGTCTGACCCACGAGCTGTGGACAGAACTTAGCCTAGAGATCTATCAGTTTTTGGACGGCATCTCATTGGCTAATCTAGTCAGCAGGCCGGAAGTTCAAGAGGTAGCCGAGCGCCAGGAGATTACACAGCAGAGCCACCCCAGTGGCATGCAGTCTATCGTCGTTGATTCTGATCAATTGACGGGGACGACCGAAAGGCACTAACCCCTTCAAACAAAATTCAGGACGTTTCTGGGAATCTCTGTTTGTGTTCCAAATTTCTACAGGCGAAAAAAAATGAGTTCATCGGTATCAGCAATCAGTGACCTAATCGGTCGGGACTACAAAGAAGGGTTCGTTACCGAGGTCGAAACGGACACTTTTCCACCTGGGCTGGACGAAGATGTAATTCGAGCCTTGTCTACAAAAAAGAACGAGCCTGCATTTATGCTCGACTGGCGCTTGAGTGCGTTTAAACGCTGGCGGGAGATGGATGAGCCAAGCTGGGCACATGTCAGTTACCCGCCGATCGATTTTCAGGCGATTAGTTATTATTCTGCGCCGCGCAGTGTAGGGGACGGGCCCCAGAGTCTCGATGAGGTTGATCCGAAAATTCTGGAGACGTACAACAAGCTGGGTATCCCGCTGCAAGAACAAAAATTTCTCGCGGGCGTCGCTGTGGATGCGGTTTTTGACAGCGTGTCAGTTGCGACAACATTCAAGAGCAAACTCGCGGAAGCCGGGGTGATCTTCTGCCCGATTTCTGAGGCTGTGCAGGAGTACCCAGAACTGGTACGCCGATATCTGGGAGCAGTTGTGCCGGCGGGGGATAACTTCTACGCCGCGCTCAATGCAGCTGTTTTCAGCGACGGCTCATTCGTTTATATCCCCAAGGGAGTGCGTTGCCCAATGGAACTATCGACATATTTTCGCATTAACGCTTTAAATACCGGGCAGTTTGAGCGAACGTTGATCGTCGCGGATGAAGACAGTTATGTCAGTTACCTGGAAGGATGCACGGCGCCGATGCGCGACGAGAACCAGTTACACGCTGCGGTGGTTGAATTAGTGGCAATGAAAGGCGCCCAAATCAAATACTCTACAGTACAAAATTGGTACCCAGGTGACGAGGAAGGTCGTGGCGGTATCTACAACTTCGTCACCAAGCGTGGTGCCTGTAGAGGTGACGATGCCAAGATATCGTGGACTCAGGTGGAAACAGGATCGGCAATTACCTGGAAGTATCCCAGCGTCTTGCTTGAGGGCGATCGGTCGGTTGGAGAATTCTACTCAGTGGCACTGACCAATAACTGCCAACAGGCGGATACAGGAACCAAGATGGTTCATATTGGCGAAAACACAAGCAGTACCATCATCTCCAAGGGTATATCCGCGGGGCGGGGCCAGAATGCCTATCGTGGCCAGGTCAAGATACTCAAAGGAGCTGAAAATGCGCGCAATTACTCCCAGTGTGATTCCTTGCTGATGGGGGACCGCTGCGGTGCGCATACCTTTCCGTATGTAGAAGTGAAAAATCCAACCGCAACGGTTGAACACGAAGCAACCACTTCAAAAATCGGTGAAGATCAGTTGTTCTACTGTCGGCAAAGAGGTTTATCGGAAGAAGACGCGGTATCGATGATAGTCAATGGATTCTGCAAGGAAGTGTTCAAGGAATTGCCCATGGAGTTTGCGGTCGAGGCGCAGGCGCTGCTGGGCGTCAGTCTGGAGGGGGCCGTGGGATGATGTGGTGGAATAAATCAGTAGAACGAGTATGGTGGAGTAAAAACCAATGTTGAGCGTGACTGATCTTGATGTTGCTGTTAACGGAGGCATGATTCTTAACAAGCTTAACCTCGAAGTTCAGGCGGGCGAAGTTCACGCAATAATGGGTCCGAATGGTTCGGGTAAAAGCACATTCGCAAATGTGTTGGCTGGTCACCCCGGCTATGAAGTCACGGCAGGATCGGTGATTTATGAGGGTCAAGATCTACTGCAAATGGATCCTGAAGAAAGGGCGCGTCAAGGAGTCTTTCTTGCCTTCCAGTACCCGGTCGAGATTCCGGGCGTCAGCAATGTTTATATGTTGAAAGCAGCTGTCAACGAAATTCGCAAACATCGTGGCGAAAGTGAACTCGATGCGGTGAAATTTCTTAAGTTGGTGCGCGAGAAACTGAAGCTGGTCGACATGAAGGAAGAATTCATGCACCGCTCGGTTAACGAAGGATTTTCTGGGGGTGAAAAAAAACGCAACGAGATATTCCAGATGGCCATGTTGGAACCAAAGCTTGCTATCCTGGACGAAACTGATTCTGGTCTGGATATCGATGCCCTCAAGGTTGTTGCCCAGGGTGTGAATGAGTTGCGGGACGCGAGCAGATCGATTGTTATGGTTACACACTACCAGCGATTGCTCGATTACATCGTACCTGACTATGTTCATGTTCTGGCCGGAGGACGAGTACTCAAGTCGGGCGGTAAAGAGCTGGCTTTAGAGCTTGAAGAGCATGGTTATGGTTGGATCGAAGATCAAACCGCCGAACTTCTCGAAACCAGGGCCTGAACCCGTGAATACTGTTGCCTCTAGCACCGACGGTGCCGACTACATTGTGGCACAGCAGGCCGCAGCCGACGCACTGCCGGCTGCTGGTACGCCCTGGTTGGACGCCAGTCGAGATAAGGCCAAGGCGATTCTGGCTGATGTTGGGCTACCCACGACACGGCTGGAGGACTGGAAATACACCAACACGCGATCGATTACACGATCCAGATTCGATCCGGTCCTGCGTTCGGAAAGCTGGTCTCATACCGCGGTTATTGAACAACTGAAAGTACCCGAACTGAACAGTCATCGGCTCGTATTTGCCGACGGGATCTTCGAGGCTGGATTATCAAGCGCTGCCGATCTGCCCCGGGGTGTCAGGGTCATGAGTATGGCGCAGTTGTTGCAGTCTGAGCCGGAGTATTTGAAATCCGCATTGGGGTCAGCACTACCGGAATCACCGCATGGATTTACGGCGATGAATTCGTCGTTCATATCGGATGGTGCTTTTGTGGAAATTGGTGCCGAAGTCATGCTCGATAAACCGATCGAACTTCTGTTTGTTTCAGCATGTAGTGGCAAAGATCGGCTGGGACTGCCCCGAAACCTGGTGCTGTGCCGATCCGGTGGTTCTGCGACTGTTGTCGAGCGTTACCTGTCAGCAACAAAATCTCGGTCACTGACGAATGTTGTCACCGAAGTGGTACTCGACGGCGGCGCCAGGTTAAATCATTACCGGGTTGTTGATGAAAGCGCTGACAGTTTTCACGTTGGCGGTCTTTTTGCACAACAGGATCAATCGAGTCGGCTTGGTGCCTGCTCTGTTGTAGTGGGTGGTGGTCTGGTACGAAACGATGTGCTGGTAAACCTGAATGCGCCCGGTGCGGCAGTTGATCTAACCGGCCTTTATCTCGGTCGAGGCCGAAGCCACGTTGATAACCATACGCATGTGGTTCACCATACACCAGAGGGCACCAGTCGGGAACATTACAAAGGTATCTTGGATGATCGTTCCCGGGCTGTCTTTCACGGTCGAATTACAGTCGGATCAGGAGCCCAGCAGACCGATTCGGAGCAGAGCAATCAGAATCTGCTGCTATCCAGAGATGCCGAAGTAGACACCAAGCCGCAGCTTGAGATCTATGCAGACGATGTGAAGTGTGCGCACGGGGTCACCGTCGGACAGTTGGATGAAAACGCCGTTTTCTATTTGCGTGCGCGTGGGGTCGGTGAGGACGAAGCTCGAAAAATGCTTACGCTAGCCTTCGCTGCCGATGTCCTTGCAAAGATCGAGCAGCCTGCGCTTAAAAGCTACCTTGAACATTGTGTCAGCGATTTGTTGTTGTCCGTATCGCACACCAGTTGATGAACGCTCCTCGAGCCAGCGCACAAGGCGCACTCACCCCACTTGATGTCGAAGCGGTAAGGCGGGACTTCCCGGCATTACACCAGCAGGTCAATGACCGGCCGCTGGTTTATTTGGACAGCGGTGCGAGTTCGCAGAAGCCCGAACAAGTTATCGAAGCACTGAACAACTACGAGCGACATGACCACTCGAATGTGCATCGTGGTGTTCACACCCTTAGTCAGCGCGCAACTGAGGCTTATGAAGCATCGCGTACCAAGGTGCAACAGTTTATCAATGCCGGATCAGTCAAGGAAGTTGTGTTTACCCGTGGAACGACAGAGGCTATTAACTTGGTCGCCCAGAGTTATGGTCGTGCAAATCTGCGATCTGACGATGAAGTACTGATTACAGAGATGGAGCATCACGCCAACATTGTTCCTTGGCAGTTATTGTGCGAACAAACCGGTGCCAAACTCAAGGTTGTTCCGTTTGACGATACGGGTGTACTGGAGATCTCGCGGCTTAAGGAGCAACTCACCGAAAAGACACGCATCGTTGCCCTGACACATGTCTCGAACGCATTGGGTACGGTCAACCCGGTCGGGCAGATTATTCAACTGGCGCACGATGCCGGTGCAGTTGTTCTAGTGGATGGTGCGCAGGCAATTCCGCACGGGCCGGTCGATGTCACTGCGCTGGAGTGTGACTTCTACACGTTTTCCGGACACAAAGTTTATGGCCCCACCGGCATCGGTGTCTTGTACGGTAGAGAATTTCTGCTCGAAGCCATGCCGCCATGGCAGGGTGGGGGTGACATGATCAAAACAGTTGGTTTTGATGAAACGACCTACAACGATCTGCCTTACAAATTTGAAGCAGGAACACCGCATATCGCAGGTGCCATTGGTCTGGGTGCTGCTGTGGATTATGTGGCAGCGCTGGGCCCCGATCGCATCGCTGTGCACGAGCATCACTTAATCAACTACGCAACCGAACGAGCGAACGCGGAAAAAGATATGCAGATTTTTGGCCAAGCACCAGACAAGGCAGGCATCCTGTCTTTTGTCCTGGATGGTATACACCCACACGACATCGGAACAATTCTTGATCATGAAGGAGTTGCGATTCGTACCGGACATCATTGCGCCATGCCGGTAATGACGCATTACGGGGTTTCGGCCACGGCAAGGGCCAGCTTCGGCCCCTATAACACGATCGATGAAATTGATGTGCTGTTTCAGGCGATGGAAAAAGTACGGGAGATGTTCAGACAATGACTGAACTGCGAGATCTTTATCAGGCCGTAATTCTCGACCACAACAACAATCCACGGAATTACGGTAAGTTAGCATCGGCCAATCGACATGCCAAAGGGGTAAATCCTCTGTGTGGTGACCAGGTCAATGTGTACTTTAGTCTCGACGACGACACCCGGGTGAAGGAAGTTGGATTTGAAGGCCGCGGTTGCGCGATCTGTATGGCGTCAGCTTCGATCATGACCGAGACCGTTAAACGTCTGAGCATCGTGCAGGCTGATCAGTATGTCACGGCATTCTGCAGCCTGGCAGGCGGTGAGAAATCCGAAGTCACAGACGGGCTTGATCTGTCGACGTTGAAAGTGCTGGCCGGCGTTAAGGCTTATCCCGCGCGTATTAAATGTGCCACCTTGGCTTGGTACACAGCCCGTTCAGCGTTGTCCAAGGGCGGCGCGAGCGTTACAACCGAAACCTGAAGGTGTAGAAAATCATGGGTATTAAGAAACACTACGATGCGTTTGTTGGCAAGTTTATGGGTGACGAAAATGAGGACTCGGCACTGCCCCATGAGGAATCAGTTAACTCGGTTAGTGGTGTAGAGTTTGTGGGGGATGGGTCGTCACTGGACCATGACAGTGCCGTGATTGAGCCTGTTTCAGAGGGTGCGATTGCTCCAGACACTGTAATCACCCCCACTGATGCCGACCAAGATTCGGTTGAGACAGAATCCGAACTAGAAACAGGGCCACAGGTTACGGGTGGTGGAGACCCCGAGCTCCGGGATCGAGTCATTACGGCACTTAAGGAAATCTACGATCCCGAGATACCGCTCAATATCTATGATCTAGGCCTGATCTACCGGATAGATATAGACCCGGACACTAATGCCAGCATTGATATGACGTTAACCTCGCCAAACTGTCCAGTTGCCGAGAGTCTTCCAGGTGAAGTTGAAAACGCCGCAAAAGCCGTTGACGGCATTGGTGATGTTCAACTTGAATTGGTCTGGGATCCGCCCTGGGATATGGATCGCTTGGGTGAGGCAGGTCGACTTGAACTGGGCTTGTTCTGAACGGCTATGAGCGATTGGTTAAACGTTGCATCCACTGACGAGTTGAAACCTGGCGAAGTCAAGGTTGTCGATGTAGACGGCACCGATGTCGCTTTGTTTAACATCGCTGATGAGTACTTTGCAATTGAGGACGCTTGCACTCATGACGGTGCGGAAATCGCTTCCGGATGTATTCACGGGGATGTCATAGAATGTCCAAGACATGGTGCTCGATTCAGTATCCGTACCGGCGAGGTTACAGCACCGCCGGCCTACGAGCCGCTTCACCTCTTCGCGCTTGAAGTGAGAGCGGAACAGATTTTTGTACGCGATGATAGGTGGGACTGAGGCAGCTAAATCAACACAGTATTTGATCCGTAGCCGGAAAATGACGAAAAAGCTGTTTATCAAAACCTTTGGTTGCCAGATGAACGACTATGATTCACGAAGGATCGTGGATCTGCTCGCTGAATCACACGGCATGGAAAAGACCGATGATGCCCAATCGGCGGATGTTCTGCTGCTGAACACCTGTTCTGTACGGGAGAAAGCGCAAGAGAAAGTATTCTCACAACTGGGTCGCTGGCGTGAATTGAAGGACAACCGGCCACAACTGGTGATTGGGGTGGGGGGTTGTGTGGCCAGCCAGGAAGGAGACGCAATTCTCAATCGAGCTCCGTATGTCGATCTGGTATTTGGACCACAGACCTATCATCGATTGCCATCGATGTACGATGCACTGATGTTAGAGCGACAGGGCCGGGTGGATGTCAGTTTTCCGGAGATCGAAAAATTTGACTACCTGCCTCCACCCCAGAGCGACGGTTGCAGAGCTTTCGTTTCCGTCATGGAAGGTTGTAGCAAGTATTGTACTTTCTGTGTCGTTCCCTACACCAGAGGAGAAGAATTCAGTCGACCGTTTGACGATGTAATCACAGAAATCTATGAACTTGCAGAGCAAGGTGTTAAAGAGGTAACTCTACTCGGACAGAACGTCAACGCTTATGCCGGTGCCCGACACGGTGGCGGCAAGGTCGGTTTTGCGGAACTGGTTCGTTACAGCACAGCAGTAGAAGGTATTGAGCGGCTGCGGTACACCACCTCTCACCCGATCGATTTTGATCGGGACCTAATAGACGTTTATGCCGATGTACCTGAACTTGTCAGCCATCTTCACCTCCCAGTACAAAGTGGCTCCGATAGGATCCTCAGGCTGATGAAACGTGGTTACACCGTGGCAGATTACGAACAGATTATCAGGCAAGTGAAGTTACAACGCCCAGAGTTGGTGGTTTCAACTGACTTTATAGTCGGATTCCCCGGTGAAACCGATGACGATTTTGATCAGACCATGGACTTGGTTGAGCGTGTGGGATTCGACCAGTCGTACAGCTTTGTTTACAGTGCCAGGCCGGGTACACCGGCCGCAGTGTTAACGGACGAATTGTCTGCAGAGGTCAAACAACAGCGGTTAATCCGCCTGCAGGAACGAATCCGGCAGTTTGCGAGTTCGATTAGTCAGCAGATGATTGGCACCATCCAACGGGTGCTGGTCGACGGACCGTCAAGAAAAGATCCCCAACAGTTAAGCGGTCGCACCGACAACAATCGGGTGGTCAATTTCTTGGGTTCTTCACAGTGTAAGAACCAGTTTGTTGATATCATGATAACCGAAGCCCTGCCGAATTCTCTGCGTGGCCACAGGGTTGAGGACACTTCTAAGAATTCTGCTATCATGAGAACCGGTCAAACACGGGCAAGCAACGCCGCTTGAAGACGATAACAACTCCGGTCACCTTCCACCTCAATCCGGAAAGCAACCAGCGCCTCGCTGGTTTGTGTGGTGAATACAACTTTAACCTCAAACAGGTCGAGGAACGTCTCGGTGTGAAGATTTCTCACCGGGGGCACCTGTTCTGCATAGACGGTAGGTTTGATGCTGTTAAGCAGGCAGAGACCGTGCTCCAAGCGCTGTACCGTGATACCGAGACTGATCCAACATTGACTGCGGAAAAGGTTCACTTGGCAATCTCGCAGATTCCGTACGATAAAGAAGCGGACGAACCAGAAGCCGAAGATATCGTGATACGTGTTCGCAAGACCATAATTCAGGGCAGGAATCCAAACCAGCGATCCTATCTGCGTAACATCATGACCCATGACCTCACCTTTGGTATTGGGCCAGCTGGTACCGGCAAGACATACCTAGCCGTCGCCTGCGCTGTGCAGGCCTTGGCAGATAACGAGGTAGACAGAATTATTTTGGTGCGACCCGCGATTGAGGCTGGTGAGCGTCTTGGTTTTTTGCCAGGCGATATCGGTCAGAAAGTGGATCCGTACCTCAGGCCTCTTTATGACGCGCTATACCTAATGCTGGGTTTTGAGCGTGTCGGCAAACTCATGGATCGAGGAATTATTGAGTTGGCACCATTGGCTTACATGCGTGGTCGTACGCTGAATGAATCGTTCATCATTCTTGACGAGGCTCAGAATTCGACAAGCGACCAAATGAAAATGTTTCTTACACGGATTGGCTTTGGTTCCAAAAGTGTAATCACGGGGGATGTGACACAGGTCGATCTGCCGAAGGGGTCTCGGTCAGGGCTTCGTCATGCCAGTGGTGTACTCGCTCATGTAGAAGGCATCGCGGTGTCTCAATTCACTTCACGTGATGTAGTCAGACATCCCTTGGTTCAGAAAATCGTGGAAGCCTATGAAGTCGACGAGGGGGAAAGACCAAAGTAGTGAATAATGCAATCGAAGTCCAACTGTGTCCTGACGACGAGCTAGTGCCAAATGGACCAAGAATTACAGCCTGGGTTGATTGCGCTCTGAAGTCTGTACAAAAAAGAGCTGTATCGATCACGGTGCGAGTTGTTACGCAAGAAGAAATGCAGAGTCTAAACGTCCGTTTCCGGGGCCAGAACTCCGCCACCAACGTTCTTTCATTCCCCTCGGACGATCGTGGATTGCAGCGCACGGGAGTCAGTGGTGATATCGTGGTTTGTTCAGTAGTTGTTCAAACCGAGGCACAAGAACAGAATAAAGCCGTGGATGCACACTGGGCCCATATGATTATTCATGGTGTACTGCATCTGTGTGGGTATGACCATACAACCGATGATGTGGCCACCGACATGGAATCCCTCGAAGTGCTAATTCTTCATCAGTTGGGATTTCCAGACCCCTACCAATTGCACTAGGCGATAGGCCCGGCTTATGTCAAATAGACAACAATGGTGGCGCCCTGTCATCAGTCGGTTGTGGCTTTTTCTTCGCGGGGTACCGTTGAGTCGAGAGCAACTGTTTAATGTGTTGCAGCAGGCCCATCACAGAGAATTGTTGGACGACGACACATTACTGATGATGGAACGCGTCGCGGCGGTTTCTGATCTTCAAGTAGATCAGGTCATGGTAGCCAGAGCGCAGATGGTCACCGTGGATTCCAGCCAGACGTTGGATGAACTGCTGCCGGTGATTATCGAATCAGCGCATTCGAGATTTCCAGTGACGGGTGGTGATCGCGATACAGTACTTGGGATCTTATTGGCCAAGGATCTGTTGCGCCATCTTCGTGAAAATGGTGACCATAACCTACCCTGGGAAAGGTTGTTGAGACCGGCGGTGTTTATTCCGGAGAGCAAACGTCTGAACGTGCTCTTGCAAGAGTTCAGGGCCAGTCGCAATCACATGGCTATTGTGGTGGATGAATACGGTGGTGTCGTTGGCCTGATAACCATTGAAGATGTACTTGAACAGATCGTAGGCGACATTGAGGATGAGCATGATGTCGATGAAGGAGCCGGTATGGTTCTCCGACGTGGCACTGACTATTGTGTGGTAAAGGCAATGATGCCGATCAGTAGTTTTAATCAAATCTTCGATACCGAACTAAACCCGCTGGAGTTCGACACATTGGGGGGGCTTATTACGTCCGAACTTGGCCATCTACCGGCCAGAGGTGAATCAGTAGACCTGCCGGGGATTCATGTCGAAGTACTCAGTGCCGACAGTCGTCTTCCCCGCTTACTGCGGGTCACTCGCAAACCTTTGCCTTGACACCGCCGGCAGTCGAAGTGGTCCGGCCAGCACATTGAGGTATAGCGGTTTATTGAGGCGGTGCGGTCCAACCCTTACTGCCGTCGCAGCCGGCAGTCTATTTCCGTTGGGTTTTGCACCGTTCGAGTATGCACTGGTGGCACCTCTGTCGTTGGCGGTACTGTTTTTGCTGTGGCTAACAGCCGGTCCGCTGCAGGCAGCTTTGTTGGGGTTCTGGTTTGGTATAGGCGCCTTTGGCGTGGGCGTATCTTGGGTTTATGTCAGTCTGCACGTCTTTGGCCAGATGCCCACTCCGCTTGCCATCTTGGCCGTTGTCATTTTTGTGTTGATGATGTCGGGATATATAGCGGCTACGGGTTGGCTACAGTCTTGTTGTCGTCAGCATGGGTCAGCGGTGAGACTGCTACTGATCATGCCCGCCTGCTGGATTCTTGGGGAATGGCTACGTGGCTGGCTCTTTAGCGGGTTTCCGTGGCTCTATCTTGGTTATGGGTTGATTGATACGCCGCTGGCGGCACTGGCGCCTGCCGGCGGCGTGTTGGCAGTCGGTGCCGCCGGCGCTGTTTGTGGTGCCGCGATCATGATGCTGGTTACAGGGCCGCTACGAGGCCGTGTGCTGGCAGTTTGTACCCTGGTCATCGTCGGAGCGGGCGTGTTGGTGCTCGATCGTATTGAATTTGTTCAATCTACTGGAAAGCCGCTTCAGGTCGCGATCATTCAGCAGAATGTTTCCCTCGAGCGCAAATGGTCTGCGGATAATCTTGAAGCGATCGCTCAGGGCTATTTGTCGGTTTCCCGGCAAGCAGAGCAGGCGGATCTGATTGTTTGGCCCGAAGCAGCACTGCCGCTTTACTATGACCAAATTCCGCCGGCCTACCTCACGCAACTCAGAGTGCTGCCGGCCGACATATTATTGGGCGTTCTGGAACGCAGCCGAAACAACGAGAGAACAGAGTTCTTCAATAGCGCACTGGGTCTGGGTGTAGTCGATTCTATGTACCGCAAACAGCGCTTGGTACCATTCGGTGAGTTTCTTCCATTCCGCCCACTGTTCAGTTGGGTACTGAACTATTTGAACATCCCGATGTCTGACTTTACGGCCTGGCCGACGGCGCAACTGCCAATGCGTCTGGCAGGTCAACCCGTCGGTGTTTCGATCTGTTATGAAAATGAATTTGGACATCTCATCAGAAAATCATTGCCAGCATCTGCATTGCTGATCAATCTCAGCGAGGAAGGGTGGTTTGGTAACTCTCTAGCTCCACATCAGCGACTGCAGATGGCCCGTATGCGAGCTATGGAAAGCGGTCGGGCACTGATCAGGGCCAGTAACAATGGACTGTCCGCGCTGATTTCTGCTGAGGGAAATCTACTCACCGTTGCACCACAGTTTCAACCCGAGACGGTTCGCGGTAGCGTTGTCCCGATGTCCGGTGCCACACCGTTTGTACGCCTGGGCAACCTACCGATATTGCTGCTGTCAGTATTAGTGATCGCAGGCTCATTCTTGAAGCGATTTAGCTACCGTACAGTCTAATGAGTCCTGAGCAGTCAGTGCTAAACTGCCCCGATGGAGACCTATTCTGATAACCGGCTGGTTGTGGCTATCTCTTCTCGAGCGTTGTTTGATCTCGAAGAGAGTCATCGTGTCTTCACCGAAGAGGGTGTTGACGCATATTGTCAGTACCAGATCAGCCACGAAGACGAGGTTCTAAAGCCCGGAGTGGCTTTTTCGTTGACCCGCAAACTGCTGAATCTTAACCGTTTAGAGAGAACCAACCGGCGTGTCGAAGTGGTGCTGATATCCCGCAACAGTGCTGATACTGGCTTGCGGATATTTAATTCGATCAGCCATTACGGGCTGGGAATTACACGAGCTGCATTTTCAGGTGGTGCCAGTCCGTTTCCCTACGTTGCCCCGTTTAATGCCGACCTGTTTCTTTCTACTGATCCCCAGGATGTGCGACGCGCGCTCGACGCTAACATCGCGGCCGCCACGATCGTGCCCTCGCAGATTGTTGATAGCGAGGGTGATCAATTACGGATCGCATTTGATGGCGATGCCGTTCTGTTTGCTGATGATTCCGAACGGGTCTACCAGGAACAGGGTTTGGTCGCTTTCTCCGAATCCGAACGGGCAGCGGCTGCTTCACCCATGGTCGGAGGGCCGTTCCGACATTTTCTTTCCATTGTTCACCACCTGCAGTCTGACTGGCCAGAAGATTGTTCACCAATCCGTACCGCTTTGTTCACCGCCAGGAGCGCACCAGCACACGAGCGGGTTATCCGAACACTCAGGGCATGGAACATACGCATTGATGAAGCCGTATTTCTGGGAGGGCTGGATAAAGGCGCCTTTCTGAGGACTTTTGGGGCGGACATTTTTTTCGATGATCAGACGGAACACTGCGAATCAACGCGCCAGTTTGTAGCAACCGGGCATGTTCCACATGGTGTAGCAAACGAAGGGGGTTGATGAAGTTTCGATGTAGCTTGATATAATTCGTCGGCCGGCTGTATGGATACGGCGCCAGCAGATCAATTTCCCTTGCTTGACTTCAATTTATGAAAACACTAATTCGCCAGACCATAACCTGTGCGTCGATCATGTTGCTTCTGGGGCCGATGCAGTCGAACGGAGCGGGCTTGCCGCTGTCAGTCGATGGCGAGACTCTGCCCAGTCTGGCGCCCATGCTGGAAGATGTACTACCGTCTGTGGTCAATATCTCGACCGAGGGGCGGGTGTCAGCTGGCAGCAGCCCTTTCCAATCGGATCCCTTTTTCGAGCGTTTTTTCAATATGATGCCCGACAGTCAACCCAGACAGCGCCGTACACAGAGTCTGGGATCGGGGGTCATCATTGACAGTGAATCCGGCTACGTAGTAACCAATCATCATGTGATCGAAAACGCGGATCAGATTCGTGTTCGTTTGGATGACGGTCGTTCGTTTGAGGCGAAGGTGGTGGGTGCCGATCCCGAAGCCGACGTCGCAGTCATCCAGATACCAGCACAAAGCCTGAAGGCGATCAAACTAGGCGATTCCGATTCGCTGCGCGTCGGAGATTTTGTGGTCGCGATCGGCAATCCGTTTGGATTAAGTCAAACGGCGACGTCGGGCATCGTCAGCGCACTTGGTCGAAGTGGACTCGGTATAGAGGGCTATGAGGATTTCATTCAGACCGATGCATCCATCAACCAGGGAAACTCGGGTGGGGCACTGGTTAATTTGCGTGGAGAACTGATTGGCGTGAACACCGCCATTCTTGCTCGAGGTGGTGGTAACGTAGGAATTGGTTTTGCCATTCCGGTCAATATGGTGGTGAGCCTGACCGCGCAGATCATTGAATTCGGTGAAGTACGGCGCGGTCGACTCGGTGTACACATTCAGGATCTAACCCCCGAACTTGCTGAAGCGTTTGGGGTTGAGGCCGGTAGTGGCGCACTGATTTCCAAAGTCATGCCGGATTCAGCAGCGAAGGCTGCGGATCTTCGGGAAGGCGATGTCATTACGATGGTAAATGGTCGGGCCATTAAAGGTGCTACAGAGCTTAGAAATGTTATCGGCCTGGCACGGGCGGATGAAGAAATTGAATTGACTTATATCCGTGATCGCAAGTCGTTCAACAAGAAAATACGTATCAGGGCGGTGGTTGCAGAATCGGGACGAGGAATACAGATCAGCGAAAGCTTCGAGGGCGCTCGTCTGGAGGACGTCGACGACAGCAGCAGTCAGAACGGCCAACCCGGCATAAGAGTTGTAGAGGTCACTTCAGGCAGCGCCGCCTGGCAGGCCGGTCTGCGTTCGGGTGATATTATTCTTTCGGTAAACCGGCAGTGGGTGTTTAGCCTGGAGGATCTGGTACAGATCGTAAACGGTAGAACAAGCGGACTGTTGCTGAATATTCAGCGCGGTGAATCAGCTTTGTTTCTAGTAATACCGTAACGAGAAACTGGTTCAGCATTTGACCACTACGGTTCAAACTAAACTTCAATCCAGGCCATGAAACAGGACCTTATCGCACCATCTATTCTTTCTGCTGACTTTGCAAAGCTGGGTGAAGACGTCGAAGCTGTGATCGCATCCGGCGCCGACATGGTGCATTTTGATGTTATGGACAACCATTACGTTCCAAATCTGACGATAGGTCCTATGGTTTGCCAAGCATTGCGCAGCCATGGTATCCAGGCCCCCATAGATGTCCATCTGATGGTAAAACCTGTGGATCGGATAATTCCCGATTTTGCCAATGCCGGAGCGACCTATATTTCTTTCCATCCTGAAGCCAGTGCCCATGTTGATCGCACGCTACAACTGATTCGAGACAACGGATGCCAGCCCGGCCTAGTGTTCAATCCCGCCACACCGCTAGATTCTTTGCGCTATGCGATACACAACGTAGACATGATTCTGCTGATGTCAGTAAATCCAGGATTCGCTGGACAGAAGTTCATCTCAACCACACTAGAGAAGCTTATGCAGGTTCGGGCGATGATCGACGAATCGGGCTTGGAGATACGACTTGAGATCGATGGGGGTGTCAATCTGGAAAACATAGGCGCCATAGCGCAAGCGGGTGCTGACACCTTCGTCGCTGGGTCGGCTGTTTTTGGTGCCGGTAATGATTCGGACCCAAACCGCTACGATTCAGTAATCGGTCAGTTACGTACTGCAATCGCCCAGGCTAGATGATGAGTCAGGCCGGCCTTGGTTCGGCCGGGCGATCCCTTTCACGCCCCCTGTCGGTACGCGCGGTACTGTTTGATCTTGACGGTACGCTGGTCGATTCCGCACCGGATCTGACCTTTGCAGCCAACAAGATGTTGAGTGCACTGGGATACCCCCCGGTGAATTGCTCGCAAGTGAAGGGTTGGGTCGGTGATGGTGTACGCAGTTTGGTCCGGCGTGCGCTAACCACGATTTTGGGAGATGTGCCAGCTGAATCCTTGATCGAGCAGAGCTATGTCCTCTTTCAGCGTTATTACGCCGAATCAGTTTATCAAGACAGTACGCTTTATCCCGGGGTCCATGAAACGTTGCAAACGCTGAAATCTAGTGGACTTGCATTAGCCTGCGTCACCAACAAACCGAGTCGTTTTACCAAACTGTTGCTGGAGAAATCCGGGTTAACAGGGTTCTTCGGCGCTGTGGTATCCGGCGACGATCTGTCACTGAAAAAACCCGATCCGGCGCCACTTGAGTTTGCCGCCGAGCAATTGGGGGTGCCGCTGACAGCCTGTGTGCTGGTTGGTGATTCGATCAACGACATTCGCGCTGCCGGCGCCGCCGGGATTCCGGTATTGTGGGCCACCTACGGATATGCCGGCCAGGATGACATTGAACAGGACGCAACTCATGGCGCAATAGATACGATTTTTCAGCTGTGTGAGTGCCTGCAAGTCGCCGGCTGAGTACAATGGACCTAGATCTCCAGGAGATCGACAATACTATTGCTGTTCACCAGCGCGACGAAAGCCTTCAAACCCCAATGACCTCACTATCAAACCATTTGTCGTGTTTACTGAACTAGGCTGTAGTCCACTGAGCCATACTGGGACCATGTGCCGTTCAGGAGAAATTCTGAAATGATTAGCCGTTTAGACTATGACCAGTATCGGGCTGCAGGTTACAACCGTATCCCCATGGTGAGGACGGTGCTGGCCGATTTCGAGACGCCTGTTAGCGCGTATGTCAAACTCGCACGGGGCGCATACAGCTACCTGCTTGAGTCCGTACAGGGCGGCGAGAAGTGGGGTCGCTACTCGATGATCGGATTGCCCTGTGCAACCGTGATCAAGGTCGACGGTGATCAGGTTGTGATTGAAGAGGCCGGTGAAGTTATTCACAGCCAGTCGACCGATGATCCACTGAGTGTTATTCAACAGATTCAGCATCAGTTCCGTGTTCCTCAGATCGATGGCCTGCCGAGATTTACCGGCGGTTTAGTCGGTTACTTCGGCTACGAAACAATCAATTATGTAGAAACACATCTGGGGGAGACTGCCAAACCCGATCCAGTTGGAGCACCGGATATTCTGCTGATGGTCTCAGATGAAGTGGTCGTGTTTGATAATCTCAGTGGTCGGCTCCATGTCATCGTACACACCGATCCTGAAACAGAGGATGCATTTGAAGTCGGTAATCACCGCTTAGACGAACTGGTGAGTCAGATTCAACAACAGACGGTGCTGGCGGCTGTACCAACCACGCCGCCGGTTGCCGAGGACGATTTTGTCTCTTCCTTTGAGCAACCAGAGTTTGAAGCTGCTGTTGACGTAGCCAAGGAATATATTCGCAGCGGTGATGTTTTTCAGACAGTGCTCTCACAGCGCCTGTCCATACCTTTTCGAGCCGAGCCACTGACCATGTACCGCGCACTACGCACAGTCAATCCGTCGCCCTACATGTACTATCTCGACCTTGAGGATTTCCACATCGTCGGCTCCTCTCCAGAAATTCTAGCCCGACTCGAAGACGGACAAGTTACGGTACGGCCGATTGCGGGCACCCGCCGTCGGGGACACACCGATGAAGAAGACCGGCATCTGGAGCAGGAACTGATTTCTGATCCCAAAGAGCTTGCCGAACATCTGATGCTGGTGGACCTTGGCCGGAACGATGTTGGTCGGATCGCCCAGATTGGTTCCGTCAAACTGACCGCCAAAATGGAAATTGAACGCTATTCACACGTGATGCACATTGCTTCTAATGTCGTGGGGCAACTACGGGATGACTACGATGCGATTGACGTGTTGCGTGCGACATTCCCTGCCGGAACAGTATCTGGCGCACCCAAGGTACGCGCAATGGAGATCATCGAAGAGCTGGAGCCAGACCGTCGTGGTATTTACGCTGGCGCGCTGGGTTACATTGGTTGGAACGGAAATATGGATACAGCAATTACGATCCGTACCGCGATCATTGCCAATGGACAGCTGTACATCCAAGCGGGCGCTGGTATCGTCGCCGACTCGATCCCTGCGCAAGAATGGAAAGAATGTATGAACAAAGGTCGAGCAGTGTTCCGCGCAGCAGCAATGGCTGCTCAAGGGCTCGATCTGGCAGTACTTGATAACTAGACCGGCGTAGTAACTGAAAGAGTTAGTCCAGGAAATTTAGACATGTTGCTCATGATCGATAATTACGATTCGTTTACGTATAACCTGGTGCAGTATCTGGGTGAGTTAGGT
>LUME01000281.1_pt1 | contig 35906 bp, 31 predicted proteins | sample 729951 | NCBI WGS metagenome assembly LUME01 (sample SAMN03860271, study PRJNA289734) | marine metagenome | biome: seawater column; feature: ocean; material: water; isolation source: Red Sea water column Station 34 - depth 200m | place: Saudi Arabia: Red Sea | collected 2011-10-15 | depth 200 m | reverse complement strand
CTTATGGTTCGATGAATCTGATCATGGTTTCAACGCCGGTAGAGATGCAAGGCTGTGGTTATCTTTTGCCTGACTCGGCTTCGGTCATCATGTGGCATATTCTGGCTATGTTTGCGCCGTCCTTTGTTACGGGGCACCTGATTCGACACTTTGGAGTTACTCGTATTATGGTGACGGGGACTTTACTGTTAGCGGTGTGTGTCACGATCAATCTCAATGGGTCGAGTTTAATTCATTTCACGGTTGCTCTGATCGCGTTGGGTCTTGGATGGAACTTTCTGTTTATCGGTGGTACGACACTGCTTGCAGACGCCTATCGGCCGGCTGAAAAAGCAAAGACACAAGGCTTTAACGACTTGATTATATTTAGTACCGTTGCCATGACCGCGGTAACGTCCGGATTGATGCACCATCACTTTGGCTGGGAGAACATCGTACCGTGTGAAATCGACCCTCCTATTCTAGTGATGAGGATCGGTTCGGGGTGCCATTGCATTAGCATCCCCGCTGCAGGATTGAGACCCGGTTTTCTACGGCTAAGGCCGAATTATTTATTTGGAAAAAAGACTGGTGGTGTCCAGTAGGGTGTCGGCATTAATCACTGCATGGTAAGTCGGAGGCGCGTCGGCTTTTCTTGTGGCTTTTTTAATGATGGCTGCCAGATTGGGTTTCTTGTCGGCAGGTGTCTCACCTTTTCCAATACCCCCACCGAACTCAACAAAAGTATCAAGGCCACTGTCCAGTGCGCTGATAAGGTTTTCGTGCCAGCGTACAGGATTAGTTAACTGCCAGAACAGGCGTGATTTGATGATGTCTGGATCGTGATCATGAAATCCGCCTGTGTAGTTTGAGAGCACACGAATCTGAGGTGATATCAGTGGAGCTTTGTCGAGGATGAGTCTGAATCGACGTGCAGCTTCAACCATATAGTATGTGTGAAATGCGCCTTCCGTTTTGAGTCGGGAACTGCGCTTCTTGGGAAATTGTTCAGTTAGTTCGTCGACCAGTTTATCCAGGTCTTCGGAAAGGCCACCCACAACGGTTTGGTCAGGTAGATTACAGGCTGCAATGCTGGAGAAGTGTTTTTCTGCCAGCAACTCAGCCTCTTTGAGACCAAGCGGAAGTGCCTCCATTTCACCAGCACCATAGTTTCCCATCAGCGTACCGCGGTGGTGGACAAGGCTCAGTGCGGTTTTGAATTCCAGTGCCCCGGCAGCTACCAGTGCAGTGTATTCACCCAAGCTGTGTCCGGCGGATGCTTCGGCTGAAATCGGTTTGCCCAGGAGTTCCTGGAATATCCGCAGGCAGGCAACAGAGTGAGTCAGGAGTGCCGGTTGCGTATAGCGGGTGAGATGGATTTGTTCTTGTGGGTCTTTGAAGGACAATGCCGCCATGTCGTAGCCGAGGATCTCTGAAGCTTCATGATAGGTTTGACGTACACAGTCGTATGTCTGATAAAGGTCCTGGCCCATTCCAAGGTACTGGGAACCCTGGCCGGGAAATAGAAACAAAATTCGTTGATTTGGATGATTCATGATGAGAGTTTGAGTTGATTACGAAAAATACAGGCACTGATGTCTCGTAGAATTTCGGGGAGTCATTTTAATGGCTAATGTGGCCGTCTGCTTGGCACCAGATCATAAAGGCACGGCAGGATAGTGTTGGGCTGTCGGTACACAAAAAATACCCATCACGGAGGGCGCGATGGGCCAATAAAGATGGTCAACCTTAAGGAGTTCTGGAAGGTATAATTCCGTTTAAAATAGTATCTTTAGAAAGAAAGTTTGTCAATCAGCACGAAGTGTAAACTTTATCACACAGCCCGTGATCTGGATGGTGGCCTGGCGGACAAATGTCATTGCTTAGGGAACCCAGACCAACAGGGTTGGGTTGCTTGCTGTTCAAGCGATCCTGTTTACGTGAGCCCGTGTAATACCTTATGCTGAACTGATGCCGATCTATATTGCAAGGCACGGTCAGACCGATTGGAATCTCCTGGAGAAGTGGCAATCGACAACGGATGTACCGTTGAACAAAACTGGATATCGACAGGCTGAAAATCTCAGGGATAAACTTTCACAGCAGGGTGTTCGCTTTAGCGCCGCAATGACATCGCCACTGCTTCGTGCTGTCGAGACAGCGAAAGTACTGCTTCAAGGGAGTCATGTGATCGCGCAGGACAACTTGGCTCTGATCGAACTCGACATGGGGGATTACGAAGGACGCAAGGAAAAAGATGTACGGGATTTGCTGGGAAATGAAAAATATAATCAATGGCGATCAACCATGATGCGCGTTCCCGCGCCCGGTGGGGAGAGTATCACTGATGTCGCCTGCCGTTTGCAGCCCGTTGTCACTTGGCTGGGCCAGCAGATTGGTAACGTACTGATCGTGGGTCATCAGTACGTCAATATGGCGCTCAAAGCGCAACTCTCCAATCGATTTGAAAGTAGTGATCTTCTGGAATTCAAACAGGCCAACGATGAAATAGATATCTGGGATCATCAGTCCCGTCGGTCGATTGGCCTGATCAAATTAGATAATTTTGATAGCGACCACTTACGAGTTTGACCCCCAGGCCGCTGTCGCGCATCTGCGACATGTTGACCGGGGCATGGACCGACTGATCCAGCAGGTTGGGCCGTTGGAACTGCCGGTTAAGCGAAATCGTTCCGTTTTCGAGTATCTAGTCCGGAGTATCGTCTATCAACAGTTGAGTGGTAAGGCGGCAGCGACGATTCATGCGCGTTTATTAGCGTTGTTTCCGAATCGCCGTATCGATTCGGATCGGTTGCTGAAAATGTCGGATAACAGACTTCGAAGTGCTGGGTTGTCGCATTCCAAGTGCCTGGCGTTAAGAGATCTGGCCGCTAAGGCCCGCTTGCGGGAGCTACCCACAACTCGTCAACTGCAACGACTAGCCGACCAGGAGATCATTGATCGTTTGACGCAGATCCGGGGGATTGGGCCGTGGACAGTACAGATGCTGCTGATTTTTTATCTGGGTCGACCTGATGTATTGCCCGTCGGGGATCTGGGTGTGCGCAAGGGTTACCAGCAGCTCAGAGGATTTAAGATTCTTCCGGATCCGGACAAGCTGGAAAGAGCAGGGCGACGATGGCGTCCCTACCGGTCGGTTGCAACTTGGTATCTTTGGCGCGCTCTGGATATTGTGCTACCGACGGACTGACTAGGACTCAGCCGTTTGCTGTACCCTTATTTGCCATCAGCATGTGATACCGAGTCAGGAGGAGTTCCTCACTTTCAGTACGTTCCGGATCGACAACAATACATTCAACGGGACAGACCTCGACGCACTGTGGGACCTCGAAGTGTCCAACACATTCGGTACAGTGAAGCGGTTCGATTTCGTAAATTTCTTCTCCCTGGTAGATGGCATCATTTGGGCACTCGGGCTCACAAACATCACAATTGATGCATTCATCAGTGATTATCAGCGCCATAAAATATGTCTCATTACAAAACGTACTCGATACACCGATTGAGTATTGGTCAGGCGGGATCTTTCCCTGCTAATTTTCGGGCCAGTGCGTCGTTGACGGATGGATCGAGGAACTGACTCACATCACCACCCATTGAGGCGATTTCCTTAACTAGGGATGCCGATACAAAAGTGTATTGCTCCGAAGGTGTCAGGAATACAGTTTCCACATTGCTGTCGAGTCTTCGGTTCATTGCAGCAAGTTGAAATTCATATTCAAAATCTGAGACTGCGCGTAGACCTCGCAACACAACCGATGTGTTGTGCTCATTTACGCAATTGACTAACAGCCCTGAAAAGCTGGACACGCTTACGTTGTCAATATGTGAGAGGACTCTTTGGGTCAGTTGGAGGCGTTCCTCTACGGAAAACAAGGGACTTTTTGCGGTGCTGGCAGCGATCGCGACGACCACATGTTCAAACATGCGACTGGCGCGTTCAGCAAGGTCAATATGTCCGTTGGTTATGGGATCGAATGTGCCCGGATAAAGTGCTCTGGCGGTCATAGATTCTGGTCTTCTGATGCCGATTAAGGTAAGTTCGCCATTATAAATCCAATCTTCTTGTCAGCGAACATTTGGGAGAAATCATGGAGACAGTAAATTTTATCAGCATGGCGCAGGGTACACGTGAGGAATACGAGTTACTGGACCGTTACGAGGCCGAATTTACGGACTCTCTAGCGCACAGAATACTCGAGCAGCTCGAACGACTGGACGACTCAGTTTCTGGGTACAAGGTCAGCCGACTCGAGCACTGTCTACAGTCAGCGACTCGCGCACATCGCGCAGGAGAGCCAGAAGAAGTTGTGGTTGCCGCTCTGGTTCATGATATTGGTGACATGATTGCACCGTTTTCCCACAGTGAATTAGCGGCGGCAGTACTGCGTCCTTTCGTGTCCGAGAAGATTTACTGGATTGTCAAGCATCACGGCCTATTCCAGATGTATTACTTTGCACACCATCTGGGTGGTGATCGGAATGCCCGCGATCGTTACCGCGATCATCAGTGGTACGATGACGCTATTCGATTCTGTGAGTTCTATGATCAGAACTGTTTTGATCCTGATTATGACTCCGAACCACTTGCGTTCTTTGCACCCATGGTAGAACGGCTATTTAGGCGAGAGAATATCCATGATTTTGAGACTGATGTACGTTACGGTGATCGCGCCGTTGCCTGATTTACCAGCACTGACTGTCATGGGTTCTAGCAAAATCAGCCCAGTTTATCGGTATCGTCAGATCAAGCGATCGAGTTGATCGCTAAACGTGATCTGAAATAGGCGACAACTGACTTGACCGGCATGACCACTGCGTAGTTCTTCCCAATGTTTGGGATAGGTTAGTTTTAGGCGGCGTTCGGTCTCGACATAAACCATCGTACCTGGCGCCAGTTGGTGAGACTGCAGACGCGCGATTGAACGACGGGCCAGGTCGCTGTTGTAAGGCGGGTCCAGAAAGACAATATCGAACGCCTGGTTGTTGCTGCCCAGCCATTCCAGCGCGTCTTCACAATACACGCTGACCTGGTGGGCGCGCAGGCGCTCACGGTTTTTGTTGATTTCCTCGTAGCATTGCTGATTATTGTCGACCAATACGACCTGTGCTGCCCCCCTGGAGGCGGCTTCGAACCCCAGTGCACCACTGCCACAGAATAAATCCAGACAACGCGCTCCTTCTATAACAGGGGCAAGCCAGTTGAAAAGTTTTTCGCGAATAGCATCTGGGGTTGGACGAAGATCCGCACCGCCCTTGAAATACAATGTATGCCGCTTCCATTGGCCACCGATGATCCGCAGGCGTCCACGGTTACGTTGGAGAGGGGCGTTCTTAGTCCGTGGCATGGTGGGCTCGAGTCAGCGACAGTGCTCAATGATACGATATAGAGCAGTGGTTAATGATTAATGTTGTGTATTGTGGAGTACTGATGCCTGAGTCAGATGAATCCAGGGGGTTTTTTACCCGTCTCAAAAAGACACGGGAATCGATCGCTGCCAATCTGTCGGGGTTGTTCGGGTCTGGATCAGCAGTGCTTGATGACGCAGCTTTTGATGATCTGGCAGATCAACTCATCCTGGCGGACCTAGGTGTTGAGGCCAGTACTCAGATCGTAGCAGCCCTGCGACGTCAGGCTGTTTCCACGCGAGTCGAGACGAAAGAACAATTGAATTCGGTACTTAGAATGCAGTTGTTGGAGATCTTGCAACCCTCGGTTCGGTCACTTGGACTGCCTGCAGCCTCAGTCAAACCGTGGGTGGTGGTTATGGTCGGGGTCAACGGAGTCGGTAAGACAACAACCGCGGCCAAACTGGCGCACTGGTTTACCCAACAAGGCCTCAAAGTTATGTTGGGCGCCTGTGATACCTATCGAGCTGCAGCTATAGAGCAGTTGCAGGTCTGGGGCCAGAGGCTTGCTGTCCCAGTTATTGCTCAGCAGCGTGGCACTGATGCAGCGGCTGTTGCCCACGATTCTTTGAGTTCTGCACGGGCTCGTTCTGTCGATGTTCTAATTATTGACTCTGCAGGTCGGCAGCACGTTAATACTGAACTGATGGAACAGTTACGGAAGATGAATCGGGTAATCCAGCGTCTGGATGACAGTGCTCCACACGAAATTCTGCTGGTCGTAGATGCCGCAACCGGTCAGAACGCATTGGCACAGGTTGGTGCTTTTGCAGCGTCGGTCGGGGTCACTGGATTGTGTGTGACTAAGCTCGATGGCACTGCCCGGGGCGGGGTCCTGGTGGCACTGGCACAGAAATTCCAGTTACCGATTTACTTTGTCGGTATCGGTGAGTCGGTTGAAGATTTGCGTCCGTTTGACGCTGAAGCGTTTGTGACCGCACTGATCGGTGAAGGTGGATAAACTCATGTATCTCAGCCAGATGATAGATTATCTGACTAAGTGGCCTTATCTAGTTGAAAAATTGCGTAAATAGTAAATATGATTGATGAATATTATGTTAGCACTCTGTATAGAAGAGTGCTAAAATAGCGGTATCTTATGAACTTGGAGTCGCTATGACCCAGACACTACCCATTGTATTGGATGTTGGGCCTGGCCAGGGATTATCACGCTACCTGCAGGCTATCAACGATGCCCCGATACTTTCACAACAAGAAGAGAAAGATCTAGCTCGACGCTACAGCGAGGGAGAGGATCTCGAAGCAGCGCGCCTGCTGGTGTTTTCCCATCTTCGCTATGTTGCCTCAATTGCCCGAGGATTTACTGGCTATGGTCTACCGCTTGCCGATCTGATTCAAGAAGGTAACGTTGGACTGATGAAGGCTGTGAAACGTTTTGATCATGACAGAGACGTGCGACTGGTTTCTTTTGCTGTGCATTGGATCAAGGCTGAAATTTATGAATATGTGGTTCGTAACTGGCGGATGGTCAAAGTTGCGACAACCAAAGCACAGCGAAAACTGTTCTTTAACCTGCGGAAAAATCGAAACAGACTGGGTTGGATGAAGCAGGATGAAATCGATGCCATGGCCGAGGACCTCAATGTCGATACCTCAACAGTGCGGGAAATGGAAGGCCGAATGACCGGCGCCGATATCGCCTTTGATGTGGATACTACCGACGACGACGAAAGCACATTCTGGGCACCTTCTGAAACTCTGAGCGACTACAGTGCAGATCCTGGAACACTGACGCTCAAAGCAGACGAGGCACGGGTAAGGCAACAGCAACTTGATACAGCACTTGATGTCCTCGATGAGCGTAGCCGCGACATCATTCAATCGCGCTGGCTTGCCGAGAATGGCAAGAAGACCACACTAGGGGATCTTGCTGAACAGTACGGTGTATCGGCTGAACGTATCCGTCAGATCGAAAAAAGAGCATTAAAGCAGATGTACTCAGCAGTGAGTACCTGATCGATCCGTAGCGCAAGCTTGTAAGAAAGCCTCCCCCAGTGGGGGCTTTTTTTGCCGTATGACGGTGTATGGGTAGCGTACTGCTATAATTGATACATCAGCTGTAGGTTAGCCAGCGTTATCCCCCCGCTGTTTTACTAAGGACCACCAACCGTGACCAGCGACAAGATCAAAAAGATCGTACTTGCCTATTCTGGCGGGCTTGATACGTCAATTATTCTCAAGTGGCTGCAGGATCGGTATGACTGCGAAGTGGTGACATTTACAGCAGACCTTGGGCAGCAGGAAGAAATCGAACCCGCACGTGAGAAAGCGGCAGGACTCGGGGTGAGGGAGATATACATTGAGGATGTTCGCGAAGAGTTTGCCCGTGAATATATTTTCCCGATGTTCCGTGCCAATGCCGTCTATGAGGGCGAATATATGCTCGGCACCTCCATAGCCAGACCACTGATTGCCAAGTGGTTGGTGAAAATCGCCGAATCCACAGGCGCTGATGCGATCTCCCACGGCGCGACAGGCAAAGGTAACGATCAGGTTCGATTTGAGTTGAATGCCTATGCGTTGAATCCCGAGATAAAAATTGTCGCACCGTGGAGAGAATGGGAACTTGGTTCACGTGACAGCCTGGTCGCCTACGCTCGCCAGCACGGGCTGCCAGTCGATGATCGTTTCTCACATTCCATGGATGCAAATCTTCTACATATCTCCTACGAGGGTGGTGAGCTCGAAGACCCGTGGGTTACGCCTGCCGACACTATATGGCGATGGACTGTTTCGCTCCAGGATGCGCCGAATGAGCCTGAGAATATTGAAGTCGGATTCCAACACGGTGATCCAGTAGCAATCGATGGCGAGAAGTTGACACCGGCTGCGATGATGGAAAGACTCAACGCGCTTGGTGTCCGGCATGGGATAGGTCGTGCGGATTTGGTTGAGAACCGTTATGTCGGGATGAAATCCAGGGGCTGTTACGAAACCCCAGGTGGCACCATTTTGCTTAAAGCACATCGTGCAATCGAATCGATAACTCTGGACCGTGAGGTTGCACATCTTAAAGATGAATTAATGCCACGCTACGCCAAGCTGATCTACAACGGCTACTGGTTTTCGCCGGAACGTGAGGTTATGCAGACAATGATTGACCAGTCACAGCAGGTCGTCGATGGCCAGGTCAGACTGGAGCTTTACAAAGGAAACGTTACCGTGCTGGGTCGGTGGTCAGAAAATTCTCTGTACGATGAAACGATCGCAACATTTGAGGATGATGGCGGTGCCTACCAGCAGCGTGATGCAGAGGGATTCATAAAACTGAATGCGTTGCGAATGCGCGTTGCGACCAGTAAAGGGCGCCAGCGGAGCAGCGACTAAACCCATCCAGGCGAGCAGCCATTCGGTGACCCAGCCGCGTTTTGAATTGACCTTTCTGGCACCTAGGTTCTGGGGCCACTGGCTCGTGATGCTGATGATCGCGATCTGTATCATCCTTCCTCGACGTCTGGTTTTGAAGGTGGGTAGTGCATTGGGTGATATGTTTTACCGAAGTAACGAAAAGCGGCGAAAGATCGCAGAGATTAATGTCCAGATGTGTTTTCCTGATCTTTCTGTCGATCAACGCCAGCGGATGGTCCGCCAACACTATCGACTCTATGGGCGTGCGCTCATCGATTATGGTGTGTTGTGGTGGGGGTCGACCGCCAGAATAGACAGCCTGTGTACGGTGACTGGAAAGAACATACTCAAAGACCTTGAAAAAGCCGGCCGACCAGCGATCATCCTGATGCGGGATCAGGGACTTCGTGGACTGGTCAAAGCCATAAAAGGTGGCAGGATTGCTTATTTGATTCCCGATGAAGATCTGGGCGATACCAACTCTGTGTTTAGCCCTTTTTTTGGTATCCCGACCGCGACAGTACCGGTCGTCGGTTGGCTGGCAAAGATGACCGATGCTGCGGTGGTGCCCGTGTTCACCCGTATGCTCGATAATGGTCGCTACGCGTTCGACATCAAGCCGCCACTGCCCGGATTTCCGATTGGTGATAAGCAGGCAGACGCAGCAACGGTAAATTCGGTGTTCGAAGCGCAGATCCGATCGGCGCCTGAACAGGCGCTTTGGACGTTCAAGTGGTTCAAGACGCGTCCTGATAACGACGTGTCACCCTACCACTGACTTCACCATCGAAGTTCAAAATGAGCCATTTCTGATTGGAACCACGTTGAATATTCTGATCATCAAACAGACCTCCCTGGGGGATGTGCTGCATGCTACAGCTGCCCTGAGTGCAATTCGTGAAGCCTATCCGTCTGCCCATCTGACTGTATTGACGTCCACAGATGCTCAAGAACTTCTGGCGCATAACCCCAATATCGATGAACTCATTATTTTTGACCGCTATGGCGTCAAACGTGACTGGTGGAGGCGACCGGGCCGGACCTTTCAACAGTTTATGCAGGCTCTCAGGGCCGTACGCCTGAAGGAGTACGATCTGGTCCTGGATCTTCAAGGCAGCTGGAAGACGGTGATTTTTCTTTGGGGAGCACGAGCCAGAAGACGGCTGGTTAAAGGACGCTGGTGGTTCGCGGAGCGTTTTAGCCAGCCAGCGTTGCATGCCATAACAGAGATGGCAGGGGTGCTTGAGCTGGCTGATATTCCGCCGGGAACAGGCAAGATGGAAGTCGAGGTCGCGCCACAGGTACGAACCGCGGTCGACCGCATATTAGATGGTCTCCCAGGGCCTGGTCTAAAACTTGCGGTGTTCAGCCCCGTGACCCGCTGGCCAACTAAGAACTGGCCTATCGCAAATTTTCTGTCCCTGGCCGAACGTCTGTCAGACGAATGGTTCATCCTGTTCACGGGCAGTGCTGAGGATCGTACATTCCTGGAAATGTCTACAGGCACGCTATCACCCGAAAAGGGCAACTGTCTGGCAGGTCAACTGAGCCTGCCGGAATTCATTGAAATCGTTGGCCGGGCTGATCTTGTGTTAACCGGCGACAGTCTCGCAATGCATCTGGCAGTGGCTAAGTCGCGCCCACTCGTCGCATTGTTCGGACCGACAGATGAGACTCGGGTAGGTCCACTCGCTTCTGGACAGGTGATTCGAGCAAATGTCGCTTGCGAGCGTTGTTATCTCAGGCAGCGATGTCATCGACGCTGTATAGAAAAGATTACGGTACAGCAGGTCCTTGACGTGATTGAACACGGTACAAAGGAATTGTCTGCCGGGGAGACAGGTGTATAAACACGTGACTCGCCAGTTAGTGTATTCCCTCAGTGGTTCGAATCAGGCTCGCCAGAAGGTGGGCGTCAGCAGTACCAACAAAGTGAAGATCTCCAGCCGACCCAGCAGCATGCTGACACACAGAATCCACTTCCCTGGGGCGCTGATTCCGGCGTAGTTTTCGGCGACGGCGCCAAGCCCTGGACCGAGATTGTTCAAACAGGCCGTAACCGCAGAAAAAGCCGTAACCAGGTCGACTCCGGTGGCCGTCATCGCCAGTGCAAGTATCACATAGCTCAGTGTGTACAGTGCAAAAAACCCCCAAACAGCATCGATAACCGATTCGGGAACCGGTTTTCCGCCAAGTTTTATCGGAATCAAAGCGTTGGGATGAATCAGTTGGTCGATCTCGCGCCGGCCCTGTTTGTAGATGAGGATGGCCCGTACGATTTTCATACCGCCAGCAGTCGAGCCAGCACAACCCCCGACGGTACTCACCAAGATAAGCATGATCGGCAGAAAAGAGGGCCACCAGTGAAATCCGGTGGTGGTATAACCTGTCGTAGTGGCGATTGAGACGACCTGAAAAATTCCGTGCCAGAAGGTTGCTGCTGGGTCGTTGTAGGTATGGGCCAGTGTCAGGACAATCAGCGCCACGACCGAGATCGAAAATAGCACACCAAGAAATACCCGTACTTCTGGATCTTTGAGGTAGGTCAGAAGCTGGCGTGCGCGTAGCACACTAAAGTGAAGTGCAAAATTGATACCGGCCACAATCATAAAGACTACGGCAATCCCGGCGATGACGGGACTGTCAAAGAACCCAATACTCTGATCATGAGTAGAAAACCCACCGATCGCTACGGTGGAGAAACTGTGCCCGATGGCATCAAAAGCACTCATGCCGGCCAACCAGTAAGCGAGCCCACAGGCAACTGTTAATCCCAGATAGATATACCAGAGCGCCTTTGCAGTTTCCTTGATTCTGGGAGTAAGTTTTTTATCCTTGACAGGGCCTGGCACCTCGGCGCGGTAGAGTTGCATCCCTCCAATACCCAGCATAGGCATGACTGCTACGGCCAGCACGATGATACCCATACCACCGAGCCATTGAAGCTGTTGCCGGTAATACAAAATAGAGATCGGTAGATTATCCAGTCCGGTTAGCACAGTTGCTCCAGTCGTCGTCAGCCCGGACATAGACTCGAAAACTGCATCGGGCAGAGTCATGGCAGGATCAACGGAAAGTAGAAAGGGAATGGCACCGAAGCCCGCTAATACTAACCAGAACAGGACTACGATCAAGAATCCATCACGCAGTCTGGGTTCGTTTCTCTGCCGACGAACCGGCCACCAGAACAACAGGCCGGCGGCCAGTGTAATCAGGTAAGAGATGACAAACGGCAGCGTGCTACCGTCTTGGTTTACTATACTGATTACAAGTGGTGGCAGGAGTGTCGTACTGAAAAGTGTCAGCAGTATCCCTACGATCTTCAAGACAGCCTGATGTTGCACTCGCGTGATCCTGGGGTTCAGACGAAGGTTACTTTCACCTGGAATAGTTTCTCGACATCGCGAATATACTTTTTATCGATCACGAACAGGATGACATGATCCTCAGCCTCGATGACGGTGTCATGATGGGGGATGATGACTTCCTGATTCCGCAACAAAGCACCGACCCTAGTACCCGAGGGAAGGGAGATTTCCTCTATACGGCGACCTACGACGCTGGAGCTTGTCGCGTCGCCGTGAGCAATGGTTTCTATTGCTTCGGCGGCACCGCGACGAAGCGAATGTACAGCAATCGTGTCACCACGCCGGACGTGAGTCAGTAGCGAACCCACCGTAATAAGACTGGGGGAGATAGCGACATCCAACACACTGCTTTCAATCAGGTCGACGTAGGCGGAACGGTTGATCAGCGCCATAGCACGGTGAGCGCCCAGTCGTTTTGCTAGCATAGCCGAAAGGATATTAGCTTCGTCATCATTGGTGAGTGAACAGAAGACGTCCGTGGCATCGATATTTTCCTGTAGCATGAGGTCCTCATCGGCAGCATCTCCACGAAGAACGATGGTTGCATCCAACTGTTCTGCAACCTGGCGTGCCCTTTCAGCGCCGTGTTCTACCAGTTTGACCTGGTAGTTGTTCTGCTCCAGGCTTCGGGCCAACTGTAGGCCGATCTTGCCAGCACCCACTAACATGATGTTCTGGCCGGGTGCTTCCACAGCGCAGAATTCACTCATGACAATAGGTATGTGGGGCGCAGCGGCAACTATGAACACTTCGTCATCGGGTTCGATAATTGTGTCCCCCTCGGGGATGATTGGCCTGTCGTGACGGTAAATAGCTGCGACACGGGCTTCAACAGTGGGCAAGTCTTCACGAATCGTGCGGAGTTCGCGGCCCACCAGGGGGCCCCCATGGTAGGCTTTAAGGCCCACGAGCTGTATCTTTCCTCCAGCAAAATCGACGACCTGAAGTGCACCGGGATACTCAATGAGGTGCAATACATGTTGTGTGATCAACTGTTCCGGGCTGATGATGACATCTACCGGTATCGATTCGTCTGAAAATATTTCTGTGTGTGTCAGATACTCAACAGAACGAATTCGGGCGATCTTTTTGGGGGTTCGGAACAGCGTATAGGCGACCTGACAGGCCGCCATGTTGACTTCATCCTTGTCAGTGACGGCGAGAATAAGATCTGCATCTGGACCTCCAGCCTGTTCCAGAACGCTTGGATGAGATGCTGATCCAACGATCGTCCTGATATCGAGGCGATCCTGCAAGCCTTCCACTTGCGATGCAACGTTATCGATCAGGGTGATGTCGTTGTCCTCTTTAGCGAGGATCTCGGCAGTTGAGGTGCCAACCTGACCTGCGCCGAGGATAATGATTTTCATTCGATGCCTAGATGCATTGCTAAGGGGCTTGTTTTAAGCTCGATTCTTGACTGATTTGGGATTGATACCCAGGCCCTTGAGTTTTCTGTAAAGGTGTGTGCGTTCCATACTGCATCGTTGTGCAAGTGCCGTCATATTACCGTTTGTTTTGACGAGGTGATAATTGAAGTAGTCGCGTTCAAACTGTTCCCGCGCCTCCCGCAACGGTTGATCGAAGTCTGGAACAACTTGTGCGACCATGTCGGTGGATACCGGGGTTGCTGCACTGCCCATGGTCTCTCGGGTTTCGTCCGCGTCAATTTCCTCAGTGTTAGAGGTGATTAGCATTCGATGGATGAAGTTACGCAGTTCTCTGATATTGCCCGGCCACGGTCTATTCCGGAGGTAATTTACGGCAGCCGTTGAGAAGCGGTGGAATGAGAGATTTTCGGATTCCAGGATCTGGTTAGTGTAATAGCTTATCAGGTCTGGTATGTCTTCCCGATGATTTCTCAGTGCTGGAACGTCGATTGGAACGGCATTGAGACGATAGAACAGATCTTCTCTGAATGTGCCCTGTCGTGTCTTTGATTCAATGTCCTGGTTGGATGTGGAGAAGATCCTGACATCGAACTCAACACGTGTTCTCCCCCCGATCCGATAGAACCGGCGTTCTTCCAGTGCGCTCAACAGTTTTGCCTGAATCTCGAGGTCCAGGTCACCGATTTCGTCGAGTACCAGAGTGCCACCATGGGCCTGTTCAAATCTACCAGTCTGTATGGAATCGCCATCTTCATAACCAAAAAGTTCTATTGCGATGTTTTCCCCTGGTATAGAAGCGAGGTTGACTTCGATAAATGCCTGCTCCTTACGCCGGCTGGCTCGGTGCAGTGCACGGACCACGACACCTTTTCCGCTGCCGGGTTCACCCCGGACCAGAACCCAGCTTTCGCCCGGAGCAATTTGATCAATCTGTTGTTTGAGTTCTTGGATATTCGGGCTATGACCGACAAGCTCTGCTACCGGTTCTAACTGGCGTCTGAGTTGGGTGTTTTCCGCGAACAGTTGCCGGCTTTCAAGCGCACGTTCGACAGTAACCAGCAGTTTGGCAGTAGACAGTGGTTTTTCGAGAAAATCGTACGCCCCGAGTCGCAAGGCATCAACGGCTGTTTCTACCGTTCCATGGCCTGAGATCATGATGACAGGAGGACGATTACTACTTTGTGCGCACCACTCGGTGAGAAGGGTGATGCCATCGGTATCTGGCATCCAGATATCGAGCAGTACCAGATCAGGGCTAAGGCGATTGAATTTTTCGCGTGCCTCAGATCCGTCACCGGCCGAATCCACCTTGTAACCTTCGTCTTCGAGGATTTCGCTGACGATGCCCCGAATATCGGGCTCATCGTCGACGACTAGGACAGTTTGATTATTCACGTTTGCCTTGCCGATCGTCTATCGAGGCTCCCTGAGACTGGGCCACCGGCAGGTGAATTATAACGATAGCACCGCCTTTGGGCAGATTTGTCGCCCGCATGGTGCCCCCGTTCTCTTCGATTATCCGACGGCTAATCGGTAGTCCCAGTCCACTGCCAGAGGTTTTGGTGGTGACGTAGGGTTCAAAAATACGGTCCAACGACTTCGCCGGAAAACCCGGCCCGTTATCCTGAAGTTCCAGTACCAAAAGATTATCTTTAGCGTGGTCTATTCGCGTACTCAGTTTCAGTTCTCCACCTTTGTCACCCAGTGCATCGGATGCATTGATAATCAGATTATTCAGTACCTGTCGAATTCCAGCTGGGTCAGTCATGATCTGCGGTAGATCATCAGCAAGGTCGAACAGGAACCTGATCCTGGTTAAGTGGGTGACATGGAGTTCTGTGATGTCCCGAATCAGCGTATTGATATCCAAGCGCCTGGGTCGCGAGATCACTGGTTGTGCATAGTCAGAGAACGCATTGACCATTGACTTCATCGATTCAACCTGTTGGGCAATTGTTCTGGTCGCACGGTCCAGTATTTCTCGATCGTCTTTCTCGATTTTGTCGAGGTATCGTCGCCTGATGCGTTCAGCAGAAAGCTGTATAGGAGTCAATGGGTTTTTGATTTCATGAGCAAGGCGGCGGGCGACCTCGCCCCAGGCCGCATCGCGCTGCGCCTTGATCAATGCTGTCGCATCATCAAACACAACGACGCAGCCGGATTCTGTTTCCGTGCCGGAAAGCTTTGTACCGCTGCATACCAGAGTTTGTTGACCCAATGGCGAGTTTATACTGATTTCTTTTTGCCACTCAGAAACATCATCACTTATGCCTTGGTCGATCATACTCAGTAATGGTTCGGCAGCGGGTAGAGCTTTGATCATCTCCGCGATGGAAGATTCGACGAAAGTGCCTAGCAGTGTGTGCAGTATCCCGACAGGTGAGCGAGTACGGTTTCAAGATAGGCGCTTTGTTTTTCTGCTTCAAATTGACTATTTCGCACCGCGGTCTGGGCGCTGCTGATTTCCTGGGTCATGCGGTTGAATGAACTGACTAGGACACCGAGTTCATCTCCACTTGTTACTGGCAGCTGTTTGCCATAATCGCCTTGAGCAACAGCTTGGGTACCTTCAGCAAGTTCCCGCAGTGGTGCGACAAGTCTTCTTGCGAGATAGATCGCGATCAACAGAGCAATTAGCAGTGTCATCAACGTTACAAGTGAAAGGGTCAGGACAAAACTAAACGTCAACGGGCGTCGCAGATACTGCAGTTTTTCATATTCCGCGGAGGCGGACTCTACATTTTCTCCCAGACGCGAATACGGCAGGGGTAGCGGGTCGAGAACCTGTAAAACTCGGTCGGTATCACCAACTTGTTGCCCGGCTATTAGTACAGCTACGCGCAGTTGCATTCCACCACCGGCAATTGGTTCTATCTCGGAATAGACGTCACCCTCGCGGAGCCGACGGATCACTCGTTGGTCGGGCACATCGGGAATTAGTGAAATAGAATCCTTGCTGCTGGAGGCAAGTATTTCCCCTGACATCGAATGAAGACTCATTTCGTCGAAGTCACTTGCTTGACGAAGTTCTTCAAGAAGCAGAAAGATCTCAAAATTGGATTCAGCATTCCGGAGCTTGTTCGCATCATCATGTAGTTGGTCAACAACATCAAACTTGATTGATTCGAGTGAACTGCGGCCCAGAAGTAGTGCATCATCGAGTGCCTGTTCGATCTGCACATCGAACCAGCTGTCGATTCCACGGCTGAGAAACTGTACAGCGAAGTAATAAACCACAGCGAGTGGAATCAGCGACAGCACGGCGAATGTCCCAACAAATCGAAGGGTAAGTCTGGACCCGAGAACCTTTGCCCGAAACTGTCCGATCAGACGCCAAATCTGAAAAGCGTTCATCAACACTAATAGACCGATTCCGATGACATTCAGCAGAATAAGAGCAGAATAGAAATCTCCAAACAGTTCGTCATTTACCGCGGCACGACTTAACAATACCGAAGCAATCAGCAGAAATGCTGACAACAGTAAGGTGAAACTTGGTCCAAGCAGCCGCGAGATCATCGAGTGACTTGCCATTGTTGCCAGCCGCTATCGAGCTGCCAGGACGGAAAGAAGAGTGCGGCGAGCTTCAATGGGCCGGGGAGCAGCCGCCTGTCAAGCTCGAGCTGTACCTGTATAGATATCGGATCAGTTTGATTTATTCCAGTGGGGATTTGTTCCTGTAGTGTCACTTGCCTGATGCTGGATAGCGTTTCATAGAGACTGTTAAACGCCTGGAACTCTCCACCGACCGGTTGCAGCAACGTATACCGATTCAACAGAGCGTGATACTGAATCCGAAAAGGATATTGCCACTCGGCCGCGGTAATGCGCCAAGGCCACGCCGACTCTTTTACGAGTAGCACATTAAGATTAATCGTTAACGGTATACCGTTAACCAAAGCCTTTGTCGGTTCAGAACCCAGATCCAGGAATAGTGTCGTTTTGGTTTTCACCATATCGGCAGTGGTGTATGAGCGTCCTGAAAGAACGGTGAGGTCTGCCGAAGCAGATACGCAGAACAGCGCAATGACCAGTGTCACACCTAGCTGGGTAGTGAGCCATTGGTGCCACTTCGACTTTGTCTGAATCACAGCTGAATGATCATTGCGTGAATTCGAGGTGATGAGTGCACAGCTTTGCGGGGTTGTCCCGGATCATCAGCACTTTTGCACAATAGCATAGTACAGTCCATCCCCTTCGGCGCAGGGTAAAAACTGACGGCCGAATCGAGTGCTTTCTCCCAGGGAATAGTCGCTAGGGACCGAGCCGGCATCTTTGGTATTCTCCATCAGGCGCTCGATAACTGCATCATTTTCGGCAGGTGTTGTTGGATCATGTTCAGCTGGTTGCATGAGAAACGGGCGATGTCGCTGTGGCGGCGCAGGACCCGGATATCGGGATGCCGGCGTATAACACCGGTGCCGCTACATGGCGCATCAAGGATGATTCGGTCGTAAGGTGTACCGTCCCACCACCGGTCTGGTTCCGTGACATCGCCACCGATGATGTCTACATGGCCTTTAAGCCTCTGAATGTTCTCGTGGATCAGATGGGTACGACCGGGAAGATCAATGGCTGTGATCGAGGTCGAATCTGTAGCGAGTTCATACAGCTGCCCAGTCTTACCCCCCGGTGCTGCACAGGCATCCAGAATGCGTAGGCCCTGAAGCGGACCTAGAAAGCAGGGGCTCAGTTGTGCGGCTGCGTCCTGTACTGATACAAGCCCGTCAGAAAATCCCGGTACTTTCAAAACAGAACGGGGTTTTGCGAGTGTAATTGCCCACTGACTTAAGCTTGAAGCGGTCGAGTCTACACCCGCTTTAAGCAGACGCAGCATATAGTCACTTCTGGAGGTGAGCTGAATGTTTGCCCGGAGTGTCAACGGCGGTCTAGAGTTGTAGGTGTTAACTATGTCGTTCCAGTCGTCCGGCCAGGCTTTACGCAGGCAAGACAGTAGCCACATCGGAGTTGCATATTGTGCTTCTTCTTGTCCTGTCGTTATCGATACAGGATCCCTTAGGTGCGCGCGCAGTACGCCGTTGACGAGATTTTTTGCGTGTTTCCGACCGAGTAGGCTGGCAGCTTCAACTGCACCCGAGGTGATGGCGTAGTCAGGCGCATCGAGGTGTTCGTACTGATAAAAAGCGCACAACAGAAGGTTTTCGAGAATCGTGTCCCGAGAACGGATCGGCTTGTGAAGTTTCTGCTGCAGCAGGTGACGATAACGATAGGCCCAGCGAACACTACCCCAGGCAATTTCACGAATTTCTGAATGACTTTCAGCTGGCTGGGGTTTGAGCCTTTTGGCGGCGGTTGAATCAAGGCTGTGTCCGTGGTGCAGAACATCGTTAACAATGTTCGCTGCCGTTGCGCAAGCTTCAGGACTTGGCATCGATCTTGGGCTCGTGATGGAAGCTTTGACCAGGACGGATCGGGTGGCCGTTCAGATAAGCACCGACAGACATCGGTTTCTTGCCCGGGGACTGTACCTCTATCAGATCGAGTGTACCTTGGCCGGTCTGTACTCGAATAAAATCAGGACCGGCCTGGATGACCGTGCCTGGTGATGCTTCCGAGCTTGCTGGACCCTCAATCGCGTGCCTTATAAGCAAAGTGTCGCTGTCCAGTTGCGTTCTGCACAGAGGACGTGGATTGAATGCTCTGACCTTGCGTTCCAGTACCGTTGCTGAATTGTGCCAGTCCACGTACGTCTCTTCGACTTGTATTTTTTCGGCATAGCTGGCTTTTTCATGGTCCTGGGCCGTTGCTGTTTCACTGGCAATCGACGGTAGTAGCCTGATCAGTTCCTGTGCACCCAGATCGGCCAATCGCTGGTGCAGGGTGCCACTGGTGTCGTTGCCCAGGATCCGGGTTGAAACCTGTGTCAGGATATCGCCGCTGTCGAGTCGTTCATTGATCCTCATCAGGCTGATACCGGTTTCGTGGTCGCCAGCTTCGATCGCACGTTGGATCGGAGCGGCTCCTCGCCATCGGGGAAGAAGCGAGGCGTGTACATTGATGCAGCCATGGCGGGGTATGTCCAGAACTGCTTGCGGTAAGATCAGGCCATAAGCGACCACGATGAGAAGGTCGGGTTCAAGTGCGGCAAGATAAGAAATCTCTTCTGAAAACCGAGTGGGCTGTCTTACCGTCAAGCCCGCGTCCATAGCGATTTTCCGGATAGGACTGGGCCGAAGCTTGCGCCCTCGTCCTGCTGGCCGGTCCGGCTGGGTATACACCGCCAGTAAATCTAACGGTGCCAGAAGCAGCGCGTGAAGACTCGGTGCTGCGAAGTCGGGCGTGCCTGCAAATATCGCGCGCAGCGGCACTGGTCTAGACGGAGGACATGGATTAGTAAGCTGTTGCTCGACCTTTCGGACTAGATTGCTCGTTCTCGCGAACTTCCTTCAGCAGTTGCTTGCGAATCCGGCCCTGTTTCAGGCGAGACAGATAATCCACGAAAACCTTGCCATTGAGATGGTCTATTTCGTGCTGGATACAGACCGACAGCAGTTCTGAAGCTTCGAGTCGAAATGATTTGCCTTCCCGGTTTAAAGCGCTGACTGTTATTCTCTCCGAACGTGACACAGGTGCGACGATCCCAGGAACGGATAGACAGCCTTCTTCGGTTTCTATTTCACCCTCTAGAGCTTCGATGACTGGATTGATGAATACTATCAACTCGTTTCGATTTTCTGACAGATCCATCACGATGACCCGTTTTGGAACATTAACCTGGGTTGCTGCCAGTCCGATGCCCGGTGCCGAGTACATGGTCTGGGCCATGTCGTCCACTAGCGTGGCTACGCTGTGGTCCACCGCTTCGACAGGTTTTGCGACTGTACGCAGTCGCGAATCCGGGTAGACAAGAATATTAAGTAGTGCCATGACTTAGGTGCGAATTTTGTGACGTAGTACGCTTGGAAATCTGGGGTGACAGACCCTAGACTAGGCAATCAGGTTTTGGGATTTGCATGGTTAAACGTGAATTTTAGCGGAATTTCCTATAGGACTCTAACGCCTATGAAGCGTTCCTTAGATCAGTCACTGTCGAAGTTCGACCTGAAGGCACTGGTCCGACTGGGGGCGCGGCGGATAATCTGTATCGGGTTGGCATCTGCGATTTTTCTGCATGGTGCTGTAATTCCGGCCCACAGCGATACCAATCTGTTACCTGGAGCACCGCAACTTTACACTGTTCAGCCCGGGGACAGTCTCTGGAGTATCGCCACTCGATTTTTCCGGGAACCCTGGAGGTGGGCAGACATACTGCAGAGAAATCCGCAGATCAGTAATCCCGAGCAGTTCTTTCCAGGCGATCTGCTGGTTCTTGACCAGGGAGATGCCGATCTCCAGCTAAAGGTGCTGCGGGTGGAGAAGATGAGTCCACGGCTGCGTGTTGTAGACCAGAACAGGGCGGTACCTAGTATCGCGCCGGATGTAATACAGCCATTTCTGGTGTCAGCTGAAATACTACAGACGGCAGAGCTACCGGATTCTGGGTACGTGGTGGCCGGTACACAGGGCGAGACAACACTCGGCCAGTTCGCCTGGTTTTATGCGCGAGATCTGCCGTACTCATCTGCAGGGGATTATCATGTGATGCGTTTTGGTGAGCGTTTCATCGATCCAGACAGCGGTGAGTATCTGGGTCGTTCCGTTATTCGCATTGGTACAGCCAAAGGTTTACAGCCGTCAAGAGGTCGAGGCAGGCGACCGTCTTGTTCCGGTGAAGGAGGATGCTGGGTTGCCTTATTTCTTCCCGCGTATACCCCAGGTGAATCTACAAGGTCATATTGTGGGGATAGCAACCGGGGTTCGAGAGGCGGGCCTGTTTTCAGTGGTTACGGTTTCTGTAGGCAAAGAGGATGGAGTACAGCCAGGCGATGTGTTGCAGGTTACTCGTCCAGTCATTGCCAGCGATTCAGTGGCCGCGAGGCCGGTTGAGGTGCCCGGACATAGCTCGGCATACGTGATGATTTTTAAGGTATTTGACAAAGCCAGCTTTGCGTTAATCATACGAGCCCGTCGGCCAGTCAATTTACACGACCATATTTCCATCCCAGGGCAGTCGAGCGATGTTTAAAAACGTGCAAACAGACAGGATGTCTGTTTGTTTCGGGCTGGCAGGTTGTCACGTCTGCCGGCTTGCACCCCGTAACGGTTTGTGGATACGAAGTCCAAGGACGGTCTTTTGTCTGAGCGCAGCGAAAAGTGGATTGAATTTGCACGGTTAGAACTTCCGCAATCGGTGAAGCGGAAACTTCTCTCACATTTCTCAGAGCCAGCTGAGATACTGGCTGCGAAAACATCCGCTCTTGAATCCATTACCGAGAGTCGTTGGCCACATTGTAAATCCTTACGACAATTGGTGGACTGGAAGGGTGTTCAGATCGACCGTTTATGGACTGGTAGACCAACTCGACGAATCATCGGTCTGTCGGACCGGGCTTATCCGCCGCTCTTGCGTGAGATTCAAGATCCGCCGGTCGTGCTTTATGCTCAAGGAGATTGTTCACTGATGCTCAGCCGAGGACTCGCTATTGTCGGTAGCCGAAATCCGACACCGATTGGCCGAGAAATTGCTATGAATATAGCGAAGGTGCTGGCTGCAGAAGGCCATGTCATTGTCAGTGGCCTAGCTGCGGGTATAGACGGTGCTGCACATATAGGTGCGCTGGAAAGCCACGGACCGACGATAGCGGTATGCGCCAGTGGGCTGGATATCGTTTATCCTCGTCAGCACCTCGGGTTGGCACGACGTATTGGCGAAGCAGGCTTGCTGCTTTCTGAGTATCCGCCGGGGACAGGCGTGCGTCGTCATCACTTCCCTTATCGTAATCGATTGATCAGTGGTATGACTCTGGGGACCCTGGTCGTGGAGGCGACACGAAAAAGTGGAAGTTTGATTACAGCGCGGCATGCAGCCGACCAGGGTAGAGAAGTTTTTGCCGTACCTGGATCGGTCTATTCGCCACTGTCTAAAGGCCCCCACCAACTCATCAAAGAGGGTGCCTCGCTGGTTGCGAGTATTGCGGATATTCAGGAAGAATTGCCGGTTTTCGGCAGCTTGTCAGTACCCACGCCAACCCAAAGGACGACGGATCGATGTCGCGATTCTCTGTTGGACGCCATAGACTACATCCCGACATCTGTCGACCAAATCGTCGTCCGTAGCGGTTTGACGGCTGCGAAAGTTTGTTCCATGCTGATAGGGATGGAGATTGCAGGGAAGATCCGTCATTGTGATGGTCGCTATTTGAGGAACCTGGAGCCGTGAGAGGATTCGGGTTGAATGTGAACAATTTGATTCAGAACTGTCGGATAAATTGGTGAATACTAGTGTCAGGATTATGATCAAGAAATGTCGAAGAACCTGATAATTGTCGAATCCCCAGCAAAGGCGCGAACGATGGAGCGCTATCTGGGGCGAGAGTTCAGTGCCATTGCATCATATGGCCATGTACGCGATCTTGTGCATTCCGGTGGCCGAGGTGTAGATATTGAAACAATGTCACCTGTATGGGAGCAGGATGAACGCGGCGAGCGACAGATGAGCGCGATACGCAAGGCCGCTCAAAAAGCCGAAAAAATCTACCTGGCAACGGATCCTGATCGAGAGGGAGAGGCGATATCGTGGCACATCCTGGAACTTCTGGCTGAGCGCAATACTCTGCACAACAAGCCAGTTTACCGAGTGGTTTTTTATGAAGTTACAAAACGGGCGATTCAGGAAGCACTCGACAAGCCGAGAGAGGTCTCACATGCGCTGGTTGAGGCATACCTTGCACGGCGGATTCTTGACTATCTGCTGGGGTATAACCTTTCGCCGGAGCTATGGAAAAAAATAAAGCGTGGCCTATCGGCCGGTCGTGTACAGAGTCCGGCACTGAGACTGGTGTGTGACCGGGAAAAGGAAATTGCAGAATTCGTACCCCGTGAATACTGGAGTATTGAAGCGGACCTTAAGGGTGGAGATCCATTAAGCGAATTTACAGCGAAGCTGGTACGGCTCGAAGGTCAGAAGGTTAGTCAATTTACGGTCACAGCTGAGCCTGCGGCCTCCACGATACGTGATCGCCTGGAACGAGAGGCAGCGGGTTCATTGAAGGTGATTTCGGTTGAAGAAAAACCCAGGCGCCGTAATCCTTCAGCGCCGTTCACAACCTCTACTTTGCAACAGGAAGCATCGCGGAAGCTAGGATTTGGTGCGCGCCGAACCATGCGAGTGGCCCAGCAGCTGTATGAGGGAGTCGACTTCGAAGGCTCGCGGGTCGGCCTGATCACCTACATGCGGACCGATTCAGTCAATATCGCCGCCGAGGCGGTGTCTGAGATTCGAGAATTGATATCTCAACGATATGGCGCTAACAATCTGCCTAAGACGACCAATCTCTACAAGAGTAAAGCCCGAAATGCTCAAGAAGCCCATGAGGCGATCAGGCCAACGTCTGCGATGCGTATTCCAGCCCAGGTCAAGCAAGCGCTGGGTACCGATCACTACCGCCTCTATGAACTGGTGTGGCAACGTGCTGTTGCAAGCCAGATGATCCCCGCAACCCTGCGCCAGGTTACGGTACAGTTTTCAATCCAATCCAGTGACCAGGATATCTTCAGAGCAACGGGGTCGCGTGTGGTAGACCCGGGTTTTATGAGCGTGTACCAGGAAGGAAGGGATGAAGAGAACAATGAGGAAAATACAGTACTACCTTCACTGATCGAGGGAGAGAAAGTTTCACTCAATAGAATTCGAGCCGAGCAGCATTTTACGGAACCCAAGGGGCGATACTCTGAGGCAACGCTGGTCCGAGAACTTGAAGCTCGGGGTATCGGCCGACCATCGACGTATGCTTCCATACTGTCGACATTGGTGGATCGGGAATATGCATTGCTTGAGCGCCGGCGATTCTTGCCAACATCGATGGGATTTGCCGTCAATGCCTTTCTCACTGAAAACTTCAAAACATTTGTCGATTATGAATTCACTGCGACCATGGAGGAAGACCTAGATCGAATCGCGAGCGGGGAAGCTGATAGATCTGCCGTTATAGAATCCTTTTGGACCCGTTTGCAGAAAATGTTGGGCCAAGATAGCGAAAAACCAGTTTTTGTGCTTGGTAAGGATCCAGCCGGCGATGACCAAATCTCCTGGCGCGTAGGACCTTACGGGCCCTACGTTCAACGTGGTGAGGAGACATCAACCGAGAAACCAGACCGCAAATCTGTACCACAGAGTTGGAAGATTTTCGATCTGACGCTTGAACGGGCGTTATGGTTGTTATCTCTTCCCCGGGTAGTGGGTGAGTTTGAAGGGGAGGGCATAACTCTAGAGACTGGGCGATTTGGTTTGTATCTGAAATGTGGGGCTCGAACGGCTGCACTACCTGCTGGGATAGATCCTTTTGTCCTGACGACAGAACAGGTTGTAGAAATTCTGGACAATGCGTCGCGTTTGCCACGTGAACTGGGATTAGACCCAGACGGAGAAGTCATAACCGTCGCTATTGGGCCGTTTGGTCCTTATGTCCGGTGCGGTAATACTTCCGCTTCTCTGAAGAAAGACGACGATCCCTATTCAATCGAACTGGACCGAGGCCGTGAGTTAATCGAAAAGAAACGAGAATCCGATGCTAAACGGACGATCGCAACGTTTAATGACGGCATCAAAATTATGCGTGGCCGTTGGGGTCCGGAGGTAATAGAAGGGAAAGTCAGAGTTCGATTGCCTAAGGAGCAAGACCCCGAAAAGTTATCCGAAGCCGATTGTCGCCGAATCCTCGCCGAAGCCCCGGCACGCGGGTCAGGTCGGAAGAAGACTAAAAAGAAGGTCGCGAGTAAGAAGAAAAAGGTCAGTAAACGTAAGAAGACCAAGAAAAAATCGAAAACTAGTGCGGTAAAGAAATCAGCAATAAAAGCCACGAAGAAGAAATCCCCGCCTGTTGGAACATCCAACGAGAAAGAAGTAGGCTGATTCGAGGTTTCAAGCGCAGTGGGGCCCGTGTCGTTGGATCGGTCTGCTGCAACACCAGGGTACCGGAGAAATTATGAGAAGATTCTTTGGAGCGATACAATAGTGACGTTTAGGCAGTGCGTCCGGCTGACACTTGACCAATGAATTGATGGGCTTAAGTTGAGATGCGATGAATTTGAGGCAAGTCGATCGGTGGGTTCACGGGGTTCAATAGCGTATGTCGCGTAAATTTAGATCGCTGTAGGAATAATGGCCTTGTTCGAGCGTAGAACCCTTGAAGCTGTGGGCGTGGATATTGGTACTTCGTCTGTCAAAGTCATGGAACTCCAGCGAACACGACGTGGTTACCGTGTGAACTGCGCCGCCGTTGAATCGCTGCCCCGTAGTGCGGTGGTCGAAAGAGGTATCAGCAACGTTGAACAGGTCGGCGCTGCGCTGCGTCGTGCAGCAAAGAGAGCACGCTGCAAACGAAAAAATGCCATCGTTGCTATCGCATCTTCACATGTCATCACACGAACCTTCCAGCTTCCTGAAGGGATTAAAACGTTTGAAATCGAAGAACAAGTGATGATCGATGCGGCTCAGAATGTGCCTTATTCAGTCGACGAGATGTATTTGGACTATCAGGTTTTAGCATCTATGAAGGCAGGCGCGGAGGATTCGGTCACCGTCACAGCCTGTCGTCGGGAAGTCGTAGATGACTATGTATCGGCAGTCGAATCAGCAGGCCTGAGACCGGTGGTCGTCGATGTGGACACTTTTGCAATAGCACGGGCGTTTCCCCTAGTCACTGCGACCATGTCTGAGTCCCTGCAGGGCAAAGCGGTCGCTTTGCTGGATGTAGGTGAGGTGACAACCCACCTTGACGTATTTGTGGACGGGACGGTCATCTACGACAGGGACCATTCTTTTGGCGGTCGTTCGCTTACTGAGTCAATCCAGTCCCACTGTGATATCAGCTTTGAAGAAGCCGAAGCTGTGAAGTTATCCGGAAAACTGTCTGAAGATGACCAGGAGCAATTACTTGAACCATTTAAACGCACAATATCGCAGGAAGCTGCACGAGCACTTGAATATTTTGCCTCGGCAGGTCGGGGGTACGACACGGTTGATCTTCTTTTTGTAACTGGTGGTTGTCTGCGCTTGGATGGAATTCTGGAACTCATCAGCAACTACACCGGTGTCCCTACTGCGACTGCAAATCCCTTTTTAGGTAAAAACATTAAAGCCCGGACGAAACTCAAGCTTCAGCCGACTTTATTGCTTAAAGCTTGTGGGCTGGCAATGAGGGGTGCAGGATGAACCAGGGTATCAACCTGCTGCCCTGGCGAGAGGCACGGCGCCGTCGCCAGCGGCGGCAACTAAGGGCAGCGATTGTAGCGATCTGCATCGTTGCGGCCAGCGTGTTTGTTACAGCATGGTGGACTCAGAGTGAGGAAATTTCATTCCAAAGGAGCCGGAATGCGTATCTGCAAGGGGAGATTCGGAAGGTGCAGGTGCAGCTTGATGAGATTGACCAGATTAAGCAGAAAAAAGAAGCGCTTGTGGCCCGTATGACGATAATTCGCCAATTGCAACAAGAAAGAGTCGGCATCATACGGTCGCTGGATAATCTTGTTCGCGCGCTGCCCGAGGGTCTGTTTTTTGTATCGGCACATAGAAGCCAAGGCAGCTTCAAACTTGAGGGAATTGCTCAATCCAATGCCAGGGTCTCTGAGTTGATGCTGAACTTGAACAGTTCGGTTTCATTCGGTGATTCACACCTTGAAGTTATTAATATTGGTGAAATTGACGAAACCCAGACCAGTCGTTTCGAACTGCTGGTGAGCGATTAATAATGCTGGACCGGCTCAGAGAAATCGACCTGAATGATCCAGCTTCTTGGCCGGCATGGTTCTCATTGATTGTCACGCTGGTTGTTGCGTCAGCTGTGCTTTATGGCGGCTGGCATTTTGTGATCAAAGATCAGATCCGCACCTTTGAACGCCTGGTGCAGCAGGAGGCTGAACTCAAGCATACCTTCTCTATAAAGAAAGGAATGGTCGTTAATTTGCCGGCGTACCAGAAACAAATGGTTGAGATCGAAAAGCTTGTCAGCGAACTGGTCGCTCAACTGCCAGACAGTAGTGAAGTTCCCAGGCTACTGATTGATATTACCGAGGCGGGCAAACAACGTGGACTGGAGTTTTTGATATTCGATCCGCTTGAAGAAATTCAGAGTGAATTCTACGCATTGTTGCCTATTCGAGTCGAAGTGTCTGGTACGTATCACCAGCTCGCTGGATTTATCAGTCATCTATCAGCACTCCCCCGTATTGTGACCGTAGGCGATATGTCGATCATTGCCAATAAAGAAGGCCAACTGGTGACTTCCATCTTGTTGCAGACCTATCGTTATCAGGACGATGGTTAGACGGTGAGGAACTGACGATCATGTCACGGTGGGGAAATCGCTGTTCCAAGGCCCTACGGTATGTCTTGATTAGCATCACGTTGGTGCTGACGGCAGCCTGCTCTAGTGATCGGTCAATGATCGATCTCAAGCGGTTTGTGCTCGACATGCACAAGTCAACGCAGCCGTCTGTGGAGTCGCTTCCAGAGCTCGCACCGATCCCGGCCTATACGTACGCGGCTTCTTCATTACCGGATCCGTTTTCCCCTGAAAATGTATTTCCGAGTGCATCCAGTGCAGACACTGAACCCGAACCAGAGCCGGATCCGCTGGAGCCTGATCCGACCCGGCTCAGAGAACATCTAGAAGGGTTTCCCCTGGATGCCCTCCAATTGGTTGGAATCATGGTCCTGGAAGGTAAACTACAGCTAATCGTTGTGACACCAGATGGCATGATCCACAAGGTTGCCGAAGGTGCTTATCTGGGGCAAAACTACGGCCGGATCACTGAAATAGACCTTGAAGCTCGAAGCGTAGGACTGGAGGAAGTTATCAAGGGAGCAGACGGCCGCTGGCAGGAGCGAACGGTGAGCTTTTTGATCGGTAACTGAGCCATAATTCGCAATTTTGATAGAAACAGATTCTGAATTAATGATTAATGTACCGCAGATAGAGCGAATCCGACTGGAATTCCGAAATAATTCGGTCCGGGTGTTGTCAATGTGTGCTCTGCTGCTCGCTACATTGCTGGTCCCCGCTGTGAGTCTTGCAGTTGAACCCGAGCTTGTTGCGGTTGAACACACCGTGCTATCCGGTGGGCAGTTGCAAGTCAACATTGATACCCAAGGCGATGTTCCTGAGCCAAAGATATTTCGTACCAGTCAACCCGATCGAATTATCTTGGATTATTTTGGCGTCAAGAGCAGTGTCAACCCTCGTATTAGGGAAGTAAAACGGGGTGCTGTAGACAGCGTGGTTGTTATCGGGACTGAGGAACGGGCTCGGATTATTATCAATCTGGTCGCATCTGTGCCATTCGACAGCCAGCAATCCGACAGCGAAATTGTTCTGCTGATAGGTCAGGTTGTTACCGGCCAACAGGCGGAGCCTGGCCGATCCGGTTTAGGACTGAAAGATGGCGGGGTGACGGTGGCCGATCCTTACCACGTCAAAACTGTCGATTTCCGTCGTGGTCCGAACAGCTCTGGCCGACTAGTGATCGGACTGGACCGTGAGAACGTACGGGTCATGGTTCGTGAGGAGCGAGGCGAGATCGTGCTCGACTTTGTTAACACGGTAGTAGGTGATGATCTTGAGCGACGACTGGATGTGTTGGATTTTGCAACACCGGTACAGTTTGTCGACACGTTTTCTTTAGACGACCGGACGCGTATTGTCTTGTCTGTACTGGGTGCATACGATTTCGTCGGGTTTCAGTCCGGCAAGACTTTCTCGGCGGAGGTTACCCCCCGTGCTGATGATACTGAGACTAAAGTCGTCAACGACAGCTATATCGGCTCACCCATGAGTTTTGATTTTCAGAACATCTCCGTGCGCGGCGCATTGCAAACTATCGCGGAAGAGACCGGTATTAATTTTGTAATCAGTGACTCCGTCACAGGAGACCTTCAAAGGACTGGCTAAACGGGAAAAAGACAATGTGGTGTGGATAGCCCCAGCTGACGAGATTACAGAAAATGAAAGATTGGCCCTGGAAAGTTCTTGGCAAATGACAGAGCTGGAGCCACTGGTGTCGGAACTGGTTCAAATCAACTATGCTCGCGCAGAGGACATTGCTGATTTACTTAAGTCAGTTAAAGCTGTTGGGCCTGATGTCCAACCGTCGATGTTTGGAAATGTTTCAATCACCGAGGTACAAACGGATGAAAACAGGCTCCTGTCGGAGAGGGGCAGTGTCACGGTTGATTCTAGAACCAATACTTTACTCATCCAAGACATGAGGCACAAAATACTGGAAGTCAGAAAACTGATATCTGAGCTGGATAGACCGGTAAAACAGGTGCTTATTGAGGCTCGAATAGTTGAAGCAAACGAGGACTTCAGTAGAAATATCGGAGTGAAATTAGGGTTAACGGGCATCAACGACAGTGTTGGTTCAGTTATAGGATCGGGGTCTTTGTCAAACACTGCTACCGTGAGAACTGACGGCATCAGTGCTTCAGGCGATGGTTCGCTCGGCGTCAACTTACCAGCCGCTGGGATCAATGGCGAATCACCTGGTTCATATGCTCTGACCCTTGCCAAGGCAGGTGCAGGCTGGGCGGCATTAATTGACCTTGAGATTTCAGCTTTAGAAGCAGAAGGCAACGGGAAAATCGTGGCCAATCCCCGATTACTGACAGCCGACAAACAGGAGGCACAGATCGAACAGGGTCAGGAGCGAATTTTTACCACGAGCACTCAGGGTGAAGGTGGTGTTGTGACAAAAAAGGCTGTACTTAGCTTAACGGTTGAGCCCCAGATAACCCCCGATGACCGTGTGATTCTCAATGTTTTTGTCACTAAGGACTCTTTTGTGTCAGCAACAGAAGAGAACATTAATACACTACAGGTTCGAACCCAGGTCCTTCTCGACAATGGAGAAACTGTTGTAATCGGAGGAATTTATGAGCAGCAAACCTCTAAAACAGTCACTAAAATTCCATTGCTCGGAGACCTGCCTTTCGTCGGACAACTTTTCAAGAAAAAAGGAATCCTTGATAATCGCAGGGAGCTTTTGATCTTTCTGACACCCAGAATTATTAATCCTGCACTGGCAGGCGACTGACAACCGGTGTACTTGATAATCCTCTATTACGGCGGGCAAGCCAGATTTGCGGTGTACTAAAGCCTATGACAAATGCAAAAAATATATATCTCGTTGGGCCCATGGGTGTGGGTAAAACCACAATCGGTAAGGCACTGGCAAAAAATCTAACCCTGGATTTTGTTGACTCTGATTACGAAATTGAGCAGAGAACTGGTGTGACCATTTCAACGATATTTGATATAGAAGGTGAGGATGGGTTTCGGAATCGTGAAATCCGCATGGTCACGGAACTTGCCGAACGCAAGGGGATTGTTCTGGCAACTGGTGGAGGCGCCGTGCTGAGTGAAGACGTGCGAAAAGCACTTCGCCATAATGGGCTTGTGGTCTATCTCCACGCCTCTATCGAAATGCAGATGGATCGAACTAGAAACAGCAAGAATCGGCCACTTCTCAATACTGGTGCAAATCGGCGTGAGGTTCTCGAGCAACTGATGGAGGAACGAGAGCCACTGTATCGGCAGGAAGCAGATGTTATCTATGAGACTGATGGCCGTTCACCCCAGACCGCAGCCAGGGAAATTGCTGGGGAGGTCCGAAAACTTTGGCAATACTGAATGTAGAACTCGGCGAACGAAGCTATCCAATCGTCGTCGATTCAGGGTTGCTGTCTCGTAGGGAAATCTTTCAGCAGTATGTGAGCGCCAATGAAGTTATGGTCGTAACTGACGAGACGGTTGCGCCTTTGTACCTTGATATCCTTCTTAACACGTTGTCTGGATTTAACGTGACGTGTCATGTTTTGCCCGATGGGGAAGAACACAAATCGCTTGCGACTCTGGCAGAGCTTTTGGATACGATGGTCGCCGCACCCTGCAGTCGCGAAACAACACTGATAGCGTTGGGTGGTGGAGTGGTCGGAGATATCGCAGGATTTGCAGCATCCTGTTACCAGCGAGGTATCAACTATCTTCAAGTCCCAACTACATTGCTCGCGCAGGTTGACTCAGCAGTGGGCGGGAAAACCGCTGTTAACCATACGCGTGGCAAGAACCTGATCGGCGCGTTCTATCAACCACGGTGTGTCATCACTGATACCGATACACTTTCTACGCTCGACTCAAGACAGTTGTCGGCTGGCATAGCCGAGGTGGTGAAATACGGATGTATTCGAGATGCAGAATTTTTTGCCTGGCTCGAGCAGAACATTGACAAATTGAGTCAGTGCGATCGCGATGCTGTTTCCCACACTATTATTGAGTGTTGCCGCAATAAGGCCGAACTGGTCGCGACTGATGAAGTCGAGCAAGGTGACCGGGCTTTGCTAAACTTGGGGCACACCTTTGCACATGCTATTGAAACTGTAACTGGCTACGGTACATGGTTGCACGGCGAGGCGGTCTCTGTGGGGATATCCCTGGCGGCCGACATGTCTTGTCGACTCGGGTGGCTGGAAGAGAAGGACGCCGAGCGTATTCGGGTGTTGTTGCGACATGCCAAGCTGCCTGTGTGTGCTCCGGCAGACATGACAGTAGAAGATTTCATGCGCAATATGGCCCGAGACAAAAAAGTCGTCTCCGGTCGAATTCGACTGGTTCTGCTTAAAGCCATTGGCGAGGCCAAGCTCGTATTCGATTATCCTGATGACGTCCTCAAGACTGTGCTGGAAAGTGCCGCGACCTGACAAACGAAGTGGTTGTTAAGGCAAGAATATTTCAGCAACTCACTGCTAAATACTAATAACCAGATACACAGTGTGTGAAGAAAGTACTGGTCAGCGTGTGTGATGAATCGCGCCGTACGCTGACTTTTACAGTGAATACCTCTCGTATTTGAACCTGTTAGAGCCTATAGCTATACTTAATTGTGTGATCGCGTGATCACTGCGTAGATTCTGTTCCCCTGCCTGTCCGCCGAAGTCTGGCGACACTGACTCAGCAAGACATCGGATTCGGATGCCTTCGACCCTCAGGGTCCGGGGGGAGCAAATGACGCCAAAGAATACTGCAAATGGATAATCGCTTCAGACAACCCAGACGACCTGTCGGACTTTATCGGCCCGAATTTGAACACGACAGTTGTGGCGTCGGTTTTGTGGCGCATATAAAGGGCCAGTACAGTCATTCGATCATAGATGACGCCTATACTGTTTTGCGAAGTATGGATCACCGCGGTGCGTGTGGCGCCGATGAGAACAGCGGAGATGGTGCGGGGATATTAACCGCGCTACCACACCAGTTTCTCCAACGGGTTGTTGAGGCGGAAATTGGGGCGCGCCTGCCTGAAACCGGAAGTTACGGCGCCGGTACCATATTTCTACCGCAGGCGGCCGAAGAAAGACAGAGATGCAAACAGACCGTCGAATCAATTGTTGCGGATCAGGGCCAAACAGTCATCGGCTGGCGTACCGTACCGACCTGTGCTGATGAGGCTGGAATCGGCCGTACGGCGCGACTGGGTGAACCCTATATAGAACAATTATTTATTGGCGCAAAGTCTGTTGTTGATCGCGATGCGTTTGAACGAAAGCTTTATCTTATTCGAAAGCAGGCCAGTCATCGTTTGCGTAGTGACCCGACCATGGCGCAGGCGAACATGTTCTACATCTGTTCATTGTCGACCCGAGTGATGATCTATAAAGGGATGCTGCGCACGTTGCAGCTGATGGACTATTTCCCAGATCTGAGTGCCCCGGACTATTCCACCCACTTGGCGATGGTCCACTCACGTTTTTCGACCAATACATTTCCAAGCTGGGATCGGGCCCAACCCGGGCGATTCATGGCCCACAACGGTGAGATCAACACCCTTCGTGGCAACATCAACTGGATGCAGGCACGTGAAGGTGTGATGCACAGCACGCTGTATGGAGCTGATCTCCAGTCGGTGTTCCCGGTGGTGGAGCCAGATTGTTCTGATTCAGGAAACTTTGACAATGTGCTGGAATTTTTGCTGATGACCGGCCGGACTTTACAGGGTGCGATCATGATGATGGTGCCCGAGGCGTGGCAAAGGCACGAGACGATGCCACTGGACAAACGCGCGTTCTATGAGTTCAATTCGGCTCTGATGGAGCCCTGGGATGGGCCAGCATCCATTGCCTTTACTGACGGTCGTTATATCGGTGCCTTGCTTGATCGTAATGGGCTTCGACCCAGTCGTTACTACCTAACCCGTGATGACAGGGTGATTATGGCCAGTGAGGTCGGTGTGTTGCCCGTGGCGGCAGAGAACGTCAAAGAAAAAGGACGGCTTCAACCCGGACGAATGTTCCTGATAGATTTCGAGCAGGGACGACTGGTGCCTGACGAGGAGTTGAAATCCGAGTTTTCTCAGAAGCGGCCGTATCAGCAGTGGTTAGAGAATGGAAGAATTCAGCTGTCTGATCTTGTACCCGCGCCGGATGTACCTGGACTGGACTCGGACACCCTGTTGGCACGGATGAAAGCATTTGGATATACCGCAGAAACCCTGCATTTCATGCTGATTCCCCTGATCGCGGAGGGCCGGGATCCTGTCGGGTCGATGGGAAACGATTCTGCACTGGCCTGTCTGAGTGATCAGCCACGTATGTTGTACGATTATTTCAAACAGCTTTTTGCGCAGGTTACCAACCCCGCGATCGACTCTATACGGGAAGAGATTGTCATGTCCCTGGCATGCTACGTCGGACCCGAACATAATCTGCTTGAGATATCAGATCAGCACTGCAATCGCCTTCTGATTAAACACCCGATACTGACGAATGCCGAGTTGTCGGGGCTAAAGAGAATTTCTCATCGCGGTTGGAAGTCCCGGGAAATCGATATCACATTTCCAGCATCGACGGGGGAAGAAGGGTTGTTGGCAGAACTCAAGAGGATCTGTGGTGAGGCTGAGGATGCAGTCGATCAAGGCTTTCAACTGCTGATACTTTCGGATCGCAATGTAGGACCGGATTGTGTTGCACCGAGCATGTTGCTAGCAAGTAGTACGGTACATCAGCATCTGGTCCGCACAGCAAAGCGTACCCGGGTCGGCTTGATCATTGAATCTGGGGAACCCCGGGAAGTACACCATCATTGCCTCCTCATTGGTTACGGCGCAGATGCGATTAATCCATACCTGGCTTACGAGGCACTGTGGCAGGTCAGCCGTGATGGCGGTATGGGTGCTGTCCAGTTCACCGATGATGATGTGGTCGAGAGTTACCGTAAAGGTGTTGCAAAAGGATTGTTCAAGGTAATGGGTAAGATGGGCATTTCTACACTTCAGTCGTACAAAGGCGCACAAATTTTCGAAGCAATCGGACTCGCGACAGATATTGTCGATTATGCATTCACAGATACTGCGAGTCGTGTAGAGGGGATTGGGTTTGACGTTCTGGCACAGGAAATATTTCGTCGTCACCATCTTGCCTATGCTGTAAATATCGATTTCCAGTCTTCGGAACTGCCTAATCCCGGCGAATTTCACTGGCGGGCCGGGGGCGGCAAACACGGCTGGGAGCCGCGGACAATTGCCGATGTTCAACAGGCTGCGCGCGACAATGACAGGTCGGCTTACGATCGATTTTCCAAGCAGGTCAATAATGAAGCGCGGGGCCGTTACACGCTTCGGGGTCTGATGAAATTCAAGTCCTCGACCAGGCCGGTGGAGATTTCGGAAGTCGAGCCAGCTACAGATATTTTGCGTCGGTTCTGTACCGGTGCGATGAGTCTTGGATCCATCTCCAGCGAAGCACACGAGACACTGGCTATCGCGATGAACCGGGTAGGCGGAAAGAGTAATACCGGTGAAGGGGGGGAGTCTCCAGAACGATTCAAAACTCAGCCTAATGGTGACTCAAAACGTTCGGCGATAAAGCAAGTGGCTTCAGGTCGGTTTGGGGTAACGGCGTGGTATCTCACCAATGCAGATGAACTGCAGATAAAGATTTCGCAAGGGGCCAAGCCAGGAGAAGGAGGAGAACTGCCCGGTAACAAGGTCGATGAACACATCGCCCGGATCAGGTATTCAACGCCTGGTGTCGGTCTGATAAGCCCGCCACCACACCACGACATATATTCTATCGAGGACCTGGCACAGCTGATCTACGACTTGAAGAATGCTAACCCGTCGGCAAGGGTCAGTGTCAAGCTAGTATCTGAAGTCGGCGTGGGAACGGTTGCAGCGGGAGTTGCCAAGGCACACGCTGATCATATTCTGATCGCAGGCGACGCCGGGGGTACAGGTGCCTCACCACTGACCAGTATTAAGC
>LUME01000013.1_pt1 | contig 37646 bp, 36 predicted proteins | sample 729951 | NCBI WGS metagenome assembly LUME01 (sample SAMN03860271, study PRJNA289734) | marine metagenome | biome: seawater column; feature: ocean; material: water; isolation source: Red Sea water column Station 34 - depth 200m | place: Saudi Arabia: Red Sea | collected 2011-10-15 | depth 200 m | reverse complement strand
GTATAAGGTTTACATAGGACTCCTGAATCCCTTCATGATCATCTTGTGGCCAAGTCAGGCTCCATTCGATTTCTTGTTTACCGTTTTGACTGCTTCCAAAAAATGGTTTTACTGGTACACACGCTGTGTCTCCTAAAACCTCTGTCAGATATTCATTGGCCCCTTCTTTATATAGCCATTCTTTCTTCTCATTGGTCTCCTCATCATGAAACTTAATTTTTAAACCGGGACATAAGACAGCCTTGGCTCGGAGATTATGCTTGAGGTCTTTTATTTTTATATCAGAAGTATCAAAATATTTTTCATTTGGCCAAAAACGTATCGAGGTACCAGTGTTGGTTTTTCCAACCTTGTCGACCACCTCCAGTTCTGAGGAACGCTCACCATTCTTAAAGCTTAAGTTGTATTCTTGTCCTTGACGTTTTATCCAGACTTCTAAGTTTTTGGATAAAGCATTAACAACAGAAACACCAACACCATGCAGTCCGCCAGAAACCTTATATGAATCATCATCAAATTTAGCGCCCGCATGTAAAACGGTCATGATGACTTCCGCCGCAGAGCGCCCTTCTTCTGTGATCAACCCGGTCGGTATACCCCGGCCGTCGTCCACTACCGACACCGTCTCGTCAGCGTGTATCGTCACGGTAATTTCTTGGCAGTGGCCCGCGAGTGCTTCGTCTATGGCGTTATCGACCACCTCAAACACCATATGATGAAGGCCGGTACCGTCATCGGTGTCACCGATATACATACCGGGTCGTTTGCGGACCGCTTCCAGCCCCTTGAGGACCTTAATACTGCTTTCGTCGTAGACTGGTTGAGCGCTCATAAATGCTCCTTGTTGCGGGCTTTTATTATATCACGAACAAGGGTTGCTGAGCCGGGAAAACGGCGGTTTTACGGGGTTTTTTGTTGTTTCACGTGAAACAACGTGGCTTACAAACCCCGGGGGTTCAATCCCCTGGTTCCACGTGGAACCACGGCGTCCGGGGGTTGTTTTTGGGTCCAGCTTTTCTACAATCGCATGGGCATAATCAGGTACAACGTATCGTCATCATCGGGTTCGTGGAGCATGCACCCGCTGTTCCCGTCCTGCAGCTCGGCTTCCACGGTCTTTGTCGACATGGCCCGAAGGGCATCCATCAGATAAGTCACGTTGAACCCTATCTCCAGGCTGTCACCTTCATACTCCACGCTCACCTCGTCATTGGCTTCTTCTTGGTCCGGGTTGTGGGCCGACAGCTTTAATGAGCCCTTGGATAAATCCAACCGAATACCCCGATATTTTTCGTTTGTCAGCACTGAGGTTCTCGCCAACACTTCGTGTAGCTGCTCTCGGTCAGCGACCATTTTCTGTGACAGGACCTGCGACATGACCGCTTTGTAGTCGGGGAACTTTCCTTCTATCAGTTTGCTCGTCAGTTGTGCCCCGGTCCGGCTGAATCGCACATGGTTTGGATTGAGTTCCAGCGTTATCTCGTCCCCGCCGTCAGCCAGGAATCGCCCGAGTTCCAGAACGGCCTTTCGGGGGATAATCGCTTGGCGCAGCGACCCGGCAGCACTGGGCAGTTTTGTTCGGCTGCGCGCCAACCGGTGCCCATCCGTCGCTACGGCGTTGATCGTGTCGCCATCCAACTCAATCAGCACACCATTTAGAAAATACCGTACGTCTTGTTGCGCCATCGAAAAGGCTGTTTTGTCGAAAAGGCCCCGCAGTGCTGATTGCTCCAAGCGCACTCGCTCTTCCCAGTTCTCCGTCTCAAGCCGCGGGAAATCGGCTGCCGGTAGAGTTTGTAGGCTGAAGCGGCTCTGGCCTGACTTGATCTTGAGCTTGCCGCCGGTTGCGCTGAATTCCAGTTTCGCGTTGTCAGGAAGCGCGCGACAAATATCGAGGAGCTTGCGAGCTGTCACAGTACACGCACCATCACTGCCTTCCAGAACCGTGGTTTGAATGCTGGTTTCCACTTCCAGGTCAGTACCAACTAAAGTGAGGGTATTGTTCTCTAGGCGCATCAACACGTTCCCCAGTATGGGCAGGGTTTGCCTGCGCTCTACCACGCTGGTGACGGTGTTGAGTGGCGTCAGTAGTTGTTCTCGCTCTATTAATAATTTCATAAGTAATCTGTTTACTGATCTAATTAGGGCTGTTGATAAACGGAAAAAGTTATTTTATACAATAAAAACATATAGTTATCAAAAATACTGGGTGTGTGTAATGTTGTGAATTAGATTGTGTATAGGGTAATAAGGTACCGCGAAAACCGCGTTAAAGGAAATCATGCCACAGTTTTTCGCTGGAAACGCACACGTTATCCCCCGAGAAGCCGATGGAGGTTCTGGTAGTCTTCGCTGATCTTGGGATCTGTCTTGACCAACTCGGCAATCTTTCGCTGAGCGTGCAACACCGTTGTGTGGTCTCTGCCCCCGAAGGCATCACCGATTTCTGGCAAGCTCATGGTGGTGAGTTCTTTTGCTAACGCCATGGCGATCTGGCGCGGTCGGGTAATCTGGCGGTTCCGTCGCTTGGAATGAAGGTCCGAGATCCGCATCTTGAAATATTCTGCCACTACTTTCTGAATATTCTGTATGGTGACCTGTCGTTCCTGAAAGACCAACAGATCACGCAGGGCTTCCCGAGCAAGCCCGGTGTTGATATTGCGCCCGGTAAAGTTGGCACTGGCGATAATCCGGTGCAGCGCACCTTCGAGTTCCCGAACATTGGACCGGATCTGTTTGGCCACAAAGAAACACACATCCTCTGGCAGGCCGACGCCTTTTTGTTGGGCCTTGTTTTTTAAGATGGCCATTCTGGTCTCGAGCTCGGGCGGGTCGATCGGGACCGTCAAGCCGCTGCCAAATCGGGAAATTAGACGCTCCTGGACGCCGGAAATCTCACGCGGAAAGCGGTCGCTGGTAATCACGACTTGCCGCTGACCCTCTAGTAACGTATTGAAAGTATGAAAAAATTCTTCCTGTGAGTGCTCTTTCCCGGAAAAGAACTGAATATCGTCAATCAGCAGAGCGTCCAAAGATCGATAAAAACGTTTGAACTCATTGATCGCATTATGCTGTAAAGCCTTGACCATATCAGCCACAAACCTTTCCGAGTGTACGTACAGGACTTTGGCTTCCGGCCTAAGTTGCCGGGTCAGATTTCCGGCAGCCTGCATCAGGTGTGTTTTGCCAAGACCGACACCCCCGTAAAGAAATAATGGGTTATAGGCTTGCCCCGGGTTTTCTCCGACCTGGCTGGCGGCTGCCCGGGCGAGTTGGTTTGATTTACCCTCAACGTGGGTCTCAAATGTAAACGCTGGGTTGAGACGGCCTTCAAAACCCAGAGCGCCCAAACCTTTGTTTCGCGCCGCCGGCTGCTGATCGGCGGTGACCGAAGCAGCGCTACTCGCTTGTTCGCTGCCAATATCCAGCCTGACCGCAGCGGGTTTGGGGCTAAAGGTTGTTGCCAGGCTAGAAATTAGCCCAAGATATTCTTTGTCCACGAAGTCGCGCACAAATCGATTGGGTGCGAGCAGTGTTAAACCATTGGCATGCTCAACGGCGTGTAGCGGTCGGATCCAGGTATTGAACTGCTGGGCGGACAGGTCATCTTCGAGACGAGTTAGGCAGAGTTTCCAAAGTGCGGTGGACACGGTAGTAGGGGTGATGGCGTCGGTCAATAGCGCTTTCGGCGCGGTTACGGTTTAATGGGGTAAGTGGACGGTTACTGTCTTAGGGCCCAGTTTAAACGATAAATTAAAAGTTATCCACAGCAATTAGCCAAATTTTATTTATCCACAACGCGCTGGAGACTGCCTAAAAACATTGACATTACGCCATAATTACGAGTAAAGTCCGACGCCTTTTTCGAGAGCCGACCAAAGAATTCGGGATACGTCTTATGAAGCGCACTTTCCAGCCCAGTGAAGTCAAACGAAAACGACGACATGGTTTCAGGGCGCGAATGAAAACACGCGCTGGACGAGCCGTGATCAACGCGCGCAGGGCGAAAGGCCGGGCGCAGCTCAGCGCCTGAGAGCCGGGCGACGTTAGCCACCGGTAGTGAGTAATGCCCGCTTCATGCGAAGCGAACGCCTCCTACACAGCGAGGATTACCGCACGACGATTGCAAAACGATGCCGTAGCGATGATCAACTGTTTACTGTTTATGCGGCGAAACGGCCAACAGGCAGCGCGCGGCTAGGCATCACGGTCTCACGGCGTGTGTCCGCTAAAGCGGTGCGGCGCAATCGACTGAAGCGCAGGGTACGAGAATCCTTTCGTTATCATAAACAACCACTGGCTGGTTTGGACCTGGTGGTGATCGCTCGGCAGGAAGCCAACGAAACCGGATGCGTACAGGTCGATCGAAGTCTTTTGGGTCACTGGATACGGATAAAAGAAAAATGCGGCAAGTAGTCACAGCAACGCTGCGCGGATATCGCTACCTGATCAGTCCATTGTTGGGGCCGACATGCCGTTTCTATCCCACGTGCTCGTCCTACGCTATAGAGGCAATCGAGCGTCACGGCATAACCCGCGGCATCTGGCTGACACTGCGTCGGCTGATCCGCTGCAACCCCTGGCACCCAGGCGGTGTGGACATGGTGCCGGGCGAAGACGCAGGCAACTCCGGTTGTTTGCACCACTGACGCGCTAACAGTGGATTTCCAGAGACTCATCCTGTTTACCGGCTTAGCGCTGGTGCTGGTCCTGATTTGGCAGGCCTGGGTCGAATATAACGTAACACCCGTAGTGCCGACGATGTCCCAAACGGTTCAGCAATCCGGGCAGGGCCAAGCCGTCGCGGTGAACACGGAAGATGTTCCCAGCGCGCCGACTGTCGCAAACACAATCACCAGCACAACGGCAAATGAAGTACCTAAACCGACATTTAAAACCCTGCCCACAGGCGACATTGTGGTGGTTGAAACCGATCTCATACGCGCCGCCATAGATACCTATGGCGGTGACTTAAGGCGGTTAGAACTGTTGACTTATCCGGAACAGCTGGAATATCCAGATGAACCGTTTCGGCTGTTAAATGATGAGGGCGCTGACCTGTTCGTTATCCAGGGCGGCCTCTTGGGCACCCAGGGTGAGTTACCCAATCACCATACGCAGTACGGCACTAATCAGCACAATTACTCGTTGTCGCCCGATGCAGATCGCGTAGAAGCTGTCCTTAGGTGGCAGAGTCCCGATGGTGTTAGCTATCGCAAGGTTTATACGTTTTATCGAAATAGCTACTACATCGACATCCGGTATGAGATTGACAACGCCACCGCCACAACGTGGCAAGGGTTCCTATACAACCAGATACTTCGTACTAAGGGCGAGCAGAAATCTAGCGGGCTTGGCTTTTTTGGCCGGTTGCCAAGCTACACAGGCGGCGTTATTTACACGCCGGAAGAGAAGTACCAGAAGATAGATTTTGATGACATGTACGAGGAGAACCTGGTACGCAACACGCCCTCGGGCTGGGTCGCAATGCTGCAACACTATTTCGTGGGAGCGTTGCTGCCTAAGGGGAGCAGTGCCTATGAATTCTATTCAACGGTTACAGCCAGAGACAGCCAACCGCGTTACCACATTGGTTACAAGAGTGTAGAACCGGTCATGGTGGCGGCCGGCGGACAAGGCTCTCTGAGCGCTCAACTGTTCGTTGGCCCTAAGGAACAAAAACGCCTTACAGAGATAGACCAGCAGTTGGAGCTAACAGTGGATTACGGCTGGCTGACGCCGATCTCATCCCCGCTATTCTGGTTATTGAATTACATCAACGGTGTAGTCAAAAACTGGGGTGTGTCAATCATCCTGCTGACGTTGCTGGTCAAGCTTGTGTTCTATCCGTTGTCGGCAGCCAGCTACAAGTCGATGGCAAGGATGAAGAATCTTCAGCCCCGCATGAAAACGCTCAAGGAGCGTTTCGGCGACGACAAACAAAAGTTCCAGCAGGCCATGATGGAGGTTTATAAAAAGGAAAAAATAAATCCTTTTGGGAGCTGTTTGCCGATCGTAATTCAAATCCCAGTCTTTATCGCCTTGTATTGGGTGTTGCTGGAAAGTGTCGAGTTGCGGCAAGCACCCTTTATGTTATGGATCAAGGATCTTTCCGTTCAGGACCCGTACTACGTGCTGCCGTTGCTGATGGGCGCGTCTATGTTTGGTCAGACGATCCTGAACCCTACGCCCGTTGACCCCATGCAAAAGAACATCATGCTGGCTATGCCAGTGGTGTTTACGGTCTTCTTTTTGTGGTTTCCCGCTGGGCTGGTGCTGTATTGGCTGGTGAACAATCTTCTGTCCATTGGCCAGCAGTGGATGATTACGCGAAAGATCGCGGCATCCGGAGGCTAATTCAGGCGAGTTGACATCGCCCAGTCGACTGCGGTCACCAACGGTGCAACAGGATCAAGACACCATCGCCGCGATCGCAACGCCGCAAGGCGTGGGTGCCATCGGCATCGTCCGGGTATCAGGGCCCCGAGCCAGGGTCATCACGCGCGCAATCGCCGGCGTAGTGCCATCGCCGAAACAAGTCACGCACCGTGTGTTCAGGGCAGCCGACGGTTCACCGCTGGACGAGGGGCTGGTACTTTATTTTGAAGCGCCGGCCTCTTACACCGGCGAGGATGTGCTGGAGTTACAAGGCCACGGCGGAGCCCGTGTACTGGATGGTGTTCTGGCCTGTGTCTTGAGCCATGGTGCCCGCCCAGCGCGGCCCGGTGAGTTTACCGAGCGGGCATTTCTTAACGGCCGACTGGATCTCGCCCAAGCCGAGGCGGTCGCCGACCTCATTGACAGCCGGACCCAGGCCGCAGCACGAGCGGCTGTGCGGTCTTTAATGGGTGATTTTTCGACGGAGATAAGCACATTATCGGCGGAGATAGGTGATTTAAGGGTGTTTTTCGAAGCAGATATAGACTTCTCGGAGGAGCCTGTGAGCAGGCTCGATTCCAACGCAGCACAAGCCCGGCTAAATCACAGCAATCAGCGACTCTCGTCATTGCTGCACCAGGCCCGGCCGGGAAGTCTATTGGCTCACGGAGCCCGGGCCGTGCTGGCAGGGTTGCCCAATGCCGGAAAATCAAGCCTGATGAATGCGTTGGCGCGAGAAGACCGGGCGATCGTCAGCATCGCCCCAGGGACTACACGTGATGTGGTCGATACGATGATCGATGTCGCCGGTATAGCGGTCCAGCTGACAGATACAGCGGGCTTGAGAGAGGGCACCGACCCCGTCGAAGAAGAAGGCGTTCGTCGGGCCGCACAAGCAATCGAACAGGCCGACCTGGTGCTGTTTGTGATCGACGATGCCGCACCACAGACCAGCCAGAATCAGGCATCAATGGTACCCGACGCAGACAGAATGCTCCGGATTTACAACAAGTGCGATCTCAGTGGCAGAGCGGCCGGGGTTGTTGAAGACGAAGGTGCAGGAAGCATCGCGGTTTCGGCGAAGACGGGGGTCGGCATTGATGCCCTGGAGCAGGCTATTCAGCAAAAGCTTGGATACACCGGTATGGGTGAAGCGCCTGTGATGGCCCGCCGGCGCCACATCGAAGCGCTGTTGACAGCGCAAACTCACCTGCAGGCCGCAGAACAACACGTTGGTTCGGCCCACGAGCTGCTAGCAGAGGAACTTCGTCTGGCACAGCGTGCACTTGGGGAAATCACGGGCCAAGTTACCACAGAAGACCTGCTAGGCCAGATCTTCTCGACGTTCTGTATCGGCAAGTAACGCCTGGTCTGGAAAAGGCTACGCAGGCTTGTATTGTCTCGTATACGAGACATAACTTATTGATTTATCTGCCAGTCGGACAGCGGCCATTCATCCAGCCGCTGTGTGGGCAGCGTCAATGAGTGCAAGTACCCACCCTCACCAACGATAAGAATCGATCCCAGTGGCGAATCATGATAGCGATAGTCCATCCCGTCGGATTCTATTGATTTGGCAATAACTAGGAAATTGAAGTTGATTCCATCGCACCGTGCCGTTCTCGATAGGCGATGAGATCGTTCAGCCAGTCTGGGTCCATCTCCGGCACCGACGACAGCAGCAACTCGGTGTATTCATGATGTGGTGGGGTGAACACTTCATCCTTGCGGCCTTGTTCGACAATCTCACCCTGCAGCATCACCACCACGTTATCTGCAATAGCGCGAACTGTCGCAAGATCATGGGTGATAAACATATATGCGAGATCAAACTCACGCTGAAGACTATCCAGTAGCCTGAGAATACCCTCTGCAACCAGTTGATCAAGAGCAGAGGTGACTTCGTCACAAATGATGAATTCAGGTTCAGCCGCAAGCGCACGAGCAATACTGATCCGTTGTTTTTGTCCCCCGGACAGTTCATCCGGATACCGATCGATAAAGACATCAGGCTCAAGCTCAATCAGAGATAAGAGCTCCCTGATACGTTGTTCTCTTTTCGGACCTTTGAGTCCAAGATAAAAACCCAGAGGCCGACCGATAATATTGCGTATACGCTGCCTGGGATTTAGCGCTGTATCCGCCATCTGATAGATCATCTGCGCGTGACGCAGCTGATCCCTGTTTCGACTTCGATAGTCTTTTGGCAACGGACGGCCATTAAATTGGATGTCACCCTCTCGGGGTGCAAGCAGCCCGGTAATGACCCGTGCAGCGGTGCTCTTACCACTGCCGGATTCACCAACCACGGCAACGGTCTGCCCACGATGAATTTCGAATGTGATGTTTTTCAGTACATCAATGTTTCCATAGCCCGCTGTGACATGATTAACCTTAACCAGCGCTGTGGTTTCCGAGTGAGCGATCTCGGTTTCTTTCTTGAATGATCGGACTGCCCAGAGGGACTTGGTGTAATCCATCTGGGGGTCAGTCATCATCTGGCGGGTCGGGGCTTCTTCGACCAGATTTCCATAACGCAGCACCATGATGCGGTCCGCCATCTGCGCAACAACCGCCAGATCATGAGAGATGTAAATAGCAGCCGTATTGAACTCCCGCACAATGTCGCGAATCGTGGTCAACACCTCTATCTGTGTTGTGACATCAAGCGCTGTTGTGGGTTCGTCAAAGATGATCAGATCAGGTCGACAGGACAGGGCCATAGCGGTCATGGCTCTTTGCAGTTGGCCGCCCGAGACTTGGTGAGGGTAACGATACCCTATGCCGTCAGGGTCTGGTAGTAACTCTCTGCGATAGAGCTGTTTGGCATCAGTCTCAGCCTGCTGGCGGCTCTTCACTCCATGTACAACAGGGATTTCAGAAAATTGATCAATCAACTGATGGGCAGGATTAAATGACGCTGCAGCACTTTGGGCAACATAGGCAATTCGCACACCTCGCAGTTTTCGCAAAGTGGTTTCTGACTGTTGCGTGAGTTCCTCTCCATCGAATCGGATAGTGCCGCCTCTGATTCTGCAGCCTGGACGAACAAAGTTCATCGCGGCAAGGCCCAATGTCGATTTGCCCGCACCTGACTCACCGATGAGACCCAGTACCTCTCCTCGGTTAAGGGTAAGGTCTAGACCCTTTATGATCTCGTGCCAGACTTCGTCACTTTCCCCATCAATCAACAGGTTCCTGATGTCCAGCAGAGGTTCGCTCATTGAGGGCCGTTGGCCGGACGAGTTAGTCATAATCAATGGCCGTCTTTTAAGCCGCTGGATTTATGTAGAAACCAATCGACAAGAAAATTCACGCCCAGGGTCAGGATCGCAATAGCAATGGCGGGCAATATAGGTGTGATGTCACCATAGGTAATGAGTACGGCATTTTCCCTGACCATTGAACCCCAATCCGCGGTGGGGGGCTGGATTCCCAGGCCCAGAAAACTCAGCGCCGCAATCATCAGAAATACGAAGCAAAAGCGAAGGCCAAATTCTGCGAGCAGCGGTGCTGTGATATTGGGCAGTATTTCACGGATGCAGAGCCAGAATATGCCCTCGCCGCGTAATCGAGCAGCCTCAAAGTAATCGAGAACAACAACATTAAGACTGACCGCGCGACAGACACGAAATATTCTGGTGGCATCCAATACGGCAATAACGATAACCAGAGTCGGAATAGAGGTGCCAAATATGGTCAATAACATGAGCGCGAAAATCAGTTGGGGTATTGCCATCAGAACGTCGACGATTCGACTGGCCATCTGGTCGAACAATCGGCCATAAATGGCCGCAAATAACCCAGCCAGACCACCAATCAGGAAAGCCAGGCAGGTCGTGATAAATGCAATGCCCACGGTGTTGCGGGCACCAAACAAGAGTCGGGTCAGCATATCCCGGCCAAGACCGTCGGTTCCTAGAATGAACTTTTCACCCCAGACATCAAATTCGGGGCCGACTATTTCTGCTTCACCATAGGGTGTAAGAAAAGGCGCAAACAGAGCCACAAATCCGTATACAAAAACCACCAGAATCCCAAACTTTGCGGTAACCGGTGCCTTCCACAGTTCCCCCAGCAGATTCTGAGTCTTCGATCTTCGAGCAGCAGGTATGCTGCTTTCAGAACCGGGCTCTAGAGTCTGTTCTTGATTCATTTGGGATGTAAAAGCCTGGGGTTGGTACAGATAGAGACGATGTCGGCCAATAGATTTAATAGAATGTAAGTTCCTGCAAATATCATGCTGCAGGCCTGTACAACAGGAATATCTCGAGTCGACACCGAGTCCACGATCAATTGCCCAAGCCCTGGGTAGATGAATACGACCTCTACGACCACGACACCGACCACCAGATAAGCAAGACTGATAGCGATAATATTGGCGATAGGAGCCCACGCATTGGGCAGGGCGTGTTTAACAATGACGCGCAATTTCGGCATACCTTTAAGATGCGCCATTTCAATGTATGCACTGGCTAATAGATTAATGATAGAGGCGCGGACCATGCGCATCATATAAGCCAGGATCACGCCGGTCAGTGTAACTGCGGGAAGCGCAACTCGATGGAGTCTATCGAGAAAAGTTGTATTGGCGTCCACGCTGGACAAACTTGGAAACCAGCCCAATGTGACCGAGAAATACAAGATCAGAACGTAAGCGACAAGAAATTCGGGTGCCGAGACAGCACCCAGGGTGATGACGTTTACTGAACGGTCATAGAAACTATTGCGATATAAGGCAGCCAGGATACCGAAGATTATCGCTAGGGGCACAGAGACTGATGCTGCAACCACGGCCAGAAATAGCGTATTCGCTAGTCGTATTTTGATTAACTCCGTGATGTCCCGCCCATTGGCCAGCGAGGTGCCAAAATCACCTTGCAATACATTAAACCACCAATTGATGTATCGAGTATGCGCTGGTACATCGAGTCCAAGTTTGTGGCGCAAGGCCTTGACGTTTTCGGGGCTGGCGCCTTGGCCCAATAAGGCTTCAGCAATGTCTCCGGGCAAGAATTCGACGCCTAAGAAAATAATGACTGAGACAACAAACAGAGTCACCAGGCCCAGGCCGAATCGCTGAAGAACCATGGTAAGAATCTTGTTCATTGTGGATTTATAGGTTCGGTTGATGCAACGCTATAGGAATCATTGTAACCAGTAGAGACAACATTGCATTGACACGGTAGATTCGGCGTAACCACAGCAGTCAGCTTGTTCTTTTAGTATCCAACGGGGAGCGGTAAGGCTGTAAAACATTATCTCTCGATGGTCTATCCACAGGAAAAAAATAGGCGGCCCTAGGGCCGCCTATTTTCCGTAGAACACCGTGCAATCAGACTTTCCACCACCTCTTGAGGAAGTGGCCACCATCCATTTCCCAGCCACCGCCAACCTGATCGCTAACACCAATCGTATCACGGTGGGCCGCAACATCGGTGCCAAAAGCAGGAATAATAGTTCCGCCCACAGCGGCAATAATGTGCTGTACTTCCTGGTACATCGAAGTTCGCTTGTTCTGATCGAGCTCTCCACGAGCGGCCACTACCAGTTCATCAACCCGGGCATTCTTAAGAACAGTGTCATTCCAAGGAGAGTCAGAAAGATAGCAGATTGACAGAATCATGTCCTCTACCGGTCGAGGACCCCAGTAGCAGGTGCAGAAAGGTTTAACGTTCCAGACGTTAGTCCAATAGCCATCCTGTGGTTCACGGACGATGTTCAGGTTGACACCGATCTTCTCCCAGTGTGACTGAAACAGCTGCGCAGCATCCATTGCGCCGCCGTATGATGTATTCGACGCGCTAAGATCAATCTTGACCCCTTCAAGGCCAGCTTTTTTCAGGTGATGCTTTGCTTTGTCCAGATCATACTCAGGCTTAAGACTGGCATCATAACTGTTGAACTGCGGCCCCAGTGGTTGGTCGTTACCCATCACTCCATAACCAAACAGAACCTTGTCCATGAATTCCTGTCTCGGCGTCGAAAGTTTCAAGGCCATGCGAAAATCGTTGTTGTCAAACGGCGGCACGTCCATCCGCATCGGATGCGTAAATGCGAGATTGCTCGGAATTGCAAGAATGTTGACGCCTTTGACCTTCTTTAGCCGGCCGATACCCTTTAATGCGGGTCGGTTAATAATGTCAACTGATCCGCTGATCAGAGCGCTCTGTCGCGCCGTATCATCCAGAATTGCAATGACTTCGTGCGAGTCGGCGTGAGCAACGTCGTTACCATGCCACGCATTCGGGTTGCGCTCGAGAACTGTTTTGACACCTGGCTCGAATTCTTTTAGCAGGTACGGTCCAGTTCCATGCGGCGAAAGCACCTCAGCCTTACCATCTTTGGCCGGCAAGACATTGAAGTGATAATCCGTAAAAAGAGCCGGGCAGTCCGCATTACCGTCAGCAAGCTCGACAACCACTGTATTTCCATCAACGCGAACATCACTGATTCCAGAAAACACACCTGCAGCAGCTGATGGGGTATCGTCACCCCGGTGCATGTTTATCGAGGCAACGACATCATCAGTCGTTAATGATTTGCCGTTATGAAATTCTATGCCTTGCCGTAGGTTAAACCGCCAGACTTTCGCATCGGGACTTGCTTCCCAACTTTCAGCCAGAGCGGGTTCCATGCTGTTGTCTTGCCCGACATTCACCAGGCTGTCACGAAATGCGCGACTGACACAGATCATATAGGTCGCGTTGAAAAGGCCAGGATCGAGTGAGTCAACGGTATTGGCATCGTTCAGACCAGAGACAATATGGCCGCCTCTTTTTGGGCCGGCAGCAAGGGCACGGCCTGACCAAAGCGAGGTGCCCAGCGCCGTCGATAGGCCCAGGGCTCCGCTAAAAGCGAGAAACTCCCGGCGGGTGATCCGGGGATCAGTCAGCGCTTGCCTGATTCGCGGATCTTGTTCGACGAGTTGATCGATCGTTGTCTTGTCTTTTTTCATCCTATCCTTCCTCCGTAATTTACATGTTGATTTATCAGTGCTTGGGTAACCTAACATAATCGCCCTGACTTCCCAAATATTCCAATCTCTCCCAATTCATCAGTCACAGAGCTAAAAAGGAGATCGAAGCCCTGGGCGGGTTGTACTAATGATCCAAGAGCGAAAAAATGCTCCAACTGCTCGAGGCCATCGGGGAGGTAGGAACTGGCACAGTCAACGCCGGGGCGAGGGCCTGCCCGCCGGGGGTGGATAGGCAGACGAGAAGTAAACCAAGGCGAAGAGGATCACTTTTATCCGGTTGAGAAACTGATCACCTTCCGTCATTGCCAGAGCCCACAAAAGGGCCGGCCACAGGCGCCGGCCCAGTAACGGTAAATGTTCCCATAATTGTTCCTCACTGAAAGATGCTTGAGAAAATAGTCGCTCAAGAACAATTAGTTAAAGTTATTCTATAAATTCTGTATCGAGGGCTCTATCTACGTAGGGCGAGCGGGTTCTTTCTAATCAGCCCAGACTAGTAATGAGGCCGTCAGACAACGTTCGCCACAAGACTTTTGCAAACCCCCTTCTTCGGTTACAAGTATCTCATCCGCAGAGAGTCAAGCTAGGATTCCCGGCAGTTTGAGTCCTTTGTCCCGGGCGCACGCTATCGCCTCCTCGTAACCGGCGTCGGCGTGACGCATTACACCGCTAGCAGGATCGTTCCATAACACGCGGGCTAGTTTTCGATCAGACAAGGCTGAACCATCGGCCATTATGACCAAACCGGCATGTTGGGAGAATCCAATACCCACACCGCCGCCGTGATGAAAAGACACCCATGTCGCACCTGATGCCGTATTCAAAAGCGCGTTGAGAATGGGCCAGTCTGATACAGCGTCTGACCCGTCTTTCATATTTTCGGTTTCGCGGTTTGGGCTTGCAACCGACCCGCTGTCCAGGTGGTCACGGCCGATCACGATTGGGCCACTCAGCTCGCCATTTGCCACCATTTGGTTAAAAGCGCGCCCAATCCTATCGCGATCACCCAGCCCCACCCAGCAGATCCGGCTCGGCATGCCTTGAAAGGCGATTCGCTTTCGGGCCATGTCCAGCCAGCGGTGGAGGTGCGGGTTGTCCGGGATGAGTTCCTTGACCCTTGCGTCGGTTTTGTAGATGTCCTCCGGGTCCCCGGATAGCGCCGCCCACCTGAATGGCCCAGTACCAGTGCAAAACAGTGGCCTGACGTACGCAGGCACAAATCCAGGATAGTCGAAAGCGTTCTCGACCCCGACTTCCTGAGCCATCTGTCGGATATTGTTGCCGTAGTCCACCACCGGAACACCCCGCTCCCAGAAATCCAGCATCGCGCGTACTTGAACCGCCATAGACGCCTTGGCTGCGGCGGTAACACTGGCCGGGTCTGTTCGCCGGCGTTCAATCCATTCGTCCACTGACCAGCCCTGGGGTAAATAGCCGGTCTGGGGATCATGGGCAGAGGTCTGATCGGTCACTGCATCGGGCAGGTATCTGGGATCCTGTCTGGAACGGGCAGCGATATCGGGAAACAGGTCGGCGGCATTACCCAGCAAACCCACAGAAATAGCCCGGTCATTATCATGGGCATCCTCAACCAGCTTGAGCGCATCATCCAGATTGTCGGCCCACGCATCGAGGTAGCGGGTCCGCAGGCGTGATTCAATCGACTGCATGCTGCATTCCACAGCGATCATAGAAGCACCGTTCATGGTCGCTGCCAGCGGCTGGGCGCCCCCCATCCCACCGAGCCCCGCAGTCAGTATCCACCGGCCCTTGAACGAGCCGTCGAAGTGCTGCCGGGCCAGTTCGGCAAACGTTTCATAGGTCCCCTGGACGATGCCCTGGGAGCCGATATAGATCCAGGACCCAGCCGTCATCTGTCCGTACATCATCAGACCCCGTTGATCCAGTTCTGAGAAGTGTTCCAGTGTTGACCAGTGAGGAACTAAGTTCGAGTTGGCAATCAGCACCCGTGGCGCCTCCTCATGGGTCTGGAACACACCGACAGGCTTACCCGACTGGATCAGCAGTGTTTCGTTCACCTCGAGGCTTTTTAGAGAACTGATAATCCGATCGAAACTATCCCAGTCACGGGCAGCCCGCCCAACCCCACCGTAGACGATCAATTCGGCCGGGTTTTCCGCGACCTCAGGGTCGAGGTTATTCATCAGCATTCGCATCGGGGCCTCGGCGCCCCAGTGTTTACACTGAAGTTCGTTCCCCGTTGGCGCTTTGATGTGCCGTTCCGGTGCGTATCGGTTGAGTGTTGTGGCTGACATCGTCCTCTGTCCTCGCTCAGCTAGAAAATTCGTTTGGCAAACTGATTCTACACAGTTTGCCCGTTTCCAAAGGCGCGTTCGCGTAGGCGGCTTGTGCTGATCAATGAGGGTGCCAGTTTTTGTCTGGGCTAGTCGATAAACACGCTTGCCGAAGCATTTAAACCATCGCTATCACATCTATTTCGATGTTCATCTTTGCGTATGCCAAGTAGGGCAAAGGTATGCCGGTTGTCGTCGGTCCGGGCGGCACAAAGTGGGCGAAGCGCGTATGCAGGTTGCGCTTCCAGAGGGATTCATCCGCGTCCCCAGCGTCGCCGGTTGCGTAAAAGGTGTTGATACGCACTACATGTGAAAAGTCCAGGCCGAACTCATGGAGTACGCGGCGAATATATTCCATGGACAGTTCGGTCTGTGCTGCAAGGTCTCCCTTGTGGGCAACACTGGTATCTTGATTGAGTGGCACCTGACCGCCGAGAAACACCAGATCGCCGCATCGTATCCCGTGTCGGTAGGGCAAGTGCACGGGCCAGTCCCAGTGATTTTCTGGCCAGACGTATGATCGGGCCATGCCTTGCCCGTCCTCGCTGCGCATCGCAATCACGTCGTTAATTATCATGACATCATGGGGTTCAGCGGTACGCAGGCTAATCCCTGTTGCAGCAGGCCCGGGCTCGGGGTAGTAACTGGCCCGAGCGAGGGCAGGGGCTGACCAGTCTTGGGCGTTGCCGGGCTCCACGTTAAAGACATTGGTTTTTACGACGTCTCGGATGTTTCCACCGAGCTGACGTAACAACCCGTCGAGTCGCTGTAGCACGACGTGTGATTGCCCGGTCAGATCGCCCGGGGATAGCACCGTTCCCGCCCGGTTCCGCGCTGTGATACCGCTGGTGAACAGCATTTGGCCTACTCGCAAGGCGTGACTGAAAGGGGCCGGTAAACCATACCAGTGCGGGTCCGAGGCAGCAGTGCGGTCAAGTGGTTGGCCAGTCTGTCCACGCATTGCGATGCCTTCAATTTCGAACAGCACACCGGGGGACATCAGCATTTCGACCGGTACCAGGGTAATAGTCGGTCCGGCCACCTCCAGAAAACCCAGGCATTCGCCGATCCATTCCGTGATTTCGTCACTGGTTAGTGTGTTAGTCGGTATGTAGAAGGCCCTCATATGTACCAAATCGGCTGGCGTCGTGTCGGCCGCATCCAGCACCCCGCAAAGATCGTTAACTGCCGCACGGATTTGACCACGCGAATCAGCCGCGGCGATGACAGTAAGGTTTGTATCCAAAGCAACCTGCCCGGTTGTGAAGAGCAGTTCACCACACCGCACAGCCTGGCTGTAATTCAGCTTTGGTTCGGTTACCCAGTGACCCGGAGGATTGATGTGCGTGCGGGGTAACACTACGGGCTCGACCGGTTGTGCAGCGCAGTTACAGCGGACAATCTTTTGGGAACTGAGGCGATCGTTTTTCCTTCAGCGATTCCAGACCCTCTCCCACTTCCGCGCCGGTGAAGCCGAGCATTTCGAGCGCAGTCGACGCATCAAACGTGGGTCCAGCCATCCGAAGCCAGTTGTTCAAGGCATACTTGGTCCAGCGGATTGCACTTTGTGCCCCATTCGCCAGCTCGGTTGTAATCTCCAGCGCTGTCTCCTGCAGCTGGTCGTCGTCGACGCACAAGGACACCAGCCCGATGCGTTCAGCTTCCTCGCCATTCAGTGGCCTGCAGGTCAGCAGGTAGTATTTGGATTTGGCCATGCCGCACAGCAGGGGCCAGATGATGCAGGCAACGTCTCCGGCCGCCACACCCAGGCGGGTGTGACCATCTACAATGCGTGCTGCCTTACCTGCAATAGAGACGTCGGCCAAAAGGCCCACCACCAGACCTGCGCCAACTGCCGGCCCGTTTATCGCTGAAACGATGACTTTGTTGCAATTGATAATGTTATAAACCAGGTCACGCGCCTCCTTCCAGACCCGCATTCTGGTTTGCGGGTCGTCCATGATTTCTTCGATCAGGTCGAAATCTCCGCCCGCGGAGAACGCCTTTCCCGCGCCGGTAACGAGAACCGCGCGTACGGTCGAATCCGCATCGATGTCGCGCCATATTTTGGTCAGCTGGGTGTGTGTTTGAGAATCCACCGAGTTAAAGCGCTCAGGGTTGTTGAATGTGATCTTCAGGATACCGTCAGCTGGGTGTTCGATCTGCAGCTTGTCATAGTCAATGTAACGGTCAGACATGGTGTTACTCCGAGGTTGTCTTATGGGCTATCAGCACTGAGCGGGAAAATCATTAGGCGCAGCAAGTTATTTGAGGGAAGTCTATCGACTATGGCCCGGGTCTGCGCAACATCAAGGTGGCAACCACCGTTGTTGGCTCGAATACTGTCCTGATCACAGTAAAACTTGATGGTGTCACAAAGTCTCGAAACAACGCACAATTCAAGGTCGTGCAGCGACTAAACCCGCATAATGGGACACCGGCCAGGAGATTGATGATGTCAAACGCAGACCAGAAAAGTTTTTACCAGCGCACAGATATTACCGGCGAGCCCTATGAACCCATGCAAGCACCTCGCTTCACTGAAGTGGCGACCTTTATGCGCACGCCGCTCGTCGACTCGCTTGATGGGGTGGATATCGGGATCATCGGAATACCCTACGACGGTGGGTTGACTTGCCGAACCGGGGCCCGTTACGGCCCCCGGGAAGTGCGAAATGAGTCGACGCTGATGCGTGCGATCAATGTCGCAACGGGCGAGCAACCCTATGACCGGGCCCGCGTAGCAGACCTGGGTGACGTTCGCTTTAACGACTTATTCAACCTCGACCAGGCCATCAACGACATCGAACGGTATTTTGTAGCCATTGCTAAAACGGGGGTCCGCCCCCTGGCCGTCGGCGGCGATCATTCAGTCACCTACCCGATTCTAAAAGCACTGGCGCCCCGCTACGACCAACCGCTGGGGCTGGTTCATATTGATGCCCATACCGATACCTGGCCGGCGGTTTTCGGGTCAAAATTTCATCATGGCGCACCGTTTCGCCTGGCGACAGAAGAGGGGTTGATTGATCCCCGGAGAACCGTACAGATCGGGATCCGCGGTGGTCAGAACTTCGCCGATGGCCTCGACTATTCGCGTGACAACGGGATGCGGGTGATTACCATCGAAGAATTCGACGACCTGGGCTGGCAGGCAGTGGCCCGGGAAGCAAAACGGGTGGTGGGTAATGGGCCGGCGTATCTGACCTTCGATGTCGACGGGTTGGATCCGGTCTATACGCCGGGCACCGGCACACCTGAGGCCGGCGGTATCACCATGCGAGAAGCCCAGCGCCTGATTCGCGAACTCACAGGTCTGGACTTCATCGGTGGCGACGTCGTCGAAGTGTCTCCGCCCCTTGACCCATCAGGCAACACCGCTTTGAACGCCGCGACCATCCTATTCGAAATGCTGTGCATTCTGGCGATTCGGGTGTCGAACTGTAGATCGGCGTGAGTTATCTCTGCCATAAATCCTTGATATAGTACTACTAACTAGTACAATTGGTTTCGTGTTACTGCGGTTTTGGTATTTTACGGTAACGCAACCGACGTACAGCCCAGGTCTTCGACAGGCGGCGATAGTCCTGACTGGGTAGGTTTTGAGCCGTTTCAGCCACCGCCTGATAGACATGATCCGCGGGTAAACCCGCTTTTTCCAGCGTAGTAAGCAGTGCTTGAGGTTGATATTGGGCAAGGTAACCCAGCAACCACCAAGGCGGCGGGGGTTTTCGGGGTGCTGGCAAGAGCGCCACTCTCTGAGTGTTAGTACTACTATATAGTATAATATGGCACCAATAGACAGGCAAGCGAGATGCCGGGTGCCCGTGTCGCCTGGGCCTAAACAGGCACCCACAGGCAGTGAAAACCCGGACAAAGTCACCATTTGTCACGAAGGTGCCGTGAAAATCATGGGATAATCGGGTTTAACGTATCGTCGCCTGACCGAGGGCGGTTTCACAACGACCAACAACCCACAATGCCCGTGTCCACGCAGCAAACCAGCTATATCAAGCCTATCCTGATTCAGCTAGCCGCGCTCGCTGTAATCTGTTTATTGGTGGCGCTGTGGCAGCGCGAATTTCTGGCGGAGGTCTATTTGCGGAATCAACTGACTCAGGTGGGCTGGTTCATCAATGGCGGAATTGTTTTGCTGTTTTTGTCCGGGATGTATCAGCTGGTGCGCCTTTTCGTCAGTTACAGCGGGGAAGAGCAGGCGATCGGGCAGTTTTTGGACAATGTAGACAATGGAGTGGACCCGGAGAAAGGTCTTGTGGATGGTGCCATTATTCTGAGGCGCTACCGTACGTTGCGCGACCTCCACCATCGCCGGTCGCCGGTCAACCATAATGCATTGGCGGCTACCCTTCTGGCCGATGAATCGAGCCGTAACAGTTTTCCCAAGTTTGTTCAGAACGTCCTCATATTGACGGGCGTTTTTGGCACCATTGTTTCTTTGTCCATATCGCTTTTCGGCGCCTCCAACATGGTTTCCACCGTGACCGAGGTCGGTGGTTTGGGAATGGTTATCCACGGCATGTCGGCTGCTTTATCCACGACCATGACGGCCATTCTGGCTTATTTGTTTTTCGGTTATTTCTATCTTCGCCTGACAGACGTACAGACGCATGTGATCAGTCGGGTCGAAGAGACCACGGTAACTATCTTGTTGCCTCGATTCCAGGTTACGCCAGAAACAGTCATCGAGGACTTCGCCGACATTATCCGGGCTGCTGCCGCGCTGGTGAAAAGGCTTGATGCTTCGCAGGCACAGTACGCCGAGGTGGCTGATGAGCTAAAGGAACTCCTCGTTAGTTATCGTGACGAGATGCAGCGTAACAGCGCTTCACTCGAGCAGATGATCGAGCTCCTCAGGGAAGGGTTCCGCCTCCAAGATCCACAAAGATGATGCACAACGCGGGGTTTGTCGACCTGCGGGTCTCGCCGTCGGGCCAGACCAACGCGAACGAGGACAGCGTCTGGCCCTCGTTTACAGATGTCATGACAGTTATCGTCATGATATTTCTGCTTGCGTTGGTGATCATCCTGATCCGAAACATGGAGCTGGTCCGACAGCTGCGCACGACCATGGCTTATGAACAGCAGGTATTGACTGAGCGGACGGCGCTGGAACTCAAAACCAATTCTCTCGGAGAAGAGGTGGCGGCTCTGCAACTCACACTGGGCGAAACTGTTGCGCTAAAAGAACGTGCTGAAGCCACATCGCAAAAACAGCAGCTACATATCGGTGAACTCATTAGCGAAGTCACAGCGCTTGAACAACTTCGGGATCATCTGACCGCAGAGCGCGGCACGTTGACGGTTCAGCGTGACACCCTGGAAGGGGCATTGCTGAGCCTGGAACAGAAACACCAGTCGCTTGAATCACTGAGGCTAGCACTAGAAAACGAGGTCGCTGTCCTGATCGGAGAACGGACGGTGTTGCAGGATGAAAAACGCGTACTCATTGAGCAGAACACAGCACTGGACGATAGCCAAGCGCAGTTGACCCTGGAGAAAACAGCACTTTTGAGTACGCGTGACCGGCTTGAATCAAAGGTAACCACCCTGGGCAATGACATCGCATTGCTGGAACAGCACTTGTCGGAAGTACAAACACAGCGAGATGATGAGCGACGGATTTCGGTTGCACGGCAAGACCGAGTTGAAACGTTGTTAAGAGATATCGCTGCATTGGAGCAAGTTCGTAAGGGCCTGGCGGACGAAAAAGAAAATCTGATCCAGTCCGGAGAAGTGTTGTCGAAAAATCTACGGTCGTTGGAGGACAAACACAGCTCGCTGATCGCCGTTCGAAACCGTCTTGAAGGAGAGGTTTCGCGACTCACTGATACTGCACAAGGGTTAGAACAGGCGCTCAACACTGAAACAGCGGCGCACAACAGACTGAGCGAAGAAAAGCTCGCACTGGTCCGCCAGTTGGCTGAGCTTACCGCTCTCAGGGGTGTGCTGGAACACGACCTCGCCGAAGCCACTGGCGAACGCGACCACGCGCTCGCAACCCGCCAACAACTCGCGGCGGAGAAAGCCGAATTATCTACACAGCACACAGCCCTCACGACGGAAAAACGCTCGCTTGTCCGCCAACTGACGGAGCTTGCAACGCTCAAGAAGGCGCTCGAGGCACAGTACGCCACACTGGTTGGAGAGAAAACCGAGATCGAAAAACAAAAAGCTGTACTGGCTGAAACCACCGTTGGCCAGGAACGACGGTTGCTGGATTTGGAGAGTGTTCGTGACCAGCTTAAAGAACAGATCAATAGCCTCACCAGCGCACTGTCAGCACTGCAGCAGGACAAATCCGGATTGGGTGAGCGCAATACGACCTTGCGGGCCGAGCTCGCAGCGTTGGGCGAGCTAAAGCGCGCCCTGCAGCAAGAACACGATCAGCTAAACGCCGCTTTTGAGCAGGCTTCGGGCGATATCAACACGCTTCAAGCCGGGCGCAGCGATCTGCAGAATCAGATCGTCAAACTGAGAAACGAACTGCAGGCACTGCACGAAGATTATTCGGAACTGACCCAGGCTGCAGAACAGAGTCAAGTGGATCGAGCGGTGCTGGAAGAAGACACACTGGATTTAACCAATCGACTCAGTGCGACGAACCAATTACGACGCGACCTGCAACTTAAGCTGTCCATCGTTGACGAGGAGAATTTGGAGCTGACGCAAAAGAGAGACCGGTTGCTGCAGAAGAATACCGAGCTACAAACTCAGGTGAAACAGTTGGACCACTTGCGTCAACAACTCGAGGATGAGCAGACCAAATTCGTGGCCGAGCGACGTCGTTTTGAGCAAGATGCGGCCAGATTGACCGAAGAAAAAGCGAGCTTAAGCGGCGAGCTCAGAGCTGTTGGCGAGCAATATCGCCTGACCAAAGAAGAATTGGATTTTCTAAGAGCAGAATACACAGACGAAGTAGTGGCCTTCAAGAAAGAACGGGAAATTATGAGAGAAGAACTCGAAGCCCTCGAGATTCTGAAGGCGCGCTACACCGAGCTAGAGAGTGACTACAACCGGCTCGTCAAGCCGGCACGCAGCAAGGTGGGCCGGTACGTGGTTAGCATACACTATTGGAAAGACGAGTCCGGCTACCATTACGCTTTGCGGTTGCCGGGGGCGGATCGACATACTGACCTTAGCCGGGCCCAACTGCATACCCAATTAAAGGCGTTGAAAAACCAGTACGGCATAAAACTCTATACGGCCGTCTGGTTTCCTGACGACACCAGCCTCTCTCATGCAGAAGCGAGTTCGTTTACATCTCGAATCCACAGCCTTTATGACTACTATTACAGCAAGAACTAGGCAGGCGTGCTGATAAATGAAATATCCAGATCAGTTTGATGTAGTCGTGATCGGTGGTGGTCACGCTGGCACCGAGGCGGCGCTCGCTGCTGCGCGGACCGGTGTACGGACGTTACTGGTTACACACAACATCGAGACGATCGGACAAATGTCCTGTAATCCCGCGATCGGCGGAATCGGCAAGGGTCATATCGTCAGGGAAATAGACGCTCTGGGTGGGGCGATGGCACAGGCGATTGATCGAGCCGGAATACAGTTCCGCATCCTCAACGCCAGAAAAGGCCCGGCAGTGCGTGCGACGCGTGCTCAGGCTGACCGGGTACTGTACAGGCAGGCGATTCGCCAGCGTGTTGAAAACCAGCCGAACCTGAGCCTGTTTCAACAGGCCGTGGATGACCTCGTGATTGAGAACGGGCGCGTAACAGGTATCGTCACACACAGTGGACTGACTGTTGATGCGAAGTCCGTAGTGCTGACAGCAGGAACATTCCTTGCTGGACGCATACATGTCGGTCTGGACAATCATGAAGGCGGCCGGTCGGGCGATCCGCCGTCGGCCGCGCTGGCTCGGAATCTACACAGCCTGTCCTTGCGCACGGGACGGCTGAAAACCGGTACGCCCCCTCGACTGGATGGGCGAACCATTGACTATGAGCCGTTGGAGAAGCAACCCGGCGACACACCCGTGCCGGTATTTTCTTTTCTAGGAAATCCTAGACAGCACCCTCGCCAGATTTCCTGTCATATCACCCACACCAACGAACGTACTCACGAGATTATCCGGTCCGGTCTGACACAGTCACCGTTGTTCAGCGGCGTCATTGAGGGTACAGGACCGCGGTACTGTCCTTCGGTAGAAGACAAAGTCGTGCGATTTGCCGAGCGGTCGGCCCATCAGGTCTTTGTCGAACCTGAAGGCCTGGATACACACGAGGTCTACCCGAACGGTATTTCTACCAGTTTGCCATTCGATGTGCAGTGGGACCTGGTTCGGAGTATCCGGGGGTTTGAGAAGGCCGTCATCACCCGACCAGGCTATGCGATTGAGTATGACTACTTTGATCCCAGAGACCTTCGCCCATCATTGGAAACTCTGGCTGTAGAGGGGCTTTATTTTGCAGGACAGATCAATGGTACTACCGGTTATGAAGAGGCGGCCGGTCAGGGGTTGATTGCCGGGTTGAACGCAGCTCGGGGTACACAGGGGCTTGAGCCATGGACTCCGCGTCGAGACGAGGCCTATGTCGGTGTCATGATTGATGATCTGGTGACACGCGGTGTCACGGAGCCTTACCGCATGTTTACTTCGCGAGCTGAGTACCGTTTGCAGCTCAGAGAAGATAACGCGGATCTGCGTCTGACAGAAACTGGACGGGTACTGGGCTTGGTGAACGATGCGCGGTGGCAGTATTTCAACGAAAAGCGCGACGTGTTTGTCAGGGAGCGACAGCGGCTCCAGGACACGTGGATTCGGCCCGATTCGGCGGCAGCCAAAGCGGCCGAAAAACTACTGGGTCAGTCACTGACGCGGGAATCCCGATTGGCAGACCTGCTGCTGCGGCCGGAGACCGGTTACCGCGAACTGGTGACGCTGCCGGGTGCTGGGCCCGGAATTGACTTTCCCGAAGTCATCGAGCAGCTGGAAAATGAAGCGCGTTATGCCGGTTATATTGAACGCCAGCAGGATGAAATTCAACGCCGTCGACGTCACGAGGAAACGAAAATCCCCGAAGGTTTGGATTTCTGGCAGGTGCGCGGACTATCCAACGAAGTTTGCCAAACACTTACGGCACACCGGCCGGCCACATTGGGTCAGGCGGGCCGCATCTCGGGGATTACACCGGCAGCGGTTTCGTTGTTGCTGGTGTACCTTAAGAAACGATCGCTGCAGTCTGCGGCCTGATCGAGGCCATCCGTTGCACGATCAGCAGGAACTGGCCAATCAACTCAGCACGGGTTCTGCGCGAGCAGGCTGGACTTTGGATGAACCGGCCACTCAGCGTTGCACACAGTTTCTGGAGTTGCTGTATACCTGGAACAAGGTCCATAACCTCACGGGCGCTCTCTGCCGCTCGGATGCGGTGTCGCGCCACCTGCTAGATAGCCTGTCAATCGCACCTTTATTGAAAGGCCAGCGTCATCTGGATATTGGCGCTGGCGCTGGATTTCCTGGGCTGCCGCTGGCCATCTGTCGACCGTCCGATCAGTGGACCTTGCTTGATAGCCGCGGCAAACGGGTGGCTTTTCTGCGACAGGCCTGTGCAACCCTGGAACTCACCAGCGTAGAAGCTGTCCATAGCCGGGTTGAAAATTACCGACCGACAGAGAATTTTGATACGCTTGTGTCGCGGGCGGTTGCCGCGCTGCCGACGCTGATGGACATGACCCGACATCTTTGCGGCGAGGGGGTGCGCGTGATCGTGATGAAGGGCATCTTCCCGGAGACTGAAATCCGCGAACTGCCTGATTCACTCCGCCGCCGGGCTGATGTAGTACGGCTTGAGGTGCCGGGGCTTAACGCCGAACGCCACGCTGTGGTTTTTGATAATTGATCTCGAAGTGGTCATGACCATTGATCTGATATGACACGCATTATTGCGGTGACTAACCAGAAAGGCGGTGTCGGCAAGACGACCACCACTATTAATCTTGGTGCGTCACTCGCCCGCATGCACCGCCGGGTGCTATTGGTCGATCTGGATCCTCAAGCCAACGCCACAGTAGGCTGCGGTGTGGACCGAGTCAATCTGTCGGGCTCAAGTTACCAGTTGTTGCTGGATGCCTGCACGTTGGGTGAAGCCGTGGTCGTTGTGCGCGAAGGACTAGATCTCTTGCCGGCAGAGAGCGGATTGGCAGGCGCGCAAGCTGAACTCGGCGGGGAGCAGGGAAACGACAACTACCGGTTGCGTTCGGCACTGGGAGGCGCAACAGGCTACGACTACATTTTTATAGACTGCCCACCGGCGCTGAATGTGTTGACGATCAATGCCCTCGTTGCGGCACACTCGGTGCTGATTCCGGTGCAATGCGAGTACTATGCACTGGAAGGTTTGACGGGGCTGCTGGAAACCGTGGCCCGGGTACGGCAGAGCGCTAACCCAGGTCTTGTGATAGAGGGCCTGCTGAGAACTATGTACGATGGACGAAACAGCTTAACCCGAGAAGTCTCGGAGCAACTGAGCCAACACTTTGGTGACAAACTGTTTCGTACGGTGATCCCTCGCAATGTTCGTTTAGCAGAGGCGCCCAGTTACGGTAAGCCTGTGATCGACTATGATGAAAAATGTCTGGGCAGTCTGGCCCACCTGGCGCTGGCAGGAGAGATGATGGATGCCACTTCAGCTCAAGACAATACCCCGGCTGAGCAGACAGGAGGTGCGCCATGAATAAAAAAGCGAGGTTAGGTAAAGGTCTGGATGCATTGCTAGGTGGGGTCGATCAAATCGCTGCACAAAGCGACGGCGAACTCCGCTATCTACCTGTTGCGACGATTCGCCCGGGGCGGTATCAGCCACGGACCAATATGGATGAGACCGCTTTAACTGAGCTTGCGGACTCGATCCGCACACACGGGGTGGTGCAACCCATCGTGGTGCGGGAGACCCCGGCAGGTGACTACGAACTTATTGCTGGGGAACGGCGCTGGCGCGCGGCACAGTTGGCCGGTCTTGACGTTATCCCGTCAGTGGTTCGTCGCGTGGCTGACGAAATAGCGCTGGCGGTGGGTCTGATCGAGAACATCCAGCGCGAAAATCTTAATCCGGTTGAAGAAGCGAACGGACTAAGGCGGCTGCTGGACGAGTTCGGTCTGACCCATCAACAGGTCGCGGACAGCATAGGTCGCTCGAGGGCAGCGGTGAGTAACCTATTGCGGTTACTGAATCTAGACCCGGCTGTCCGGGTGCATCTCGAGAACGGTCGGCTAGAAGCAGGGCATGCCCGGGCGATCCTGTCATTACCGCGTGAGCAGCAGCTGGCCGCGGCCGACACGGTTATCCAGCAGCGGCTTTCCGTGCGCCAGACCGAGCAGTTGGTGCGGCGCTATCTCAGTGGCAAACGTAAGGAAAAGCGCAAAACCGCACCTAAAGACGCTGATTTACGTCAGTTGGAAGAGGAGCTCTCACAACAGCTGGCCGCGCCAGTCAGTTTGGAGCAGCGTGGTCAGGGCGGCCGGGTGATTATTGAATATAACAGCCTCGATGAACTCGAAGGCATCCTGGAACGTCTTCGAAAATAAACGTTGAGGTCGGCACGCAACGTCGACGAATGCCAGATTGGTTACCTCGCCTGTTCTGAGTAATACAGCTGGCCTGAAGATAAAAACCCGAAGGAGGTTGGGTTCACCAGCGGCTGACTAATCTGGTACTGGCCTGGACGTTGCTGCAAAGGTAGGGCAGTTGACGGTTTTAGTGGGGTGTTGGGAGTAAGACTGGCAAAACAATAATGACCACTAGATTTGAGTTGAGAACAAGGTATATCGAAGGCTGGTACGAGCTTGATGCTGATAAGCTGATTTCATCTACTTCGTATGACTTCCTATTTGATGATCCAGCGGAGCCCAAACCCGTGAATCGGGAGTCATTACCAGAATATATGATCCGTTGGGACAAACGAACTCGTTTACTTGGTGCGACCAATATATGGAATCTATCTGACGAGGTGCGTCAAGATAGCAACGGAATTCTGACGGATTGGGAATGGTGGGAGCTGGTTGGCACAGATCTTTGTGGGATGGCAATCGTAAAAACCAGAGATGATGGGGTGTTCTTTGAACGTATCACCTATTTTGATCGATCGTCGAACGGCAGTTAACTGAATTGGTTGGAGTCAGATAATAATGAGAAATTTATCAGGCGACATTGTTAACCTCGAGCAATACCCATTGTCGGATTCAAAGTTTAGAACTCAGTGCAAGGGGAAACTGGATGACGATGGTGTATTGGTACTTGATAATTTTCTGACGTCTTCGGCTATGGCCTCCATTAAAGCTGAAGGTATAGATAATCAACATCTGGCTTACTTTACCGAGAAGAACCACAACATCTATCTGTCACCTTCTGATCCGGAGTTTTCATCCGATCACCCCCGTAATCGAGAAGTAGTTTCATCGAAGGGATGCATTACTACAGATCAGATTCCAGACGGTTCGGCATTGCGAGTGCTTTATGATGCTTTGGAATTTCGCGATTTTCTGTGCGCCGTACTCGATATTGAAGAACTTCACGAATATGATGATCCGCTCTCGTCTATCAACCTGCACTACGCCAGCAACGGACAGGAACTTGGGTGGCATTTCGATAACTCTTCTTTTGCCGTTACTTTGTTGATTCAACCCGCCGAATATGGAGGAGGCTTTGAATATGTGAGGGATGTGCGCGATGCCGACCAAGGTGATATGAACTACCCGCTTTCGCAAAAGGTGCTTGACGGTAAGATTCCTTCTGAAAAGCTGTCACTGGGTGCGGGATCACTGGTATTGTTTCGAGGGCGTAATTCACTACACCGTGTTACACCGGCAAAGGGAAGCAAACCTCGTATGCTGGCGGTGTTGGCATATAACACGGAGCCGGGAATTTCGCTTTCAGAATCAGCGAGAATGACATTTTATGGGCGACTTGGATGAACCAACGACTCAAGATGAAACTACGGAGATATAGGCTATGAAGGATATATTGTCTTACAAAAGAACATTAACAATTTTTGCGGTTGTGCTAACGTTGATTAGCCTAAGGATGCACCTTGACCCAGCAGGTATGACTGAAAATGAATTTCCTTACGCTAAGGGTGACGCATTTGATGTGGCAGTCACAATTCGGCATCTCCTCGGTTCACTACTCTTCGCAATAGCCTGTATTACTTTTTTTGCAGGAAGAGTAGAGGATACAAAGTCACAGCAGTCAGTTCTCAATGGATGCATTCTGGCATTTGCCGTTATGTGCATCACACTTGGAACAATGACAGTCATCCAAGCCGGGCACCTTATTGGCGGAACCATAGTGTTTGCTGTATTGACTGCACTTTCCCTCTATAAAAGAGTTACACACTAGAAAAGACTATGGAAGCACTGGGTCCTATACACGTTAGAGAACCATGACCGCGAAAACTTTTGAAGCAGTACATAAAGAATCATTTAGCGGTGAATACAATTTGTTTCTGCCTGATGGATATACAACCAACAACCAATATCCATTATTGGTTTATTTGCATGGTTATTATGGGGAATACATTTCACCTGATGTTATGACGGACAACATTCCAGATGGACTGAAAGAGAATTCGAACAAGTATCAGTTCATTCTCGCTTGCCCTTTGTGTCCTTTTGAATTTTATTGGCGGACTACTTATGTGTTTTCATTTATTAATCATTTGATTGAAACTTACGATGTTGATGATCGAAAGACATTTCTCTCTGGGACCAGTATGGGCGGATTTGGGACCTGGGCTACCGCGCATGAATTTCCGGATATGTTTGCTGGTATCGTCCCCGTTTCTGGGGGTGTGTCTGAAATTAATCAGTACCAATCTCATCGGTTTCAACATCTTCCAGTGTGGGCTTTTCACAATAGAGGGGACGACATTGTTTGGTACGGTGACTCTGAACGAATGATTGAATCGATCAATGAGCAAGGAGGAAATGCTAAATTAACTGTTTATGAAGTAGATGGTCACGATGCAGATGTAACCTATCAAAATACAGATGTTTATCACTGGTTGTTGTCATTGTGAAACACATTGGCAAATTCTTTCGATAACACGACAGCACAGATTGAGGAGCATAAATGTTCGGACCTATCACAGTGCCCTACGAAGCAGTGATGCTTTATAACGTATGCAAACTCAAAGAGGGGGTGGAGTGGAGTGAGGACCTGGAGTTAGCGATAGGTGAAATGTGTAACCTAGTCAGATCGACATACGATGACTTTATCGCTGGCCAAGTATTGAAATATGCCGGTTTCGTTAGTGAGGAAGGATCTGTCGGTGATTACGGGCCAGAAGGAAATCACTTTGCTCTTATCACGTATTGGAAGTCCTTTAAGTCTCACGAAGAATCACATCGGGCAGACCTATTCTTGGAAGCATTTGGCGGTGTTCTAGAATATTGTAGTGAGGCAAAAGAATTAGGTTATGAGATTATGTGGCAGGGGGAAAAATAGATGCCATCTGGTGTAGAAGTATCGATGGAATGGAAACCAGAAGATTCACGGCAGTAACATACGATTCTCAAAAGTTTCGAAACAACCCGAACGTATTCGAAAATAAACGCCGACGCGGACTCAACGTCGACGAATGCCAATCTTCTGTCCGGCCTGTTCTGGGCGCGGTAACTGGCGGTGAAGCGCCATCAATGTTTCAAGCTTCGATAAGACAGTCTTTGGAAATGGGCTAGAGCGTCGTTCTTCAAGATTGACATGCAGTAGTAGCTGTTCACAGGTTGCAGCCAGATAATTTTCTGTTGCATGGTACATATTGAAGAAATAGTGGATGCGCTTACTGTCATAATCCAGTAGCTGGCAGGTCAGGCTTATAGGGTCGCCCAGCTGCAGTTCTTGGAGGTAGTTGATATGTATCTCGAGGGTAAAGGTGGATGTCCCACGTGCATCAATGCCTTCGGGGCCGATGTCTAGATAGTTGGTTAGCCCGTCTACACCATGGTCGAAGGCCATTACATAATAGGCAACATTCATGTGGCCATTAAAATCTATCCACTCTGGCATTACATGCTGATCGGAAAACTCAAGTGGCGCTTGGGATGCGTTCGTTACTCTAGTGGTCATGCGATGATCAGTTTCTCAGACGTAAAATGTTAAGTGATTGTTCGATAGCCTGTTCGAGGTAAGCCCCATAAAACCCTAGGGCGGTCACACCTACAATGTCCTCTACCAGAATGTCACCCGCACCATCGGTGAATTGAATTGTTGGTACGAGCCCGATAGCGCGCTGTTCGGTAAAGGCAGCGTGGCTTATTGACTGTCTGCTGAAATCGAGCAGAGGGTGGGTGCTGTCCATGCGGACTTCGCGTAACAATAACTTGTTCATAAACGCCGGGTCGGTCGAAAGATGATTTAGAAACTCATCCCGGACCATGTCGCAGTATTCACAATGCACGCTGCTGAAGAACAGGACAACAGGAATTTTGCGAAGGCCAGACTCGCGACCGAGGCCATGAAGATCGCTGGCCATGCGTAACTCACCCTGCGCAGCAGACTCTATCGGCACTGCCAGAATAACCAAGACGAGCAATCTGCGTACTAACAATAACATAGCAATCATTATAAACATGAATCAAAAGGCACCCCTTAAGACGCAACAGTCCGACTTGAACTTGGTTAAGATTGAGCGGATATAGAGGTCCTGTTTTTAACTTCTTCGCTACAATGGGCGGGGCAGGTGGTTGTAGGGCATACAATTGTTGTCAACTGTAGGCCCGTCTACAAAAAATCTGAGGACAGTATCTATGAGTGATATCAATAGTTCAGTGAAACTTTACATTACGCTGACCTCTCCCTATGCCCGGCTCGCCCGGATGGTGGTGCTCGAAAAAGACCTTGGTGATAAAGTCGAGCAGATCATCGCTAAGACCCGACAGGTTGACAGCCCTTATTACCAGGTTAATCCGTCTGGTCGTGTCCCCTGCCTCATACTGTCCGACGGCACACGACTAGAAGAATCTCAGCTGGTGTGCAGCTACCTAGATCACCTTGATGCGGCACCGCTTTTCGAACCACCTATGGGAACTGTGGGACTACACGTGCGCAGGCTAGAAGCGATGGCACGGAGCCTTATGGACGGGGTGAGCGTCTGGATCCGGGAAGGGTTTCGCCCAGTCGACGAGCGTTCGCCTGGCATAGTTAGTCATGAGCAAGCGCGTGCGGCACGACTGATCGATGTTTGGGAAAACGAGATCATCGATTCAGCGATGCAGGGGGATCTAAATAATATGGCACAGTTAACACTCATTACTGCACTCCAACTCGAGCAGTGGAACCCGGACTTTAAGTGGCGTGAAGGACACCCCAGGTTGGTTGAATGGTGTGACCAATTGTCTGACCGGTCATCAGTACAGAAAACAGTGCCGGTGCTGTAACAAAATTGATATCTCTAAAAGGAGTGTTTGTGTAGATTAGGGCGAAGATAAGGAGGAACAAATCATGGTAACGACTGTTGGAGAGATCTCCCGAGAAAGTGCAAAACGTTTCGGCGATAAGACCGCGCTGATCATCGAAGATAAAAGCTTCAGTTACAAGGAAATTGACGCTATGGCCTGCCGTGTCGCCAATGGGCTGAAAGCATCCGGCGTGAGACCCGGTGACCGAGTCACACTGTATTCATCCAACTGTTGGGAGTGGGCCGTCAGCTATCACGCAATCGCTAAGACCGGTGCGGTGATCAACCCGATCAACGTCATGCTTACGTCGGACGAGGTCAAATACGTCGTCGAGGACAGCGGTACTACGGCAGTGCTGGGTTCTGCTGACAAAGCCGAGTCACTGTTAGACCTCAAGGGCAATAACGAGCTCAAAGAGATCGTGCTTTTTGGTGACACGGTACCCACTGGTGCAATTTCGTTTGAAGAATGGCTTAAATCAGGCGCTGACACTTATGAAGTGGCGCACCGGAACCGTGAAGATCTAGCAGCAATCTGTTATACCTCTGGGACCACCGGCCACCCTAAGGGTGCCATGCATTCGCATCGCAATATTCTCGCGAACGCCCAGGGCACGGCGATGATGCACGTGAGGACCGAATCAGATGTGATGGTCAATTCTCTTCCGCTGCCTCACGTCTACGGATCCGTGGTTTTTAACAGCGGCTTTATGTACGGTGCGAAACTGGTGATTGTGCCGCGGTTCGAGGAAGAAGCTGTTATGTTGGCCATACAGCAACACCGGGCTACTATTCTGGACGGCGTGCCAACAGCCTATTACTTCCTATTGGCCCATCCAAAATTCGATGACTACGATCTATCCACATTGACACGATCAACTGTGGGTGGCCAGACACTACCGGCGGCGAAATCTATTGAATGGGAAGAGCGCGTTGGTACAGCCGTGCTTGAGCTTTGGGGTATGACCGAGCTGGCCGGTGCCGCAACTGCCAACCCCTACTACGGTGATAACAAGCCAGGCACCATCGGTCTCGTTTATCCCGGAAGCGAGGGTAAGATAGTATCAGCGGAAGACCCTGCTCTAGATCTTGAAATCGGCGATGAAGGCGAATTCATGTTTCGTGGGCCGCTGGTAATGCTGGGCTATTATGGAAACGATGAGGCGACGCGCGACGCAATGGCTTCGGGCGGCTGGATGCACACCGGCGACATTGCGACGCAGGACGAAGACGGATACTTCACGATCGTGGATCGTAAAAAAGACATGATCCTGACAGCCGGTTACAACGTGTATCCCGCTGAACTGGAGCGCGTGATTTGTGGTCACCCGTCAGTGGCGCTAGCGGCGGTTGGCCGCTTAGAGGATGAGGCGAGAGGGGAGCTCGCAAAAGCGTACATCATGTTAAAGCCCGGCACGCAGGCTACGGGGCAGGAGATCGTGGATTTTTGCCGAAAGCAACTCGCGGCTTATAAGGTTCCTCGGGCAGTGCAGTTTGTTGACAGTGTGCCACAAACCTCTAGCGGCAAAATCATGCGGCGGCTGTTAACGGATATTGACGACGGTGAGCGGGCTGTGTAGCGCAGAGCACAAATTTGTTAATAGACCAGTCAGTCCTCTTGCTTTTTCTTGTGTTCGTGTTTGTTGCTGTGACCATCTTGTATCGTGACAGATTCTTTCCCAAAAACCAGCTTAGTCACAACAAGATCGCGATGCGGCTTAGTGAATTCGAGTTTCAGGGCCCACTCACCGTACATCTCTAGCGCGATGCGTACATGGTACATTCCGTTACCATGATTATAAGCAGGCACAGGGACAACATTGTGAGCCATTGCCATGGACGGCATATCAGCACCGACCGTAAATTCTGCATTAGAAATCAATTGACCGGACTTTTTCCCAGTCAGCGTAATCATGCACTCGTAAACCAGCCGGTCTTCAGTTGTGGCACACTCAACGTGGGCCGATTTTTTCTCACCAGCCTGGACTGAAAATAGCGCTAGGGCCAGATACAACCCGAAGAGCATAGTTGATAGACGAGCTATTTGGGCCATTATTTTCTTTCCTCGCGGTATTTTTAACACAGAATTATCAACCTGTCTTTAAACTTAGAATACCGAAATCGTGGCTCAGATTCTAGACCGAGTTCCTGTTCAAGTGACGAGCCTACTTGTTGTTATTTTCGTGGCAGGCGTGTTTGTCGGCGCAATCCTGCGGGACGGGTCGAGTTTTCGAGACGTATGGATTGGGTCCTACCTAAAAATGCATTCAAGCCTGACGCGCGCCGTAACCGATGATCGGTTGCTCGTGATGCATACTGATCTGGTTGCCCTGCAGCAACTCGCTGATCAGGAGCGCGCAATTCTCTCTGTTAGCGAAAGTGGTTTTTCCAACGTTGCCTACGTTGTTGTTGAGAAGGCCGATGTCGGTGTAGTGAGTCGGTTGCGCGGCCTGCCATCGGTCCAGTTTGTTCTGAGAAATCGAGCGGTGCTTTTCTGTCATTGATACCTCGGTGTCAGTAGGAGCCGCGTCGCCAGTTAGTTATAGCGCGAAAGTCCGCTGCAAGCTGGCTCGCTTCATGGGGCGGTGTCAAGATCGCCTGGAACTCAGCATCTGGGTTGATAAGGAAGATGCTGTAGGAATGATCAATGGTGAGCTCGGAGCTATCGTCGCGGTTCACTTTGAACGGTGCCGCAATTTGCGCGGCCAGTATTCTCAGTTCATCTGGGTCACCAGTGAGACCGACCAATCCCGGGCTTAAATTCTGTAGGAATGTTTTCAGTTGTGGGAGAGTGTCCCGTTCCGGATCGACTGAGACGAAAACAAATTTTACAGGCACATCGTCATTAGGGCTGTGACCGGATAGTTTATCGCTCAGGTGCTGTAACTCAGCCAGAGTCTTGGGGCATGGTTCAGAACAGCGAGTGAATCCGAAGTAGACAAACGACCAGGCCCCTCGAAAATTCTCGACGGAAAAGCGCCCCTGGTTTTGGTCGACCAGTTGGAATCCGCCAATTGCTTGCGGTTCGTCGAAGACAATCCCGTTCGCAATAGGGGTCGGCTCAGTAACAAAGAAAGATAATTGGCTACCGATCGAGATTCCAGCAACCAGTGTCAGCACGCAGACGGCAGCTAACACAATCTGGCACGAGAGGGTTTTCGGTAGGTTCAACGCTCAGCTCCTTACTTGGTGATGTGACCATCTCGGTTTGGTAATGGGCATTACTAATTCCCAGCTGGTATGAACGCACTCAACCAGACAAATGTAATCGCCCGTTGTGTCGCTCGGGAAACAAACCGAAACAGTCACGTACGCGTCCGACACAACTATAGGTTATATCAACCACATTGAATTCGAATCACAGTAGCCGTTTCATGACTCGTCACCCCGCTCTAAACCCATGTAGGTATTCAACAGGAGTTCGTGGTTCGCTAAATACTCCGCCTTGCCTTCGAGCAGGATCTGCCCACTTTCAATGATGTAACCTTTATTGGCCACGGCCAGTGCTTGTCGGACGTTCTGCTCTACGAGCAGAATTGTGACACCTGTTCTTCGCAGTTCTTCGATAAGGGTATAGACCTCTTCAACGGCGACCGGCGCTAGACCCAGCGAAGGCTCATCAAGCATGAGCAATTTAGGTTGCGCCATTAATGCCCGTGCAAGTGCCAGCATCTGGGCCTGACCGCCGCTCAATGCGGCTCCTCGTTCACTGAGCCGGTTTTTCAACATGGGAAAAATCGACAGCACCCGTTCTATGTTCTGCTCTTCCGAGCGTGGCCCGGCTACACCGTAAGCGCCCAGTCGCAGGTTCTCCTCAATAGTGAGGCCACCAAAGATGAGCCGACCTTCGGGCACTTGGACTAACCCGCGGCGGACTGTCTGGTGAGACGGCAGGTGGGTAATTTCTTCACCGGAAAACACGATCTCGCCGGCCGTCGCGCGCTTGATTCCGCAGATCGCATGCATGATGGAGCTTTTGCCAGCACCATTGGCACCGATCAAAGCAACAATCTCGCCTTTGTTGACTTGTATTGATATGCCCTGGACAGCGCGGATTTGGCCGTAGCGAACCTCTAGATTTCGGACATCAAGCACTGGACTGACTTCGGCCCAGATAAGCCTCGAGTACGTCTGGATGATCCAATACCTGCTGTGGATTGCCTTCGGCTATCTTGCGCCCAAAATTGAGAACGCACATACGCTGGCACAAACTCGACAGTAGTTCCATTTTGTGTTCGATGACAATGCAGGTCCGGTTAGGTGTAGCGATATGGTGGATAAGATCCGCCATATCAGCAGTCTCAGCTGGGGTCATCCCACCAGCTGGCTCGTCAAGGAGCAGTAAATCCGGAGAGCGAATGAGCGCGCGCGCGAGTTCCAATCGTCGCTGCAGTGCTAAGGGTAAGCCGCCTGCGAGCTGGTCGGCATGATCTGCCAAGCCTGTGACGTCGAGCATTGTTGATACAGCCTCGCGGCGCGCCCTTTCAGGTTTGCGCCGCGCTAGAATTAGTTCCCGTAAGCCGACGTCAGGCAGGCTGTGTTGCGCCACCCAGACGTTGTCGAACACTGTCAAGCGACTGTACAGGCGAAGGTTCTGGAAGGTACGGGCTACGCCGTGGCGAATTATTTGTTGTGGCTTTAGGTTTGTAACGTCTTTGCCACGCAGATAGATGTGGCCGCTGTCAGCTGGGTAGACGCCGGTCAGCACATTGAACAAGGTCGTTTTGCCGGAACCGTTCGGCCCGATAAGGCCGAGTACCGAACCATCGTGAACCTGCAGATCAAGTCCGGCCAGCGCTTCAACGCCGCCGAACATACGTGAAAGGCCCTCAACTTTGAGCATGGAACAACCTCCGCCAATGTTGACGAAGCCAGTGCACGGCGTTCTCGTCCAGAAGACCACGCGGCCGTATAATCAATAGCACTGCAACGAGGCCGCCGAACACGATCATGCGGTATCCCGAGGCGATGCGAATTGATTCCAGAACACCGATATCAATGGCGACACCGATGAGTGGTCCGAAAGCAGTGCCTAGGCCCCCGATCAATCCATAAGCAAGGCTGTGAACACCCAGCATCACATTAAAGATCTTGGGCTCCACGTAAGTCGCAAGGTGGGCGTACAATGCGCCCCCAATTCCAGCGATGCTCCCAGCCATGGTGGCTGCAATGAGCTTGTACGCAACCACGTTGAGACCTTGCATTTCTGTCAGCATCGGATCTTCACCAATCATGCGAAAGGTTGCACCCAAGCGGGAGCGCTCGAGGATAATGAATCCCAGGAGCACTAGGGCTAACAGAGCGTAAATGATAAACATGTATTGCAAAGCTGAAATATCCTGTTCGTAGATCAAACGTATGTCGCGGAAACCTTCCGAACCATCGGGGCCGACCAGTTCACCGTCGATTTCAACCTGATAGGTGAAAATCTCGAAGATCAGTCGCACCATCTCGGCAAATGCCAGAGTCGCAATCGAAAAATAGAGCCCTCGCAGCTTCAGGGTTGGAATAGCCACCAGCATCGCTGCTAAACCTCCGAGAAT
>LUME01000021.1_pt1 | contig 39386 bp, 35 predicted proteins | sample 729951 | NCBI WGS metagenome assembly LUME01 (sample SAMN03860271, study PRJNA289734) | marine metagenome | biome: seawater column; feature: ocean; material: water; isolation source: Red Sea water column Station 34 - depth 200m | place: Saudi Arabia: Red Sea | collected 2011-10-15 | depth 200 m | reverse complement strand
CCCCAGGGTATACCCAAACCTGAAGCTATCTGCTCAATCTGATAGTTTTCCGATTGGACACTAGTAGAGAATAAAAACAATACGCAAGAGACAACTAGGCATTTGCGAATTGCTTTGCTAATTTGATGCATAAAATAACCTTGCCTCAAGAATTTCAGTTAAGTCCGCTTTACTTTAGAGATTAACACTTCATCTCAAATAGAAAAATATAACATAAAAAAAAGGCGTTTAGAATAAACGCCTTAATAATAGAAACTTGGTAAATTGTTAACGCAATTAAATGCCTTTCAAAAGTTTCGCCATAGTCGATCCCATATCTGAAGGAGTGGGTGCAACCATTACACCAGCATCTTGAAGGATTGCTACTTTTTCAGCAGCACTCTCTCCGCTAGAATTAACAATAGCACCAGCATGACCCATAAGTCTTCCTGGTGGAGCAGTCAAACCTGCAATATAAGCTGCCATTGGCTTACTCATATGTTTTTGGAAATACTCGGCTGCTGCAGCCTCTTGAGGTCCACCAATTTCACCGATAATCAATACCGCCTCAGTTTCGTCATCTTGCTCAAAATGCTTTAAGATCTCAACAAACGAGCTACCATTTATTGGATCACCACCAATACCCACACCGGTGCTGATTCCGATACCTAATTCTTTCATTTGAGAAGCGGCCTCATAACCTAAAGTGCCTGAGCGCCCAATTAAGCCAACGTTGCCTTGCTTGTAAATATGGCCCGGCATAATGCCTAACATAGCTTTGCCTGGACTGATCGTGCCAGCACAGTTAGGTCCTGTTAAAATCATGCGATTTTCCGGTTTGGCGCGTGCAAAAAGGTAGCGCTTTACTCGAATCATATCATGAGTCGGTATGCCGTCAGTAATACTGACACAATATTTGATACCACCTTCAGCGGCCTCCATAATTCCGTCTGCTGCATAGGCAGGGGGAACAAAGATTATGCTGGCCTCAGCACCTGTAGCCGCGACAGCGTCTTTGACAGTATTGAATACAGGTCTTCCTAGATGTGTTGTACCGCCCTTACCAGGGGTTACGCCGGCAACGACATTAGTTCCATAATCAATCATCTCCTGAGCATGGAATGAACCCATGCGACCAGTTAGACCTTGAATTAAAACTGGGGTTTTTTCATTAATAAATATACTCATAATTTACCCTTGTTTTCCAGTTGATTTTTTCCATTCAGCAACAACTTTATGTGCTGCATCTGACAAAGTCTCAGCTGTAATAATTTTTTTGCCACTATCCTTTAATATCTTCTGCCCTTTTTCAACATTGGTCCCAGATAAGCGCACCACTAAAGGAATATCAATATCACGTTTGTTTAATAAATCTACGATACCTTGGGCAACCCAATCACAGCGGTTAATACCCGCAAAAATATTAACCAAAATGGCTTCGACATTATCATCTGATAAGACCAACTCTATCGATGTCGCAACTCTTTCTGCGGAGGCACCACCACCTATATCAAGGAAGTTCGCTGGCTCACCACCTGCATGTTGAATCATATCCATAGTTGCCATGGCAAGGCCTGCACCGTTAATAAGACAGCCAATATTACCATCCAGACCAACATAGTTTAAATCGTGCTCAGCGGCATTGATTTCTCTTGGATCTTGTTGTGACTTATCGTGGAATTCAAAGATTTCAGGTCGACGATAGAGGGCATTTGCGTCAAATGACATTTTCGCATCAAGCGCCAAAATATTGTTTCCAGAAGTCAAAACCAGCGGGTTGATTTCTAATAAATTGGCATCCGTATCACGGAAAGCACGGTAACATTTCATGACTGCCCGACTGGCATTAGCAATCGCCTCATTAGGTAAACCCAAGGTGAAAACCAGTTGACGAGCCTGGAATGGCTGCATTCCTACCGCTGGATCGATTGTAATTTTTGAAATTTTATCGGGAGTCTCTTCAGCAACTTGCTCAATATCCATTCCACCTTCTGTAGAAGCAATCAAAGTAACTTTTTGAATAGCTCTATCTAAAACAATACTGAAGTAGAGTTCTTTCGTAATGTCACTAGCCTCTTCTACATAAATACTTGAAACCATCTTGCCTGCAGGACCGGTTTGATTCGTGACTAGGTTATTTCCAAGAAACTTATCACAAAATTGCGAAATTTCTTTGGGGGACTTACATAACTTGACTCCACCCGCCTTACCGCGTGCGCCAGAATGAACCTGAGCCTTTACAATCCATTTGTCACCACCCAATTCATTGGCCTGGTAAATTGCCCCAGTTGCTGAATGCGCTATTCCGCCCCTTGGCACTGGTACTCCATATTGTGCCAATAGCTTCTTAGCTTGATATTCATGAATGTTCATATTTAACCCTTTAGTTTTGCTTGAATTGCTTTATCAGTATTGACGATATTCTCTGCCATCTTCGCAGAAGCTGCATCGATCATACGGCCATTCAATTGAGCTGCACCGCGACCTTCCTTTGCAGCCTCATCCAAAGCAATGAGAATTTGTTTTGCATGAGTTACCTCTGATTCTGGCGGTGTGTAGACTTCATTCGCCAATTCAATTTGTGATGGATGGATTGCCCACTTTCCTTCAAAACCAAGTGCTGCTCCACGACGTGCAGCATCTTTATAGGACTCTGGATCATTAAAGTCACCAAAAGGACCATCAATTGCACGTAAACCATAAGCACGGCAAGCGACCAACATTTGCGACAGGCCTGCATGCCACTGGTCACCAGGATAATCTGGATTCAAGCCACCGATAACGGTCGTACGAGCACGACAACTTGCAGCATAGTCAGCGACGCCAAAATGCATCGCTTCAAGACGTTCTTCACGTCCATTTTTAGCAATATCCATTACATTAGCCATACCAAGTGTTGTCTCAATTAGGACTTCGATACCAATGCGATTTTTAATACCTTTGGAAGTCTCAATTTGATTCAACATAGCAGAAAGCATGTAAACATCTGCAGCCGTTCCAGCTTTGGGAAGTAATATGGTATCAAGATTTTCACCAGCCTGCTCAACCACCTCAACCACATCACGATACATATAATGTGTATCAATACTGTTGATACGAACAGAGATGGTCTTACCAGTACCACTCCAATCCAAATCATTAAGAGCATCGATAACATTTTTACGTGCTGGCACCTTATCATCTGGTGCTACAGCATCTTCTAAATCCAAAAATACATAATCTGCAGCGCTGTTTAAGGCCTTTTCAAACATTTTTGGACTAGATCCCGGCACTGCTAATTCACTGCGTTGTAATCTCTGTCTAACAGGTTCATAAATAATATGACTCATCAAATTTCCTTATATAGAATAATTTAAATCTTAGTTAATAATTTCAAGTCGTATAAATATAACAACAAAAAACCATAATGAATTTAGTAATTATAAAAGCCAGTATAAATCAAGTAAACTGCAATTATTTATAATAAAAGCAATTCGAACTAAAGAAGGGGAAAAAGCGCCAAAAAATAAAACGCTAAAACCTTTTGAAATGGCGTCCCGTAGGAGATTCGAACTACCTGTTTCCAGAATGAAATCCTGGCGTCCTAGGCCTCTAGACGAACGGGACAAAGTATGATGTAAAATTACTATTTAGAGCAATGGACTGAATTCATTGAATCTAAAAAAAATTGGCATCGCGTAGGGGAATCGAACCCCTCTTGCCAGGATGAAAACCTGGAGTCCTAACCGATAGACGAACGCGACAAAATCATTATTTGCTTGGTGGGGCTAGGCGGGTTCGAACCGCCGACCTCAACACTGCTAATGTTAGAACATCCATGCTACATAAGGCTTTGCAGGTGGCATGTAACAAAAGTGTAACAAAATGGATGTTTTTAGGCCAAGCAAAAAGAGGATATTATAGTCAAATTTTTGCTATTTCCTATTAAATTTAAGTATTTTTTTTGACTCCAGTGCAATTTGATTTTCTGTGGCGCTCCAAAGTAACTTATTCATTTAATTTGACTGACTTGAAGTGACCATTAAATTAATATTTTGATCTTTATTGATTCTTTATCCAATTTTTAAGGATTGAGATACCTTTAACTATCTTTGGACAGATTATATTTAATAACTCATTTGCAGATAAATCGACTTCAGAAATTATTCTAAGCGCTTCTTCACCATCAAAATCTACAAATGCAATACGAGATAACAATTTATCTCCCTCCAATCCAAAATCAGAGCCAGGAAGCATTGCAAAGCCTATTTCATTTAGTATCTTTTGACAAAGTATTTTGTCATCATTAATTTTCTTAGCTAAATTAGAAATATTTGAAAAATCACAAATCATGTAAAAACCGCCTTGTGGCTTTTGACAACTAACGCCAACAGAAGATAATTCATTGTGGACAAAGTCTGCAATCATTTTTAAAATTAGTCTAGAATTTTCTAGAAACTCTGAGTGGTCCTCTGAATATGCCTTAATTGCTGCAAACTGGATTGGGGCACTCACAGCAGTATAAGTTTCACTAGCAATAGTTCTAATGCTATCCTTAATGTAGCTCAGCTCCTTTGGAAAAGTTAAAGTGCCTATTCTCCAACCTCCAGCACCGCACCATTTACTGAGCCCAGAACTAATAATAGTATTTTCAGGATAAAAATGAGTGAGAGATTTATATTCACCAGTGAAATCTAATTCAGCGTATATCTCATCAGCAATAATGATGATGTTATGTTTTTTGGCAACTCTAGCAAACTCTTTGAGGTTATTGTGGATCGTTCCCGATGGATTGTTTGGAGAATTCAAAATCAGTAGCTTATCAACTGACTTTAGTTTCTCACAAGATTTGTCGAGCTCCTCAGGAGCAAGGTGCCAATTATTTTCTGCAATAGCATTAATCCAATGAACTTTTTTATTGATTATTTGAGCTTGTGGCTCATATGATACCCAGCTTGGACTTGGAAGAAGCAAATCACAATCGAGAGCTAGTTGAGTTTGAAAAATTAACTCTTTTGATCCAGGTCCAATAATGACATTTTCTGAATCATACTGATATTGGTTTTTTTTGGAGTGATAATTCGCAACCTGCTCCCTTAATTCCAATAAACCTGAAACATTTAGATAATCTTTTTGATGGGCATGACTTTTTAATTCGTCCACAATCACCTTGGGCACAGGAAACGGTGATTGACCAAGCCCAAACATAAAAACTTCTTTACCTTCCTCAACAAGTTGTTTAGAGAGCTCATTGATAGCTAGAGTGGCTGAAGTTTTTAAACTTTTTATGTTATTTTTTATATTCATATAAAACTTTTACAACCTAATTAATCATCCTTCGTCTTCTTCTTAATTGTACTATTCCAACAAATCCAATCAAGAGTAATGCAGGAATATAAACAATCTGCTTAGGCATAGTTTCTCTCTTTTGAAGAACAGATGTGATGATCCATCCACTATCAACTCCTGCTACTTTAATTGATTCAACCTGCTTGTTAATTGCTCGATTATTTGAAATTCCTGGAAGTACCATTGCCACTTCCATATCTCCAAATAGATCATCTATTTGTAATCCAGTATTGTTAATTTTTTCTCTTCCTGAGTCACCCTCTGCTAAAGGCAACAAAAAAGTATAATTTCTTTCAACACCTTCAAGAGTCTCTCCCTCTACAACAAAACGGATTGAATCTCCCTCACTCATTTTGTCTGCCACAGTAAACAATTCTTTACCCGATATTCTTTCAAATGGGGGATCAACTTTGTCCAAAAAATAACCAGGCCTAAAGAACATAAATGCCACAATCAGCATTAGTAGAGTTTCCCATAATCGATTTTTAGCAAGCCAGTATCCTTGAGTCGCTGCAGCAAAAAGCAAAATTGCGATAACAGATGAAACAACAACTGATATAAAAGTTATTGTGCTATCTATGCCAATCATGAGTAGCTGTGTATTGAATATAAAGATGAAAGGAAGAACAGCTGTCCTCATGTCATAAATAAAGCCCTGGATTCCCGTTCTTATTGGATCGCCCTTAGAAATCGCTGCTGCTGCATAAGCAGCAAGTCCCACTGGTGGCGTATCATCAGCCAAAATACCAAAATAAAATACGAACATGTGGGCAGCTATAAGAGGTATAGCCACATTGTTAGCTGCGCCTAAACTCATAATAACGGGAGCCATTAGGCTTGAGACTACTATGTAGTTTGCAGTAGTAGGCAAGCCCATTCCTAGAATAAGGCTTATCATTGCTGTAAAAAGTAGAATTAAAAATAGGTTGCCAGCAGCAATAAATTCAACCCAGCCAATAATTAACTGTCCAACCCCGGTCAATGTAACAGTGCCAACAATAATTCCTGCAGCGGTTGTTGCAACACCAACACCAATCATGTTTCTAGCGCCATTTACAAAACCTAATTTTAAATCCTTGACACTTGAAATAATATGATCGGTGAGATTTGATTGGCCACGAAATATTGCTAGAATAAACTTTTGTGTTAGAACTATAAACATCATAAACATGGTCGCCCAATAAACTGAAGTTTCGGGCGAAAATCGTTCAACAGTTAACAACCAAATTAATAAAATAACTGGTAGAAGAAAATGTAAACCCGCCTTAACAGTCTTTCCAATTTCAGGGATTTCAATAATTTCACTTATGGGTAGATCTGGCATTTTTGATACTGAATACAAAAGTGCTAGATAACTTAAAACCATAATTAATGCAACAATCAATGTGCTGAATTCTCCGCCGATTATTTTGATAAATTCAAAAAAAGGTGGTAACACCCATACAAGTACACCTAACACAATAAGAACACTACAAACACCAATTAACCTATCAATCTTATTGAGTTTATTGGTTCTTATAAGTCCTTCCATTCCAGACTTTAATGCTTCCAAATGAACAATATAGATAAGTGCAATATAAGAAATGACTGCAGGCAAGAAGGCATGCTTAATCACCTCGATGTAAGAAACCCCAACATACTCCACCATTAGAAATGCCGCAGTGCCCATAATCGGCGGTGTGAGCTGGCCATTCGTTGATGATGCAACTTCAATTGCCCCGGCTTTTTCAGAAGGAAATCCTACTCTTTTCATTAATGGAATAGTAAAAGTGCCAGTGGTGACTACATTAGCAATAGAGGATCCAGAAATCATTCCAGTCATCGCTGAAGAAACTACGGCAGCTTTTGCAGGCCCTCCTCGATAATGCCCAGTTAATGCATAGGCTACCCTTATGAAGTAATTTCCAGCACCAGCTCTTTCCAATAATGCACCAAACAAAACAAATAAAAACACCATACTTGCGGAGACTCCAACAGCTATGCCAAATGCCCCTTCAGTCGTTATCCACATATGGGAAACAATTTTGTTTAGAGAGGCCCCTCCATATCCACCAGCACCAATAAAGGCATAAGTTAAAGCAATTAATGCAACAATCATTAAGGGTGGTCCAAGAGAGCGCCGCGTTGCCTCCAGAAGCAATAATATACCCAATACACCACAAAATAGATCTGTTGAATTTGGAACCCCCAGACGCATTTCAAAAGCTCTTGAGTCCCATACTTGGTTATAAATCAAATAAAAGCAAGACAAAGCAATAAGCAGACCCATTAACCAATCCAACCACGGAATTCTTACTCTTGAGGATTTCCTAAATGCAGGGTAACTTACAAATGCCAAAAAGCCAGCAAATGAGACATGGACCCTTTTGACAACATCGGCATTCATCCAAGGAGTAAATTCTAAGACTAGAGGTGAAGAAACATATAACTGAAATAATGACCATGCCATAGCCACGTATATCAATATGTCTCTAATTAATTTGTTTTCTGGACTTCTAACTCCAGTTTCTAGGTTTACTTCCATCAGAAATATTCTATAAAAAAAAAGGATGGCTTTGCCATCCTTTTTTTCTATAAATTAATATTACATCAAACCTGCTTCTTTATAGTACTTTGCAGCGCCATCATGAAGAGGAGCAGACAAACCATCAGAAATCATTTCTTCTTTCTTCAAGTTAGCAAATGCAGGGTGAAGCTTTTTGAAACTATCAAAATTTTCAAAAACACCCTTAACAATACTATGAATTACATGCTCAGAAGTCGCAGTTGAAGAAACCACTGTTGCGCCCACACCAAATGTTACAGTGTCATCTGGGTTTCCATTGTACATGCCGCCTGGAATGGTTGCAGTTCGATAGAAATCATTATTTGCAACTAGCCCATCCACGGCAGTTCCTGTCACATTGACTAAGACACTATCACATGAAGTTGTCGCCTCTTTGATTGATCCTGAAGGGTGACCAACCGTAAAGACCATCGCATCAATCTTGTTGTCGCATAGTGCTTTTGATTGCTCAGAAGACTTCAACTCAGAAGCAAGAGCAAAGGTTGATTTATCCCAACCCAGCGCATCCATTAACACTTCCATAGTTCCTCTTTGACCAGAACCAGGGTTTCCAATATTGACTCTCTTGCCTTTGAGGTCTTCAAGATTGCGAATACCTGAGTCAGCTCTTGCTACAACCGTAAAAGGCTCTGGGTGAACAGAAAATACAGCTCTTAAACCTGTAAATGCACCTGCATCAGCAAACTTGCTCGTTCCGTTATAAGCGTGATACTGCCAGTCTGACTGAGCAACGCCCAAATCTAACTCACCAGCTCTAATCGTATTAATGTTGTATACGGAACCACCAGTTGATTCAACCGTACAACGAACACCATGACTTGCTCTATCTTTATTGACTAATCGACAAATTGAACCTCCAGTTGGATAGTAAACACCTGTAACACCACCTGTACCTATTGTAACGAAAGTATCAGCAGCAATAACTGGAGTTGATAGAGTCATGCTGCTTAAAAATGCAGCAGCAATTAATCCACTAAAAAAATTAATTTTTTTCATTTTCTTCTCCTATGTTTTGTTAGACAAAAATCATTTGTCAAAATTAGTTATACCATAAATAATTAAATTTGAAAATTTTAACTTCTGTAAGTTAGTAATAACTCTCTTGATCTTATATTGTTACCATGTCACCAAAATAGATGAATTTATACGACTTTATAAGACTTTCTTGGATATAAATCCAAGAAAATACAATTTTATTTTTTCTAGGAATCCGTTGAAAATCCTTATTTAAAAATGTTTTAGGATGGTGGAGCTAGGCGGGTTCGAACCGCCGACCTCAACACTGCCAGTGTTGCGCTCTCCCAGCTGAGCTATAGCCCCAATAACTGGGTTATTTAGCAAAAATGTAAATTATAATCTGTATCTCATTTCGGTCAAGTCAAAATTGGTAAAATATTAACCTTATGGAGAGAATATATAATAGTAATAATTACTCAATCGAAGTACTTTACCATATTGGGGCCTACGAAAATTCTATTCATTTCATTTTTGATAAAGCAACAAAACAGTGTGCAATCGTAGACCCTGCCTGGGAACCAGATCTTTTTCTGAAAAAGATTCAAGACAAGGGTTATACACTTACCGATATTTGGATAACTCATTGGCATGGCGACCATACCAACGCTGTCGATGAAGTTGCCAACAAAACAGGTGCAAAAATTACTGCTGGTGTTAATGAAATACCCTACCTAAACATTGAAAACAAAGTTCATACGGTTTCTGATGGAGATACCATAAAACTCGGTGAAGTCGAGATACAAATTATTGAAACACCAGGACATACTGCCGGTGGTATTTGTTATCTTTTGGATGAACACCTTATCGCTGGCGATACTTTATTTGTCTATGGTGTCGGTATCTGCAGTCTAGCTGGTTCTAACCCAGTTAAATTGTTTCATTCACTGAATAAATTAAAAACTCAGGTTCCTGATGATATTCATCTTTTGTGTGGACACAACTATGGATCAGAGATTACCACAACACTTGCTGAGCAGAAAAGAGCCAATCCATTTTTGTTGATTGAGGACGAAGAAACATTTGTCCGTTATCGCATGCATGTGCATGATTCTACTCGCACTTATCCAATGTCGCCAATGACGCTTGAAGAGGTAAACGCCTTGCTATGATAGGTATTTATGGAGGCTCTTTCGATCCTGTTCATTTGGGACATCTTAAAACAGCAACATCACTCAAAACGGAACTGAAGCTTGATCACCTGTTTTTGTTGCCATGCTGCGAACCTGTCCACAAAGATGGTCTGCAATACTCGACCAAAGACCGCCTTAAAATGCTAAATCTTGCGTTAGAAAATTTTTCTAGTCTTGAGATCGATTCTCGTGAAATCCATCGTGGCGGAGGTTCGTATATGATTGATACACTTCGCGAATTAAAACAAATTTATAGAGATGTGCCAATCTGTTTAATTATCGGGATGGATAGCTATCTGAAAATTAAAACCTGGAAAGAATGGCAAGAATATTCCAAACTGGTCCATCTCGTTGTACTTAAAAGACACGGGTTTGATTTGACCGATAGCTCTCTTGATTCCTTCCATACCATCAAAGAGGCAAGTCAGCTTAAATTTGAGCTAAATGGCTTATTGTATTTTTCCAACTGCCGCAAGATAAACATATCATCAAGCGATATTCGAACTAGAATTGCCGCCAAGCAAAATCTTGACGATTTGTTACCTCAATCCGTTATTAGTTACCTGGGATTACATGAATCTTGACGAGCAAGTAAAAGTTGTCGTCGATGTAATCGATGAACTCAAAGGAGAGGAAGTTGTCACCCTTAATGTCTTAGAGCAAAGCGTTGATATGGAGGCCATTATAATTGCTACAGGAAGATCTATCCAGCACGTAAGGGGTATCGCTAACAACATTAAAATTGAGGCCAAAAGGCTTAATATGATGATATTAGGCATTGAGGGTACAGAATTTAATGAATGGGTTCTGATAGACCTTGGCGAAGTGATAGTTCATATCATGACTGAAAAAACAAGAGCATTCTATAAGTTGGAGAAACTATGGTCAGTCGAGGAAGATGAGAATTAACCTTATCGCCATCGGTAAAAAAATGCCAGATTGGCTAAATTCTGGTATTCGTCATTACCAAAAACAACTACCCAGTAACTATAATTTCACCCTCACCAGCCTGGAGGCCCAGAATCGTAAAACAAACAACATCGATAAAATAAAAACTCTTGAAGGCAATATGCTTCTTGAAGCAGCCAAAGGGTCGACAACACTGATTGCCTTCGATGAGCTAGGCAAACAACAATCCAGTCGAATGATTGCTAATTCAATAGAAACCTGGCAACTTAATGGTGATAATGTTGCACTTCTTATTGGAGGTGCTGACGGCTTGTCATCGGAACTGAAACAACAATGCCATTACATTTGGGGACTCTCTAACCTGACCTTGACCCATGCTATTACAAGACTGTTAGTTATAGAACAACTGTATCGCGCCCACACGTTAATAACCAATCACCCTTACCATCGAGAGTAGTAAAAGTTATTAAAGAATGCTTTGAACGTTCTCTGGTGGCCTTCCAATCACTACACCATTGGTTGTCCTTACAATCGGACGTTCAATTAAAATTGGATGGTTCAGCATCGCCTCTATCAACTCATCTTCGGTTAAAGACTTATTCGATAACTGCAAATCTTTGTATGCCGACTCCCCTTTTCTCATCAAATCGCGTGCACCAATCCCTAAATCTTGCAAAATTGATCTAAGTTCTGATGCACTTGGGGGATTTTGGAGGTAGTTAACAACTTCAAACTCTACATTGTTTTGCTCTAAAATGGCCAGTGTTGCTCTAGATTTAGAGCAGCGTGTATTGTGATAAATCTTAGCTATCATTGATCTAATTCATGAAAAAAATTTTCATTATACTCTCTCTTGTTATACCTTTTCATACAAGCCAAGCCTTAAGTGTTGGTGAAATACTTGATTGGGTAAAGCCTCTATGGCCTTGGCAAGACAGTGAGCCCACTCTAGTATTTGAACTGACCGATACAGCAGGAAATGTCTATACTCAAGAAAATACTCGTGGCAAATACTTAGTAGTCAATTATTGGGCAACTTGGTGTGCGCCTTGTTTAAAAGAAATTCCGGTATTTGTAGAATTCTATAATCAGCATAAAGATCAAGTAGAGATATTGGGATTGGACTATGAACCTATTAACCTCAAAGCAATTAATAAATTTATTGAGCGCTTTTCTATTAATTACCCGATCATCTTATATGATCAAAAGAATGAGTCCGAATATTCAAAATTTGGAGAAATTGTAGGTATGCCTACTACGTTGATTTATAGCCCTGAAGGAGAGTTGCTACAAACCTTTATGGGTGAAATAACCGTAGACGATCTAAACAAATTTATTTCACCACTCTCTTAGACACTTCATTATGATTTCACCATCAATGGCTGATGAATTAAACGAGAAGCAGCAGCAATCGGTTGCTTTGAATGAAGATGTCAACGCTTTAATCCTAGCTGGTGCTGGTAGCGGAAAGACGCGGGTTTTAACTCATAGAATTCATTATTTAGTGTCAGCAAAGAACTTTCATGTTGACGACATACTTGCAGTTACCTTTACTAACAAAGCTGCAAATGAAATGAAAGAGCGATTGAGTGAACTACTAAGAAGACCAATTGGTAGGATGTGGGTTGGAACATTTCATTCACTATCTCATAGACTTCTTAGAACCCACCCTGTAGAGGCAAATCTTTCACCCACATTTCAAATTCTAGACGCTCAAGATCAGTTTCGAATTGTTAAACGATTAATGAAAGAAAACGGAGTTGATGAAACAAAGTTTCCGATAAAACAGGTGCAGTGGTTTATTAACCAACAGAAAGATGAGGGAATTTTGCCCCATCAAATTAATGCTGAACACAACTATTTTGTAAAGCAGAGTGCTAAGATTTTTGATCTTTACGAAAAACACTGTCAGGCCAATGACTTGGTTGATTTTGCAGGATTACTGGTTAAAAGTTATGATCTCTTAAAAAATAATCAATCTCTTTTAGATCATTATCAAAAAAAGTTTTGTCATATTCTAGTTGATGAATTTCAAGATACAAACCTAATCCAGTATCAATGGATCAAATTACTGCATGCTCAGCACAATCATATCTTCTGTGTGGGTGATGATGATCAATCCATTTATGGCTGGAGAGGAGCAAGAATAGAAAATATACAAAAGATTGAGAATGACTTCAAACCAATTGAGATTATTAAGCTTGAGCAAAACTATCGGTCAACGGGAAACATATTAAGTGCATCGAATGCAGTAATTGCAAATAATCAAAACCGACTTGAAAAATCTCTCTGGACTAAGTCCGGAGATGGAGAGCTCATCAATGTTTTTAACGCAAGGACTGAAACAGAAGAAGCACAATATATTGTTAGTGAAGTTGAAGATCAATTTAATCAGGGAAGAAATCTAAGTGAATGCGCCATCCTTTATCGCTCGAACGCTCAGTCACGTGTTTTCGAAGAATCTCTCATTAACCGCAATATTGCTTATAGAATCTATGGTGGTTTACGTTTTTTTGAGCGCGCTGAAATCAAAGATGCAATGAGCTATGTACGTCTCATTGAAGACACATCTGATAATATCGCCTTTGAACGTATTGTTAATTTCCCGACCCGTGGAATAGGACTGACTACAGTAGAAAAAATTAGGACTTATGCAATTGAGCACCATTCCGATCTTTTTCAATCATCAATTTCCATACTTGACACTCTACCAGCACGAGCATCAAATTCCTTAAAAGCTTTTATCGATTTAATAGAATCTATAAAGGATAAGACTCAACACCTTAGTCTCAGCGAAAAGATTGACTCTATTCTGTTGCAATCAAATTTGATGAATCACTATTCAAACGATAAAACCGATAAAGCTGGTAGCAAGAAAGAAAATCTTGAAGAATTGGTCAGTGCTGCAAAACAATATAACCACGAGGAAGGTAGCGAAATCAACGAGACCCAGGGGTTCATTGCACTTGCCACTCTTGACTCGAGCGGTGATTCTAATCAAAGCAATCAAGACTGTGTCCAACTAATGACTGTACATTCTGCCAAAGGTTTGGAATTTCCTGTTGTCTTTTTGGTCGGTCTTGAGGAAGACTTGTTCCCCTCAAGACAGAGCAAAGATGAACAAAAATTGGACGAAGAAAGGCGCCTCTGCTACGTCGGCATGACTAGAGCCATGAATACACTCACACTCTCATATGCAAGCAAACGCTTTATTCATGGGCAGTCGTTCTACTCAATGCCTTCAAGATTTCTGGATGAGATACCTATAAATTATTTGAACTATATAAAAAATTCAAACAATGGCATAAGTACAAAAAGCCGTAAATACGATCCATCACAATATACAAAAATGGCTTCAACTGATAGTTCAATGTACTCAATAGGACAGGTCGTTAAACATGCTAAATTTGGATTAGGTACGGTCGTTAATTGTGAGGGAAGTGGAGATTCAATGCGCCTGCAAATTAAATTTAAAAAATTTGGAACGAAGTGGCTGATTAGCTCCTATGCCAACCTAGAGATTGTTTAGCTTTGAGACCAAGGCATACCGTCATGTCGCCAGCCATTAAGATTACCACGATGGTCGTTTTCATCCAAGTCGCCTTCAAAACCGCTAGCAACGTGTGAAACTTGAGTGAAACCTCTATTTTCAAGGCACTTGAGCGCTTCATTGGAACGGAAACCGCTTCTGCAAATCAAAATAATCTCAGTATCAAGTAAATTTTCACGTCCATCAAGCTCTTGCATCACTGAATCGGAAAACTCTTCTGGATTTGGCTCCCAGTCTGGGTCATCAATCCATGGAATCAGGATTGAGTTTTCTGGATAACCAACATACCTATGTTCAGCTTTAGTTCTAACGTCAACAAACAATGCCTGCGGATTGTTTTGAAGCCTTTCTACGGCCATTTTTGGCAACAAATTTCGCTTATAACTCATTTCTTCCTTGTCATAAAACAATAACCAATACTATTATAATTCTTTATACATCTCAGTCTGAGTAAAGAATTTAACTATTTCTTTAAAAAAAGTGCAATCGACTCAACGTGTGCAGTCTGCGGAAACATGTCCATTACTCCTGCACTATCAAGTGTAAACCCTAAATCAATTAAACGTGAAGTATCTCTTGCCAAGGTCGACGGATTACACGAGACATAAACCAACCTTTCGACACCCAATTTTGGCAGCAATTTAACAATTTCAATGGCACCACTCCTGGCCGGATCTATTAATGCTTTGTTATATTTTTTGCCTCTAAACCATTCAAATCCGGAGACATCCTCAAATAGGTCAGCCTTATAAAAAGATGTATTAGATATGCCATTTTGACTGGCATTCTGTTTTGCTCTTTCGACAAGGCCACTGTCACTCTCTATACCGACTACTTTTTTAACATAGCGTGAAATTGGCAATGTGAAATTACCTAGACCGCAGAAGAGATCTATGGCTACGTCTTCCTTGTTTAGATCTAATAATTTTAGAGCCAGATTAATCATTTTTTGGTTAAGTTCAAAATTGATCTGGGTGAAGTCGGTAGGCAGAAATGAAATTATTATGTCATGATCAGGCAAGGAATAACTCAGTGATACATCTTCAGTAAGAGGTTTAACGGTTTCCAAGCCACCGCTTTGAGTGTACCATGTGATCTTTAATTTTTCGCCATACTCTTGAAGGATGACCTCATCTTCGCTAGCTAGAGGTTGAAGGTGTCTTAAGATCAAAATGGTGTCTAATTCGGCAATGGCAACTTCGATTTGAGGTACGTGAAACTTGACACTGAGCTTGCCAATACATTCGCCCAACAATTCAAGATTATCACCAAGCAAAGGATGAAGAACTTCACAACGCTCCATAACCGTAATAAAAGAGGATCTTCTCTCTCTAAATCCGACCAGTACTTTATCTTTTTTATTAACGTAGCGAACGCCAAGTCTTGCTTTGCGCCTGTATCCCCAACTTTTAACCTGAAGAGGATCGAGCCATTCTTTCGGTAATACTTTTGCTTGACCCATAAATGCGCTTTGAAGCCAACCCTGCTTTGCATTGATTTGATCCTGACTTGAAAGATGTTGAAAAGAGCAGCCACCACAAATACCATAAACAGCGCACTTCGCCTCAATTCTGTCTGGAGATGGTTGAAGAATTTCTACTATATCTGCTTCTTCATATTTAGCACGAGAAAGTGAACGAGAAGCAACAACTTTTTCTCCTGGCAGTGCACCAAGTGTAAAAACAATTTTGTTGTCATGGTGTGAAATTCCCCTGCCTTCGTGAGACAAAGATTCAATATTTAATTCATAAATTTTACTTTTAGCTTTTCTTCTTCTAGCCATCCAGTAATTCAACCCAATGTTTGACGGGTATTGAGCTTCCTTTTTGAAGATGCAATAGGCAACCAATGTTACTGGTGACAATCATTTCAGGATTTGAAGCCTTCAAGTTTTTTAGTTTATTCTCTTTTAACTGATTCGATATTTCAGATTCAAAAATCGAGTAGGTACCTGCAGAACCGCAGCAGATATGTGCATCCTTGACTGGTTTTTTTTCGTAACCAAATTGTGTAAGAATCGATTCAACGAGTCCACTCAATTTCTGCCCGTGTTGCAATGTACAGGGTTCGTGGTAGGAGAGGTTTGTTTCTGTTAAACGCAGTTCAGTAAGGTCTTTGCTAGCTAAGTACTCCGCAATATCCTGGGTTTTCGAAGCAACAAACTTTGCCTTCTCGTAATAAGGGTCCGTTTTTTCAAACAAGGCTGGGTAATCCTTAACCATCACGCCACAACCACTGGCACTCGATATAATTACCGAGACACCTGAATTGAGTTGTGTATTCCATGAATCGATATTCCGTTTCGCTCTTTTCAAAGCATCCTTTGAGGCCGCCAGGTGTAGATCAAGTGCTCCGCAACACTCTCGCTGTGGGCTTTCAATAACCTTGACACTGAGTTTAGCTAAAATATTCTTAATGTTATGGTTGATATTTGGCGCTAAAGTGGGTTGAACGCAACCACCGAGCAATAAGACCGTTGACTCTACGCTTTTAGGCTTTGTTGATTTTGTTGTAATAGCCGAATGTCTAAAGAAATAGCCAACTGGCTTAAACAGCAAAGGCGTTAGAAGTAGTCTGCGGACAAAGAATCGATAAATTTTCTTCAGCTTTGTTCGCTTACTTTCCATAAACTCTCGACCAATTTCAAGTAGTTGGCCATACTCTACACCCGAAGGACAGGTAGTCTCACAAGAGCGACATGTCAAGCATCTATCAAGATGTTTAAGGGATTTAGAGCTGAATTGATTGTTCTCGAGTGCCGACTTTATAAGATAAATACGCCCTCTTGGAGAATCAAGTTCGTCGCCGATTAACTGGTAGGTTGGGCATGTGGCTAAGCAAAAACCACAGTGCACACACGATTCTATAATCTGACTTGCTTTTTCATTATCAAGCTCTGAGATTGATAACTGGTTTAGTTCAACATGCATCAGACAAAGACCTCATAAGGGTCAAAGACTTTTTTTAGTTTGTTTTCTAAATTTAGACTGAGCTCTGACGCTTTATGTTTTGATGGCGGTTTTAGTTGAAATTGTTTTGCTATTCTTTGGGGTAGGATTTTTAAGCTAATCTGAGTCACTAAGGCTAAACGCCCCATAGATCCAACTAGGAGTTTGGAGACATCATATCCCGCAACATTTTTCATCACCTGACCTCCAAAATTCAGCAGCTCGCCCTTGCCATTAATGATTTGAACGCCGAGTACACTGTCGGAAAATTCAGGACCTGATGTTGCATATAATGAGCCAATTGTTTTTTCAAGGTTCTCGGCGAAAAAAGGTAATGCTTGCCCATAAGCAGCGAGGGTATTGTTGATTTCTTGGATCGTCGTTCCTGCTTTAAGGGTAATGACCAATTCTTCTGGAAAGTATTCGACTACCCCGGAATACGATGACATGTTGATATACCCTTTGTCCGTATTATCTATATCGCCTGTAATTCTCAGCTCCTTACCTTCCCTGACTTGTTTCTGTAATTCTGCAATCGAGCTTATCATTAAAAACGCTCCAACTCGGGGTGAGGGAGTTCACCATGATGAACATGCATATTTCCCAACTCGGCGCAGCGGTGGAGAGTCGGCACGGCTTTGCCTGGATTAAGTAATGAGTTTGGATCAAAGGCGTTCTTGATTTGATGAAAAACATCCAGTTCAGCACTGCTATATTGATGGCACATAGCATCCAATTTTTCAATACCGACACCATGCTCCCCTGTAATCGAACCTCCCACTTCAACACAAAGCTTCAATATATCCATACCGAAAGCTTCCGTCTTCTCGAGCTCTCCAGGTCGTCCTGCGTTATACAATATGAGTGGATGAAGATTTCCATCACCTGCATGAAAAACATTAGCGACACGCAATTTATAGTGTGCGGACAGCTCACTTATTTTTTCAAGAACGCTAGCTAGGTGACGCTTAGGTATGGTTCCATCCATACAATAATAGTCTGGAGATAGTCTACCTACAGAAGGGAAAGCAGCCTTACGCCCTTTCCAAAAAAGTAAACGCTCATCTTCATTCTCTGAGACTCTTGTAGTGGTCGCATTCGAAAGCAAGCTGAGAACCTTGTTCAAATCTTCATTGACCAAATCTATAGCTCCATCAAGTTCGCATAGTAATAATGCTTGAGCATCTAATGGATAACCTGGATGTGCAAAAGCTTCGGAGGCTTCTATTGCAAATTTATCCATCATCTCGAGACCCGAAGGTATGACGCCGTTCTTGATAATTTCAGCCACTGTATTGGCACAATCTCTAACACTACTAAAACCAGCCATAACGAGTCTAGCAAGTTCAGGTTTTGGAGTTAGTTTCACGGTTATCTCTGTTATCACACCTAGTAAACCCTCTGAGCCGTTCATTAATGCCAGTAAGCCAATACCTTCATCTTGTCGAGTTAATGATAACTCTTCTCCGTCAATGGTTAACATTTTGATTGCCTCTACGTTTTGAACTGTCAGACCATACTTTAGACAGTGGACACCGCCAGAGTTCTCAGCCACATTGCCTCCGATGGTGCAAGCGATTTGAGAAGATGGATCGGGTGCATAATAAAGACCAAACTCTTCAACCGCTTCTGTTATTGCTAAATTCCGAACCCCTGGTTCTACCACTGCTATTTTATTTTCCTCGTCAATCGAAATAATTTGAGTCAGTTTTGAAAGTCCTAAAACTACAGAATCTTCTAGTGGCGTTGCACCTCCTGAAAGGCCTGTTCCAGCACCTCTAGTGACAATAGGTGTATTGTTTTTTCGACAAATCTCTAATACCTTCTTAATTTGAGCAACATTGTTTGGTAAAACCACAGCAAGTGGTTCTTGCCTATAAACACTCAGACCATCACATTCAAATGGGCGAGTATTTTCTGAACCAGAGAGAACAGTATTTTTTGGTAAAGCTCGTTTTAATTGACTTAAGGTAGACATAAATTTGGACTAATAAATATTTATAGAACTCTGGTTAGTTGAATTCAAGCAGTTATGAATATAATTGCTGACGACTAACCAAATTTCTAAGATAATACTTGCAGTTGAACACATTATAATGTGTTCCAATTTTTAATTTCTCACAAAAAAATATGAAATCATTTACTCCACCTAAAAGAACACTTATGGGGCCAGGCCCTTCAATTGTTCACCCTAGAATTTTAGAAGCCATGGCTCGGTCTACTATAGGACATTTAGACCCTGCCTTTGTTGACATGATGGATGAAGTTAAAGAAATGCTGAAGTACGCTTTCAAGACTGAAAATGCATTGACTATGCCTGTCTCTGCTCCTGGTTCAGCCGGTATGGAAACATGCTTTGTAAACCTTGTGGAACCTGGCGACAAGGTTATCGTTTGTATCAATGGTGTTTTTGGACTACGAATGAAAGAAAATGTCACTCGTCTTGGTGGTGAAGCGGTTGTTGTTGAGCACGATTGGGGTACTGCCGTTAGTCCTGAAAAACTAGAGCAAGCATTAGTTGATAATCCTGATGCTAAAATTGTTGCCTTTGTTCACGCAGAAACTTCTACTGGTGCACTTTCTGATGCTAAAACTCTCTGTCGGATTGCTAATCAATATGGCTGTATCAACATCGTTGACGCCGTAACTTCGCTGGCAGGTTCTGAATTAAGGGTTGACGATTGGGGAATAGATGCCATTTATTCGGGCTCACAGAAGTGTTTATCTGCAATGCCCGGTTTATCGCCTATTAGTCTTAGTGAGAGAGCAATTGAAAAGCTAACGAATCGAAAGACACCAGTAACAAGTTGGTTTCTAGATCTCAACTTGGTGATGGGTTATTGGGGTAAAGGCGCAAAACGGTCATATCATCACACCGCACCAGTCAACACCTTGTACGGCCTCCATGAATCTTTGGTGATGTTAACCGAAGAAGGAATTGAAAATTCTTGGAGTCGCCATCAACAAAACCACATACTTCTTAGGGATGGCCTTAACAAACTAGGAATTGAATACTTGGTCAACGAATCTAGTAGACTGCCCCAACTGAACAGTGTACTTATTCCTCAAGATCAAGACGATTTGGGAGTTCGCTCTTCGTTGCTGGAAAACTACAACATTGATATTGGAGCTGGTCTAGGTCCACTTGAAGGCAAGATATGGAGAATTGGATTAATGGGACACACTTCAAGGAAGGATAATGTTGGACTTTTATTGTCTGCACTTAAAGATACACTATAAAAAAGTCTAACTAGTCTTTAATTTTTGCCAACAACTCCTCTTCAGTCTCAACCCTGTCAGGGTCTGGAAGACAGCAATCTACTGGACATACTTCGACACATTGTGGAGTATCAAAATGACCGACACATTCTGTACATAGGTCACCATCAATTTCATAGATTTCCTCACCCATATAGATTGCCTCATTCGGGCATTCTGGTACACAAACATCGCAATTAATGCATTCATCTGTAATTAACAACGACATAACATCTCCAACATAAATAAACAAGTTAACACAACTATACAACAGTTGTGGCGAATCCCTATTACAGGGAACTTATTTTAACTTATCAATACTACTATAATAATGAATTTGGGTATCATTATTGGTTTTCTTTTTAGGGTTATTATGAGAGCACTATTAATTATTTTTTCTTTATTTTTTTCTTCGCTTTCATTTGCCTCTCTCGATGATGGTATTTATGCCCACATAAAAACCAATAAAGGTGAGATCATTGTTGAATTAGCTTATGAAAAGGCTCCTCTAACTGTCATTAATTTTATAGCGCTCTCGGAAGGTAGCAAGAGAAGCAACAAGGAACCTGGAAAACCTTTTTATAATGGCATAACGTTTCACCGAGTTATCGATAATTTTATGATACAAGGAGGAGATCCACAGGGAGATGGCAGAGGTGGTCCAGGATATCAGTTTGTTGACGAGTTTAGTGACCTGAAACATGACCAGCCCGGTGTCCTCTCTATGGCCAACTCAGGTCCTAATACAAATGGTTCACAATTTTTTATTACCCATGTTCCAACGCCTTGGTTGGACGGAAAGCATAGTGTTTTTGGTCTTGTTGCTGAAGGTATGAATGTTGTTAACTCGATTGAGCAAGGTGATATTATTGAAAGTATATCAATTGAGCGTATTGGCGATCAGGCAAGCCAGTTTATTGCTGATGAAGCATCTTTTCAAGAACAAATCAATAAAATTAATGCGAAACTAAAGGTAAAACAAGAATTACGTCTAAAAGAATTTGAAAATTACGTCACCACTGCTTATCCTGGAATCAAGAAGAGTAACTTGGGTTACTTCACAACCATTAATAAATCAGGTAACGATATACAACCTATTGATGGTCAAGTTGTTTCCGTGGATGTATCATTTAAAACTGATAATGGTCAAATCTTGCGTGAAGCTGGAAGTCCAATCGAGTTCATTCTTGGAAGTGGTCAAATCATCAGCTTTATTGACAGTAACATCAGAGATATGTCAATTGATGAAAATCGAACAATAATTACTACTTATATCGATGTATTTGGTGAAAACTCTAGTGGTGACATACCACAAGACTCAGTTCTGATTTTTGAACTTGAACTTCTTTCTGCTGAGGATAACTAACAATGTTTCTTGAATTAATCAGCTTTCTTTCTTCAATAGATACTGGCTTTAATGTACTTAGCTATTTAACGGTAAGAGCTGTGTTTTCAATGATGACCGCACTTTTGATTACCCTTTTACTTGGAAAATGGATTATTTCCAAGCTACAGCAATATCAAATCGGCCAGGTCATTCGTGGAGATGGCCCTGAATCACACCACAAAAAATCCGGAACACCCACTATGGGAGGATTACTTATCCTTTTCGCGTTTACCACCAGTATGATTATCTGGGGCGACTGGAGGAATCCTTATCTGTGGATAGTACTCACTACAGCTTTCATTTATAGTGCAATCGGATTTTTTGATGACTATCTAAAACTTAGAAGACAAACTCCCAAAGGACTAACCAGTAAGCAAAAACTCGTTGCTCAATCGATCGGAGCAATCCTTATCGGAAGTTGGCTGATTGCTCTTGACTCTCCTACCATAGCCACTGAACTTCTAATACCGTTCCTTAAAGATGGTGTTATTGAATTAGGGGTTGTGAGCTTTTTGATATTGTGCTATTTCGTTATTGTTGGTAGCTCAAATGCCGTAAACCTCACTGATGGTTTGGATGGTTTGGCTATTATGCCTGTGATTCTCATTAGTGGTGGTTTAGCAATTTTTGCCTATATTGGTGGCAATTACAATTTTTCTGAATACCTTAATATGCCCTTTATGCCGGGCACAGGCGAGTTGTTTGTTATTTGTGCAGCACTGATAGGGTCTGGTCTTGCATTTCTATGGTTTAACAGCTATCCAGCGGAAATATTCATGGGGGATGTCGGCTCACTCTCACTGGGCGCTATTTTGGCCGTTATTGCAATTATCGTTAAACAAGAAATTTTGTTTTTCTTGATGGGCGGTGTTTTTGTCGCAGAAACTTTCTCGGTGATCCTTCAAGTTGGATACTATAGACGCACCAAGAAAAGACTTTTCCGGATGGCTCCCATACACCATCACTTTGAAGAGAAAGGTCTGCATGAATCAAAAATAATTGTACGGGCCTGGATAATTACTTTGATTCTAATTCTAATCAGCCTAGCCAGCATCAAGATTCGATAACTCAGATAGTTTGGCACTGTAAAATAATCGCCCATGAGCATAAAATCAGATAAATGGATTCAACGAATGTCGCTTGAATATGAGATGATTCAACCCTTTGAGCCGAACCAAATTCGCCATATTGATGATAAAAAAATTATTTCTTATGGAACCTCAAGTTACGGTTATGATGTTCGCTGCTCCACTGAATTCAAGATATTTACCAACATCAACCACAACATTGTCGACCCAAAAGACTTTGACGCTCAAAGTTTTGTCGAAATAGATGCCGATGAGTGCATTATCCCGCCTAATTCCTTTGCTTTAGCAAGAACCGTTGAGTATTTCAAAATACCTCGCTCTACACTGGTCATCTGTCTTGGAAAATCCACCTATGCGAGGTGTGGCATTATTGTCAATGTAACTCCCTTGGAGCCAGAATGGGAGGGTCATGTTACCTTAGAGTTCTCTAACACTACTCCTCTACCTGCCAAAATATATGCCAACGAGGGTGTCGCCCAGATGCTCTTTTTTGAGTCAGATGAGGATTGCGAAATTTCCTATAAAGACAGAGGCGGCAAATACCAAGGACAAACTGGCGTCACTTTACCTAAGGCTTAACTCATATGTCAGAAATTTCAAAACGTCGCACCTTTGCGATTATTTCTCACCCTGATGCTGGAAAGACAACTGTCACCGAAAAACTATTGCTTTATGGTGGTGCAATTAAAACTGCTGGAAGTGTTAAAGCAAGAAAAGCTGCCAGCCATGCTACCAGTGACTGGATGGAAATGGAAAAAGAAAGAGGTATCTCTGTGACTTCCTCCGTTATGCAGTTTCCATATAGTAATCATGTCATTAACCTTCTAGACACACCTGGTCATGAAGACTTTTCTGAGGATACCTACCGGACCCTTACGGCCGTTGACTCTGCACTTATGGTAATCGATGTCGCCAAGGGTGTTGAGCAGAGAACGATTAAGCTAATGGAGGTTTGCCGGCTTCGAGACACACCGATCCTTACTTTTATCAATAAACTCGACCGAGAGGGATGTGAACCGATTGATTTATTGGATGAGGTTGAATCGGTATTAGATATTGAATGCTCTCCTATCACTTGGCCAATTGGTATGGGCAAAGAATTCAAAGGAGTGGTTCATCTACTAGAAAACAAAGTCTATCTATTTGAAAGCGGAAAAAACACAAAAATTGGCGACAATACTATTATTGAAGGCATTGACAATCCTGAACTTGATAAAGTTCTTGGAACTGAGCTTTCTGCATCTATTAGAGAAGAGATTGAACTTATCCAAGGGACAACAAATCCTTTTCAGCTAGAGAATTTCCTTAAAGGCAGGCAGACACCTGTATTTTTTGGTTCAGCCATTAATAACTTTGGGATAAAAAACCTGCTTGACGGTTTTATTGATTATGCACCAACTCCACAAGACCGTGAAAGTGATAATCGAAAGGTCACTCCCAGTGAAGATAAACTGACTGGTTTTGTGTTTAAAATTCAAGCAAATATGGATCCAAAACACCACGATAGGTTAGCATTTATGCGTATTGTGAGCGGCGAATACAAGAAAGGGATGAAAGTTCTTCAAGTCTCTACTGGAAAGCAAATAAAAATAACTAATGCTGTTACTTTTATGTCGCAAGAAAGAAATTCCACAGAAACCGCCCACGCAGGAGATGTGATTGGTATTCATAACCACGGCGGGATCGGAATTGGCGATACTTTTACCCAAGGTGAGAAACTCAAATTTCAGGGCATACCGAATTTTGCACCTGAACTTTTTAGACGCGCTCAACTCAAAGACCCACTCAAAGCAAAAGCGCTAAAAAAAGGCCTTGACCAGCTCTCTGAGGAAGGCGCAACGCAAGTATTTAGACCGATTTCAAATAGTTCACAAATATTAGGAGCTGTGGGTATTTTGCAGTTCGATGTGGTCGCCCATCGACTTAAATACGAATACGGGGTTGACTGTCAATTTGAAGCAATCAGTGTGGCTACCGCAAGATGGGTTAACGGGTCAGAGAGAGATCTTGAGCAACTTAAGATAAAAGCAAGCAACAATATCGCTATAGATAGTGCAGGAATGCTGTCTTACTTAGCACCCAGCATGGTTAATCTTCAACTAACAATGGAGCGCCACCCAAATTTAACCTTTAATGCTACCAGAGAACATTAAACTAGTCTTCAACCAATGGCTTAACCACTTCAGCAATATCTTTCTTGTTTAGGTAACCCACCTCTGATCCAGTGGAATCTTTAACCACTGCACAATCAGCATTGGAACGTAATATTTCACACAAAACGTTATCAATCGAGTCTTCTTCTTTGACTATAATTTTGACTGCACCGTTTTTTGGTTTTTTATCATTCATCACTGACTTGGCATGGAGGACGTGAGAACGATTTACCTTTTTCACAAAATCTCTCACATAGTCATCCGCAGGTGTCATAAGAATGTCCTGAGAGGTTCCATGTTGCACCAATTCTCCACCATTAAGAATGGCTATGCGATCACCAATCTTAAGTGCTTCATCTAAATCATGAGTAATAAATACAATGGTTTTATGAAGTTCTCTTTGAAGCTCTAAAAGTAGATCTTGCATATCACTTCGAATAAGCGGGTCAAGCGCACTGAATGCCTCGTCCATCATTAAGATTTCTGTGTCACAGGTTAATGCCCTTGCCAATCCAACACGCTGCTGCATACCACCTGATAATTGTGAAGGATAGCGGTCTTCATAGCCAGTAAGGCCTACACGATCAATCCATTTTTTTGCTCTCTGTGTAGCTTCATCTCCCTTTATTCCTTGTAAATGAATTCCGAGGCAAATATTATCCATCACTGTTTTATGGGGTAACAGTGCAAAGCTCTGAAAAACCATAGCCGTTTTTTGTTGCCTAAACAATCTAAGCTTTTCCAATGGCATCTGAATAACATCCTCACCACCAATCATTACTGAACCAGAGGTAGGCTCAATAAGTCGATTAATGTGGCGAATTAGTGTGGATTTTCCAGAACCTGAAAGACCCATAATAACTTCAATATTCTTATTTGCAAGGTCAAGATTTATATTACTCAAACCCAACACATGCTGGTGCTCTTTAAGAAGGTCATCCTTATTCATACCATGCTCAACATGCTTCAAAACAGACTTCGCCTTGGGTCCAAAAATCTTCGTCAAGTTTGAAATTTTGATTTTTATATCCTGACTCATAATACATCTCCAGAACGATGTTTTTGAATCCGGGTGCCAAACGCCTGAGAAACCCTATCAAATATAATTGCCAAGGCTACAATAGCTAGGCCATTTAACATACCCATCGATAAATATTGATTTTGAACAGCTTGTAATACTGGTAGTCCAAGACCTGCCACCCCAATCATCGAGGCAATAACAACCATGGCTAATGCCATCATAATTGTCTGGTTAACTCCAGCAAAGATATTGGGTAGTGCAAGCGGAATTTGTACCATAAATAATCGCTGCCTGTAGGTAGCGCCAAATGCATCTGCAGCCTCCATAGCTTCCTTATCAACCAAACGTATACCCAAATTTGTCAAACGCACAATAGGCGGCATAGCATAGATACATACCGCAATTAATCCGGGCACCTTGCCGATTCCTAGCATCATAACAACAGGTATGAGATACACAAAAGACGGAATTGTTTGCATGATATCAAGTACAGGAGTAATCATTGATTGCGCTCTATCTGATCTTGACATCCATACTCCCAATGGTATTCCAATCGCTAAACACAGGAGTGTTGCTGCTGAAATCATAGTTACCGTTGAAATCATAGGATCCCACATATCAAGGAATCCAATGATAAAGAAAGCAAGCATAACACCTATAGCGACTGTAATTTTTCTAGAGCCTAGCCAAGCAAGAACGCCCGCAACAGCTAAAAAAACAGGCCAAGGTGTTGCTAATAATAATTTTTCAATGACAATTAGAAAGGTCAACAAAGGATCAAAAAATGATTCAATATTGTTTCCAAACTGTCTTGTGAAGTCCTTAAATGCTGCGTCAACACAGTTACGTGAACTCATCATCACATCGCCAGGTATTGATATCACATTATTTACAAACAAACTAAAGTCTGAAGTATTTATTGAGTTAGTTACTGTTGTGACCAATGAACTCAAGTGTTCCGTTTGTGAAGCAGGGTCAACTGAACGAACCGATGCAACACTGGAATCTATGTTATTAGCTAAATCTTTTAAAGTGCTGGCTAAGGCCTCAGGATCAGTTGAGCGAATGGATTGATACTGCCTATCCAGTCTTTCAACTGTCTTATCAAGACTAGCCACTGCTCTGACTTTTATGTCACCATAGCTTCCTGCCTCGTATTGTCCAGCTAATTCGATCACTTTTGCACTTAGCTCATTCGTTTTATCAACTATGGGCATTAACACGTTTTCAACTGTATTCACTTCAAGTCTTATAGAGGCCTCTTTGACTGCTCTAGAGAGAGCTTCGGGATCGTTTATTAAAGGCATTAAGTCTGATACAACCTTATTGCTGTCTGCCATATCCTGTGCTTTTGCGTGTGTTGAAATGCTTAAAGTATCTAAATTAAATACCATATCTCGAGCACCAGGAAAATTCTTATATATTGATGACGAAGCGTTAACCTGTTCTCTTATTTGTGAAAGTTGTTCTACATGAAATTGNNNTGAAATTGCAGAGCAGAGTTAGAGCTTATGGAGTCGATATTCCCTATAAGAGAACTAATTTTTTGGTTTAATAACGCTATTTGTGATCCCATATCACTCATAAATGCATCATTGTATTGCTCTGCTTTAACTGTATAGGCCGTTGATAGCTCTTCGACCTTTTTTGCAAGATCTGATACCTTTGAACTATTATTAATATATCGAGCGTTTTCATCAATAGCTTTAAATAAAGTTTCTAGATCAGGAAATACAGAAATGACTTCATTAGGGGAATTGATAGAATCAACCTTTTGACTCAATTCTGAAATTGAATTTTCATAAGTCTCAAATAAAGAATTTTCATTTGAGCTATAAAGAGAAGAGAGCTCTTGTGTTTTGTCTTCGAGAGTTTGAGCTAGTAACTGAACTTTCTCAAGTAGCTCTGCTGCACTATTTACCCCAGTTAAAGGGTTTTTATCATCTGTTAAATCCTTCAGTGTTTGCGCTTTGACTTGAGCTCGTTCTGCAAGTTTTGTAAAGTTGTCAGTAATGGTAACTAGTTGGCTATAATCAGTTGCACTAAGAGTTTGTGAAGTAAGATCATCCGCCCTTTTAACCATGGCCTGAATAAAATTTAAATCTTTATTAGCAATACGAAGCTCTGCAATTTCAGATGCAGGTGGAATGCATTCAATAATGCTTTGCTGTGGTATTGGTCTAATTGCTGCCATAAAATAGTTCCATTTTAAACTTTATTTAAATCAAGGTTATAAACACGAAAATAGAACGACTAAAATGTAAAACTTACACTATAAAACATATTTCATTAACCAGAAAAATTGCCCGCAATCATAAAAACTACGGGCAATTTATTATTTCTCATTTAATTAGCTAAAGAAAATTAACCAATCAAAGTCACTTAAATTATAGAGAAGCTTCTACAGAGGCTGCGATATCATCACCAACCCATGCCTTCCAAGTACTTCCATAATTAGAAAGGAAATGAGTAGCTGCGTCTGCACCTGTACCTCCAGTATCATCCATCCATACAAGCATTTCATTCATAATCGAACCTGGCCATGTACGGTCTTCAAAATAAGCCATCGCACCTTTTGGTCCGTTGTAGTACATGTTGTCACTTAATAGAGTGTTTACACGCGAAGTAATCCATGATGATGGTTCTGGATCAGAACAATTATCAGCACCAAGTGCAATACATCCTACCCAATTGTCATCACCAGCGTAAGGAACACCGAAATCAACCGCTTGAAGGTCATATTTACCTACCATTGACGTAGGGTTCCAATAGTAGCCGAACCAGTTTTCACCTTGCTCTGAGGCCTTAGCAATAGAGCCATCAAGACCAGCTGCAGAACCCGGGTCAATTAAGTTCCAGCCTAAAGCATCCATATCGAAGGCCTTATAAAGACTAGAGTTTGATAGTTGACAACCCCATCCTGCAGGACAACCATGGAAGGCTCCCCTTGAAGGGTCTTCCTTGTCCGGGAATAAATCAGGACGCGCAAGAATAGCTTGAGCAGTAGTTAGCTCAGGATGAGCATCAAGTGTATGAGGCAACAACCACCAACCTTCACCTAGACCGCTCATTGGCGCTGCATTACCGATATGTAATCTTCCTGCACCAACCGCACTATCAACCAGATCTTGCATAGCATTAGCCCAAATTTCAGGGGCTACGTCAGGTGAACCTGTTTCATTCATTGAGGTGAATGTAGGCATTGTTGAACCAGCAACAAGTTCTACATCACAGCCCATTGCTGTCAAAACAGCTTTGTCGACATGAGCCATCAAAGAGGCTGAAGCCCAGTTCATGTCGGCAATGGTGATTTTGCCACAAGCAGCGTTTGAGGTCGTGCTTAGTAAAAACGCAGCAGCAAGAGCTCCAAACACTTTCGTGGAAAATTTAATTTTCATATTTATGTCTCCTAAAAGATTTTATTTTTTATATATATAAAGAATTCAGAGTGAGAATCATTCAATCTGAAGTTTGATTATAGCAACACAAAAACATATTATTGATGTTTTTTGTTATTATTAAAAAAAAATACTATTCAGTCAAAGAATCTATCTCTTACTCCTCCTCTTCCTCATCAGACTCAGCAATCTTTGCAACCGAAACTAATTTCTCATCTTCAGCGATATTGATCAATGTCACTCCCTGAGTGTTTCTTCCAATAATTGAAACGTCAGCTGCTCTTGCTCTGACCAACGTTCCTTTATTTGAAATCAGCATCATTTCATCATCATCTGTGACCTGTATGGCACCAACAACTTGACCATTTCGATCAGAAGTCTTTATCGAAATAACACCGGAGCCGCCTCTTGCCTGGGTTCGATACTCATCAAGCTCGGTTCTCTTGCCGTAACCCTTTTCAGTTGCAGTGAGAATAGGGTCAGTCGACTCCGCCACAATTAAAGAAACCACTTTGTCATTGGTGGCTAATCTGATACCTCGAACTCCAATAGCAGTCCTGCCAACTGAACGGACGTCAGACTCTCTAAATCGGATTGATTTCCCTGCGGATGAGAACAACAAGATATCGTGTTTACCCGCAGTAATTTCTACACCAACCAATTTATCATCATCCCTCAGCTCAATAGCAATGATGCCACCCTTTCTAGGTCGAGAGAAGTTGCTTAGTGAGGTTTTTTTACATGTTCCACTACTGGTCACCATAAACACAAACTCATCTTCACTAAACTCTTTGACCGGCAAGATTGCATTAATCGATTCATCTTTCTCTAGCGGCAGTAAGTTAATAATTGGCTTACCTCTTGATATGCGAGACGCCATAGGAAGTTCATAAACCTTTAACCAATGAACCTTACCACTCGAAGAAAAACAAAGAACTGTGTCATGCGAGTTTGCTATAAAGAGTTGGTCTACAAAATCCTCATCTTTCATTTTTGTAGCAGCTTTACCTTTGCCACCGCGACGTTGGGCATGATAATCACTTAGCGACTGCGCCTTCACATAACCTCCATGAGACAAAGTCACAACACGATCCTCTTGTGCGATTAAGTCCTCTAATGTGAGATCAATCTTGCTTTCAATGATTTCAGTCAACCTGGTTGAACCAAAATTGTCACGAATTTCAGTTAACTCCTTGCGGATAACTTGCATCAGCAAGTCAGGAGTTTGAAGAATATCAAGGAGGTTTTTTATTTGTTCTAGTAGTTCATTGAATTCATTAAAAATTTTGTCTTTTTCTAGTCCAGTCAGTCTATGGAGTTTCAAATCAAGAATGGCCTGTGCCTGCTTCTCTGACAATCGGTAGTCGCCGTTCTTTTGTAGTCCCAGTCCGGGTTCCAAATCTTGAGGCTTGAATTGAGCCATATCCCTTTTACCAATAAGCTCTTTTATTACTGATCCCTTCCAAGTGTGAGAAATCAAACCTTCCTTAGCTTCAGTTGGATTGGCTGCTGCCTTGATGAGTTTAATAATGGCATCAATATTGAATAAGGCAACCGACAAACCTTCCAACAAATGGGCTCGATCCTTTGCCTTGTTGAGCTCAAAGATAGAACGCCGGGTGACCACTTCTCTCCGATGGGCAATAAAGGCATCCAAAACCGACCTAAGGTTCATCAATTTTGGCATTCCATGATCAATAGCAACCATGTTGATACCAAAAACGGTTTGCATTTCTGTCAGTTTGTAGAGATTATTAAGCATCACTTCTGGCACTTCACCTCGACGAAGCTCGATCACCATACGCATGCCATCCTTGTCCGATTCATCTCTGAGACCAGTAATGCCATCAATCTTCTTTTCCTTGACCAGTTCCGCAATCTTGCCAATTAGTCTTGCCTTGTTAACTTGATAAGGCAACTCTGTAACGACAATGCTTTGTTTGTCCTCGCCCTCGACATGTGATCTCGAACGTAAATAAATCTTTCCTTTGCCTGTTTCGTAAGCCTCACGAATGCCATCAGCACCGTTGATTATTCCTGCAGTTGGAAAGTCTGGTCCAGGAAGAATTTCTAAAAGTTCATCGACTGTAACTTGATCGTTGTCGATGACTTGAAGACAGGCTCCAATAACTTCGGAGAGGTTGTGAGTGGGTATATTAGTTGCCATACCAACGGCAATTCCAGAGGAACCGTTAATTAATAAATTAGGTACACGGGTTGGTAAAACAGAGGGCTCACTTTCTGAGCCATCATAGTTATCGATAAATTCAACTGTTTCTTTGTCTAAATCCCTTAGAAGCTCATGAGACAACTTAGTCATGCGAATTTCTGTGTAGCGCATCGCTGCCGCTCGGTCTCCATCTATTGAACCGAAATTACCTTGACCATCAACGAGTGTATTGCGCATCGAGAAAGGTTGCGCCATGCGCACTATCGTATCATAAACCGCTGTGTCTCCGTGAGGGTGATACTTACCGATCACATCACCAACAATTCGAGCAGATTTTTTGTAAGATTTGTTATGATCATTTCCGAGCACATCCATGGCATAAAGGACACGTCGGTGGACAGGCTTCAAACCATCCCTAACATCTGGCAAAGCCCTGCCAACAATGACGCTCATAGCGTATTCCAAATAGGAATCTCGCATTTCATCTTCAATCGTTACTACAGGGTATTTTGGTTCAAAAAGTTTTTGGGAATCGGTATCTTCAGACATACAATAAACCTGTTAAGAGAACTAGATTTAATTGTACCCTAGATGGGCCAAAAACATACCAAAAAATTAGCTATTTTGAGCAAACAAAAGGCAAAGAAATTGTTTTAATTATTGCGAATATTAACCGACCTCGCAAGAGCACGCAAAAGCTCTTCAGTGTCACTCCATCCAATACAGCCGTCAGTAATACTGACCCCGTATTTTAATGAGGCTAGTGGTCCCACCTTTTGATTGCCTTCATTAAGGTGGGATTCAATCATAACACCAAAGATTGACTCCGAACCGTTCTCAATTTGAGAAGCAACATCAGCACCAACATTAAGTTGATTTTTAAATTTTTTTTCGGAGTTTGCATGAGAAAAATCTATCATTACTTTTGAGACCAATCCCTTGTTCTTTAATCTCTCACAGGTGTTTTCAACTTGATCTTGAGAGTAGTTGGTCCCATCTCTGCCTCCCCTAAGAATAATATGAGCCGTTTCATTACCTAAGGAGGTAAAGTGACTAATGCCACCGTCCTTATTGACTGACAGAAGATGATGGGGGCTATTGGCTGAATAAATGGCATCAATTGCAATGTCTAACGAACCACTGGTACCATTTTTAAACCCCACAGGACAAGATAGAGCTGAAGCCAACTCTCTATGAGATTGACTTTCTGTGGTTCTGGCGCCTATGGCACCCCAAGAAATCAAATCAGAAAGATATTGAGGAGTAAGAACATCTAGATATTCAACACCGACTGGCATCCCTATCTCGCCTAGGTCTGAAAGTAATTTTCTAGCTTTAGCAAGACCCTTGTCAATATCAAAACTCTCATCCAGATAAGGGTCGTTAATTAGACCTTTCCAGCCAACAGTTGTTCGAGGTTTTTCAAAATAAACGCGCATCACAATAAAAAGGTCCTTATCCAATTCTTCTTTTAATTGCAAAAGCTTGTTGGCATATTCTATTGCAGCCTTGGTATCATGAATCGAGCAAGGTCCAACAAGCACCATAAGGCGCTTGTCCTCACCATAGAGTATATCTTTAATGATTTGTCTAGCGCTAAATACACCCTTTGAAGCCTTCGCGGATTGCGGAAATTTTTTTATTAGTGTATTTGGTGACACCATCGGTGCGCTCGATATTATTCGAACGTTGTCAGTATTGTATTTCATGGACATTATTTTAGATTTGTAATCATTGCATACGCAGAATGATTATGAATCGATTCAAAATTTTCTGACTCAAGACGATAGTAATCAATTTTCTCATTGTTGTTTAACTCAACAGCGATATCTCTTACTATGTCTTCAACAAAGGCAGGATTTTCATAGGCTCTCTCAGTGACAACTTTTTCGTCCTCACGTTTCAAAATGGCATAGAGCTCACTCGAGGCTTTTTGTTCTGCCAGGTCAATCAAATCCTCTAAATGTAGGATAACCCCTTCTGCGGCTGTAGCTTCTATCGTTATGTGTGATCTTTGATTATGTGCACCATATTTTGCAATGCTTTTTGAGCATGGACATAGACTTGTAACGGGCACTACAACCTTAATCGATAAATCGCTCTTGCCGTCAGTGATTGAACCGCTCAAGGTGGCACGGTAGTCCAGCAAGCTTTCAACACCAGATGATGGAGCGGATTTTTTACGAAAAAATGGGAAATCAACAGTAATATGAGAGCCTTTTGAGTTAAGCTTGTCAGCCACCGTCTGAACCAAATCCATGAAAGTTTGCACACTAAAGGTACACTCTTTTTCGTTTAATATTTCAACAAACCTTGACATGTGAGTACCCTTAACATTTTCTGGTAGTCTGACAGTCATTGTAAAATTAGCCACAGACGGAAACGACTCTTGATCACGATTAATAAAATTAATCGGGTGCAATATATCCTTAATGCCCACTTCATTGATTACAATGTTGCGAACATCTGTAGTGTTTTGAGTATCTGGCAGGTGTTTTTTTTGCATACTAAACACGCAGAGAATGGGCAGAAGTAAAGTCTGTTACAATTTTTAGGACGAACATTTTCGGAAAAATTGATAAAAAAGAGGATTATACCTGTTAGAAACTCAGAATTACACCTAGAATTAGTGTCAGATTAGTCCTCTGCCTCAATATACTTAATGTTTGTTACATAACCCGGCCTTAGTTCTTTTCCACGTCTTGCACGATGACTAACAAAGTGAATCCAATCCTCAGGCTTATAAATTGGCTTCCTCTTTCCATAATATGCTCGCAACTTTTGAGTTTCTTTAAGGGCGCAGAGACCGGTAACAATTTCTTTTCTTGCGGCCAAATCGTCAGCTGGAATCTGGATTAGTTTATTACCCTTGCCCTTCGAAAGTAAGGGTAGTTCAGCTATTGGAAATATAAGCAACCTTCCTCTATTGGTCGCAACAGCAACGTATTGGTTCTCAAGATCTTCAACCATCACGATTTTCATAACTTTGGATTTACTAGGTAATGTGATAACGCTTCTGCCAGACTTGGTTTTAGATTGAAGGTTGCCTAGGTTAGATATAAATCCATATCCTACATCTGAGGCAAGAAGTACTAGTTGTTCATCATCACCCATCGCCAGATCTATAAATTCAGCCCCTATAGGCGGCGTCAATCGGCCGGTTAATGGTTCTCCCTGACCCCTAGCACTTGGCAAGCTACTAGCCAGCAGGGTGTATGAACGACCTGTAGAATCCACAAAAAATGCCATTTTATTGCTTTTTCCTTTGGCGTCTTGTAGATAAGCATCACCAGCCTTATAGTTAAGTGAAACAGGATCAATTTCATGACCTTTTGCTGCCTTAACCCAGCCCTTTTGACTTAATACCACTGTGACGTTCTCAGCAGGAACCATATCCTGGTCGTTGAATGCCTGAGCGGTTGGCACATCTGGAGTGATTTGACAGCGCCTCTTATCGCCAAACTCTTCAACGATAACCCTTAATTCTTTTTTGATAAATGTTTTCAAACGAGTTTCACTTGAAAGAAGTAATTCAATTGTTTTTCGCTCTTTTCCAAGCGATTCTTCTTCACTTTTGATTTTAATTTCTTCAAGTTTTGCTAAATGACGTAACTTTAATTCCAAGATAGCTTCTGTTTGAATTTCACTAAGCTTGAATCGCTTAATCAGGACTGGTTTCGGTTTTTCTTCTCTACGGATGATTGCTATCACCTCATCGATGTTGAGGTAGGCGATTAATAAGCCCTCAAGAATATGTAATCGTTCCAAAATTTTATTGAGTCGAAACTGAAGTCGGTTAACAACTACCTGAGTTCTGAACTGCAACCATTCCTTAAGTAATGGAATGAGAGGCTTGACCTTTGGTTTTCCATCTAAACCAATAACGTTCATATTGACTCGATAATTTTTTTCAAGGTCCGTTGTAGCAAACAAATGCAGCATCAGTTGCTCGCAATCGACCCTATTTGATCGAGGTACAATGACAATGCGAGTTGGATTCTCATGGTCAGACTCATCTCGAAGGTCTTCAACAAGAGGTAGTTTTTTGTTGCGCATCTGCGTTGCGATTTGAGCAACGACTTTGGCACCAGATGTTTGATATGGTAGCGCCTCAACGATAATTTCACCGTCCTCTTTAATATAGCTTGCTCTCATTTTTACAGAACCATTTCCAGTCTCATACATTTGGTAGAGTTCATCGTTAGTACTAACAATATAAGCATTTGTTGGATAATCAGGTGCAGGCAATATTTTGAGTAAAGAATCCAAATCAGTGGATGGTCTTTCGAGTAATTGAATACAAGCTCTCACGACTTCTACAAGGTTATGAGGCGGCATATCTGTTGCCATACCAACAGCAATTCCTGATGTCCCATTAAGTAACAAGTTGGGAATTTGCGCGGGTAATTGTTGTGGTTCCTGAATTGTGCCATCAAAATTATCAGTCCATTCGACAGTGCCTAGATTAATTTCACTGAGAAGAAGGTCTGCGTATGGAGAAAGTTTAGATTCGGTATATCTCATTGCGGCAAACGATTTGGGATCATCAGGAGCACCCCAGTTTCCCTGACCATCAATAAATGGATATCGATAAGAAAAGGGTTGAGCCATCAAAACCATGGCCTCATAACATGCACTGTCGCCATGAGGATGGAATTTACCTAAAACGTCACCAACAGTTCTTGCTGACTTTTTAAACTTTGCGGTGGACTTCAACCCAAGCTCGCTCATCGCATAGATAATGCGTCTTTGGACTGGCTTTAGGCCATCTCCAATAAAGGGAAGAGCACGATCAAGAATGACATACATTGAATAATCAAGGTAAGCGCGCTCACTATAGACTCCAACGCTTTGTCTTTCAATGCCGTTTTGGCTCATTCTTTCCTTAATTATTTACTAAATGAAAATCACAAATATTACATCTATGTGAATTGTTGTTATTTTAATTCAAGTCGATGATTGGTGACGATGAATTAGCGACAAGTTGTAAGATTTATTAACCCGGTGGCCAGGTCATCTGGCGACCACCCAAACAATGCAGGTGAATATGGAAAACGCTCTGACAACCATCGCTATTACAATTCATCACAAGTCGATAACCTTGCTCAGCAAAACCACGCTCTTTGGCAATTTTTGATGCTGTTATACTCATCTTTCCTAACAACTCTTCATCCGTAGCATCGTTGGGAGTGGATATATGCTGCTTAGGTATTACCAAAAAATGCTCTGGCGCTTGTGCATTGACATCCTTAAATGCTACAACATTGTCATCCTCATAAAGCTTATCAGCAGGAATGTCTCCATTTACGATGGAACAAAAAATGCAATTTTCCATATCATTATTATATTTTAGTTAATTTAGAAATTTTATCTTAGAACAATTATTGTTATTCAAAAGAACTTATAATCAAAGCTCTTATATTCAAAGCTTAAGTTTAATCATAATCAAAGGATACAGTATATGCTTTCAAATTCAAGTTTAGAAACATTGTTTACAAAGGCGAGAAGTCACAACGGTTGGCTGAAAAAAGATATCACTATTGAGCAGATCCAACAACTTTATGATTTATTAAAGTTTGGCCCCACTTCAGCCAATAGTTGCCCTGCTCGCTTTACATTTATTCGCACCAAAGAAGCAAAAGAAAGACTCAAGCCTTTTTTGGATAGTGGTAATGTGGAAAAATCAATGAGTGCGCCTGCTGTTGCAATTATTGGCTATGACATTGATTTCTATGAAAAACTGCCACATCTTTTTCCTCACACTAATGCTAAATCCTGGTATGAAGGGAAAGAGAAAAAAATCAAGTCTACAGCAGAACTAAACGCCACACTTCAGGGTGGTTACTTTATCATAGCTGCTCGATCGCTTGGCCTTGATTGTGGGCCAATGATCGGCTTTGATAAAGAAAAATTAAACCAAGAATTCTTCCCCAACGAAAAAGTAAAATCGATCTTCATCTGCGGCATTGGTTATGGTGACGATACTAAGGTTCATCCAAGAGCTCCTCGTTTGGACTTTGAAGAGGCCTGTGAAATATTGTGACATGTCCTAACTTGATTTAAATTCAAAAAAATCAGCTAATTTACTTTCTAAAAAAGATTTTTGCATATCTAGATGGGAAGTTTCCTCGAGCTCCTTGCCACCACATTGATGATTTTTGACGTTCTCCATAGCCCAACTTAACATCAAGCCAAAGCATCAAATGGCGTAATCTTGTGCCGGCAAGTCGTAGACCTAATCTATACACCCAGCGAGAATAATCTTTGTTGTAAGGGCATACACGTATACAAATAGAACAATCGGAGTTTTGTGCTGCCCAAAACCCAAAACACTTTTCACCATCCACGGACCATTTACTAACGCCAAGAATATTTGACTGGTTGTAAGTTTTTTTTGATGGAGGTCCATCTGGAATAGCCTTTACAGGGCAGCCCTTTGTGCATCTTCTGCAGATTTCACAAAACTCTTTGACACCGAATCTAATGGGTCTATCGTGAGCTAAGGGCAAATTTGTGTAGACTTTCCCTAAACGGATTCGAGGGCCGTACTTTGGAGTGATTAGCAAACCGTGTCTACCGTATTCACCAAGACCAGCCTTAATCGCATAGGGAATTGCTAAGGATGTATCATTCATACTACCTATTGCCTCATATCCAAGATTTCGTATGTATTGCGTTAGAGAAAGTACGACAAGGGCATCCTGAGAATAACCCAGCCCTGTTGCAGAACCGCTCAGAGCTGAAGGCACTGTTCTAACCAATTCATAGTCCATAGGTTGTGCAATAACAATAACATTATTTAAAGTCTCAGGAATCTCAGCGGGCCTAGAAATAGCACTCATATCGCTGAATTTCCTACTGTATTCCCAACGATTGTCGTAGTTTGTAATACCTACAAGACCAGCTCCAAATTCTAAAGCTATTTTCTTGATTTCATCGCTTGCCTGTTGTTCTGATCCCAAATCAATTTTTTCATTTGCAACGGGAGTTTGCAGGGTAAATGCATCTGAAAACCCTTCTCTTCGATCGTCATCTTTATTAATTTCAGTTAAGACGTCGCTGACATGCCAAGCGGCATTCCTTATGGCATAGTCTTTTTGCGTATAGCCGTCTGCTTTGCGCCAGGTTTTTAATGGTTCACGATAGGTTGCGTAAAACAGCTTGGTTTTATTGCTTTTAATAGATTCGTCCCACCAAGCTCGACGAAAAACATCATTTTTCTGATCAAATCTCTGAAAATTATCCAAAATCTGAAAGCCGGCCTCTAGGTCATCTGAATTGTTTTTTTTTGCTACTTCTTCACCCATAATTCTTTTCGGTATAAATTTGAATTCAGTATATACCCATCAGAGAATTCAAATCAAGAACAATCTGATCAACCAAGTTTAGTTTTTCGATTAGTGAAAAACTTTTGTAATAATAATCCAAAAATAATTAACAGAATACCCACAACTGTTGAAGTTAATATAACTTCTCCAAGGAAT
>LUME01000017.1_pt1 | contig 41283 bp, 36 predicted proteins | sample 729951 | NCBI WGS metagenome assembly LUME01 (sample SAMN03860271, study PRJNA289734) | marine metagenome | biome: seawater column; feature: ocean; material: water; isolation source: Red Sea water column Station 34 - depth 200m | place: Saudi Arabia: Red Sea | collected 2011-10-15 | depth 200 m | reverse complement strand
ACATGATTCAGTTTCACGATAGGTGTATTCCCAATGGCTTCAAGCGTATTGGTGCAAACCTTCACCGAGATTCTCCTTGAATTGTCACTACCAACCGCCGATTCCCACCATGGTTTCGGTGTTCGCATAAATAGATCCCCTGCCACGTCCCCAAATTCAATTTACCATTAGTAATGGGAATATTCACGGAAGAGCCCAAAATTGATGATTTCAAATGGGCAGGCATATCATCAGACCCTTCAAATGTGTGTTGATAATAAGGTGCATTCTCCGGTACCATTTGATTAAAGTGAGATTCAAAATCCGCACGAACCGTAGGATCAGCATCTTCATTAATGGTAAGAGAAGCGGAAGTATGTTTAATAAATACCTGCATGATGCCCACTTCAATTTTCTGCATATCCGGACAACCCATTATCACTTCGTCTGTAATGAGGTGAAATCCACGTGGTTTCGGATCGATTGTTATTTCTTTTTGTATCCACATATTTGAATGTATAGACGTAGCATACTACGTCTATACGTTACAGTTTTTTCTCCATCCAGATTCTCATCTCCCGAATATCCTTATTCGGTTCAGGTTCAGTAATATCAAATCCACGATCAATGGCAAATGCAATCATGGCTTCGTGTTTATTTCTGGTCTTGAGTTTGATAGATGTAAATCCTTTTTCTTTAACCCATTCTTCCTGAACATCTGCCAATGCAGATGCAACCCCACTTTGCCTATAATCGGGCAAAACACCTCCCATCCAGCTATAAAATGAACCATCTTTGAAGCGATCATATCCTACCTTAAATCCCACAGGTTCTTCACAATTTTCTGCTGTAAGTATCAACGCAGACTCATCCAGTCGACTCTCGTATTCATTCAGGGCATAAGGCGATTCAAATTCCGGAATCTGTTTAGAAACCTTCACTGCCCCTTCCAAGTCGCCTGAAACGATTTGGAGTTCCAAATCAGGTTTTCCGTTCTTTCTTCTTTGCAGCGGGGAAGAGAATATTATTCAAAATTAATCGATAGCCGGGAGAATTGCGATGGAGGGAAAGATCCGTTTGAGGATCCCCAACAAAGTGCTGATAATCCTCTGGGTCATGTCCGCCTAAAAATGTGAATGTCCCTTGACCGTGATTCCCATGAAGGTATTTCACTTGGGGAGTGGTGGGATCTTCACCCATAATTAAAACATGCTTTTTGATTTTATCCCGATGGTAGCCCGTAGTCTGCCCCATAAACCCTTTTACCACTGCCACATGATTTTGCGTGAGCATAGTGGGCACAGGATCATATTTTGCCGAAAATTCGAATAATGAAAAATAATCTGATTCTGCACCGCGGACAATGGGATTATCACTGGGTGGATAATCGATATTTGAATATTCATACACCATGGGATCGGTAATGATTTCAAAGGCGTTAAATGCCAATGTATGATCAAATTCAATTTTATCAACAAATTCTTTGTCTATGGATGTGCCGTCAAAAACGGAATGTGCAATATCCGCATTTTGCGTAGCCAGTGCAATATCAAATGAATCGGTGGCAGAACACATGGCAAATAGGAATCCACCATTGGCGACGTAATCCTTGATCATTTTGGCCAATGCCTTTTTCTGAGCATGGACAGAATTGAATCCGAGTCGATTGGCCATCTCTTCAAATTGGTTTTGCTGATCGATGTACCATGCAGCTGTATGATAATTTCGATAGAATTTGCCATATTGTCCGGTAAAGTCTTCATGGTGTAAATGAAGCCAATCATATTGGGATAGGGCACCATTAAATACCTCTTCATCCCAAAGGGTTTCGTAGGGGACCTCTGCATAGGTGAGGGCGAGGGTGACCGCGTCATCCCAGGGTTGTTTGTTTGGTGGAGTATAAATGGCAATTTTAGGCGCTTTTTCTAGCAATACCACTTCCATATTATTCACCGCCACTTCATTGTAGATGGCCAATGTTTGCTCCGCACCAATAGTCTCAAATGTCACGCCGCGAACACGACATTCCTGTGCCACCTCTGGGTAGCTGTCCATCAAAAATGCGCCACCACGGTAATTCAAAATCCATTCCACATTGATGTCTTCTCCAAGGATCCAAAACGCAGTACCATAAGCCTTTAAATGATCTTTCTGGGCTTGATCCATAGGAATGAGAATCTTTTGAGATAATCCAATTTGGATGAAGGATAAAAGAATAATGAATCGTTTCAATTAACTCTCCTGAGGTTGGGATAGTTTGCGAATATGGAGTCGAACCGGCCCCACCAATAAAGATGATGGACATTCTGAAAGGAGCCGATGATAATAGGATAATGCGTTTTGGGTATTGCCTAAAAATTGTTCCTCAATTTCGCCGGCCAAGACAAGGCCTTGATCTTTAAGCGGCGAATTTTCGATGGATATGGCCACACGAAGGGCCTGATCCAATTGTCCGAACTCAATTAGGAGTAAAGCCAATCGAAGGGTAGCTAAAGGGGTAATCAATGCATCAGGATGGTCATTGCGAAGTGATTGAAACATGTCCAATCCTTCGGGAATTTTGAATTGACGAATCAATCCTTCTGCCTCAAAAAAAGTGGCAAATGCTTGTCTATCACTTCGCGTACCGTCTGCATAGTAATTAACCATAAGATCATGTATTTCCAGCAGATCGTTAAAAAAACGATGATCCGGATTAAGTGCAAGTGTCACGGAATCTAAAAATGCCATGGGCGTTTCTAAACTGCCACTATATAAATGGGCATTCAGATAACGAATGGTTCGATCATCTACACGATGGGATTTATCCTGGCGAAAATAGACAATGGCTTCATCAAATTGTCCTGATGATAAATAAAGGTCACCTAGCCTTAGACGAATAGATTCATTCAATTTATGATTGGGTCTCGCGTCTATAGCTGATGTGTAAGAAGAGCGAGCGCCTTCATGATCACGCATCATTCGTGCCTGAATTTCTCCCAAGCGGAAATGAACCGTCGCTGTTGTTTGGGAAGGAGGCAATAGAGATAATACAGATTGATAATGAGACAAAGTATTGGCCAACTCTTCATTCCCAATGCTGGGGGCTTTCACAAATTGGTTCTTAAAAAAATCATTTTCCGGGAACCATTTTACAAATTTCAACTCAGTCTGGTCGTAGATGATTTGATCTTCATAGGCCTGTCCCAAGCCCAAGAGTGCTTTCCCAACCGTATTGGGATCAGATTGGGTGGATTCCTGAAGTAAAAAATGAAATGATTGAATTGACAGATTGTGCTGGCCCTCTTTCCTCAAATTCTCTGCAAATGCCATCCAACGATCTGTATCATTTTGATTGGATAGTCCAATCTTTTGGTGTTGGGAGAATGCTTGTTCAAATTGCCCCGTCTTATAATAAAATCCTGCCAAAATCGACCGCACATCAGGGTTTACACTTGCTGATGCGTTTAGAGTAGAATCGATCAAGGCATGGGTAGTGGTATCATCACTCATGAGAAGAATGCGATCAGTGGTATATTGGAGATATTGTTTTTGATGACGGATAAGGGTCATATACTCCCGCAGGGATCGATTAAAAGTTTGGCGGGATTGATAATAGTTGGCTAAATCAATGGCAAAAAGATGGGGTTCATTGAATTTTTCCCTGCCTTCACGCACCAAAAATTCCATGGCCTGAACTTGGCCAAACCGAGCATAGGTATGAAACAATAACCGGTAGGTGGTTTGATTCGTAAGTCGGTTTTTCCGAAATTGATTCCAAATGGACAAGGCTTTATCTTGTTTTTGATCGCGAAAATAAAACTCACCCAAAGCCAATTCAGACTGCAAGTCACTGGGATTATGTTTTAGCCAACCCTCCACCAGTTGAATGGCCGATTTGGGATTGCCGGTTTTTGTATAAATATTTTTTAATTGAAAGTAAGCCGGTTGGTGAGAAGGGTTCCCTTCCAAAATCTTATGATAGATTAGAATTGCATCGGCCATATTACCCGCACGCTCCATCATCATGGCTTGATTAAATGCATTCTTACCTTGAGGAATAACTTGGATCTGCCCCCATAGATTGCCCCAAATGCAAAGTATAAATAGGAATTTCATCGAAGAGTACCATCCCTTGATTGGATTTGAGTCGTATCCGGAAGTAGAACAGCTTCAGATTCACTCAATTTATTGAAGTAGCGCCGGATCATATTTTGGTAATCCCGGGAATAGCCTGATTTAAGGGCCGTATTCATGGCATTCATGATTAAGGATTGCCGCTGCCCCAAATCTGCAGGCATGCCCGATGGACCTGTCCACGCCACTTGTTCAGCAGTCTCCGATCGCCGTTCCTCTTCAAATCCTTTCGTGGTCATGGACTTTTGGCTATCCAGCATTCGCGATAAAATGCGCTGTTGGCGGTTAGAAGTCTCTTTTGTGAATTGTCGCATTTGTAAATCCTTAATGACCTCGTCCATTTCTTTTGCAATGCCACCCATATCACCCAGGCCTTGGTTTCCCGCTTGCTGCATCTCATCTATCATTTGTTGGAGCGATTGCCGTACACCTTGTTGTTGAGCAAGCATTTGCCCCATGAGTGATTCCTGCATGGCTGCTGCCATTTGACCCAATGCCAGTTGCATGCCTTGGTTATTGATACCTTGCTGACGATTGGCCATGGCTTCCATCTGTTTCAAAAATTCTTCATAACCGCTGGCGGACCCGGATTCCTGCATTTGTTTTACCGTTTGAATAATGGTCTTGGCCCCCTCATTTAGGGCCAGCATAGCCTGATCTTGGTTGCCTAATGATCCACCGCCGTTTCGTTCAGCCATTTTTCCTTTTGCCGCCTCCATTTGGGCAAATGCAGTACCCATTTTTCTACCCATTTCAGGTGAGACAAGAAAGGTCTCTTTAGAGAGGTCCATGGTATTTTGCATGGTTTGAGTCAGCTGATCTTGAATCATTTGTTGCTGACCCGCTAGGTCGCCCAATCGTGGCGAATTTCGGGGCATTTCTGCAGTTTCTTTTCGCAGAGATTCTTGAGATTTGGATAAGGTAAGCATATCCCGAAGAATGGATCTGAATTTTTTGGCCATATCTTGGGTAGTCTCTTTTTGAAAATCGCTAAGAATATCATCCATAGCCTTTTCCATATTTTCCATTTCCTGAAGGCCTGCATAACTTTGATCCATGGCGCCATAGGGGTCTTGATCATCCAAATGTTCAATGGTCTTCTCTAAATGAGATTCGGAGGATTCTGCCATTTCAGAATCGGACAAAGTTTCCAAATCTCTGGATGTACTTCTGCTGAATGATTTTACATCCTTTGCCGCATCTTCCATGGCATCTCGAATATCTTCCAACTCTCGCTGGCTCATTTTTTCTTCTAAGCTCAATTGCTTAAAAATAGACGGATCAGTTTGGGGTGTGGTTTGTCGTATTTGCTGGTCGATATTGTCCTGATTCTCCACCAATTGCTCCAACCGTTTTCGCAATTCATCCACCTGCTGTTCTGCTTTCACCCGTTTAAATATATCGAGGAAACGATCCAGTTCCTGCTCCACTTGACTGAGATTGTTTGAAAGGTTTTCTAGGGCAGACAACATTTCTTTTGGATCCATTTTTTCTAATGCTTCATTCATCCAATCCATGTTTTGGAGCATCTCTGGCGGGAAAATTTCTTCAACCAATTTTTGGAGATCTTTAAATTTGGCCATGAGGTCTTCAGAAAAAAGGTTATGCTTTTCTCCCGAACGATTCAATGATTCCAATTGTTCAGCCAAATCTTCAAAATCCGACAATTGGGCTTTCACATCTTCCATGGTTTCTTTCAGTGCCTGCTGATCTTTCCAATCAGGTTTATCCGTTTTTAAAAGATCCAATTCTGCTTTTTTTAACTGGCGCTGCAATTTTTGGATATCCCCCAATTCCATCTCCATGGCGTCTACAATTTCATCTTCTTTTTCGTTAAAGGCTGTAAACAGATCATTTAAAGAAGGTAATCGCGCAATATAAGTGGATGAGATGGATTTTTTTGGACCGGTAATTTGGTCATTGTCATAGAGCTCAAAATGGAAATGAACTTCATCCTCGGGCATGAGTCCCAGCGGTTTTAGATCCCAAACAGTTTGAACATCCTGTTGGGCTTTTTTCATATCCTCGAGATTAATGCTAAACATAGAAATAAATGGTTCAGCCTGAATATAGGTTGGTCGCTGAATTTCATAGGCCAGCTGCAGATTGGAAAAACCAAAATCATCTTCAATAGTCATGAGTATGGGAATGGTCTGTTCACTGCCCAATTCAATGATGGGCGGTGGTTGAATAATCGTCATCTCAGGAGAAATGTCCCTAACCATCTGAATATGGAATGGAATCGGATTACGGTTTGTCACCCCTCTTTTATCTGTGAGGTGGATTGAAAAAGATCGATCCTGGTCAACCTTAAATGAATATCGTGCACTTTTATTTTGAATCTGCATTTGCTTTTTTTCGTCATCCAAAAGCAATTCTGCTTTTGCCAAACTCTGGTTTGAACGTAGCTGCACATCAATGTTAGAACCATTTAACGCCAATATTTCTGCTTGATTGGCTTTTTGTGTTTGGGGTGCGAGACCTGTGTAGTCAGGCGGTGTAATGGTTACTAAAAAATTTTCGATAGAAGGTCGATCTGTAACTGAAATGGAATAATATTTGGAAGATACTTCATCCCATGACTCCCAGAATTCCGTGGAAGTATAGTATGCCCGATATCGATAATTCTGAAATACGTCTTTGAATTCATAGGTATACTGAGGTTTGTCTTTTAAACGATAAATAGTTTCTGTAATGATTGAATCATTTCCGGCGGAGTAAGCAATGGGCCTGAATTCAATATATAGAGAATCGGGTGCTTCTCCTTGGGCTGTGAATACAACCGTTGCCTCATCGCCGCCCAATATATTGACATGCCGTGTATTGCCAACCAATTTAAATGGCTTGGGTGGTACAAATTCAGTTTTGGGATGGGTCCATCGATACATGGATGAAATAGAATGTCGCCAAGTAAAACCAATGGTAAAAATCGTTACAGATAAAGCAACCAATGTAATCTTTTTCCAAATTTGAATGCGGTTAGAAGGGAATAGAATAGAAAGATTAATATCCTCTAATTTTTCTACAGTATTTTGAATAAATGCATCTCCCAGGGAAGCAGATGTTGTCGATGATTCTGACCGTTCAATCTGCAATGCATTGATAAGTGTATCCTCTTTTGGAAATGCATAGCGACCGGCTTTTTTCGCCAAATTGGACCATCGGTATGGTTCATACTTATTTTGACTGATTTGATAAATGATGGCCAAAATCCACAGTCCAAAAACAAGGAGCAAACTGCCCAAAATCAATAAACTTGTATAGCGAATGAAGGGAGAGAGATAAAATACATTCTCAAGCATAAGGCCAATTAGAAATACAATAAGACTCACCGTATAGATGCGCCATCCTGTAATTTTAATATCGGACTTTATAGCGGCCGTTCGAATCTGAACTAAATATGCTGAAATTGATTTCATACTACTGCGTTAAGGCATACCAAACAATATTTACACCCATTTTAAGGGCTGCGTCGCGAATGGCTTCCGGGTCATTATGAACAGAGCCATCTTCCCAGCCATCTCCCAGATCTGATTCATAGGAATAAAAGGCAATCATACGATCTCTATCAAATAATCCGAACCCTTGAGGTGGTTTACCGTCATGTTCATGCACTTTTGGCAATCCATCGGGGAAGGAATAAAATGTATGATAAATGTCATGATCAAAGGGAAGATCCACCCATTCTTTCTCCGGGAAGACCCGTTTCATCTCTCTTCGAAATGATGCGTCCATGCCATAATTATCATCGGCGTGAAGAAATCCCCCTTTGAGCAAGAATGAACGCAGAATGCCCACTTCATCTTCAGAAAATCGAATGTTTCCATGACCAGTGATATAGATAAAATTGTGACTATATAAATCAGGATCGGTCAGTTTAATCCGAGCTTCCTTCAAATCCACAGCTATAGACGTATTTTCCTCAATGTAGGTTAATAGATTGGGTAGACTGCTGGGGTCCCCATACCAATCACCGCCTCCACCGTAATGAATGCGTGCAATCGAAAAGGCCTGTGCCGGCAGTATGGATAGTCCCCAAAACAGGGTTACCAGTATTTTATTTTTAAAGATATGAATCATAATCTATTTATTAATGATGCGAAGGAGAAGAGTTCCCTCGTAAAATAACGAACCGGAAATTACCGCATTTCGTCTAAGGATGAATAGTATCTTTCATTACAGGACGCCTTGCGCGAAGTGGTCAATTTCACCTATTTTGAAAGGCGATGATTCGAAAATCCATCCCAATCATAATCATATTTTCAGCATGTCTTTGGGCCGGCGAGGTACCGGCGGTGCAGGATACATCCCAATCGCTGATCTTTAAAGTTTTTTCTTTGGATCCATCCGATGAAAAAAAATATGAAAAAGGATATATCTTCGACCGCATCTTTCGACGACGGGAATTTCATAATCCGGTAAACTTTATTCCCATGGAATTTCGGTATGGATTTGGATATAATGCCGGCGGTGGCTTTTTAGGACTGGGCAGTCTTAATAGCAGTTGGATGTCTTATGATTCAGGTGCAACAGAATTTACCGGTGGAAATATGAGTGCCCGAATTGGCCATCAATTGGATTTGGATATTCTGAAAACAAACTTGGCATATTATTGGTTTGGGAATAGCTGGCTCGATATGCATACGGGTATCAATTTAAGGTATGCATCATTGCTTAGTCCACCCACAGTCCCAACAGAATGGAATACTGCAAACCCATCGTGGAAGTCAGGTGTCAAATTTACGGGCCAAATGCTAGAAGTGGGGTGGAGCCAATCTCTTATGCTCCAATGGTTCGAATCCTGGTTTACCACCTATCGCTATACCTATGGTGTGGCCTATTCAAAATTCTATAAAGGTGAAAGTTCGCCCACTGGCTATGGTCCATCTCAATCATTTACATTTGGCGCCCGTTACATTAGAGATACAGGATTGACCAATCGATTTGCCGTGGGCGTTGATTTCAAATATACACACACAGATATTAAACATATTACAGACAGTGACGATGTAACACCCATCAGTCGATTCAAAATACAAACGGCAGGGATTTATGCCACCGTTTCCGTTTTCTTTGGAGGGCGGAAAACCAAAGGAGATGATGGAAAATTAAAATATTATCATAAAGATTATATATCCGCTTCTCAGCTATTGGATGAATTTATTGAAGAACATCCGAACCACGCCAATATCCACCGGGCCAAAAAGTTATTGGTAGAGAGTGAACGAAAAATTCCGTACCAACTCATGCGGCAGGGGATGAGTTTCGATGAAAGAGGCATGATAGATCGTGCCGTGGAGAAGTATATTCGAGCACGAGCCATCTCCGATACACTCTTGGCAGGCGTCATCGATGAGCGTCTTCGTGAAATCGCATTTAGAGAAGTTGAAAAAGCAGAACTGTGGCTGAACCAAGGCTATGGCGATAGGGCCATTGCACACGTGTCCATGGTGGCGGGGTGGTATCCCGGTATCAATGAACATCTAGATCGATTTAAGGTCACCCACCTCATGAATCAAGGAGAGGGATTATATCAACTGGGGCTTCATGATCGCGCCTTGGAAAAATTCAATAATGCATTGAAGATGGATTCGGGATTAACCTTTGAAGTGGCCACATTTAAACATCGTATTGCCGCCGATTTACTCTCCACTGCAGATTCTCTAAAGGATTTGAATTCCCTCAAGTTTGTGGTATATGCTTTAGAGAGAACCATTGAATTAACGGGGGGCCTCAGCAATACCAATGCCAGAATTTTGGATGAATTAAAAAGAAAGCTGGCCGCAAAAGAAGCTTATGATATTCGTGAAAAGATTGATGAAATATTAACGGAAGAACAAAAAGAAAAGGAAGAAATAAAATCCATCAAGGTGGGAATGACCATTTCAGAAGTGGAAGAAATAATGGGTCGGCCATCCGAAATTGTTGCGAATGGAAAAGATGATAAAAATCAGTTATGGATTTACCGGTATAGCCCGCGGGATGAAGTCTATTTAACGTTTACGAATTATCGATTATTTCGGATAGAACAGAAATAAATCCGTCAGAGCAGGTGCGCATTCTTTCGAACGAATGCAATCTCAGTCAATATCACTTTTAATACACCGGTGGCTGGGACGGCGAAGAGCATACCCAATGGTCCTAAAATTGTACCACCGATTAATAATGCAATCATTACAATCATAGGATGAAGGCCTACGCTTTTACCCACCAATGCAGGTGTAATGAGGTTCCCTTCAATCTGCTGTACCACAAGAAACATCAGTATAATATCCAAAATGAAAAAGGGTGATGGAATGACCCCAAATAGCATATGAGCCATAGCAGCTTCGCTGCCGATATTATTCATAAATGCGATAAGGATGGCCGGTATCATACCCACAAATGGTCCAATGAGAGGAATGAGGTTTGCCAAACCTGCAATAATTCCAATAAAAAAAGTTAGGGTAAGGTTTGCACCGAAAAGATTAAGCAATAATAGGCCAGCCACAGACATCCCGGCTACACTGGCGGCAGATAAAAACTGCCCGCGCAAATAGCTAGATACAGATTTTTCAATATTGTAAATCAACTTTAACCCCACTTCAAAATATTTATTGGGGATCACATTGACCAATGATTTCCGGAACCCATGGTATTCTGCCAGGAGGATGATGGTGAAAATAAAGACCATGGCAGCGATGAACATGAAATTGCCAATGGCTCCAGCCATGGATGCCAAAGAGCCCACAATTGTATTAATCAATTCCGTCAATTTGCTTGCCATATCGCCATTGGACGTTTGCATATTTTGGAGAAACTCCGGCATAGCTGATGTGAATTTTTCACCCAATGTTTTGAATTCCTGGGTTAGTGTTTCTTTATCAATACGATTTGAGAATTCCTTCGCCTGTTGGGACATTTGCGAAATAAAGCTGCCGATGAAGGTACCGATGCCGCCCAGAAGGATGACCACCACGGCTAATACTGAGAGTCCGCGACTGCCAATTTTTCGCTCTAATGCATCCACGCTGGAAAGAAGAACAGTGGTAAATAAAAATGCAAAGACCAGCATCAAAACCACATCAGAAATAAATGGCCAGACAATCGAAAGAAACCATACACCAATCATGGCGATGATTATTCGATAAATAAGTTGAAAATAATTGGGTTGAGGATTAATCATCTAATTGGCACTGGTGGACTGTGCTTTAATCAATAATGAATTAGTGCCTCTCAGTCGATCGCCCAATACACCGCCTAGGTTAAATAATATTTTTTGCCCAAGCACCGGATTCCGCTCTTGAAGGGTCATTAAATCCTGAGTGAAAAATCCCAGCAGGTCAGCATCTGAAGTGGCGATGGCATTGGCTGAGCGCGGCTCATCATCAAACAGAGCCAATTCACCAAAGAAATCACCCTCTCCCAATTCGGCTAAAATATTTTCATTATCGGCACGAGTACCAATTGTAATTTTTACTGAACCATGCATAATGATATACATTCCCTCACCGGGGGCACGGTTTTTAAAAATGTAGTCACCATTGCTGTACGTGCGATGATGAATGAGTTTTTCTAATTCAGAGAACTCTTTGTCAGAAAAATCTTTGAATACGGGGACTTGTTTTAAAGTGAGAACCGTATCACTTTCGGACCGGTTCCATCCTTTAAATATATTTTCCCATTTTGCGCTTTTCAAATTAGACTCCTTGATTTGGAAGCGAGATAATAGATATAGGAAGGCAAATGGTTCAAGTAAAGACAATTTGACAATGAAATTGACCGGTCTTTAAATGAAGAGGTACTTTTAAGGATAATGTTTCGCCGATTTATCATCATTTTGCTATCCATTTTTTCAGGGTGGGTTTGGGGGCAGAACACCCAAGAAGACTTTGAAAAGGAATTAAAAGCACAAAATAGTGCCATCCAATCTTTGCGGAATGAAATTGAAGCTACAAAGAAAAGAATCCAATCAGAAGGTAGAAAAGAAAAAACTTCTGCTCGACGGGTAAGTAATCTGTCGGAGGAAATTTCTTTACTTCAAAGGCTTCTCAATGAAATTGATAAAGAAGAACGACTCTTGGTTGCGGATGTTTCAAGGACGGAAAAGCGAATCGAACAAAGTGAAATTGAGCTAGACACGCTTCGAGTAAGGTATGGCCGCCGTTTGACCAAGATGTATAAAAAAGGGCAATTGTCTAATTTAGAAAAAATATTGAGTTCTACTTCTTGGCGGCAGGCGGTTTATCGTACAAAATATTTAAAGATCATTTCTGACATTGATCAGCAAACCCATGATACAATTCGCTCATTATTGATTGAAATTGGAAAACAAAAATTGGCCTTAGAAACGGCACTTAGAAGAAAACGAAAACTAAAAAAAGATCGTGAACAAACCCTTTCTTCGTTGAGAAACAAGAAACGAAAAGAGCAGCGGGAACTGGCCAAAATCCGCCAAAGCCAAAAAGAATTGAAAGGATATTTGACAGAGAAACAAGCGGGTGTAAAACAGTTAGAAACCATTATTAAAAAAATTCAGGATGATATTGCCCGATCCGAACGGGAAGCGCGAATTCGTCAACAGCAACAAGCACTTCAATCTAAATCATTCTCCAAATTAAAAGGACAATTGAATTGGCCCGCCGAAGGAAGAGTCATTACAAAATTTGGACGCCAATGGAATCCAAAACTCAAAACCACTACAGAAAACCCGGGGATTGATATTAAAGGCAAGCCCGGATCAGAAGTGCGAGCTGTATTGGGTGGTGTGGTTACCACCATTACGTTTATTCGCGGTTTTGGCACCACCATCATTATTGATCATGGCAGTGGCTATTATACAGTATATAGTCATGTAACGAATGTACAAACCAATCAAGACAATCAAGTGCGTAGCGGGGATGTTATTGCATACATGGGCGATTCAGGGTCGATCAATGGTTCACAACTCCATTTTGAAATATATGGTCAAGGAATCAAGCTGGACCCAGAAAAGTGGTTGAGAAAAAGATGACATTCAACGACATTCAACCTTCAGTATGGGATCGATTCAAACGAGCCAAATCCAACAACCGGATTGGTACAGCCTATCTGTTTACCGGCCCTCGCGGATGTGGCAAAGAATGGGGTGCCCTTGAATTTGCCAAATTGCTCAATTGCGAAAACGCAGGAGACGTTTCTTGCAATCAATGTCCATCATGCGCAAAATTTGCAGGACTCCAACATCCGAATCTCAAATTGATTGTCCCCTTGCCCGGGAGTGAAAAATCGACCCAAAGTTCCAACCCATTGGATGCCCTTAAAAAAGAGGATTTGGCTTATCTCACCGATGCAATTGAACAAAAGGGGAAAGAACCCTTCCTGAAAATCAACGTTCCCAATGCGAGGCGAATTACTATCAATGCAATACGGGATTTACGAAAAACCATTTACTTAAAGTCTCAATCAGGTGGACGTAAGATGGTTTTAATTTTTGATGCCCACCTGCTTTCAGAGGGTATGGGAGAGTCCGCCAATGCCCTATTGAAAATTTTAGAGGAACCGCCAGAAAATACGACACTCATTTTGGTTTCGGATAAAAAGTCGGCCCTATTGCCCACCATTATCAGCCGGTGTCAGCCCATGAATTTCCCTGCATTGAATTTGGATCAAACTCGCCAGATATTGGAGCAGGGCGGCGTGGGGAACGAAGCAGCAACTCAATTGGCAATGGTGGCAAAAGGTGATGTCCATTTGGCTAAAGAATTATCGGAGCGATCTACCGGTGATATACTGGCAGAAGCAGAAGCATTAACCAAACTCATGACAAAGGTGGATGGAAAAGGGTGGAGAGATTTCATTAATAATAATGCAATGCTGGCAGCGCGTAAACCGGATGAATTCAAATTTAGACTTTATCTCCTTCAACTTTGGTTCCACCATGCATACGAAATGAGGTCGGGAACACTATCCAATGGATTCGTAAATGGTATGGCGCCATCTCTGGAAAAATTCAATGCAACCTATCCCAATGCGAATCTTGCAGAAATTAATAAAACATTAGAAGACACAGTCGTATCATTAGTCCGCAACCTATATACACCCTTAACTTTGACTAACCTGCTCATCTCTGTTCAAGAACTGTTAAAAGGCAAAACACCCAGAATTGACCTATGAATACTTTTTATCTCACCACCCCCATTTATTATGTGAATGACAAACCCCATATCGGCCATGCCTATACCACAATTTTGGCGGATGTACTCACCCGTTTTCACCGGAATGCAGGCGAAGATACATTTTTTCTCACTGGATTAGATGAACACGGGCAAAAGGTTCAACAGGCGGCGGAAAAACGAAATGTCGCTCCCAAAGATCACTGCGATGAAATGGCACCAAGATTTTTGGAGTTATGGGATAAACTCCATATCCAGAATGATGATTTTATCAGAACAACAGAACCGCGCCATGTGAAAGTGGTTCAGGATATTCTCCAGCAAGTTTATGATAATGGTGATATTTATGAAGATGAATATGAAGGACTTTATTCCGTTTCTGAAGAACGGTTCATTACGGAAAAGGAAGCAGAATCAGGTGAATTTCGGGATATTAAAAAACTGAAGGAGAAAAACTACTTCTTCAAAATGTCTAAATATCAACAGGCGCTCATTGACCACATCAATGAAAATCCAAAGTTCATCCAGCCGGATCATCGGAAAAATGAGGTATTGGGATTTTTGAAACAGCCCTTAGGTGACCTTTGTATTTCCCGCCCGAAAACGCGCCTGAATTGGGGAATTGAACTGCCTTTTGATTCAGATTATGTCACCTATGTTTGGTTTGATGCCCTTATCAATTATATCACTGCCCCCGGTTACAATGTGGATGATGAAAATTTTAATAAATACTGGCCCGCCAATTATCACCTGATAGGGAAGGATATACTCACCACCCACTCCGTTTATTGGCCCACGATGCTTATGTCTGCAAAGCTGCCATTGCCCCAAGGCATTTTCGCTCACGGATGGTGGCTCAGCGGTGAATCCAAAATGAGTAAATCATTGGGAAATGTAGTTGATCCTTTAGGGTTGATAGAAGAATATGGCGTAGATCCAGTTCGCTACTACCTCATGCGGGAAATGGTATTGGGCCAAGATGCAAGCTTCACTATGGAATCCTTTATCAAACGATATAACAGTGATCTTGCCAATGATTTTGGAAACCTATTGAGTCGCGTTTCAAACTTATTACAAAAATTTTATGATGGAAAAATACCTGCCAATGAGGACGATTCACCGGAAGGTATTTCCGTAAAAGAAAATGGAATCCAAGTGATTGAGGATGTGTGGCGTCAAATTGAATCTATGCGGGTGAATGAGGCCATCGAAACCACATTGCAATTCATTCGCAGTGTAAATAAATATATGGAAACCATGGCACCGTGGAAATTGGCAAAGACGGATCCAGAAGCCGGAGGTAAGGTTTTGTTCACGGCGGCAGAAGCCTTGCGGGTGAGTGCCCTATTGCTTGCACCGGTTATGCCCCACCGCACCCAAACTGTATTAGAAACATTGAGCGCATCCGACTCTAGCCTGGAATGGGGCGGGCTCACTGCCGGTGCCGAATTAAAGACCCATGGTGCACTTTTCCCTAGAATTGATGTGAAGAAACTGGAGAAAGAATCCAAGGCTGATCAACAAAAAGGGGAACCAGATAATGTGATTACGTTTGATGAGTTCCAGAGCGTTGAACTCAAAACGGCCAAAGTATTGGAAGTAGAAAAAGTGGACGGTGCGGATAAGTTGTTAAAACTTCAGATCGAAGTGGGGGACGAAAAAAGGCAGATCATTTCCGGGATTGCCCAGCATTATTCCCCGGAAGATTTGGTAGATAAAATGATTGTGGTGGTGGCCAATCTCAAGCCAGCGACTATTTTTGGCATTGAATCCCATGGTATGTTATTAGCGGCGAAAAATGGGAAAGACTTGACGCTGATTACCATTGACGGCGACAAGGTGGCCAGCGGAATGCGAATCTATTAGTTCAGTTCACCCACGATCCGTCGGCCATGATATTCAGAGGCGCCGATGGATGCATGAACTTCATCTATATTGTGATCTGTAATCCGACCTGCGGGAATAATGGTCAATTGATCCCCCGATAACTGAATCATCTCTTTCAATCCATTTTTCCCCTCCAAAGCAGTAGCTTCACCACCAGAAGTTAAAATACTGGTAACTTCAGGTATTGATTTCAATTGTTCCAGCGCAGCCAAAATATTCGGTGTGTCATCAATGGCTTTATGAAATGTGACTTTCATGGGTGAAGCCCTTTTGGCAAGGCGCGCGGTAGCTTCCAAGTCAATTTCATTTTTTTCATCCAAAACACCTAAAACCACCTCAGTTACACCCAAGTATTTGCATTGATCAATTTCTTTTTCCATGGTTTTCAGGTCTTCTTCAGAATGAACAAAACTGCCGCCTCGTGGACGAATCATCACCTTTGCCGGAATGGAAAGAGAAGATAATGTTTCTTGAATCAATTTGGAGGAAGGGGTAAGGCCATCTAAACCCAATTGGGAACAGAGTTCAATTCTATCCGCACCTTGGCGTTGAGCCGCGATGGCTTCCGGTAAGGTTTCAACGCAGGCTTCCTTAATCATTTTTTTAATACCTGGCCATGGCCTCTATCTATTTTCCCATTAATAATAACGTAATCAAAACCGGTGGCCAATTTGTGGGGTTCTGCAAAAGAAGCATTTGCTTTTATATTAATCGGATTAAAAATGAGAATGTCCGCCTTATATCCCTTTCGCAGTCTTCCTCTGTCCCCTATTCCTATCATTTCTGCTGGCAATGAAGTCATTTTCCGAATTGCCTCTGGGAGCGTAATAAGTGAATCCCGTACAACAAACTCTTCAATAACCTTAGCAAATGAACCATATCCTCTTGGATGATGCATGGTTGGGGAGCCGTCAGAAGAAATCATCACATAAGGGTCTTGTATAAAACGATATTGCAAGTCTCGATCCATAGTGAAATAGGCGGCACTGACACCGGTTGGGCCGATATGGTCCACCAATACTTTTTCAAATGGTATGCCCTTTTCATCTGCAACTTGTTTTAAAGATTTCCCTTTGTAAGGCTTAGTACCAAATAGAGTGGCTTCTGGGCCATTGCGCCGATTGACTTTATCTCTGACATAATCCAGTAGATCATTGCGCCTATTTTGCCTAACAATCTCATAATCGTTAGGTGCCAAAGCATATTCAGGAAACAGGATTCCAATTGTTGTATAACTGGCGAGATAAGGATAAACGTCAGCGGAAACATTAAAAGAGGATTCATCCCGCTGTTGGTTTAAAAGTGTCAGAATTTCTTTTGCCCGTTCCTTCCCCTTCCCATAAACCACTTTCATATGGGAGACTTGGATATTGGCATATTTTCCTTGACTGAACAGTTCTGCCAAATCTGAATCCATTGTTGCATTATTTTCCGTCCGCATATGACTCATGATAAGTCCATCATACTGCCCGACTACTTTGGCCAGTGCATCTAATTCATTTTGATTTGCGTATCGACCCGGGGTGTACTCCAAACCTGTAGTCATTCCGAAGGCGCCTGCGGACATGCCTTCAGCAAGAAGATTACACATTTTTTGAATTTCATCCTCTGAGGGATCGCGTTTAAACCCAATTCCCGATAATTTTCGGATAGTCCCATGCCCAATAAATAGGGCAATATTCGGACCCAATTGAAGTGTATCCATATTCTCAATTAATTTTTTCACATCAGATGTATTGGGGCTGGAACCATCTTGGCCCAAGGCAATTGTTGTTACACCCATAGACGTAAAGTTTTTGAAGTTGGGTGTTTCAAATGGGAGGCCGTGAGCATGAGAATCAATAAAACCAGGTGAAACAATCTTTCCGGATGCATTGAGGGTATCTTTTGCAGAAAACGGCCTTTTCAAATGACCTATAAATGAAATATGATTACCTTTTATAAATACGTCTGCACGAGTAGCAGGAGCTCCGGATCCATCTAGGACCATTCCACCTTTAACCCAAATATCAAATGAAGATTTCTCTTGTGCTTGGGTAGAGACGCACTCCACCATACAAAGAATATAAACTAAAATAAATTGTTTCATTTTAACCGCGCTTCAGCGGCGATATATCCAAAGGCTGCCCATTGATTGCCATCCGTAATCTTTTTGAACAATACCTGCGCTTTTTTTTCATCTCCATTGATGGAATAATAATTACCCAATCCAAACGCCAAAGTGGTATTGTTCAAAGATTGGCCGGTCATGATTTCTTTTTCAAGTTCAACCGGATCTACCTTACCCTGATGAATTTTGAGGATGGTATGGTATGAATGATTTTCAATCAAATTCATATCATCCTTAATTGTATCCAACAGTTTCCCGGCCCTTCTGTCTTGGCCTAGGTGACGATAAATAACATAAAGCCAATTTGCTGCAGCCACATAGCTATCGGGATTTTCTGCCAGCTTCATGCATTTTTCATAGGCATAGCGTGCTTTGTGGTATTTGCCCTGGATGTAGTAGGTGAGCCCAAGATGATAATAAATATTGCCCTGAAGGGTAGAAGTAGGGATGCCCAAGGCATTGGGCAATCCGTCTGGTTCAACTTCATTTGGTTCGTAACGAGTGAGCCCTACCGCTTTTTTAAAATCTTTAATGGCTAGATCGAAACACCGCGATGAAATATATCGATGGCCCCGATGGCGGTAGAAGCGGGCATCTTTAGGATATTGAATGATGCCTTTCGAATAGATCTCAATAGCATCTTCATAGTTCCCTAAATAAGCTTCACGCCGGCCTAACCAAATGAGATTATCGATGCTGGGGTCCTTTTTAAAATTCGCCTTCGCTTCAGCCAATTTGGTTTCATAGACCGCCCGGGCTTTGTCACTGATATAAATCTCCGGGATGTCATTTGCACAATGTTGCCCAACCAAATTTGACGAAAGCATTATAACCAGTAAACTGAGTAGTGAATAGCCATGGCTATTCCTGTGAAAATGATTATTGCTCATAATTTTCATTTTTCTACCTCCACAAAAAATACCATGATCCAATTGCGATGATAAAACCGATGGGATAACCCAAAGGCATAATCTTTTTTCCACCAATTTTGACCCAAGGGTAGTAGTCCGTGAAATCCGTAAAAAATTCCTTGAACTGCACAGCGGGGTTTACAATAAAATAGAAAAAGTCCTCAATCACCAATCCGGTGGCGTAAGCACTGAGGAGAATGCCAAACAATGTCCAATCCCACCCAAATATAATGAGCGGGAGGGTGATGAGCAGGGGCAGCATAATAACAAATAAATAAAAATGATAAGCGGGATAGACATAACCTCCTGGGAGTTTGATTTGCCATCCCAGCTTTCGATGATGCCAAGGGTTTCGCCCTTCCACATATCCTTCAACGAATGAAAGGGCCGCCATGGCGGCCCAGATCCACATAAATATTTCTGCAATAGGGTAATTAATCATTTATCTTTCTCATTAAAAGAGGACTGTAATACACACCGAATTCCGCATTATCTTCATGATACAATTTAAGCCCGAAAATGATTTAAAATGCTCATCGATACCCACTGCCATCTATATTACAAGGATTTAATAAATGACCTGGATGGAGTCCTGTCTCGTGCCAAGGAATTGGATGTGACTCGCTTCATTTGTGTGGGTACGAATATTACCGATTCAAAAGCGTGCCTTTCAATTTCTGAGGACAATGACAGCATATTTGCCTCCGCCGGTGTCCATCCCCATGATGCCAAGGATGTATCCGATGGTTGGACTGATGCCATTTATGAACTCATGGAATATGAAAGTATGATTGCTGTGGGGGAGATGGGCTTGGATTATTTTCGAAATATCTCTGATCCGGATATGCAGAAAAAAGTCTTCCGCGCTCAGATGAGAATTGCACAAGATTTAAATCGACCTGTAATATTTCATAACCGTGATGCAGATGTAGATGTGATTGAAGTGTTGGCAGATTACCCGGAAGTGATTGGTGTGGCACATTGTTTTTCAAGCAATCTAGATACGGCGAAGGCTTTTCTGAATATGGGATACTATATTTCTTTTTCCGGAAACCTGACATTTAAGAATAGCCATCTGCCGGAAGTAGCCAAAGAGATTCCGTTGAATCGTGTTTTGGTAGAAACGGACTCACCTTATTTGAGTCCCGTACCCCACAGGGGAAAGCCCAATGAACCGGGGCGGACGCGATTTGTGGCTGAAAAACTGGCCGAAATTCACAATATAACGTTTGAAGAAATCGCAAAGCATACCACCGAAAATGCAGTTGAGCTTTTTCGACTGACCTAACGTTTTTTGTATGGGCTTGGATATAAATTGAATAAAACAGATCATCCATTTCGAAAAAAGTGGGGACAAAACTTCCTCACGGACACCAACCTTTTGGATCGGATTGTCCGTACAGTGGGACCGCAAAAGGATGATTCAATTTTGGAAATCGGGCCCGGAGATGGCTCTCTTACTGAAAAGATATTCCCCAATGTGAAAGAAATGGCCGCTATTGAGATTGATCCCCTTCTCATTAAACACCTCTCCATTCGCTCTGATCTGAAAGGCCTTCACATCATTCACGGTGATGTGCTTCTTCAAGACATTGAAGAAATCCCAATTTCAAATCCCGTCCGCGTGGTGGGCAATATTCCGTACAATATTACGTCACCCATTATTTTTTGGCTCATCGAGCAATTGGATTTTTGGGATGATGCCTTCATCATGATGCAAAAAGAAGTGGGTGAGCGGCTCACGGCAGACGTGGGGACAAAGGCCTATAGTCGAATTTCTGTTGTGGTAGGTGTATACCTAAATGTTGAAATGTGTTTTAAAATCCCCCCGGATGTATTCTACCCCAAGCCGAAAGTAGATTCGGCCATTCTTCGATTTACTAAAAAAGAGAATCCAATTGTTGCCGACGATCAGTTTGTGAAATTCAATAAAATGGTTAAAACCGCATTTTCAAAAAGGAGAAAAATGTTAAGAAACTCCTTAAGCGGTTTTGATATTCATGATGAAATAAAAGAAGAAATTGATTTTACTCGACGACCAGAAACTCTATCCATCGAAGAGTTTGCGAAACTTTTAGGCTAGCCTCTCATTATATATCTACTCCTTGGGTAGCATTCATATTTAAGTGTAAATTACTCAACTTTTTCCTCAACAAAAATCGAGGTTTAAACATATGGCCAAAGCAGGTAGAGCAATAAACGAATCCAACCGTAGTCTGAGTCAATACTTAGAGGAGATCGGCAAATTTGAACCGCTGCATCCTTCTCGAGAAGTAGAACTGGCTCAGGCCATTAAAAAAGGTGATCGCCTTGCCATGAAAGAATTGGTAGAAGCGAACCTTCGGTTTGTGGTATCCGTTGCCAAAGATTATCAAGGGCAAGGATTACCGCTTACTGACCTTATCAATGAAGGCAATATGGGCTTGATGAAAGCCGGCGGCCGATTTGATGAAACTCGTGGATTTAAATTTATCTCCTATGCTGTGTGGTGGATTAGACAATCCATTTTGCAGGCACTGGCCGAACATTCCAGAATTGTACGTCTCCCATTAAATAGGGTTGGAACCATCTCCAAAATTACCAAAACAGCTGAAAAGCTTGAGGCTGAGGTTGAACGTTCACCCAATGAAGAAGAAATCGGACGTAACCTGGAAATGACCAGTGATGAAGTGATTGACGCCATGCGGATTTCCCGCCGGCACCATTCACTGAATGCACCATTTCGTGACGGGGACAAAAATTCCCTTATCGATGTGATTGAAGATGACGGCCAAATTGATCCTGATGAACCGCTTATGGCTGAATCGCTGAAGGATGAGATTCGTCAATCTTTAGAAACATTGAAAGAGCGTGAACGACAAGTAATCAAAATGTATTTTGGTATCGATCGTGACTATGCCCTCACATTAAACGAAATTGGTGAAGAATTCAGTTTAACTCGGGAACGTGTACGTCAGATTAAAGAAAAGGCTATCCGCCGTCTGCGTCACCGTTCACGAAGTAAATCCTTAAGAACGTATTTAGGCTGATCGAGAGGGGGTGAAATAGATCATGGTTGAAGTTACCGTAAGAAACGGCGAACAACTGGAACGGGCACTGCGCCGCTTTAAAAAGAAGTGGGAACGTGCCGGTGTCTTACGTGAAGTCAAACGAAAATCATTCTATATCAAACCGAGCGATGCACAGCGAGACGCAAAGAAAAAAGCAGTGCGCAGGCGATTACGTTTTGCAAGGTATGAGAAATAACTTTTTCGTTATTTATGAAGACATGAAAAAGGTTCGGTATTTTACCGAACCTTTTTTATTGTCTTAAAGGCACTCCAATGATTATTCGCAGCATATCCGGCGTTCGAGGTATCGTTTCCACACATTTGGATCGGGATACCATCCAAACTTACGCCCGTGCCTATCATACCCATGTGGAGCCCGGTTTAATATTTATCGGAAGAGATAGCCGTCCGTCCGGGGATGAACTATTAGAAGCATTAACAGAAGAATTAATCCGTCTCGGGAGGGATGTAATTGTATGCGGTATAGTTCCCACACCTACTGTCCAATTTATGGTGGAGAGATCTGAGGCAGCCGGCGGTGTGATTATCACGGCCAGCCATAATCCAATCGAATGGAATGGACTCAAATTTGTCCGTGCCGACGGCACTTTTTTCTATCCAGAAGATTGTGAAACATTATTCAAACTGGTAGATAACGATTCCCCAATTGAAAATACGGCACAGTCTGGTATGCGATTCCCGGACCAGAATTCAGTTTTAAAACATTCCATTGATACGGTTGAGCTTTCCTGCATTAACTTAAATCGTATTCGGAATCGAAAATTTAAGGTAGTCATCGATGCAGTAAATGGCGCCGGCTCAGAAGCGTTGCCATTGGTCTTAGAACATTTAGGTTGTGAAGTCATCCAAATCCATTGTGAGGGGAATGGTGAATTCAATCGCGGAACGGAACCGCTTCCGGAAAATTTATTAGACTTAAGAAATGCAGTAGTGGATAGTAGCGCTGATGTAGGCTTTGCTGTAGATCCTGATGCAGATCGTTTAGCAGTGGTGAATGAAAAGGGCGAACCCTTGGGTGAGGAATACACCCTTGTTTTGGCAGCGGAAGGCTATATCAAAAATAAAGAGACCGAAGAAACATTTGTCACCAATCTATCAACTTCTTTGGCTTTAGAAAAAATGGCCGAACAATATGGATGTAATGTGATTCGTTCGGCTGTAGGTGAAATCAATGTGGTCCAGAAAATGCTGGAAATTGGCGCCGAGTTAGGCGGTGAAGGGAATGGGGGCGTCATCCTAAAAGAAGCCCATTTGGGTCGCGATTCTCTAGTGGGTGCAGCCATGGTTTTAAACCGAATGGCCCAAGATCAGAAGCCCATAAGTGAAATTCATGCTGATTTGCCCCAGTTTTTTATAGTGAAAGATAAAATTGATTTGGATGGCATTGATAAAGAGGCGGTGCTGTCAAAAGCAAAATCGGTTTTTGCTGATGCGGATATGAATACAATTGATGGTATAAAATTCACTTGGAATGACCGGTGGATCCATCTCCGCGGATCTAATACGGAACCCATCATGCGGATTTATGCTGAAGGGCCCAATAAACACATAGCGGAACAATTGGTCCAGCAGGTTCAATCTCTTCTCTAAAGAAGATGTGTCTAAAGAAGGATTTTTGTTCTAAATTTCCCAGCATTATCAAAATCTTATGACAGTACAACATCAGTTATATTCCCATCCGATCGACGAGATTAATACGAAAGAGCGGGTGGCACGGCTTTTTTCACGAAGCATCAAAAAAGATTCCAAACTTTTTGCGTTAAATCTCACATTGAGCATGATTGATTTAACAACATTAGAAGGGAAAGACTCCCCTGGAAAAGTGAAACAGCTATGCTACAAAGCTGCGCACCTTCATGATCAATATCCTGATTTACCTAACGTGGCAGCCATTTGCGTTTATCCAACTATGGTGCCGATTGCAAAAAAAGCGCTTACCGGCACGAACATCAATATTGCTTCCGTAGCCACCTCATTTCCCAGTGGGATGGCAGATTTACAATCAAAACTGGATGAGGTAAAATCCGTGGTAGACGCAGGTGCCAATGAGATTGATATGGTCATTTCTCGGGGGCGATTTCTCCGAGGAGATTATAATTATGTTTCAGATGAAATAGCCCAAGTGAAAGAAGCCTGCAGAGATACCCATTTGAAGGTCATCTTGGAAACGGGTGAATTGGTAACATTGGATAATGTGCGCTTGGCCAGTGATATTGCCATGGAAGCAGGCGCAGATTTTATTAAAACATCCACAGGGAAAGTTTCGCCTGCAGCCACACCGCCAGTGGTCCTCACCATGTTAGAAGCCATTCGCGATTTTGAAACAAAAACAGGGGAAAAAATTGGCATGAAACCTGCAGGTGGCATTGGTACAGCCAAACAAGCCATTCAATATTTGGTCATGGTGAAAGAGACTTTGGGCGAAGATTGGTTGTCTCCAGATTTATTTCGATTCGGCGCCAGTTCCTTAGCCAACGATGTTCTCATGCAAATCGTGAAGCAAAGCACAGGTCAGTATCAATCAAAAGATTATTTTTCAGTGGATTAAACAAAAATTATTATGAATAAAGCACAAACCTGGGAATACAGCCCTGCACCGGAAAGTACGGATCATATTCAATTAAAAGATAAATACGACCTTTTTATCAATGGGAAATTTGTACCTAGCTCAGGTGGAAAAACGTTCGATTCCATCAATCCTGCCAATGAAAAGACAATCGCTAAAGTTGCAGATGCGAATAAAGCAGATGTGGATAAAGCGGTGAAAGCTGCCCGGAATGCTTATGAAAAAACCTGGTCTAAAATGGCACCAAAAGAGCGTGGGAAATATGTGTATCGCATTGCCCGATTACTCCAAGAAAGAGCACGAGAATTTTCTGTCATTGAATCCATGGATGGCGGAAAGCCCATCCGTGAAAGCCGCGATGTAGATGTACCTTTATCTGCTGCTCACTTTTTCTATTATGCCGGTTGGGCGGATAAGTTGGAGTATGCTTTTCCCGGCGTTTCTCCAAAACCGATAGGCGTAGCCGGACAAATTATTCCATGGAATTTTCCGCTGCTTATGGCAGCTTGGAAATTGGCACCGGCCTTAGCCACTGGAAACACATTGGTGTTAAAACCAGCGGAGACCACACCACTCACCGCCATGAAATTGGCAGAAATTATCCAAGAAGCTGATTTGCCACCAGGCGTGGTGAACATTGTAACAGGTGCAGGAGAAACAGGACAAGCGTTAGTGAATCATTTAGATGTTGACAAAATTGCATTCACCGGCAGTACCGAAGTTGGGAAATATATCATGAAAGCGATTGCCGGTACCGGGAAAAAATACACGCTGGAATTAGGCGGTAAAGCAGCCAACATCATTTTCGAAGATGCGCCTATTGATCAAGCGGTGGAGGGCATCATTAATTCCATTTTCTTCAATCAGGGACATGTATGTTGTGCCGGTTCGCGGCTCTATGTTCAGGAAGGTATTGCAGATCAAGTGATTGAAAAACTGAAACGGCGAATGGATACACTCATTGTTGGTGATCCCTTGGATAAAAATACGGACATTGGTGCCATCAATTCGAAAATGCAGCTTAAGAAAATCAATGAATATTTAAAATTGGGCAAAGATGAAGGTGGAAGCATTTATCAATCGGCTTGTGCCCTTCCGAAAAATGGATATTGGTGCGCGCCCACTATTTTCACCGATGTGAGCCAATCGAACCGAATTGTGCAGGAAGAAATATTTGGTCCAGTTTTGGCGATTCAAACATTCAGAACTGTTGATGAAGTGATTGCCAAAGCGAACAATACACCTTACGGCCTTTCCGGTGGTGTTTGGACGGACAAAGGTTCGAAAATTTTCAAAGTCTCTAAACAAATTCGTGCCGGTGTGATTTGGGCAAACACCTTTAATAAATTTGATCCGGGAGCGCCATTTGGCGGATATAAAGAAAGTGGCGTTGGTAGCGAAGGCGGGGTGGAAGGACTCCGTGGGTACGTTAATATTTAAACACGGAGTACACCAAGATCACTAAGGTAAGATAAAAAATGAGTAAACGAGTAGACATTCAAAAAACATATAAATTGTATATTGATGGGAAATTCCCGCGAACTGAATCCGGACGATATATTAAATGGACCGGCACTGATGGTGAAACTGTGGTGAATATTTGCCGTGGTTCCAGAAAAGATTTCCGAAATGCCATGGTGGCTGCACGGAAAGCTGTGGGTGGATGGTCCGGGAAAACTGCTTTCAATCGATCTCAAATTTTATATCGTATTGGTGAAATGCTGGAAGGACGGCGAGATCAATTTATGGCGGAACTTATGCACCAAGGCAGCACCAAAAAACAAGCTGAAACAGAATTAAACCAATCCATTGATCGGCTCATTTATTACGCCGGTTGGGCGGACAAATATCAGCAAATCTTCAGCCGAGTGAATCCGGTATCACTGCCTTATTTCAATTTTACCATGCCGGAAGCCACCGGTGTGGTAGCAGCATTTTCGCCGGATGATTCATCTTTATTGGGTCTCATTTCCATCGTGGCGCCTGTCATCGCCGGTGGAAATACAATTGTGATTTTAGCATCGGAAACAAAGCCCATTTCTTCCATATCCTTTGCAGAAGTGCTCCATACATCGGATGTCCCCGGTGGTGTGGTAAATATTCTTACGGGACACGGGCAAGAACTGTTAGAACATTTTTCATCCCACATGGATGTGAATGCAATGATCTACTGCGGCAGTGATAAAGATGATATTGAATTGGTTGAAACCAATGCAGCGCTGAATGTGAAACGTGCCATTATTTTTTCAGATGAAAAATGGGACAAAGATTCAGGACAAGGCCCTTACCATATTATAAAAACACAGGAAACCAAAACCACTTGGCATCCGGTGGGAGTTTGAATGATGTCAGCCAAACCAGCAGCAGCTATTATTCGATCTAAAGCCGCCGAACGACAACCCAAAGTTGGCATTATCTTGGGGTCTGGTTTGGGTCCTTTCGCAGACCAAGTTGAAAATCAAACCGTCATTTCTTACAATGATCTCCCGGGATTCCCCGATGCAGGTGTGGAGGGCCATGCAGGGCAATTGGTATTGGGATCCGTTGGTGGCACAGAAGTGGCTGTGCTGCAGGGCCGCGCTCATTATTATGAAAAAGGCCAAGCAGATGTGATGCGAACGCCGGTTGAGACATTAAAAGAGTTAGGGTGTGAAACAGTCATATTAACCAATGCCGCCGGAAGTCTCGTTCGTGAAGCACAGCCGGGAAGTGTCATGCTATTGACAGATCATATCAATTTTACTGGCATGTCTCCCTTGTTCGGCGAAACAGAATCTTCCCGATTTGTAGATATGGTGGATGCATATGATCCAACACTTGGTGATCAATTTCGCAAGGCTGCTTCGGAAAAAGATATCACCTTACACGAAGGTGTTTACATTTGGTTTTGCGGACCTAGTTTTGAAACACCTGCAGAAATAAAAGCTGCGAAAAATTTAGGTGCAGATGCAGTGGGAATGTCCACTGTGCCGGAAGTGATCCTTGCCCGATTTTATGGACTCAAAGTTGCAGCTGTTTCGATTATAACAAATATGGCTGCAGGGATGAGTGATGATGCTTTGAGTCATGACCAAACCATGGAAAATGCCAATCAAGCGGCTAATGACCTCCAAGCACTTTTGAGTGAATTCCTTTCGAATTATGAAAAATCGTAATTATTTAAAACCAATTAATTACGTTTTACTTTTTATATAATTACATACAAAAATGCTCCCCCAAGAAATCATCAGAAAAAAAAGAGATGGTCATTCGCTCAGCGCGGAAGAAATCCAGTTTTATATTGAAGGCATTGCTAATGGCTCAGTGAATGAAAGTCACATTGCGGCATTTTCCATGGCTGTGTTGTTTAATGGCATGACCGTGGAAGAATCTTTCCATCTCACCAACCACATGGTGAAATCCGGTGAAACCTTAAACTGGGATGACTTAAATGGTCCCGTGATTGATAAACATTCCACCGGCGGCGTGGGCGACAAGGTAAGTCTCATGTTAGCGCCCATTGTGGCTGCCTGCGGCATTTATAATCCCATGATTTCCGGCAGGGGATTGGGCCACACCGGCGGAACCTTAGACAAATTAGAATCCATTCCCGGATACAATACCACGCCGGACAATGATCAATTTCGAAATGTTGTAAAAAATGTAGGATGTGCCATCATCGGACAAACAGCAAATCTCGCACCGGCTGACAAAATCATCTATGGCGTCCGGGATGTGACCGCCACCGTGGAATCGGTTCCACTTATTACTGCCTCCATTTTATCTAAAAAATTGGCGGCTGGATTGGATGGGCTCGTCATGGATATCAAAACGGGGAATGGCGCTTTTGCAGATCAACTGGATTTTGCCAGAGATCTAGGGGAAAGCATCATCGGTGTGGCAAACAAATTTGGAATGAAAACAACTGCGCTTATCACAGATATGAATCAGCCTCTGGGAAAAAATGTAGGTAATGCTTTGGAAGTGGTGGAAGTGATTGATTATTTAACAGGGACAAAACGGGACCAACGTCTCCATGAGGTTGTGTTATCCTTGGCTGCGGTGATGCTCCAAGTTTCAGGATTATACGACTCAAAAGAAGACACCACCCAAAAAATCACAGATGTATTGGACAATGGTCAAGCGGCAGAAACATTTCAAAAAATGGTCTCAGAATTGGGTGGGCCAAAAAATATTTTGGATGAAACGCTCACGGCTGCAAACGTGGTAAAGCCTGTCCCCGCTACACATACCGGGACCATTTCTCATATTGAAACTCGAGAGGTTGGTTTGGCTGTGGTCGAGTTAGGCGGCGGACGAAAAAAAGCCAGTGACACCATTGACCATACTGTGGGATTCACAGATGTTTTAGGTCTGGGTGAAGAAGTAATTGAAGGCCAACCTTTGGCGATGGTCCATGCCAAAAATGAAGATGATGCTAACCATATCATTGCATTGATCCAAAAAGCTTACCGTATAAATGATTCTAAAGAAGAGCCATCACCCACAATAATTGAACGATTAAATTAATCCTTTTTGATACTTATGAAAGATCCACAGAAAATTAAACGCGGGGATGAGTTGGAGCTTCAAATTGAATCATTGGCCTATGGTGGCAAAGGGATTGCTCGAGTGGATGATTTTGTCATCTTTGTAAAAAATGCCATTCCCGGGCAGAAGGTTCGTGCTTTGGTCTATAAAAAACGAAAAGGGTATGGAGAGGCTCGCCCGTTAGAGGTTCTCACTGAATCTCCCCATAAAGTTGATGCACCTTGTGACCACTTCCTCATCTGTGGCGGATGCAAGGTGCAGCAACTCAGTTATGAAGAACAAGTGGTGCAGAAAAAGCAGCAGGTAGAGAATATTTTTCAGCGACAAGCAGGGATATCCGAATTTGAAATTCATGATGTGGTGCCGGCGGTAAATCCATTCAATTACCGCAATAAAATGGAATTTACTTTTTCTAACAATCGATGGGTACTCCCCGGTGAACCGGAAGGTGTGGATAGAGATTTTGCTTTAGGGATGCATATCCCAAAACGGTGGGATAAAATATTAAATATTGACGCTTGTCACCTCATGCCGGAGATTGGCACAGAAATTCTCAATAAGACCCAATCTCTAGCCAAAGAATTAAAACTGAAGGCCTATGATCAAAAAACCCATAATGGATTCCTCCGTTATTTACTCATGCGGTTTGGTCACAATACGGGCGATATTTTAGTCAATTTGGTTACGTCTTATGAAAATCCGGATTTGCTAAAACCACTTATAGATGGTTTAATTGCAGCCTTTCCACAAATCACCACAGTGGTGAATAATATCAATACACGAAAAGCAGATGTAGCATTCGGTGAATATGAACTTCATCTTCATGGGAAGCCATGCTTAGAAGAAAAATTAGGTGACCTTACATTTGAAATTTCTGCCAATTCATTTTTTCAAACCAACACCGTTATGGCTGAGAAATTATATGAAACTGCTTTAGATGGGGCTGGATTAACCGGAGAAGAAGTGGTCTTTGATCTCTATTGCGGCACTGGTTCAATTTCATTATTTCTGGCCCAGAAAGCCAAGGAAGTCCACGGTTTTGAAGTGATTGTATCTTCGGTAGAAGATGCCACGCGAAATGCTGTGCGGAATGGCATAGGGAATGTCCATTTTCATGTGGCAAACTTGGATAATTTTTTCAAGTTTGGCGTGGGGAAAAAATACCCCAAACCAGATGTAATTATTGTGGATCCGCCTCGAGCTGGTATGCACAAATTTATGACCAATTATTTACCGAAATTTGGCGCCCAAAAAATTGTATATATATCCTGTAATCCAACCACCCAAGCGCGGGATACTGAAATATTGCATATGAATGGGTATCGGCTAAAAAAATTAACCATGGTGGATATGTTCCCACACACGCCTCATATAGAGGTAGTGGGCATTTTTAACAAACAGTAGGTCAGGTTCCTATTGGTGGCTCAGGATCTTTTGGTTCGCCGCCACCACCGAAAATATTATCGAAACCACCAAATGTTTGGCTCATAGCGAATAATAATACAAACGCAACGCCTAATAGCAAAAATACTCTATTTTTTCCGATTCCATAAACACTATGAGGTATAGTGTTTATCAACTCATCTTTTAAGGTATTTAAATGCAAATCTAAATCTTCAACATAGGAGAGTATTTCATATCGGTATACATCATTAGAACTACGATTAAACCGGATTACCTCTCCCTTTAACATCACCCTTTCATTTGTATCAGCAATATTTTCTATGTGTGTCGAAAATATATAATTAAGACCTGAAACGGATGCCAATTCACTTAAATCTTTAACGAACGAATTATTATTACGCGCCTTAACCGCATCTACTTGGCTGGGGTGTGATTGGTATAAGTCATTGGGATGGTGAAATTCGTAATAATTTTGATTAATCAACCCCAACATTTTTTGACGAATCATTTTGGCATAGGCATCGGGTATATTTTCAAGGGATTCTCCCACATAACCTACGTGGATAAGTTTTTTATTTTGTGGTGAAGCTGATAAGGCTGAACCTAATGAAAGCCCAAGGATCAACACCAATGATGTTATCTTTGGAATCCTTGATATCATGCTTCAGAGGGGGGCCCACTCCCATCACCACCAGTGCTTTCACCCCAAACTTTAGTACCGGTAATGCTCATAAATAATATTCCAACAAGTATTACAGTACCAAATACCATTGCAATCTGTTTAAATGATGCTGGTTTTGAAACAGCTGGGAGTGAATCCACCAACTGGGTCTTTATTACTTTTGTTTCATCATTCATTCGCTCATAATATTTGAGTACTTCGTAGCGAAAACTGGTATTGAGCTGCGCATTATATCTGTAAAAATCACCTTGAATCATGATTCGTTGATTATCAGGCGAGACATTTTTGAACTTACCCGCAAAAACATATTTCGCTTCCAATTGATCCGCAACGCGACGGAATGAGTTCCACATTCTCAACTTTAACCCCAGCAAATGCTACAGTTGCTGGTTGTCCAGTGGTTAACTGAGCCATGATCAATGAATGAGCCACCAAGATGGCAATTGGTCTAATAATAACTTTCATATAGTTAGAAATTAAATGGTTATATGGTATATAGGCAAAAAAGAAATGGGCTCAATTAAGAGCCCATTTCTCAACATTAACCTGATTAAAGGCCTTCAACAGACCCAGAATAGGATATTACTGGGTGATGTTATCGTTTGAACGTATTTCACTGATCGGAATCGGAAAAAATACACCAGGACCAGAAAGGATACCACTTACCCACTTAGTGGAAGTATGTCCAAACCGATACATATCTGGTAGACGTTTTCCTTGAACGAACAAGTTCGCACGACGCTCGTGCTGAAGTGCTGCACCAGCATCTTCAGTTGTGTATGCTGCTAGTCCATCCAACGCACGAATCTTATTCAATTCGGCAAGGGTTCCTGCAGCATCACCGCCAGCCATTTTGCCTTCAGCAATGATGAGGTGCATTTCACGTGCTGATACGATGGTAACCGGTGCATAGTCGGTACCGCCATAATCGGCTCTAAATACAGCTTCCTCAGCAAGCATGCGTGTATCCTTAGCTCCAGTAACAAGGTCATTTGGGATTGGATCACCACCCTTTGTGCCACCATGTGCAGGTGAATCAACAAGGTCCATTTCTAGACGGCCATTGATTTGCCATGACATATTGTTAGAGACCGTACCAGGTCCATATACCATCTTCCACTTATAATCACCATCCATAAGGGCTAATGCAGCAGCAGCGTCAGCTGTGCCAGCATTTACATAAGGGCTTGAAGTATTCACAGGATTGACTTTACCCCATACTGCTTTAGCATGAGCAGCCCGAGCTTTCATTGCAGTTACTCTAACTACATTATCGCCTGTGGCAATTGAAGCTGCCTTGCCTAAGAGAGCAGTTGCTTCATCGTACATAACGCTCATACCAGCTTCACCAAATGGTGTACCAGATACTGTTTTGTCTGAATAGCTTTATCTGCCATCCAACGGCCTTCAGTAATAAATGGCCAAGCACCATCAACGAATTCATTATATACGTTGGTCATGCCACCATTATCCAATTCACGCCATGCATCACGTGAACCTGTCCAAACTACTTCATCTCCTGCGACTGCATTTGCAATCATGATGTAGCCTACTCCATTCAATGTAGCATTCCACCCACCGTTTGCAACAGCGCCTGCGGCACTAGGGTCGCCTAAATCGGCCTCCAGCAAACTGTTTGGGTTATCTACATCAAGAGCGCAGCCAATCAAAGCAAATGAAGTTAGCAGGCTGATCAATTTCATTTTCTTAGTCATAATCATACCTCCTATAATCCAACTTTGATACTAAAGTTAAATTGGCGCGGGATCGGGACACCAAAAGCTTCAATAGACTGTTGGAAATCATTGATTCCACCGTTTGAACGGCTAATTGAGTTCAATTCTGGATCAATACCTGAATAATCAGTAAAGATCATCAAGTTTCGAGCAGCAAATGCAACCGTTAAACTACGAGCACCAAAACGAGCAGCTACTTCTGCTGGTACCACGTATGCAACACTTAATTCACGCCATCTTGTAAAATCACCATCTTCAATAGTATTTAAACCACTATAGGGAGATAGAGCGAGATATTCGCGGACCCAATCGTTTGCGGCTTCTAACCGCTGTGCTCCAGTACTTGCTGGATTTTCAAGGGCCGATTCTGTCTTCGCTGCTCCAGGGATATTTCTACCAATCCAAGGGTGAGCTTTACGAAAAGCGTCAGTTAAGTTTGTAATTTGGTAATTACCAAATTTGGATTCAAACATAGTATTTATGCGCCAGCTTTTGCCAACTTTGATTGTAGCACCAAAATTCGCATTGTAATCTGGCGTTGGTTTACCTAAGTACCAACCTAATGCACCAGTATCTTTTGCACGGCCAGCATCGACATCGGCTTGGGTTGGAGTAAGCATTGCTGGGCTCCAACCTGATAGAACGCCGGCACCGCCGCTAGCAAAGAACGCATCCAAGGTGCTCTTATCGTCTGCTTTTCCATCACCATTTGTGTCAATAGGATATTGCGCATCTCGATCTAGTTTTGCACCAAAGTATGCACCAGGTGCATAACCGTTTGTTAGGAAGTTTCTGTATCTTGGGTAAGAACCACCGACTTTTTGCTCAGGAGCATTTAGCTCTATGATTGTTTCCTCCAAATAGGAAATACTACCAAAGAGGTCTACGGTGAGATTGGAGTTGCGAATGACAGATGCATCTAAACCAACTTCCCATCCACTGGCTTCTAATTTACCAATATTTGAAAGCTGAGTTCTACGAAATCCACCTGATTGTGGGTATTGCTTTTGAATTAAAGCATCCTCTACATCACGTGACCAATATTGAAAGTCGAGAGCTAGTTTATCATTAAATAATCCAACTTCACCACCTAATTCAATTTCTGTTGAAACTTCAGGTTTCAAATCAGGGTTACCAACATTACCTGGCGCAAGGCCGGGTCCGAATTCGGAAGCCCATGGTACGAAGGTTGTGAATTGATCAAAAGCACCAGGCTGTTGACCTGCTTGACCCCAAGCAAATCGTAGGCGTGCTGTAGATACAGGACCTAGTGCACCCACCTGTGCTGTTGGAATGTATGATACATTCATTCTTGGGTAGGTAATTGTGCTAAACTCAGAGCCAAAGGCACTGTTTGCATCATTACGTAATCCAGCAGTAAGGTATAGCCAATCTTGATATCCAACTCTTGTTTGAGCTAGGACACCTGCTTCAATGACTTCTGAGAAGCCAGAGCTAGCTGTGGTAGAACCAAGAGCACCTAGAACTTCAAGTCCTGGGCCTGGGAACTGTTGTCCACCGCCATTCATGGATTTCACAATTGTTTGAAAGGCTTGGAAGCCCAAAACAGATTCGTGAGATATGATTCCCAAATTACCTGCATAGTCTGCTTTAAGATCTAAGGAATAGACCTTTTTGTCTATTTTACCTTTATATAAGGCACCCTTAGTTGCATAACCAATCATACCATCTACATTATATCCGAATGGCGTCATGTTTGTGCTTTTGTTAAGGGTGGAATTCATGCCAAAAGTTCCAGCTAGGTTTAAGCCATCTGATACTTTGTAAGTGGTATTTAAAGAGATAGTCGTGTTATCACCTTCGTTTGATAGGGCACGATAAGTGGTTTCACGTGCAGTTCCAAATGCTCTGGAACCAGTACCATTACTCTCGGTAGCATATTCAGGTTTACCCATCTGAATTAGAGATGTTGTACCATAAATATTGTTATTATTTTGGATAGTATTATGATCCACGTAAGAATAGTTTGTTGACAAACGAATCCTTAAACGATCTGTCGGTACAATATTCAATGTTGCGCTGGCCATAAACTGGTCGCGCATGTCATTTGAACCCGGCTTGGTTGGGTCAGCAACGCCAACCGGCTTACCAAGTATTGTGGCATTTTCATCATAGGGTCCATCACTGGCTAGGTATCTAATGCTTGCAAAATAAGTTGCTCCAGGGGCGCCACCTCTGACTGATCCAGAGAGAGTAGTCCTAGATCCATTATCGTAAAGCCAACCTACCATTGGGACTTCGATTACTTCATAAGGTTTTAAACCACTTTTGTTAAATAGGCCAGCCATACGAGTAGCGGTTTCTTGATCCCGGGCAAAACCGGAATTTGGCTTCCATTTACTTTCATCGTATGAGCTTGTACCTTGTTCAAGTTCAACAGTGAATTGTGGTTTAGAAATAGACCCTTGCTTCGTAAAGATCTGAACGACACCACTGGCCGCCTGAGTTCCATAAAGTGAAGCAGCAGCTGCACCTTTCAGAATTTCAATGCGATCAATTGCATCTGGATTAATCTCATCCAAGCGAGAAGGTCCACCACCAGGTCCTACTCCGCCGCCACCATTATCAACTCGAACACCATCAATGTAGATAACGGGTTCATTTGATTGAGAAAGGGTAGAAGTACCACGGATACGGATTGAGGCACCTTCGCCATTGAGTCCGCCATTGGGTAGCATTACTACACCTTTTTCACGACCTTGTAGAATGTCTGAAAAATTTGAAATGGGCGCATCTTCAAGTGCGTCCATGTCTACTATTCCTACTGAGTTACCAACTTTTGATTTTTCAACAGCTGTACCTGTACCAGTCACAATGACCTCATTCAGGTTCAATGCCGCAACAGACAGAGTGAAATCTGCAGTTGTGCTGCCATCAGCAGCAATATTGACATTCACTGAGCTGCTAGCATAACCAATATAGTTGGCATTAAGTCTCTGATCGCCTGCAGGCACACTACTGATAGAATACTCACCATTCACATCTGTTGCAGCACCTAAATTGGTTCCGACAATTAAGACGTTAGCACCTACCAGAGGGTCACCCGTATCTGCGTCAGTGACTCGACCGGAAACTGATCCATTTTGAGCAATAAGGAATGAAGCCATTCCAAAAAGCATCAAAACAGATAGTACCTGTCTGGGTATGATTAATTTAATCATTAAGCCTCCTTAGATTAATGTTTACTAGAGAGATAATTAGGTATACTGATATATATATAGGGTATTATTAGCATACTTTACTTCCCTCTTTGGAGGATGCTAAGGAGTATTACCATAAAAAGGCAACATTTATTTTAAGTGAAAATTTTACTGTATATTTTCATATTCAATAAGTCAATCAATGTTAGTTTCACTAAATTAGAGTTATGCTTCTTTGGATTAGAACATTAATTCGTAACAGTTTTTTCCAGGTCGGCGCAGGGATTCTTTTGACAATGATCCTTGGTGGTGCAATGCTTCAGTTTTTAGAACCTGGCGATATTTCCAAGGATGATAATCCATATTGGTGGGCAATTGTTACCATGACTACAGTGGGTTATGGCGATTTTTCACCGGAAACCCCAGCGGGTCGTATTTTTGCTGTATTGATCATGTTTATTGGTATTTCATTGGTATCATTATTAACAGCGTCCATTTCTTCAATCTTTGTGGCGCAAAAAATTCGGGAGGGTAAAGGTTTGGAAAAATTGAATTTGACTAATCACCTCATTTTGTGTGGTTGGAATCCCAATGGGGAAAGGGTTCTGGATTCAATTCAGCACCTCAGTGGGATGAAAAAAAGAGACTTAGTCCTCATCAACGAATTGAATGAGGAAGAAGTGACTATGCTCAAAAACAGGTATCAGGGCATGCATATTCATTTTGTTTCGGGGGATTTTACACAAGAAGAAATCCTCAACCGCGCCGGCATTCTCGATGCTGATACAGTGATGATCATTCCTAATACTACAGGTTCTGAGGTCGCGACTTACGATGAAAAGACCATTTTTGCTACACTGACCATAAAAAGTATGGATTCCAATATTCGTGTGGTGGCTTATTTGCTGGATCGTGAAAACCTCACCCATATTAAGCGGGCCGATGCCGATGAAGTTGTGGTTGGTGATGATTTTTCAGCCCAATTATTGGCGTCACACGCAGTGGATCCGGGCGTCCCCCAAATTGCAAACCAGCTCATCGAAAGCAATTCTAAATCAAGGTTTAAGCGGGTGGAAATCCCTTCCCAATTTGTGGGTCAGCACTACGATGCATTGTTCGACCATTTTAAAGATAAGGACGGCTCAATTTTGATTGGTGTATTTTCTGAGGATAAAAATTTAGGCATCGGTGCCATTTTATCTTCAGATGCTTCCGCTCTGGATGCCTTTATTGAACGCAAATTGAAAGATGGCGGCATCTCCCTTCAGGAAGAAAGTAAGATCAATGTGGTCGTGAATCCCGGGAAGGACTACATCCTGAAAGAAGGAGAACGGGCCATTATAATTCCGTGAGGTAATGATGAATAATGAACAATTAAAACAATTTCAAATTTTTGAAGATCTCACCGATAATCAAATCAACCAGTTCCATGGCGCCTTGAAATCCGTTGAGATTGAAAAGGGCGAACAATTCATTACCGAGGGAGAAGAAGGAGACTGCATCTATTTACTACTCAGCGGTGAGGTAGAGATTAACCAGGCCCTAACCCTTTCCATGAACAAAGGGAAATCAGACAATCGGGAAAAGGCCATCTTAAAATTGTCCGCAGATATCCATCCCCAATTTGGCGAAATGTCCATGTTTAATGAGGGCGATCGCAGGACTGCCAATGTAAGGGCCGAATCTTCATGCGCCTTGGCGCGCCTCGATAAATCGGACTTATTTTCCATTTGTGATGCCAACCCGGAGATTGGATATATTGTCATGCGTAACTTGGGTCGAATCATTTCAGGGAACTTGGTGAAAGCGAATCAAAATGTACTCAAACTCACCACTGCTTTTTCTTTAATTTTAGATCGATAATTCGACCATATTTTTGTCATATTTCACATTAATCTAATTCAATATGTCAACGTCGCAAATCGATAAAACCTACAATTGGGATAAACTAGAGGACCATTGGTACCAGCATTGGCTGGAAAATGGTTATTTCAAGGGCGATCCTGATTCTGATAAGGAGCCCTATTCCATCGTAATTCCACCCCCCAATGTGACGGGGATGCTTACCATGGGGCACGTACTGAATAATACCATCCAGGATGTTTTGATTCGCAAGGCCCGTATGGAAGGGAAGAACGCTTGCTGGATTCCCGGCACGGATCACGCCTCAATCGCTACCGAATCTAAAGTGGTAAAAATGCTGGAAAAACAGGGTATCTCCAAGGATAGCCTCAGTCGAGATGAATTCATGACTCATGCCTGGGCGTGGAAGGAAAAGTATGGTGGTATCATTATTAATCAGTTGAAGAAATTGGGCTGCTCTTGTGATTGGGATCGGGAACGGTTTACTATGGATGAAGGGTATTCTCGGGCTGTATCAGAAGCATTCGTCCAATTATACGATAAAGGATTAATCTACAAAGGCCACCGATTGGTGAATTGGTGCCCTGTGTCCAAATCGGCCATCAGCGACGAAGAGGTTATTCACCAAGAAAAGAACGGAAAACTCTGGCATTTTCGTTATCCCATCACCGGTACCGATGATTATTTAGTGGTTGCCACGACTCGTCCCGAAACCATGTTGGGGGATACGGCTGTAGCAGTCCACCCCGAGGATGAACGGTATAAAAATTCAATCGGGAAAACGGTGACACTACCATTGGTGGGACGTGAAATTCCCATTATCAGCGACACCTATGTCGATAAAGCATTTGGTACGGGCTGCGTAAAAGTGACCCCGGCCCATGATCCCAACGACTTTGCAATGGGTGAGCGGCACGATTTAGAATTCATCAATATTATGAATGATGATGCATCCATGAATTCGGAAGTGCCGAATAAATTTCAAGGATTATCTCGGGAATCAGCGAGGAAGGCCGTCGTTAAAGAGATGGAAGCAGAAGGATATTTAGATAAAGTCGAAGATTATTCGAATAACATCGGATTTTCCGAACGTGGGAATGTGCCAATCGAATTTTATATTTCTGAGCAGTGGTATTTAAAAATGGATGAATTGGCCAAGCCAGCTTTGGATGCGGTAAATGACGGGCAAATTAAATTTCACCCTGCCCACTGGACCAAGACATACAACCACTGGATGGAAAATATCAAAGATTGGTGTATCAGTCGCCAACTCTGGTGGGGGCACCAGATTCCTGTTTGGTATAATAAAGATGATCCGAAACAATTGCATGTCTCCGTAGATGGGCCTGAGGATCCGGAGAATTGGACACAGGATGAGGATGTATTAGATACATGGGCATCGTCATGGCTTTGGCCTTTTGCCGTCCATGCGTGGCCAGAAGCAGAAAAAAATCTTAAAACATTCTATCCTACGGATGCATTGGTTACGGGCCCGGATATTATTTTCTTTTGGGTGGCCCGTATGATTATGTCCGGATATGAATTTTTAGATGATATCCCATTTAAGGATGTGTATTTCACATCCATTCTCCGAGATGAAACAGGGAAGAAGTTCAGCAAATCTTTGGGTAATTCTCCTGATCCATTTGATTTATTTAAAGAATACGGCACAGATGCAACACGATTCGGCACCATGCTCATGGCGCCCCAAGGGTTGGATGTGCTCTTTTCCAATTCCCGGTTAGAGATTGGCCGAAACTTCATGAATAAACTCTGGAATGCATCCCGGTTTGTCCACATGAATTTGGAAAGGGGCGAGGCTCCGAAAATTGATTTAGAGTCCGCTGAATTGGATTTGCCGGAACGATGGATTTTGAGTCAGCTCAATCAAACGGCTATTCGAGTGAACCATCAATTGGATCGCTTCCATTTCAATGAAGCGGCCAAGGCCATCTATGAATTTACATGGGGTGACTTTTGCGATTGGTATATCGAAATTGCCAAAACACGATTTTACGGAGATGATCCTCATAAAGCGGATGTTTCGCGAACAGTGGCCGTCCATGTGATTAAAGGTATTTTGACCCTCCTTCATCCTTATTCGCCATTTATAACAGAAGAAATATGGTCCTATTTTAGGAACGATGCTGATTCAGATTTAATTGTATCCCCATGGCTCAATGGCGATGAATCCCAGGCAGATACTGAAGCGGACACCTCAATGGGCTTGCTGAAAGAAATGGTAACGGCCGTTCGGACCATCCGCAGCCGCATGAATGTACCACCAGGTAAAAAGGCGGATTTGGTGATTCGAAATGTAAATGGCCACCAATCCAACATTGAATCTTTTGATGACATAATTAAAACACTGGGGCGGATTAATAAAATTACCCTCGGTGCGAACTTAGAAAAACCGGATCAATCGGCCACCGCAGTGGTTCAAAAAATGGAACTGTTTGTTCCGCTCAAAGGATTAATAGATTTAGACCAGGAAATTGCCCGACTTTCTAAGCGTTTAGATGAACTGAAAGGGCACCTGGCGGGGGTAGAGAAAAAATTAGCGAATGAGAATTTTGTAAATCGTGCACCAGAAAATGTGGTGGCCCATGAAAAGCAAAATTTGCAGGACATGACTGCAGAATTCGACCTCGTCAAAGCAAACTTGGATATGCTGCAATGAAGAAAATAATCATCGGAATCCTGACCTTTTTGTCGCTCACAGCGGCCCAATCGAACCATGTCACCATGACCATGTATAAAGATGGGTTTGCTCTCATCAAACAACCTGTGGCATGGAACCTTCAACCGGGAGAAAACACCATTGCATGGGACCTCCTCCCAACAGGCATGATTAAAGATTCGCCATTCTTGACCTTAGAAAATGCGGAAGTGAAGATGCAGCGCTTGAATCAGGATGTCTTTCATTTTTCTGAGCATCTTTATAATTATCTGGGCGAAACCATTGATGTAGAATTAATTAATGGATCTTCGCTCACGGGGACGCTGGTAGAAATCAGCGGCAGTACCATCACCATCACCCGAAAGCGATCCATCATTTCATTTAAAAAAGAACGGATTGACTACATCACCGTACCAGGGAAATTAGAAAATGTCATGTTTAAACCATCCCTCAC